>Ga0209777_10009749_pt1 | contig 10297 bp, 9 predicted proteins | sample FrelakmetHBP12HB_FD_187147 | JGI IMG/M metagenome (GOLD analysis project Ga0209777, IMG submission 187147) | Freshwater lake sediment microbial communities from the University of Notre Dame, USA, for methane emissions studies -HBP12 HB (SPAdes)... | ecosystem: Environmental > Aquatic >... | reverse complement strand
AGGCATAGTGATCATTCTAATCCTGTAGGTAGAAAAGTCAATTATTTATGCTTTTTAGTACACCAAACTTGATTTTTCCCTCCCCTAAGGGTACTAATAATTATGGATAAGATTTCTATAATTATAACAGTTGCCCTACTAGTAAGTGGATGTGGGACAGGTCTAAGAAATCCTCAAAAAGCCAAAAATACGGGGCATCCACATCAAACAACGACAGACGGAAGCGCCACTGTAAGGGATGCAGATTCCAGTCCTAATGGAAAAGATGCGGATTCCTCTACAGATGCCACGAATCCTGTTGTAGATGCCGGGGCTGACTCAGAAACCTTCATTAATGAAGCAGGGATAGGCTCAGATGCCCTTATCGGAACGGATGCAAAGCAAGACTCAACCCCTCCTGTTGATGCCAGCCAAGAGGCAGGAAATCAAGATGCCGATCAAATCCAAGATGCTGGTCAAGATTCAGGAGATGGTAGTCAAGACGCTTCAAAAGACGCTGGACAAGTTCCTGTTTGTACCCCTCAAGACCTTCGATGCTTAGATCAAAATATTCAAATCTGTACCAATCAAGGGCAATGGCTTACAGACTTTACTTGTCCGTACATCTGTACTGGAGCCGGTAACTGTGTAGGGAGTTGTGCTCCTAGCTCCACAACTTGCTCAGGAAATATACTAGAAACTTGTAGCTCAACGGGGACTTGGGTTAGTGGTACTGCCTGTCCTTATGCCTGCTTTAATGGAGCTTGTACTGGGGTTTGTAAACCGGGAAATAAGAGATGCTCTGGCAATGACTCGCAGACTTGTAACAGCTCAGGTCAGTGGACAACAGATCAGACTTGTCCTTATGTATGTGGTGGGGCTGGAATTTGTTCTGGATCATGTGTACCAACAACTAGGGACTGTTCAAGCAATACTCCAAGAACTTGTGATTCAACGGGCTCTTGGGTAAATGGGACGGCTTGTAGTTATGTTTGTTCAGGAGCTGGAGTTTGTAGCGGGGTTTGCACCCCTGGAAATCACAGATGCAATGGAATGGATTCTCAAACTTGCAACTCCAGTGGAAATTGGATCACCAACCAAACTTGTCCTTACGTGTGTAGCGGATCTGGAACTTGTTCAGGAAGTTGCATTCCAACTAGTAAGCAATGCAATGAGAAAGTTCCTCAGACTTGTGATAATAATGGAGCTTGGGTGAGTGGAGCAAGTTGCCCATTTGTATGCAGTTCTGGAGCCTGTAGTGGCGTTTGTGCCCCTGGGGCTAGACAGTGCTCAGGTCAGCAAATTCAGACTTGTAATGGCAATGGGCAATGGGCAATGGCGGTTAATTGCCCTGCCGTTGCCAATGCAACCTCTTATTGCTCAGGTGGGAGTTGTGAGTTTAGTTGCAACCTAGACTACGATGATTGTGATGGAGTTGCTAGTAACGGTTGTGAAGTAAACGTAAATACGGATGGGAACAACTGCGGGACTTGTGGTCATTCCTGCTGTGGTGGGGCTTGTGGGAGTGGAGTTTGTGGAGTCTATGATACTGGGATCTATTCGAGTATTTATGATGTTGATAAAGATAATATCTATTGGGTTTATGGTAATTTGAATGTACAACCTCGTTTAGGTGGAACTTCAACTACAATCATAACTCCAAGTGCTACAAATAATTATCGTAATCTTGTGTACGATGTGAAAGTAAATAAAGATACTATCTTCTGGAGCACCATTGAAGAAGGCTCAAATGGGGCACAAGTTGGCGGTAGCATTTTCTCTGTTCCTATCGCTGGTAATTCAAATTACAGTCAATCATATAACAGTATAGTCGGGACCTCCTTTACAATATCCTCTACTCATGGAGCTTGGACTTGGTATACTATGGAAGAAGGAACAGGACATTTAGCTCTTGATTCTACCAGAATTATCTGGGGTGATAATGATTCTGGATATATAAATTGGACCTCCTATAACCCTCCAGCACAGCAAAAAGTTACAAATGCCCCTATTATCGATGGACCAGTTAGTTTTGCATCAGACAATACTTATGTTTATGTTTCATCTAGCAGTGACAAAACCCCTCTAACTCGAACTTCACTTACGGCTTCTCCGACTACAACAAATTTTGTAACCTCAACTTCAACGAACTACAATTTTGGGCACCTTGCCATTGATGCAACAAACTTGTACTACATTTTTTACAATAGTGTCACCCCAAGTGAATGCGGTATTTGGAAAAAACCGCTTAATGGTGGAACGGCCGTGCAATTAATTTTAAATCCTGGTGGGACTATTGCTTATGATGACATAGCGACTGATGGAATTTATATCTTTTATGTAGATCATGTGCGTGACCCACAAAACTATCCCCATTATATGTCCAAAATATATAAGGTGTCCATTAACGGAGGGACTTCACAATTACTTACAACAATTTATAGTGATACAGAGGCATCTCAATTCAAAGTCTCTAACCAGTGCCTATATTGGTACAACCCTCCTACAAGCACAATTCAAGCCATCGCTGTAAGCCCTTGACTGTACTGCTACACCGTGGTAGACTAAACAAATTATGCCAATCAAATCTAGAACTGTTGTGGAGCGTTTCGCTTGGGAAAAAACAGCAATGATACCCATTGCTGTAAGACGAGTGGCTAGAAAGGTTTCAGCCTTACTGAAAGATCGAAATATCCCGCACGCTCTTGCTGGAGGAATGGCTGTCTGTTTGCATGGTTATGATCGCATGACAAGAGATGTTGATATCGTTGTTGAAAGAGAAGCAAAAGAGTTTATAGAATCTTTGGGAGATGCCAAACCTCTCTATGGTAAAGTAGAAGGACTAACCGTAAAAATAGATAAAGTAGATGTGGATTTTATTTTTCCTAGTTTAGGTCTTCATTCTGAAGACATTACATCACCTGATTATCTTGTGGGATTTCCAGTAATCAAAATTGAGCCCCTTATTGCCATGAAGATGGAAGCTGGTAGAAGTCAGGATTCAGCAGATATTGTTGCACTTATTAAACGAGGAAAAGTGCCTATCGAGGAAACCTTTAAACGCTTACCAGTCCAAGATTATGATGACTTCAAAGGATTTATAGCTCTTGCGGATATGGAAAATAAGGGGGATTCCAAAAAGGCACGACGTATGTTTCTGGCTTTAATGAACAAGAAACATCGCTAGGAAAATAATATGAAAAACGAAATTAATCCAAATAGAGTAGTTGCTCGTTTCCAAAAACAAGCAATGGCTGTGGTTCTACGAAATGTAATCAGTCATGATTGGGGTTTCTTCTCACATGAAGATCAAAGGATGTATCTGCAAACCGTGGACTCCGACTCTAGAGAAGGGGCTAAGAAAGCTAAAATCTGGTTAGAAGAAAAAGGGCATAGAATCTGTAAGTTAGCTCTTGGCACTCTTTCGGGACCTGATTTCAAAAAGCTTCAAGCTAAAATTGAAAGTGATCGGGAGATTATTGAATTAAAATGGGTTCATTTTATGATCAATAATGATTGGGTTGAAGCTAAACTTAATGGTTCAATCGTTACTCTAATTGCCTATCCTAGATCACATAACAGATATGAAAGGACTGTTGATCTTAGAAAGCGTTTTTCTGGTAGTTATAAAGGCTTCAATAATTGGGATGAGGAGCCCCCTAAATTAGATTTAGACAGAACTAATGGTTTTTTAGCAATTGGGACTGAAAAAAATCTTGACGACCGTGATCATATTTTAGTAGCGGATTATTTGTTTTACGATTAAAATTGGGATATTCTCAAAGTAAAGAAAAAAACTATGACATCAGCAAATAGAGTAGCAGCTCGCTTCTTGCAAGCAATGGCTCGTAAACGGGAGATTTACAAAGATAAAATTCAATCCCGTTTAATAGGGGGCATTGTTGAATACTATAAAGCTACCCTAGCAAAGAAGAATGGACTCTTAGATTATGTGGAACATTGGAACAAAGAAGTACGTCGCTTAATAAATGAAGAAATGGTTTATGAGATACTATATCCTATTCGAGGTTTTAAAGATCGACATAAGGCTTTTGATGAAGCTGTAGTTGAAATAAAAAGAGGGGACTCTGGTTATAAAAGATATGCAGATACAGTTATAAAGAAAGATTTTAATCTAACCAAACTCAAATATAAATTAAATGATCAAGATACTGATGCCTTTTGGAAACACGTAAAAGAAGTAGCTGCTACTGCTTTACATTCAATGAAATAATTAGAGTAATTATGCCTAAAAGAAATAATGATTCAGCTACTCGCGTTGTGGAACAATTCCAAGCTAGACAAGCTATGTCTCGTGGCTATCTCGTAGTTGACGAAAATATCCAAAGCTTAGCTAACGTCCTTCGCCAAACCCATATTCGCGTTATAGTTCCTCGTAGCGGGACACCGGATGACCAAATAAAAACTGATCTTTTGCCTAATAGAATTTTGGTTACAAAAAATTCAAAGGATTTTAAAAATCAGGCATCATCCTTTGAATATGGCATCATCTCTTTAGATAAACTAAAATTTATTGACCCTGAGCCAAATCCTGCTAAAAATAAAACAGTCAGATTAATTTCAGATGCAATTATTGCTTATAAGTTGTGGGGCAAAGGCCATGGATTTATTCTGACGTTGAAAGAAAACGGAAAGCATCAATATGAAGATTTGATAGATTAGATAAGTTAGGCGAGTTACTACTTATTAAATACAGGGCTCTCATTTAAATAAGGGGGTTATTATGTGGAAATCTTTGCTCAGCTAGAAAACCATTGTTCCATCGGCTGATGATGAACTTATGATGCTTATTTTGACGTGGTGGAAATCCTTGCTCAATATAAAAAGCATTGAACCCTTCAACCTAAAGATTCAAATAATTTCATCAGGTTAGGGATAGGTTTGCGAGCGGGTTTAATTTTAAACTTTACTCCTTTTTGTAAGTTGTTGCTTTTATTGAGTTTTGATTTTTCCACCATCTCAGCACTCGCAACGGAGACATTTCGTGCTTTTTCTGTTGAGCAAGGATTTGGATCTCGCGATCCTTCCGGTTGCCCATGTAAAACTAATTGCTCAGCTTTACATGTCGTCCCACTTGATTTCTCAAGTGCCCGGTTCCCAAGGCAATTCGACCCCTCATCAATAATAGTCTTGATGAGTCCAGATGTAATCACCTGTTTAGCATCGATTCCGTTGGGCATTGTTAAAGCTGATTTCTCAGCTTCTTTTTGCATCCCCTCTACCCGAAGAGATGTTCGTTCTGATCTTCCGTGAAGAAAATCAGGCAAATTTAATAAATAACCGTCTCTCAAATTATAAGAGGCATTCAAATCACGATCACAAGTAAACCCACAATGAGGGCAATGAAAAACCTTTGATGATCCAAGATTATCGTTGTATTCACCACAGTGAGAACATCGCTTGGAAGAGGGAAAATATGGATGTGCAAATATTACTTGTTTTCCATAAATCTTGGCTTTGTATTCAATTTGACGACGAAATTCATAAAGACCTACAGTCTGTAAAAGAGGAGCTAAATGTCGATTCTTCTTCATTCCTTCAACATTCAAATCTTCCAGGACAATAACAGATGAAGGTGTTGTTACAATCTTATGCGTGATTTGATGGGTGAGATTTTGACGAGCGCAAGTGATTTGATAATATAGTTTCTGAACTTGTTTCTTGGCTTCGTAAAATCCTTTACTCAAGATAAGATGTCCGTTTTCATCCTTCTTTTTAAATTTCTTAGCCTGTTCATAACGACGACTCATTCGTCTTTGCCAACGTTTAAGAGAGAGTTCTAAACGATGAACTTCCTTTAAATCTTCTTTGCTACCAAGGAGTTGCCCATCTGAAACTGCGGCTAAAGTTCTAATCCCTATATCAACGCCTAAAACTGATCCTTGAGCAATCCTGGGCTTCTCTTCAAAAGAAATTCCAACGCTAACAAACCATTTATTTGCTTTTTTGCTAAAAGCAGCTTGTGTATAGCGTACATTTTCTGTCGGAATATAATCTTTTCTTTTTAGTTTAATCCAACCTATTTCTGGCCCTTTACGAGCACTTGGGATCAAAATATGGGTACTCATAACCTTAATCATATTTCCTTGAGCCATTCTAAAAGCAGGTAGAGTATTAAACCTAGACTTGAACTTAGGTTTCCCTTCCTCGTCTTTTTTCTTCTTACTTTTAATCTTTATAGTTTTTTTCTTGCCTTCACGCAATTCCCTCCAATAATTTTGAAAAGCTGAACCAACATCGGCTACAGATTCACGTAACACAAGAGATGAGACATCATTTAAATAGGGGTATTCAATTCTGAGTTTCGGCAATAGCGTCTTGTGAATAGTTTGCCAGTTAGGTTTTCCATCATCAGGCTTTACAGGAACTCCTTTTTTACGCCCCCCAATTTGTTGCCTTTCTTTTCTAGCGTTTTGTTTTTCTGCTTGTTGGGCAAGTCTCTCTTCTTTAGCCTTTAATCGTTTGGCTTTTAGTTCTTCTTGAGTTAATTTAGGTTTTGAATTAGCCTGTTTTTCCGCTTCTTGTTTTTCAATGCGTAAATTCATTTCAGCCAAAGCGGCATTGAAAACCAATCTACGAATTCCACAATAGCGCTCTAAAATCTTCCGTTGTTCAACGGTAGGATCAATCTCAACTTTTCGACTCAAGAGCATTTATTGTCTCAATCCAAGTTCTTTCTCAATAGTTTCGGCACCCCGTTCTAGAGCTAATCTGACAACTTGTGACCATTTAAGCTTAACTCCTGAAAGCCTCTTAGACATTTCAGCCTGAACAACTTCCAGACGTTGACGATAACTGCTAGGCAACCTAATAGTAAGTGAGCAATCCTGTTCCATACACCAGAGTTGTTTTACAAAAGAATTAACAATCCTGTTTTTATCAATAGTTGTCAAATTGTAGGGAATGAACCTACATCAAGATACTTTTTCTCGCTCCACAATCAATTCAAGTGGAAAAGAAATATATTTAACAGCTATTGAACGGAATGATGGTCAGAGAGCCGTTATTGACATGCGTGAAGACGAACGATTTAATCAGAGACAAATTTGTTCCGTTTGTGCGCGTTTAGGGATTGATTTTGAAGAGTTCAGAATTAATTCTTAAAAGCAAAAGAATTAATTTATCTACAAGAATGCCTATGAACGAATTGATCTCTTTTGGGGAGATTTGGGATTGGTTCGTTTTTCTAATCGTTCTAATATTTGAACTGTAATATTACTTTCTGGAGGTAAAAGACTTACAGCAAAAAATTTATTTTTATTAGGATCTTGAAGAAGTTGTTCTTGCTTTTTGTTTCTGTTATTCATATCAACCTCTTCTAGATAGATTAAGTAGATCTTCTTGACAATGTAATAATCGAAGGATCAATATCTAGACGAACATTATTCTTAATTAAAGGATGGCCAGTGATGCGATATGCGTCTGCGGAAGAATTTCCGTCCGGGCCTTGTGTTCCTATAATAATGAACGAAGATAGATAAGCATTATAACCAGGACGAACTACATTCGTCAAAATGAGTAACATAAGCTCATCACCAGCCGATACTTCATTAATACCAACATTTGTCACTGAATTTCTAACTAACATCGCTCGCCCTACTAATACATTAGTATGATCATCATAACTAAAAATGAGCTGTTCCTGTAAATTAATTTCGCCCCCAGGATGGCTCCCATTCCCAACAAAGACTGAACCACCCCGATTGGTACGAAAATTCGTTAATAAAGAATAGTTTCCTTGTTCTCCGTCCACATGAACTAGCACATCACCTGGAGATCCTACCCCAGCAGATGAAGTGTCCAATGTTACTTCATCTATCTCACCATGATTTACAGCAAGTCCAGTGGATGAACCAATAGCGACCTCATCGGAAAAAACTAGAGGTGCTAGAGTTAATCCAAAGGCCTGTCCTTTAAAATTTGCATCCCTCCATAAAGCCCCAAGTGGAAGTTGCGAAATTTGATACTCTGTACCAATATCAGTGATATTAGGCACAATAAACGCTCCAGGCAAATCTAATGGGCGAGGATCAGTCCCATGTGCTGGGGGGTAATTTGTTGGGTCTTCGAAACAAACGCACATGAAATTCAATGGATCTAAAGAAGCATCAGCCGAATAACGTCCTGTGCCAAGAGTTGTTGCGAAAGATGTTGACGCTAAAATCTCAAACACCTTTTGGTTAGGACGGGTGAGATGATCTTGATCCAGTTCTGTCGAGGCAAGCTGATATGCAATAGCTGACTGTAGAGGTCCGGGTTTGTAAGGGTCATCAACATAGGTTGTAGAACTACCCCATGGGTCTCCCATAAAAGGAACTCTAGAGTAATTTATTAAAATCTGATCAGATGCTTCAGCGGGTCCTGGAAGAATTGCTGATGGACCAGCTACATACTTATTAATATTTTGAGAACGTGGAGGAGCACTCGGAACAGGGCTACTAGTACCTACTGAAGACCAACTATTAGATCCTGGACGGGTCAGTACTAATCTAGCCTCTGAATCTAAATCAAAAGTACCACGATCAAATCCAAAAATAGATGCCTCAATAACATAGTTCCCGGCAGAAAAAGGAGAAATTGGATTGGGTGATCTTGTGATATCAACAGCGTTGGCATTTAAGATAAAAGTAGAATCTTTATCATCATCTATCTCAACCCATATGACAGGACCATCTGCTTGAGACATATTTTGACGTAAGAGATTGGTTGCTCGTCCTCCTACAAAAGCTCGTGTAGTTGCATCAAAAGCTGATCCCGCAGTAAAATAATCCGTTGCTTCATATATAGCGAATAAACGAGCAATCCCATAGAAAGGTGGAAGTTCTAAACCTTGACGCCCTAAATTTCGGGTGTCGGTAAAGAAACGCATACCAGCATAATTATTGCCATATATAGATAGCAAAGTATTATAAGATGCTGGTATCGCAGTGGTTGGGTCTATAGTCGTAAAAGCAGCATAAGTACGACTTGGGTTTGGATTATAGTTAACGTAATTTTTATCTGCATCAGCATATGGAGCTAAACCACTCTTACTGTTAGTTATGAAATTGACACCCTGTGAAAAGGCAAAAGTGTCATTTGGCAATATTGGAAGACGTAACTCACCCCACCCTGGTACTAAATGTCGTGGTAAACTAATGTAGATATTGTTTTGTGTCACCGTACCAAAAGTTGTACCACAGAACAAACCCAGAGGATCAGTAGCACCCCATTTAGCACTTCCATCCACTTTATTTGCAGGCATCACCCCTTGAGCAAGATGTACTGTAAAAGTAAATGCAGTCCCGTTCTTAGCTTTGATTGGACGATCAACAGTAATGGAAACTCCCGAATTAACTGATGTGATGGTGTAGCGTCCAGCACCGGGTCCACTTGCAATAATTAATGCATCTCCCGTTGTTGCTGTACCTGTCACAGTCATATCTATAGTGGCGGAATTATCGGAAGGCAAAGTTCCAGTCGTAGGAGAACCTGGCTTGGGGGTAGGCACAGGATTTGCGGCATTACCGTCAATCGTTAGAGGAGTCACGGCATCAAAATCAATTCGACGGAAAGGACTCACGATTACAGTTTTGCTTCCTAAATCCGCGTACATTTCTGATGTAACAGGCAGCATATTCTTAAATGTGGAATTTCTATACTTACTCCATAACGGTGCCCATACAACCCGTGATCCCTGATAGTCACTGATAAATTCAGATTGCTGCACTAGTAAATCCTCAGATGGATTTAGATACGAAATAGAGTGAATAGAATTAGGCCTTCTTGAAATCCCACGTCCAGCCCCATAGACAGCATGCACTTTAATATGAAGCAGAGTAGGCGTTGGGGTGGTAGAAGTTTGAGCCGGGAAATCAGCACTTAATGTTATAGTGAGGTCATCATTGGGTGTTGGAATAGCAGGCGTAACAGTGTACATGGTAGGATCTAAATCACCAGTCTCACCATCTAGTCTCAGAGTGACAGCACCATCAACACTGTCATTTAACCAACGGACTTGATCTGTATTTCCAGCTTGCAGTCCCCCCTTTAGCTGCGAAATTGGAATTACGATTATATCTCCACTTTGAAACATCAAAGCAGTCTGCTGATTCGTCGCTGTAATAGTCAGACCTAAGCTCCAATTAACATGGATATCAGCAGTGGCAGGGGGTATAACTTGCCCTGCATTAGGGGTTACAACACATTCAATAGGCTGTACCGTAGAGGCATCAGAGAATACCATTCTGATATTATCAGGTGCATCTAATTTCGTCGTTCCCAGTGGAACTGCTGCCGCTTGGATAGCATCCTGATA
>Ga0209777_10009748_pt1 | contig 10299 bp, 6 predicted proteins | sample FrelakmetHBP12HB_FD_187147 | JGI IMG/M metagenome (GOLD analysis project Ga0209777, IMG submission 187147) | Freshwater lake sediment microbial communities from the University of Notre Dame, USA, for methane emissions studies -HBP12 HB (SPAdes)... | ecosystem: Environmental > Aquatic >... | reverse complement strand
ATCTCACGGACGCCATTCTTGAGTATCGCGTGACGATCAGCCATATCGAGCACATCGGCATAGACGAGGTTCACTTCGTGCTGGCCGTGTCCCCACTCGGCCTTGCTGCACTCGATGTCAATGCCCGCCATGCCCAGGTTTCTCCGGAGGTCCCCTATCAGAAACTCGTCCATCGACGAACGGAAAATACAGTAGTCGCCGATGTACCCCGAAATCGTTTTCAGGTCCGCATAGTCCTTGTCGCGCGACGATTCCGCCGTTTCGCGAAAGAGGAAAAACTCGAGTTCAGAGGCCGCCTTGACGTTGAAGCCCGCCGCTTCCGCGCGCTTGACCTGCTTGCGCAACATCGACCTGGGAGCGATCGGAATGAGATCGCCGTCGTGATCGCAGGTGTCGCAAAGCACCATGGCGGTCTTCCCGAACCACGGGTACAGGCGAAGCGTGCCCCAGTCCGGCACGGCGACCATGTCTCCATACCCAGTATGCCATCCCGTGAACGCCAGGTTCGGGATCAGGATCCGCTCGATATCCCACCCGAAATTGCAGTCGCACGTATTAACCCCCTTCGCCATGTCGCGCAGGAAAGGCGCCGCCGCGCAACGTTTCCCATACAGTCTTCCCTGGAGATCAATCCCGGCGGCAATAACGGTGTCCACCGAACCGTCTTCGACCCACTTGATCAGGCGTTCCACGTGCCGGCCTCCTTGCATGTCACCCCGGTTTCAAGAGCATCACAGGCGCACAGTATGTCACCCGAAGGCTGTCCCACGCAAAACGCCTATACCCGCGCCCGGCGCGAGAATCCGCATCACGATCGGCATTGGCGGAATCGGCAAAGGCTACTATGATGACCGAAAATGAGCCTGTGGCGGGTCGAGCGGCTCAAGGTCATCCCCGAGCGGTTTGACAAGGCGATTCTCGTTGATTCGACCGTTGAGGAATGCATGCTCAGATAAGCTTCGCCTGGGACTGCTTGACCTGTTCGATAGCATCGAGGTGCCGCTGCCGGAATTTCGTCAGTGTTGCCTTCCAAGGGGTCTGCATGAAACCGAGGAGCTTCTCGCGGGGAATGTTCTTGACGCAGTAGTCCACCGTCAGGCCAAAGCATTCCGGTGAACTCCAGTTGCTGCCCGTGGGCACCTGGTCGTAACCGTTATCGGCCAGATCGCTGTACGCCTCGACGGCCCGCTCCGACTTGTCGAACTTCGTGCCGTAGTACCAATTACTCTGCACCACGGTCTTTGGCATTTTCTTGAGAAACAGTTCCTTGTGTCCCCACAGATAGTCCGACCAGATCCACGCTCGCGAGCCGCCTTTCTCGACCTGATCGACGAGGAAGTAGAAATCCCGCCACCAGAGATCGTGCTGCCGGATGACTGCGTACTCATAGCTGCGCTGGCACTCTTCTCCCTCCTCATCCATGCCAAGGTGGAAGAAGCGGGGTTTATCGAACAGCGCAACGGCTTCCGATATCAGTTCCTTACACACCGTGTAATACTTCTCACTCGAAACACAGTGTGAGTAAGGACCGAGCCAAGTGTCGTGCGTGGCGGAGAAATTCATCTTCGGGATGGGTTCCAAGTTCATCTTGCGTAGCTTCGCAAGTTCATCACGCAGCTTGTCGCGGGACCACGCGCCTTTCACCGCGATCTCCGGATGGCTTTCGTACTGCACGCCATCGCCGAGATCGATAATGACCATGTTCATCCCCGCGCCCGTCATTGCGGGGAGGATTTCGTTCCACATCGGTTCGTCAAACCGGAGATCCGGCGAGCGATTCGTGTAGGACTCGCGCCCGTCAGGATTGTCCCAGTCGCACCACATGTTGAGACTTAGATGAAGCAAGTTTGCCCAGATCATGTCCTTCCGTCCCTTCTCTTGAGCGCCCAGCGCCCGTGACGCCAGTGCCACTCCTGCCGCCGCTCCAGTCGCTTTCAGGAATTCACGCCGTTCCATTGCTTCTCTCCCGTCGTCCCGTTCGATCCCCAAACCCAGTACCCCAAAGAAACTACCGAAGCGAATCGGCAAATGCAAGGGGAGTGCGAACAGTGGGTCCGCGCCACTGTCTCATGATTATGCACCTCCCGTCGCGGCATGATTTCCATCGGCTTGAGAATCGTGAAAAGGTGTCGTGCAGGATAAATCACACGGGCAGAGTGGAAAAGAGCGTTGTGGTGTCAACTCACCCACAACGGGCCCTGCTCAGCAACTTTCCAATTGGAGCCCGCCCATTTGTATCGTGTCCAGTGCCGACTTCCAGCCACGTTGCCCTCCCAATCCGCGTAGTGCACCTTTACTGTCCGTTCAATCTCCAATTCGACCTGGAAGGAAAATGAGAAGCCACGGTGATAGCCTATGAGCTTGCCCGTCCCGTCCTTCATCATTACATCATCGGGTAGCTGCTCCTTCCGGAGATATACCGTGTACTTTTGTTTGAGCCGGGCAAGCACCTCGTCTCGCAACGCCGGCGGGGCGCTGTCGGTTTCCGGCGATAGCAGTACCCAAGAAAACACAGTCCCTTTGGCCCAGTGAATGTGCTCAGGCGTGTTCTCGACGATTCTCTCCGCCAGAGCACTTATCTGCTCCTGCGTGAGTGTCTGCTTTTCGGACGGCCCCAGGTGCATGCAGTTCCCTATCGATACGGAGACAAGAACGATACATGCGACCCGGCTTACGTTCGCGGTCGACACACTGGCTACTCCTCCTTGAGGACTCGTCGAGAACGAGGGCGTATTGCCTCATGGCGGACATCAGGTTCGCTGGCCCTTTCCGCGGCCCTCGTGGCAAGCTCCAGGTAGGCGGGCGCGGCCGCTTCGAGCCTCTTTTCCCACTCAGGGTCCGGTGTCGAGAGATCGCTTTCGCCGAAGAAGGTCAGGATCGTCGCGGCGCTCGCCACGGGATCAAAAAGCGCCCACTTGGTGCACAGTCCCATGAACACCCCCACGGCGAACAACATGAAGCGGACTATGATCCAGTCGTTAGGCAATGCCAAAGCTAGAACGCCGAGTGGCACAAGGAAAACCACCGAGGCCACCAAGGTGAAACCATAGCCCAGCAACGTGAGCGTTACCGCGTGTCCAAGCACGGGTTTCCAGCACTGGCCGTATGACAGCAACGACGCCCTCGCGGCATCGAAGACGTTTTCATCCCGTGTACGGAATACATGGGCGATTCCGGCTTCCTCGATGTACCGCTGACTGAGGCCGACGAGTTGCTGCGTCAACCGGGCATTCCCTTCCAGGCCGGGCGCGGGCAAGGCCGCGCTCACATCCACGAGCGATCCGTGGATGGCGCGAAGGACCTCGTGCAACAGTCGCCGAACTTCGGGCAGCAGCTCCGCGCCGTGAAAGTAATGGAGTACGCGGCCCCGCGCCCATTTCATCTGCGAAATACCGATCGGTAGTTGGCCCTCGGCAATGATCTCCGCAATCAGCGCGACGTGTCCCGCGCGATGCTGCGAGAAGAGATACTGACTCAGAAAACTCCCGACTCCGCCGACCGCAACCAACAACGCCGAAATCACGAGCAGCGCCCAGAACGCGCCGGACCCAAAAACAACGCCGATGACGGCCAGAAGGCAAAGGTACACCACCACGCACAGACATAGCACGCCGTAGATCAGCAGACGGTATAGCACGTACGGCAGCGTCTGCCGCACAATCGCCAGCGCGCGTTCAAACTGAAGTCCCATCGAGCAACCCTCACGGAACGTCGTCACGCGCAATTATCCCACTATTTGCGCGCGGATTCCAAACCCGCCAAGGCCTGTTTGGGGCGCATCCTTCGTCTGTGCTAGAATCCCGTTTCTTTCCAAGTGACAAAATCATTCCGGCGCGGAGGCGGTATGGCAAAAGATATCACGAAACGCAGTGTCGATTACTCGCAATGGTACCTCGATGTCGTCCTGAAGGGCGAGCTGGCGGACTACGCGCCCGTCAAGGGATGCATGGTCATCAGGCCGAACGGATACGCCGTCTGGGAGAACATCCAGCGGAACCTGGACCGCATGTTCAAGGAGACCGGGCACGTCAACGCGTATTTCCCGATGCTCATCCCGGAAAGTTTCCTGAAGAAGGAAGCGGAACACGTCGAAGGTTTCGCGCCGGAATGCGCGGTGGTGACGCACGCGGGCGGCAAGCTTCTCGAGGAACCCCTGGTAATACGCCCAACATCGGAGACGATTATCTGGGCCACGTATAAGAACTGGATCAAGAGCTACCGCGATCTGCCGATACTCATCAATCAGTGGGCCAACGTCTGCCGTTGGGAAATGCGCACGCGCCTGTTCCTGCGGACCACGGAATTCCTCTGGCAGGAAGGTCACACGGCCCATGCCACGCACGAGGAGGCCGAAGAGGAGACGTTCAAGATGGTGAACGTTTACAAGACGTTCGCCGAGACCTGCATGGCCATGCCGGTCATCGCAGGCCGCAAGACGGATCAGGAGAAGTTCGCAGGCGCCCTGCACACGTACTGCATCGAGGCCATGATGCAGGACCGAAAGGCGCTTCAGGCCGGCACCTCGCATCATCTCGGTCAGAATTTTGCGAAGGCGTTTGACGTTCAGTACCAGGACGCCAACAAGCAACTGCAGTACGTTTACGCTTCGAGTTGGGGCGTGTCGACGCGCCTGATCGGCGCTATGGTCATGTCGCACAGCGACGACAACGGCCTCGTGATCCCGCCGAAACTCGCGCCGCTCCCCGTGGTGTTCGTGCCGATTTGGCGGAGTGACGAGGAGATGGCGACGGTCCTCGCCCGCGCGCGGGCGCTGACGCAGGACTGGGATCCGCTCTTCTACAAGATCGACGACCGCGACCAGTACAAACCCGGTTACAAGTTCAACGAGTGGGAAGTCCGCGGCGTCCCTATCCGTATCGAGATCGGCCCGCGCGACTGCCAGAACAACCAAGTGGTTCTCGTTCGGCGCGACACCGGCGAAAAAGCGGCCGCCTCGATGGACGGCCTTCGCGAGAAGGTTGCCGCCATGCTCGAAGACATACAGACGAACCTCTTCAATGCGGCAAAGAAGCGCATGGACGACAACACGCGCGACTGCGATTCCTATGAAGATTACAAGGAAAGCGTGGGCAACGGCGGGTTCTTCCGCGTCCACTGGTGCGGCGCAAATGAGTGCGAGACGAAACTCGCTGAGGAGACGCGCTCCTCAATACGGTGCATCCCGTTCGACGCCCCGGAAGAGGAGGGCGCCTGCATCGTGTGCGGGAAGCCGTCCGGACGCCGCGTCATCGCCGCACAGGCATATTGAGCGATCCCCGCGCGTACGCGTGCTATAATCCTTGGCGATGCGGCAAATGGGAATTGCCTCTAGGGAAAGGAACCGCCCATGGCATCCAACGGCGACACGATCGAGTTCAACATCGCTTACCACCCCACGCCGTATCCGCGCGCGATGCATGAGGACCTGCGCGAAATCGCCGAGGTCTGCGACGGAATCTACATGCCGTTCGCGGAATCCGATCTTGCCTACGGTTCGAATAAGCTGAAGCACTGTATCGACCTTGCGCACGAAATGGACCTCGTGGTCCTCGCGGACTTCTGGGGATACGGCAACCTGTTTGCCTGTGGCGCCATCCCGAGCCTGTTCACGGTGCAGCATCCCGAACACAACTGCGTTACGAACACCGGCCGATGCATCCAGAAGAGCTGTCCGAACAAGCCGGCCGTGCGCGACTTCATGAAGGAGGCCATCGAGGCGTTTGTCGAGAAGTACGAACCGGACGGCGTGTTTTGGGATGAACCGCAGTGGACCCTCGGCGGCTACCTGGGTCAACTCGGCGAGGGCGAGTGGGCATGCCGGTGTCCCGACTGCATGGCGAAGTTTCGGGATCAGTACGGCAAGGAAATGCCTGAAACGCTGACGCTGGAGGTCGAGGCATTTCGCGCGAACGCGATGCTCGAATTCCTGAGCGAGCTGTGCCGGATCGTGAAGGCGTGCGGCGAGCATCTGATCACATCCACGTGTGTGATGCCGGGCGACCCAATAGCGCTCAAGGAGGCCGTGGGCAAGACGGAGAACCTGGATGTGTTCGGAATCGATCCATACTGGCGGCCGGATGAGGAAGTCTCCCAGAAGGCATACATCGATCAGCACACGGGCGATGCAGCGCGGATCGGACGCGCGAACGGAAAGCTAGTCGAGTCGTGGGTCTGTGCGTGGGCGCAGACGGCGGGGCATGAGATGGACGCGTATCGCGCCGCGAAACGCATGGCGGCCCACGACATCGATTGCTTGAGCGCCTGGTCGTACCGAGACTGCATTTCCTGGGTCCAATGCGATGTGCCGAATCAGGCGGATCCGGCGCAGGTGTGGAAGCACCTCCGCCGGGCCTACCATGAGATTCGCGAAGGCGATCTGGAACTCCACGTGTAGAAAGCCCCATGGACAAGTGAGCAGCACGGCGGACGTGTCAAGATGATAGAAGCGCTCATAGAGTTCTCCTGCCGAAACAAGTTCATTGTCATCCTTGCGTTCGTGGCTGTGGCCGGGGTCGGAATCTGGGTGCTCGAACACACGCCTGTCGACGCCATCCCCGACCTCTCGGAGAATCAGGTCATTGTTTTCACGGACTGGATGGGCCGTAGTCCGAAAGAGATCGAAGATCAGATAACCTACCCGCTTTCCGTGAACCTGCAGGGCCTTGCCGGCGTCAAGGCCGTTCGCTCATCGTCCGAATTCAACTTCTCGATGATCAACATCATCTTTGATGATTCGGTGGACTTCTACTTCGCGCGCACGCGGGTGCTGGAACGACTCGCCTTGGCCAGCACGTTCCTGCCTCAAGGGACGGTCCCCTATCTTGCCCCGGACGCCACCGCGTTGGGCCAGATCTTCTGGTACACCGTGGAAGGAGACAACAGCGACTTGGCCGCTTTGCGCAGTATCCAGGATTGGTATGTGCGCTATCAGCTCAACTCGGTGCCGGGCGTGGCTCAAGTCAGCAGCGTCGGCGGTTTTCCGAAAGAGTACCAGGTGGATGTAACGCCGGAAAAACTGCGGGCCTTCAATGTCACGCTCGGCCAGATTTATCAGGCTATCGCCAAGAGCAACAGCTCCGTCGGGGGCCGCGTGGTGCAGAAAGGGAATGCCGAGTACATTATTCGCGGCGTGGGATGGATACGAAACCTTGATGACATTCGCAATACAGTCATTACGGAGCGCGGCGCAGTGCCGATCAAGGTCGGCGACGTGGCCACCGTCCAACAAGGCGTCGAGTTCCGCCGTAGTGTCCTGGAGAAGGACGGACGGGAAGTTACCGGCGGCGTCGTGATGATGCGTTATGGCGAGAATCCGCTCGAAGTTACGCGCAACATCAAAGCTAAGTTGCGCGACTTGCAGAAGGGCCTGCCGCAGGGCATCCGCATAGTCCCGTTTTACGATCGCACGCGCCTGATCGAGAGCGCCATTGAAACGGTCACCGGGGTCCTCAAGCATGAAATGCTCTTCGCCACGATTGCCATCCTACTGATATTGATCCACGTGCGAAGCGTGTTCGTAATCATTCTGACGCTGCCGCTTTCTGTACTTGTCGCCTTCATCCTCATGCACCTGCTCAACATCTCATCAAACATCATGTCCCTGTCCGGCATCGCTATCTCGATCGGCATCCTGGTCGATCAGTCCATCGTGATGCTGGAAAACGCCACGCACCGACTTACCCAGCATTTCGGCGATCAAAAGATCCGAGGCGACACCACGGAAATCGTCGCCGGGGCATGCCGTCAAGTGGGACGCCCGATCTTCTTCTCCGTGGTAATCATGGTGATATCGTTTCTTCCCGTGTTTGCGCTCTCCGGGCAAGAAGGCAAACTGTTCCATCCCCTTGCATTCACCAAGACGTTTGCCTTGATAGGCACTGCCATCATCTCAGTAACGCTGGTTCCGGCCATCATACCGCTCCTCGTCCGCGGGCGGCTTTCACGGGAAGAAAACAACTGGATTATCCACAGCGTTGTGGAAATGTATCGTCCCGTACTCAACTTCCTGATGCACAAGCCCAAGACGGTCATCTGGCTCTTTGTGCTGTTGCTCGCCGCTGGCTTCTACGTGGCGCGCGGTTTGGGACGCGAATTCATGCCGCCGCTCGATGAGGGCAGCATTCTCGACATGCCCATCACAACGCCGCGCGCATCCGTTACCGAAGTTGCGGACGACCTTAAGGCGCGGGATGCCCTGCTTCGTTCTTTGCCCGAGGTCGAAATGGTTGTCGGAAAGGGCGGGCGAGCAGAGACCCCGACGGATCCCTCGCCGTTGGACATGGTCGAAACCGTGATCACATTGCGGCCCAAGGACTACTGGCTCAAACGCAAAGTCAAGTTCGAGGACGCCTATTCGGAAACAGAACACGTCGTGGGGCTGCTTGGAAAACAAGGGGCCATCGGCGCGTTCGCTGGCGACAATGCCCGCAAGTCGTTTCTCAACGAGGTGGCGAACGGGACGCTGAATCGTTTTGACGCTTCGATGCGCCACGAAATGATAGGGCGCGTGATGGAGTTTGAGCAGTCACTGGCGGATGACTCAGTCAGATTCGTCGCGGAACGATTGCTTGCCCAAATCGATGCTCACAAGGGATGGGCAACCCCTCCTGAATCAGCCGACCGCGAGGCCTTCATTAAGGAGTCTATTGCCGCCCACCGGGAAATGTTTCTCTATACCCCGCAAGTTTACGATGTGGAGGACGTAGTCAATGCCGCCTTGGCCGGCCTTGAGCAGTCTAAGCGGATTGCCACGGAAAGGGGCGATTTGTTGGTTCCGATCGAGACGCCGTGGGCGAGAATCACGGGACCTCTGAAAGAATCACTCGGATTCGCGCGCAAGGACTTCTACACCGAGACGACCGAATTATTGGAGACTTTTCGGGACAAGGCCACTCGGGCTTGGACAAAGCAGACTAACCAGGAGACGTTCGACCCTGTCATGCTCAAGTTCGGACAGGCGATCTTGGCCGAAATTGAATCCGCTGCCACCATGCAGAACATATGGAAGGGAAAGGAAACCCCCATCCAGGCTGCCCCTGAAGATATCGGCAAGGAGTTTGGAGGACGCGCCTTCCTATGGGCAAAGACGAAGAATGACTTGGTGCGTGAGCTCAACGATGTCGTGCACCAGATCGGCTGGGCCAATATCTGGACACAACCCATCATCAACCGCGTGGATATGCTGGCCACCGGGGTGCGGACGCAGTTGGCCGCGAAGGTGTTCGGTAAGACACAAGAGCAGATCCAGGAGGTCGCCAACCAGGTGGCCGAAGTACTAAGCGGGATTCCCGGCGCCGTCGACGTCGTGGCCGACCAAACGGTGGGCAAGGGCTATGTTGAGATCGAGGTGGACCGCGAGCGCGCCGCGCGCTACGGCATCAACGTCGGCGATATCCAAGACGTCATCGAGATTGCCCTGGGAGGCAAACCCATCACCACAACCGTGGAAGGACGGGAGCGGTATCCGGTGCGATTGCGATACGCCCGCGACTACCGTGTGGACGAAGAGGCAATCAAACGGATCCTCGTCTCCCAAGGCGGCATGGAAGGAAAGGCTCCCGCTACGGAAGACGGGAAGATGATGGAGTCTCCGGGAATCTACCTGAGCGACGTCGCGGACATCCGGGTAGTTGAAGGTCCTGTGATGATAAAGAGCGAGAACGGCCTGCTCCGTTCCTATGTGCAGCTAAATGTGCGCGACCGGGACATTGTCGGATTTGTCGAGGAAGCGCAGCGGGTCGTGCAAGCAAAGATGAAGCTGCCCGAAGGCACTTATCTGGAATGGACCGGCCAGTTCGAGCATCAGGTGCGCGCGAAGAAAACTCTGCGCGTTGTGTTTCCCGCCGTGCTGCTGCTTATCTTCGTCATCCTGTACGTCACGTATCATGATTTCGCGCACGCGGTGTTGATGATGCTGGCGGTTCCCGGAGCGTTGGCGGGCGGCGTGCTTTTCCAGCGGCTGTTTGGCTATAACTTCAGCGTGGCGGTCTGGGTCGGATATATCGCCTGTTTCGGCATGGCCACCGAAACCGGCATTATCATGCTCGTGTATCTGCGTGACGCGATCGCCGAACGCGGCGGATTGGCGAAGATAGCTTCGATCAAGGATTTGGAACAGGCCGTCCTGGAAGGCGCGGTGCACCGCCTTCGACCGAAGTTCCTTACAGAGGCAACGGCGATTGTCGGCCTTGCCCCCATGTTGTGGTCCAGAGGGGTCGGGGCCGAAGTCATGGCCCCGATGGCCGCACCCGTGCTGGGCGGCCTTCTGATAGCGGACGAAGTCATCGACATATTCCTGCC
>Ga0209777_10009747_pt1 | contig 10300 bp, 9 predicted proteins | sample FrelakmetHBP12HB_FD_187147 | JGI IMG/M metagenome (GOLD analysis project Ga0209777, IMG submission 187147) | Freshwater lake sediment microbial communities from the University of Notre Dame, USA, for methane emissions studies -HBP12 HB (SPAdes)... | ecosystem: Environmental > Aquatic >... | reverse complement strand
ATGCCACCGGCGGTCCGCCACGGCTGGACAAGCCAGCCGTGCCACGCGGCAGGTCAGGAGACCCGCCGCGCACATCTCCGTCCGGAGTGCCCGCCCCACATGAAAGCGGCGCGCGGGGCCGGATGGCCGCAAGGCCCTCGATGCCCGTGCCGCGAAGGATGTTGAAGAGGACCGTCTCGGCCCGGTCGTCGGCATGGTGGGCAAGGGCGACCTTCGCGGCCGCGTGCTTTCGGGCCGCCTCGGCGAGGAACCGCCGCCGGGCGATGCGCCCCGACTCCTCGATGCCGATGCCGGCGGCCTCGGCCTCGGCCCGAACGTCCGCCCTGGCGGCCTCGCACGGCAGCCCGAGCCGCGCTGCGAGTTTCTCGACAAACGCCTGGTCCCCGTCCGCCGCCTGGCCGCGGAGGCCGTGATTCAGGTGTGCCGCCACGAGCGTGATGGCCAACTCCTTCTCAGCCAGTTCGTGGAGGATCCGCAGCAGTGCGACCGAGTCGGGGCCGCCGCTCGTGCCCACGACGACCGTCTCGCGCGGCCCGCGATGCGCCTCGAGGCGCGGCAGAAGCGCGTGCCGCGCGACGCAAGCGCGGACGGAATCGACGAACTTGGCTTTTGGGTCCGGAGCCATCGGCAGTCATTATAATCACTGTCGGATTTTATCATTCCAATTTTCCGGTGCCCGTGGGTAATATAGGCGTGTCCAAAGAGGGTGAAAGGAGCCTGACATGGCCCAGACTGCATCCGTCCTTCCGGCCGCCCCCGGCCCGCCCGTCGCCCCGCTTGGAGTCTTCGACGCCCTCGGCATGGGCTGGCGCCTGATGATGAGTGATTTCTGGAACCTGTGGCTGGCAGCGTTCGTGCTGCAACTCATTCTGTTTGGCGCTTCGAGCATTTTGGGATTCATCGCCGCCGTGCTTGTCCAGCCGCCGCTGTGGGCGGGTCTCTACTGGCTCGTGTTGCGGAAGATCGACGGCGCTCCCGTCAAACTCGGCGGCATCTTCGAGGGGTTCCAGAAGCGATTCGGCCAGTCGGTGCTGGCCATGCTGCCGGTGACGCTGGCGGGGATGGTCTTCGGCCTTGCGGTAGCGGCGGTGATTCTGGTGACCATGTTTGGCGGGGCGGTCATCTCAGAGGGGCCGCACGACGAGAAGGCGGCCATCATGGTCGTGGTGATTGGCATCGTCCTTGGCGGCGGGGTCATGCTGGTTCTGGGCCTGGCGCTGTTCATCTTTTGCCTGTTCTTCACGTTCGTCCTTCCGGCCGTCTGGGACCATCCGGAATCGGGGTGGGAGGCGGTGCGCGTCTCTGCGCGGCTGGTGCGCGGCCGCTTCTGGTCGGTCCTGGGCCTGACGATTCTTCTTTTCCTGATCATGTTGGCGGCGAACCTGCTCGGCATGCTGGCCTGCTGCATCGGTATTTTCTTCACGTCGCCCATTGTGATGGTCTGGGAGACGGCGGCAATCATTTACCTGTACCGTTCGTGGACGGGTCGGCCTTTGACACAAGGAGCGTAAGATGAGCGAAGCATCGGCGGCAGGAGTTCCCCCGGAATCGCCCGGCGCCCCGCTGGGCGTTATCGACGCGATGGGCATGGGCTGGCGCCTTCTGATGAGCGATTTCTGGATGCTGTGGCTTCTGGCCCTCGTCGTGTATGCCGTCACGCTGGGCGTGGGGTTCGTGAGTTGTTGCCTCCTGTGCCTTGCGCCGCTGGTGATGTTCTTTGTGTACCCGCCGCTGGAGGCGGGGTTGTTCAAGGCCCTCAAAGGTCGCATCGACGGCGCCGCCGTCGATTTCAACAGCCTGTTTGCGGCGTACACGCTGTGTTACTGGCCGGCGGTGCTGGCGGGCCTGCCGGCGCTCTTGATCGATGTGGCCATGCAGGTGGCGATCCAGGTGCCGATGCGTGTTGTCGGCCAACTCGCAGAGCCGATCGGCCGGGAACTGCATGGGTCTGGGCTGGTGCTGATTCCGGTTATCCTCGTCGGGTTGGGTGTGATCCTGCTGATTCTCCTGGCCCTTCTGATCTTCCGGCTGTTCTTCGCGTTCTCCCTGCTGGCCGTCTGGGACTACAAGACATCGGGCGTCGAGGCGATCAAGATATCCATGCGGCTAGTGAAGGACCATTTCTTGCCCATCCTCGGCCTGAGCCTGCTGTTTGTGGTCATCTTCATCGTGGCCGCGTTCATCGGTTTGCTGGCGTGTTGCGTGGGAACGCTGATCACGGTCCGCGCGGTGACGGCGTGGCACAAGATCACGCTGGTGTACCTCTACCGCTCCTGGACGGGCCAGGCGCTGGTCCAGCCGGTCGCGGCGTCCCCGGCGCCGGACGCCGTGTTGCCGGCCGCGTTGCCCGATGGCGCGCCGCCGGCGGTGTGAGAAGATGTGGCACGGCTGGCTTGTCCAGCCGTGGTAGAGCGGCCGCGGCATTCCCCACGGCTGGGCAAGCCAGCCGTGCCACGGTCGCAATTAGGGCTCATGGACGAGATGCCAAACGCCTCTGTTCCTGACGGGCTGAATACAGAAGTCACCCGCAGCGGGCGCATCGGCTACGGTGTTGCCGCATGCTGCCTGCTGGCGGTCTTCGCGGCGAGCTTCCTTGGCGTTGACCGGTGGAACCTTGCGTGCCTTTCGCCGTCCGTTGGCGAGGGTACAACCACGTGCCTCCTCCGCCGCGCGACGGGTCTGCCGTGCGCGACGTGCGGCATGACGCGGTCGTTTTGCGCGATCGGGCGCGGCGAGTTCGGGGCGGCCTTCGCGTACCATCCTCTCGGGCCGGTCCTCTACGCCTTCTTCGCGCTCGTCATGCTGTGGTCGGCGGCGGTTGCGGCGACGGGCCGCCGAATCCTGCCGCAGGCCGGCCGGGTTTTCTTGTGGATGGCTGCTGTGCTGGTAGCCGCGACGCTGGTCGTCTGGGTGGTTCACCTCTGCGAGATGGTCGCCAGCGGCGAAGCGGCCGAGGCGTTGCGCGCGTCGCCGCTGGGGCAACTCATCGAACATCTGAAGTAACACTACAACGCTGCTTTGCGCGGCGGGCAGTCTTGCCCACCGCGCGACTTCCGCGGCTCCATGCGGCGGGTACGGAGACCCGCCGCGCAATTCTGCTTCTAGCGCTATGTCCGCAAGGCTTCCATCGACAAGATGCTGGCCGGCAGGACGAAGAAGACCGGCAGCCATGCCGCAAGCAAAGCACCGATGTGCCCCTGTTGGCCGAAGGCGGTCGCGGCGAACGTAAGGGCGTAGACGCCGATGACGAGGCCGAGGGCCGTGCCGATGCTCGAAAAATAGTTGCGGTCCTCGCGGCCGGCGACGAACGGCAGGCCCAAGAGGAGCAGCAGCAGGTTCATGATCGGCCCGGTCACGTGCTGGTGCATCGCCACCTGGATGGTCCGGCGATTCGAGCGCATCGGGTCGTCGGCCAGTGCCCGGAGTTCGTCGTAGGCCATGTAGCGGTAGAAGTCGCTGGCGCGGTGGCGGACGATCTCGGGCGGCCCGACGTTGGTGGAGTAAAAGTCGACGGGGTCGCCCTCGGGCAGCTCCGGGACGTGGTCCAGGAGGGATGGTTCCTTCAGTGGCGGCAGTCGCACGCCGTCGGTAAGGCGCCAGCCGCCTGCCTTCGGGTCCCACCTGGCCTTCTCGGCCTCGATGGTGCCGAGGGGTTGGAACTTGGAGTCGCGCCGGAAGATGCGGACGCGCGCCAGGTACAGCGGCGTTCCGTCGTCTTTGATCCTGGCCTCGCTCCGCATCTCCTTCGTCTTGGGGTCGTAGAGGGGGGCGTAGAGGATGTTGTTGTTTTCGTCGCGGATGAAGTCGACCGGGAACTCCTTTTTGATTTCCAGGTCGTCGGGGCTTCGCGCCAACTGGATGGAGATCGCCGGCAGGATGAGTTCCTGGTTGGCGATGTAGAACGCGTCCAGCACGAGCGCGACGGCGATCATCGGCCACATGACGCGGTAGAGACTGACGCCCGCGGCCTTGACGCCCACGAGTTCCCGCGAGCGGTTCAGCCGCACGAGCGAGGCGGCGGCGGCCACCAGGATCGCGGGCGCGGCAATCCACTGGAAGTAGTCGAACATCTTGTAGAAGTAGTAGCTGAGCAGGTTCACGAAGATCGGCCAGAACCCCGTCACGTGGGCCACGGCGGACAGGTTGAAGAGCTTGTTGACGTTCAGGACGAGGTCCAGGATGAGGACGATCCCCATCAGCGCCGCCAGCGAGATCGTGAGCGACAGCATGAACGTCTGCAAGATGTAGCGGTCGAGGATCTTCATCCGCGCCCCAGGATCCGGTCGCGCAGCGTCGTCGGATGGCACCAGAACCACACGATGAAGGCCAGGATGGCCAGGCCCAGCAGGACCACCAGGACGTTCGGCGCCCAAATGATCCAGATCAGGTCTTCGGGGTTCTTGACGGCCCGGGTGGCGGCCCGCTCGGCCACCCACGTCATCAGGTAGGAAAGGAACCACGGCACCAGCGCCACGCCGAACGCCGTCAGCAGGTGCCCGCTGTGGAAGTACATCCCGAGCCCCGCGCCCACGAGCACCAGGCCGAAGCAGCCCAGGGCCGTCGCCAGGCGCTTGTGCATCTCGGCCATGACCTCGGCATGGGTGGCGTCCTTGTAGTACTGGACCACCGCCTCGGGCGTGCTTTCCTTCAGCATCCGCACGCGGTCGGACAACTCCGGGTGGTTCTGCACCAGCGGCAGGTACCACAGGCTGAGGTCGTCGGCCCTTCGAGGCACGTACGTCGGCAGCGGGATCACGAGCGAGTGGACCTTGGAGCGGATGGGCATGGCGTGCAACTCGTCCACGACCAGGGCGTCCCACAGGGCCAGTTTGGCCTCGTTGCGGGCCTTGTCGAACTCGACCCGGCCGTACCGCGCGTAGCAGTAGGTCTGCCCGTTCGGGCCGCGATACTTCACCGTTGGACCGTACAGCGTGGTATCGATCACGCGGTCGACGGTCATCTGGACGTTGGCTTCCTTGATGGAGATGCGGCCGTCGTTCAGTTGCGAGAAGAAATGGCGCTCCAGGTCCATCAGGGCCAGCGCCTTGGCGGCATAAGCGCTCTCGGGCAGCGGCCAGGCCGACAGGGCCAGCGAGGCGCCCATCCCGATCAGCGCCAGCAACATCGCCGGCCACAGGAGGCTGGAGATCGGGATGCCGCTCGCCCAGCAGGCCTGGACCTCGCGCTCCGCCGCCAGACGCCCGTAGACCAGCGTCGCCGCCAGCACGGCCGCCAACGGCAACGCCAGGTAGACCGCCATCGGCACCGAAAGGCCCATGTAAATGAGCGAGGTGAACGGCCCGAGCCCCTTCTGCTGGAGCGCCTGGAGCACCAGGCCGAAACAGACTACCCCCGCGACCGCGGCCAACGCCAGCGCCAGGGCCTTCAGCATCTCCTTGAGGATGTAGGAGTGCAGGATTCGCATCCCGAAACTCTCTCCGACGCGCCCGGGCCCCCGGGTAACCCCAAACCATATCAGAAACCCGCGACGGAAGCAATTGTTGCAGCCGGCCGGCGCGCGGCAAGGGGGGGAAGGCAAAGGGGGCTGTACCCTTTTCGCGCTTTTGCGAAAAGGGGACTGTCCCCTTTGCCCTGCTGGGAAAGGGGACAGCCCCCGTTTCCATACAGCCGGAAACGGGTGCAGCCCCCTTTTCCTCGCCCCGCTGAACAGATACGGGTCAGGAGACCCGCCGCGCAAGTATTGTAAAGCCCGCCTGCCGGGTTCTATAATGCCCCCATGCTATGGCCGCTTTGGGTTTCGCTGAAGCAACTCCTGCTGCCGGCCCACTGCGCAGCGTGCGGGGCCGCGTCGCCCGCTGACAGCCGCATGCCTCTGTGTGAGGCGTGCGGCCATGCGCTTGCTCAACTCATGGAAGTCCCGTATTGCCCGCTGTGCGGCCGAAACGCCGGTCCCCATACGTCGGGGCCGCAGGGGTGTCTATTCTGCCGCAACTACCCCGTCAAGTTCGACGCGGCGGTGCGCGTGGGGCCGTACGAGGAGCCGCTTCGCAACCTTATCCTTCGCTGCAAACACGACCGGCGGCTTGAGATGATTCCCTTTCTCGGCCGCCTGCTGGCCGAGCGGCTGGTCCTGGCCCCCTGGGTCGGCCGCGTGGATGTCATCGTGCCGGTGCCGATGCACTGGAGCCGGCGGATGAGCCGCGGGTTCAACCAGTCGCAGCTCCTGGCGCGCCAACTTCGTCGGGCAGCCGGACGCCAGGTTGCCATGAAACGCCTCCGTCGCACGCGCCCGACGGCCTCCCAGAGGTTCCTGCCTGCGGGCCAGCGGCGCAGCAACGTCCACGGCGTGTTTGCCACGGGTTGGTGGGGCGCAGATTTCCGCGAGAAGGGCGTCTTGGTGGTCGACGACGTCATGACGAGCGGTTCGACCATCGGCGAGTGCGTGCGAGTGGTGCAGGAGGCCGGCGCCCGCGAGGTGTTCGTGGCGGTCGTGGCTACGGCGGACTATGACGATGCGGGGACGTGGTAGCCCGCGGGTAGTGCGTCAGTTACGAGGGTGGCATGGTCACGCTGTTGCGTGACCATGCGCCTGCCGACGGGCGAAAACATGGTCACGCAACAGCGTGACCATGCCACCCGCCTAAGACTGACGCCATGCGCCCGCGGGCCTTTTTCCTTATGCGTCGGCATTCGCCGGTTTATAATGTCGCTTCCGGCACGATTTTGCGGGGACGCCACGCATGACCCTCATCCCGTTCGGGCGGAAATTGAGGAGCCTCAACCGGCTCCGTCACGTTGCCAGCGTCCTGACACGTCATGGCTACGGCTGGTTGGTCGTCAACCTGCACCTGGACAGGTTCGTGCCGTTCGGCAAGCGCCTGCGAGGGGCGATTCCGCGTGAGGAGGTGGGGCCGAGCCCCACCGTGGCGCAGGAAATCGCGCACATCCTGGAAGAACTCGGACCGACGTACGTCAAACTGGGCCAGGTCCTTGGGAGCCGGGCGGACCTCATGCCGCCCCCGTTCATCGAGGAGTTCCGCAAGCTCCAGGACCGCGTGAAGCCGTTCCCGACGGCCGACGCGCGGGCCGCCATCGAGTTGGAGCTCGGCGGGCCCGTAGAGCGGTTCTTCGACGAGTTCGGCCCTGAACCGTTCGCGGCCGGCAGCATCGCCCAGGCCTATGGCGCCCGCACCAAGGAAGGCCAGCGTGTCGTCGTCAAGGTCCGCCGCCCAGGCATCCAGAACATCATTGAGTCCGACATGTCGATCCTGCACCGCCTGGCGGAAATGGCCGAACGCTACGTGCCGGAATACCGGGTCCTGCGGCCGGTCCTGCTGATTGAAGAGTTTGCGCAGACCGTCCGGCGCGAGATGGATTTCATCGCCGAGGCGTCCAACACGCAGCGGTTCGCCGAAGCGTTTGCCGACAATCCCTCCATCCGCGTGCCGCGCGTCCTCTGGAATCTGACGACCGCCGGCGTCCTGACGCTTGAGCGGCTGGAAGGCGCCCCGATCTACGACGCCGAGGCCCTCGCCGCCGCCGGTGTTGACCGCAAACGCCTGGCCGCAGTCCTCGCGGAATGCTTCATGCGGCAGTACTTCGAGCTCGGCCTTTTCCACGCCGACCCGCACGCCGGCAACCTTGTGGTCCAGGCGCCAGACGTGGTCGGCATCCTCGATTTCGGCCAGATCGGCCGCATGAACGAGGCCGTCCGCGACAAACTCGGGACGGCCCTCGTGGCGGCCCTCCACCGCGACTTCGACATCGTCATCGACGTGCTCGACGACCTCGGCTCGCTACCCGACGACGTGGACTCCGAACGCCTGAAGGCCGACCTGACGGCCCTGGTGGACAAGTACTCGGGCCTGCCCTTGAAGCGCGTGAACCTGGCGAACCTCTTCGAGGAACTTACCGCCGCCGCCCGCCGGCACCGCGCCATCCTGCCGCGAGACCTCGTGCTCCTCGGGAAGAGCCTCGTGACGATGGGCGGCGTTGCCCTGGACCTCGACCCTGACATGAGTATGGTGGAGGTCGTGCGGCCGAAGGTCCAGGCACTCGTGGCCGAGAAGGCCTCGCCCAGGCACATCCTGCGCCATGCCGTCGCCAGTGCCTATCACCTGGTGAACCTGGCGGAGCAGGGGCCGCGGGAACTGAGGCACCTGGCCCGCAAGATCATGCGCGGGCGGCTCCAGATAGTTTTTCGGCACGAGAACCTCGAACGATTCATCACGGAACTGGACCGCTCCTCCAACCGCATCGCGTTTGCGATGGTGGTGGCGGCGACGATCCTGGGCTCCTCGATCCTGCTCTTGTCGCGCATCGGCCCGAGCATCCCTGGCACCGAGATGCCCGTTCTGGGCCTGCTGGGCTTCCTGGTCGCGGGCTTCCTGGGCGTGTGGCTGGCGGTTGCGATCCTGCGGTCGGGCCGATTGTAAAAAAGGGTCCAGGACCCTTTTTAGGTGCTATGTTGTCATCGGTGTCGCGTAGAGTCGTTTTCTGGGGCAATTATCGCTGATTTACAGCCGATTGTAACAAAGGGTCCAGGACCCTTTTTGCGCAAGACCCTTTTGGGGGGGAGGCTATGCCGAAGGCTCCAAGAATCGCGGTTGGGGGTGTTGTTTACCACGTGCTGAATCGGGCCAATGGCCGAGCACAGATATTCCGAGATCAGGGGGACTACTTTGCTTTCGAGAAGATCATGGGAGAGGCGATGGGGCGGACGCCCATCCGCCTCTTGGATTACTGCTTGATGCCCAACCACTGGCATATGGTGTTGTGGCCTTTCAACGATGGGGACTTGTCGCGGTTTATGGGGTGGCTGAGCCAGACGCATGCCGTTCGCTGGCACACGGCGCGCAAGACCGTGGGCACGGGCCACCTGTACCAAGGAAGGTTTAAGTCTTTCCCTGTCCAAGGCGACGCACATTTTTTGTCAGTGGCGCGGTATGTTGAACGGAATCCTTTGCGTGCCAACCTGGTTTCGAGGGCGGAAGACTGGCGCTGGTCCAGTCTCTGGCGACGCGAGCGGGGATACGAAGATAACCCGCCGGCCTTGAGCGTATGGCCAATGCCCCGGCCGCAGGGCTGGGCTCACTTGGTCAACCAGCCGCAGAACGATGCGGAGTTGATCGTCTTGCGGCACAGCGTCAAGCGGGGCTGTCCGTACGGCGAGCCAACTTGGGTGCAGGAGACGGCCAGCCGCCTTGGGCTCGAGTCCACGCTTCGTCCACGTGGGCGGCCGCTGAACAAGGTGCGATTGTAACAAAGGGTCCAGGACCCTTTGTTCGAGAGCATTCCATTGTGGATATCGGCATGGGCAGTTTTACGGCAGTTTTCGCCATATTGTCGGCCGATTGTAACAAAGGGTCCAGGACCCTTTTTATGCAGGGATCGCGGCCGGCTCGGCCAGCCGCAACTGTGGAGGACAACAATGCGTACAATGTGTCTGAGATGTCTTGCGGCCATCGCGTTGCTTGCATTCCTGGCGGCGGCGATGTTCGCTGTGCCGCCCGGCCGCGCGGCCGGCGAAGCGGCGGCCACCATCGACACCCGCGAGTCCAACTGGGACGTCTTCGTCGGCGACCAGAAGGCCGGCCGCATCCACCTGAAGACCATGGCGGTCCGCGACCTTGTCATCATCGAGGAGAACCTCACCGTGAGCCTCAAGGGCAAGGAGACGAGCTTCGACAACCAGATCGTCTACCGGACAGGCGAGACTCCGCGGCCCATCCGCGGCAAGGCGACGACACGCCTGGGCTTGCTGAAACTGATGGAAGGGACGGCCCTCTTCTCGGAGGCGTCCGTCAAGACCGAGATCTCCGGCTATACCGACAAGGACCTGAAGCCAGTCGCGACGCCGTTGGCGGAGGCCAAGGACACGCCGATGCCGGCAGGCCTTGTCCTCACGTACCCCGCGTTCATGTACTTCGCCCCGAAAGTGTTGCCCGACACGGGGCAGATGCAGAAGGTGGCGTATCTGGAGTTCCCGTCGGGCGTGGCGTTTCCGGAGTTCGTGTTCGCCAACCCCGACTGCCTTCTGGTGCGCGGACCGGCGGCATCGGACGGCCGCTTCGAGATGGCGCTGAGGCGCGTCTTTGCCGGCGGCAACTTCGAGAACCTCGTGGCCATGACGCTCGACAAGAAGGGCGAAGTTCTCGAGGTGCGGCTGCGCCCGTTCACGTTCCGCCCGGCGGCGTCCGCCCCCGCTCCGGCAGCGCCGAAGGCCGGCAAGAAGTGAGCCGGAGGGGGTGTGACTGTTTCTCTTGGCACGCAGAAACGCCGTGATTTCGGCAGCGCCTTGTGGCACGGCTGGCTTGTCCAGCCGTGGTCGTGAACCGTC
>Ga0209777_10009746_pt1 | contig 10301 bp, 5 predicted proteins | sample FrelakmetHBP12HB_FD_187147 | JGI IMG/M metagenome (GOLD analysis project Ga0209777, IMG submission 187147) | Freshwater lake sediment microbial communities from the University of Notre Dame, USA, for methane emissions studies -HBP12 HB (SPAdes)... | ecosystem: Environmental > Aquatic >... | reverse complement strand
GGGCCGCGGAACTCGCCGGCAAGTGCGCGGCCAGCCTTGGCTTCAACGGCAACTCTGCCGGCACCATTTCCGCGGCCATCGCCGCCGCCTGCAGGAATGTGATCGAACGGGCCTATGACGGCGACGCCAACAGCGTCTTCCACATGCTTATTTCGTCCAGCGGCTCCGCGTTGACCGTCAGGATTTCCGATTACGGGAAGCGCTTTGACTTCGGTCCGGGGGGCAGCATCCATTCGGACAGCCGCTTCGCCTCCGTGGTCAAGGCCATGGACACTGTGGAGCATCGCGCCAACCCAAGAGGCGGCAACCTGCTCACCCTCATCAAGCTTCTGCAGCCCGTGGAGTAAATACGATGGCCGACTCGTCCAGACGTTCCACCCGTTTTTCGGCGCGCTCAAAGCTGCTTTGCCAATTGTTGCTTGAGAATGGCGACGTGAGGGCCGAGCAGATTGCGCAGGCGCTTAAGCTCCAAGAACAGCAAGGCGGGCCGGTGGGCCAGATTCTGCAGGACCTCGACGCCTGCTCTGCTCAGGCCATTGCCGCGGCGCTGCTCAAGCAGGTCCAGGTGACAGACATCCGGTGCGAGGAACTCCAGGTCCGGCCCGAGGTGGCAGAGCTGGTGCCGCGCGAATTGTGCGAAGCCGAGCGTCTGTGCCCGTTCGAACGTCTGGGCGGGTTGCTCTGCCTCGTCATGGGAAATCCCCTTAACCGCAAAGCCATCCTGCAGATCGAAGAGCGGGCCAGGTTGAAGGTCAAGTCCTTCAAAGCCCCTTGGCCCAAGATTCTGGAGCTGATTCAGCGCACTTACGAGGGAGAAGGGCCTGCGCTGCCTGAAAGGCCCGCTGGCGCGGCCGTCCCCGAAGGCCTGAAGCCAGGCGCGGAAAGTGTGGCGGGCGACGACGAATTGGCCCCTCCCATGGCGCTGGAAGAGCCGCAACCCGCCGAAGAAGCCCCGCTCGCCGAGGCGCCGCCCGAAGAAGAGGCGCCCGCCACGGAGGCATTGCCGGACGAAGGGGCGCTGCCCGCGGACGACCTGCGGGACAGAGGTACAGCGCTTGCGGAGGAACCCCAGCCCGCTGCCGAGCCCCAAGCTGTGGAGGCACAGCAGCCGGAGTCGTGGGAGGAGCCGGCGCCGGCAGGGATCGTCCCGGTTCCCGAGTCTCTCCTGAGCGGCTCGGGCGCGCGGCGAGTCCGCGAACCCGAACCCCCCCCTGTTCCAAAGGTCGAAGGTCTGGAGAATCTCGACGAGTCCCACGCTGAGATGGTCGAAACGAGAGAGCGTGGTCTAGGCCGGCGTGGAAGGAAGGCCGAGGCGCCTGCCGCGGGAACGGCTGAGCCCCAGCCTGAACCAAAAGCCAAGATAAACGTTGACCTGGACAGACTCGATTTCTCCGCGGCCGAGGCCGTTGCGGTTGAGGCACGGGGCGAAGAGGCCATGGAGAAAGTCGCGCCCGCGGCCCCCGCCTCGCCCCCCTCCACGCCCGGTTTTACCAAGCTGGAAACTGTCCCGGACAGCTATTTCTTTGAGGGCGGATCCGCGCCCGCTGCCGGCCGCCCAGAGGAACTCCTCGATCTGCTTGGCAGTTTGCCGATCGCCGAGACCGTGGCGCGGTCCATTGACGAGTACGAGTCTCAGATCGCTCCCCAGGCCGCACCCGCTGCGCCGGCACAGAAACCCGCCGTGCCTGCCGCCAAGCCGACTGAGCTGGGATCAACGCTGGCCGCCCCGGCGGCGGCGCTGCCAATCAGCGAGGCGGACTTCCACCAGGCCGCCGTCGCCATGGTCGAGGACCCGGTGGGCGAGTGGGAATGGGAGTACACGGCTGCAGGACCGCTGGAGGTCGTGGACTACGAGGAGAACTGAGCCGTTCGGTTTCCCTGCTGTGCATGTATCTCTCGCAGAGCCGCAGGGACCGCAAAGGACAACTTCTTAGCCGTCATCTCCGTCTCTGCGCCTCTGCGTGAGACGGCTCCATGTGGGATACGCAAGGGGCTGGCCGCCCAGCAACTAACTGAAACTGAACACACCCGCCCCTTTGGTTCTCAACTTGAAAGGCGCGCGCAAACGTTGAAACTCCAGGAGGAACAATCAGCGCAATGCGCAAAACTGCGCACACGGTTGGGTAAATGCCAAAACGGACCGACATTCGGAAGATTCTCCTCATCGGCTCGGGACCTATCATCATCGGCCAGGCATGCGAATTTGATTACTCCGGCACTCAGGCCTGCAAGGCGCTCAAAGAGGAAGGCTACTCCGTTGTCTTAGTCAACTCAAACCCCGCCACCATCATGACGGATCCCGAGATGGCGGACCGGACCTATATCGAGCCGGTGACGCCCGAGGCGGTGGCTAAGATCATCGAGATCGAGCGGCCTGACGCGCTCCTCCCCACCCTCGGCGGCCAGACCGGCCTGAACACCGCGATTCGCCTGCACGAAATGGGCGTGCTCAAGAAATTCGGTGTCCAGATGATTGGCGCGGATGAGCAGGCGATCCGCAAGGCCGAGGACCGCGAGGAGTTCAAGGCAGCCATCCGGCGCACGGGCCTGGATCTGCCCCGCTCCGGCGCCGCCCACTCGCTGGAAGACGCGCAGCGCCTGGCCCAGGAGATCGGCCTGCCCTGCGTCATCCGCCCGGGCTTTACGCTCGGCGGCACGGGCGGCGGGATTGCGTACAACATGGAGGAATTCGAGGCCATCGCCCGGCGCGGCCTGATGTATAGCCTCAATTCCGAGATTCTGGTGGAGGAATCGCTGGAAGGCTGGAAGGAGTTCGAGTTGGAGGTGATGCGCGACCGCAAGGACAACGTCGTCATCATCTGCCCCATTGAGAACTTCGATCCCATGGGCGTCCACACCGGCGACTCCATCACCGTGGCCCCCGTCCAAACGCTGACCGACAAGGAATACCAGCGCATGCGCGACGCCGCCATCGCCATCATCCGTGAGATTGGCGTGGAGACCGGCGGGAGCAACATCCAGTTCGCCGTCCACCCCGAGACAGGGCGCATTGTGGTGATCGAGATGAACCCGCGCGTCTCGCGCAGTTCGGCTCTGGCCAGCAAGGCCACGGGCTTCCCCATTGCCAAGATCGCCGCCAAGCTGGCCGCCGGCTACACCCTGGACGAGTTGCCCAACGATATCACCAAGTACACACCGGCGGCGTTCGAGCCCACTATTGACTACTGCGTGGTGAAGGTCCCGCGCTTTGCTTTCGAGAAATTCCCCGCCACCGACTCGACCCTGGGCACGCAGATGAAATCCGTCGGCGAGGTGATGGCCATCGGGCGCACCTTCAAAGAGGCGCTGCAGAAGGCCCTGCGCGGCCTGGAGATCAAGCGCGCCGGGCTGGGCTGCGACCCACGGGATGAGCGCGCCAAGACGATGCCGCGCGAGCAGATCGCGCAACTGCTTTCCCGCCCCAACGAACAGCGCATCTTCGCCATCCGCCTGGCGCTGAAAGCGGGCTTTAGCCCGGAGGATGTTTACGGCTTGACCGGCATTGATCCCTGGTTCATCCGCAATATCGGGGAACTCATCGAAGTCGAGCAACGCTTGCGCGCCCTGCCCTCGTTGGAGGCGGCGCCGCGCGAACTGCTGCGTGAGGCCAAGCGCAACGGCTTCTCCGACGCGCAGCTTGCGCACATCTGGAGCACGCCAGAAGCAGCGGTGCGCGCGCGCCGCAAGGCGCTCGGTCTGTCCGCGGTGTTCAAGCTTGTGGACACCTGTGCCGCGGAATTCGAAGCCTACACCCCCTACTGCTACTCGACCTATGAGGATGAGGACGAGGCCGCCCCGCGCCTCAGCGACAAGAAGAAGATCATGATCCTGGGCGGCGGGCCGAACCGCATCGGCCAGGGCATCGAATTCGACTACTGCTGTTGCCACGCGGCCTTCGCCATGCGTGAACTGGGATACCAGTCCATCATGGTCAACTCCAATCCCGAAACCGTCTCCACCGACTACGACACATCCGACCTGCTCTTCTTCGAGCCGCTCACCTTCGAAGACGTGATGAACATCCATGACACCGTGAAGCCTGACGGTACGATCGTCCAATTCGGCGGCCAGACGCCTCTGAATCTGGCGCGGCGCCTGCACGACGCGGGCGTGAAAATCGTCGGCACTTCAGTCGAGTGCATCGAGGCGGCCGAGGACCGCAAGCTCTTCAACGACCTTGTCGAGCGCCTCAAGCTTAACCAGGCCCCTGGCGGCACCGCGACGAACGTGGAGGAGGCCAGGCAGATCGCCGCGCGCATCGGCTATCCGGTACTGGTGCGGCCCAGCTACGTCCTGGGCGGAAGAGCCATGGAAATCTGCCACCACCCGGAGAACCTGGTCCCATACGTCGAGGCGGCCATCGAGGCCGCTCCGGAGGCCCCCGTCCTCATTGATAAGTTTCTCGAAGACGCCATTGAAGTGGATGTGGACGCCGTTGCGGATGGGCAGGAGATGATCATCGCGGGCGTGCTGGAACACATCGAGGAAGCCGGCACTCATTCCGGCGACGCGGCCATGGCTTTGCCGCCCCACAGCCTCTCGGATGGCCAGATCGCGCGCATCACGGAGATTACACGCCGCCTGGCGCAGGAACTCCATGTCGTCGGCCTGATGAATATGCAGTATGCCGTGAAGGGCGAGACCGTCTACATTCTGGAGGTCAACCCCCGCGCCAGCCGCACCGTGCCATTCGTGAGCAAGGCCACGGGCATCCCCTGGGCCAAGGTCGCGGCCAAGTGCATGGTCGGCCTTTCGCTCAAACAGCAAGGCGTGCTCGCGCCGCCGCTGCTCGACTATATCGCCATCAAGGAGTCGGTCTTCCCCTTCAATAAGTTCCTCGGCAACGACGTCATCCTCGGCCCCGAGATGAAAAGCACCGGCGAGGTCATGGGCATTGACACCGACTTCGGGCGCGCCTTCGCCAAGGCGCAGATGGCCGCCTCGCAGACCTTGCCCTCCAAAGGCCGCGTCTTCCTCTCCGTCTGCGACCGCGATAAGCGCGACGCAGTGCAATTGGCCAAGCAACTCGTGCGCCTGGGGTTCACCATCGTCACCACCGCGGGCACGCACAAGACGCTGGCCCGGCATGGCGTGTCCTCGGAGCGCGTGAGGAAGATCAGCGAAGGCCGGCCCAACATGCTCGACTTGGTCAAGAACCGGGACATCGCCCTGGTCATCAATACGCCCACGGGCAAGGGCCACTACACCGATGAGGCCCGCATCCGCACCGCCATGGTGGCCAGCAACGTCCCGTGCTTCACCACCGTCGCAGGCGCGCAAGCCGCCGTGACGGGGATTGAGAGCATGCGCAACGGTTACACCGTAAAGGCTCTACAAGATTACTTTGTGAATCTGAAACGCGGGGTGTAGCCCGTGGCTTTTGGATTTTCTATTCTCGCTTTGCCATTGGGCTTCCGGCCGCGGGCCGATCGAAAATCGAAAATCCAAGATCCAAAATTTCTGGCCTGCGCGGCGCTCGGACTGGCTCTCGCCGCCTGCTGGATCTTGCCCTTGCGCCTGTTGTCCTCGCCTGGCGGTTCTTATTACGCCGCGGGCTATATCGGCGATGAATACGTTTATGCCCAGCGCCTGCAACCCCTGTGCGCCGGCTGCACCCCAGGCAATCCCATCAATGGCATCGGCGATCCTGAGGTGATATCGCCTTATTTTCTTGAGAATCTCTGCCGCCAGGGCATCACGCTCCTCGGCTGGGACGCGCCGCGGTTCTTCTGGACTTGGCGTTTCCTCTTTCCTCTGTTTCTCCTCGTGGCCGTGGGCGCGCTGGCCTGCGCCTGTCTGCCCCGGACGCGCAGGCCCTGGGCCCCGGGGCTCCGGCTGGCTGGCGGAGCGGCCGGTTTTGCGTTCCTTTACTGCGTGTATGATCTGCTGACCGCGTACCCGCCGCGGCACGGTTTCCTGGAACGCGTGCCGACTAACATCGAGTATATCTTGTCCGCGGTGCAAGCCGCCTTGTTCATCCGGCTGCTCGACAGGCCCACCGTGGGGCGCGGCGCCTGGGCCGCTCTGTGGGGCGCCGGCCTGATCTACATCCGGCCCTACGCGGCTCTCCCTTGGGGCCCGGCCCTTGCTTTCGGCTTGACGGTTCTGACCGTGGTGCGGCGCGTGCCGCTGCGGACAAGCGCCGCTGCGCTGGGCGCACTCAGTCTCGCGCTCATCCCTCTGCTATACGTTGTTCATCACAATGGCCAACTGCCCATATACGCGGAGATGCTCGCGCGCTATCTCAACCTGCCCGCGCCCGATGCCAGCCCGCCCTATGCCGTGCACCCCCACTGGGCGCTATATCTGGGCTTGGCGGCGCTTATCGCGGCGCTGGCCCGCTTCTCGCGGCGTCCGGTTTTCAACTACTCGTGCGCCTTGGCGCTTGCGGCGCTGCCCTTTGTCTGCGGCCTGCTGAAGGCCTCCAATGAGTTGCTGTCCTACGACCGTTTCGGCGTCTTCTACCTGGTGGCCCTGCTGGGCGCGCTGCTGCTGGCGGTGGGCCGCTGCAGCCTGAACTGGAGCGGTCATGCCGGCTGGCGCCTGGCCAAGCGTGTTCAGCACGCATTCCTGGCCCTTGCAGCCGTGGGCGTTGCCTATCTGGCTTACTCGAACCTCACGCTGGATTTCCCGCGGTATGCCGGTGGCACGTACGCCAGCGTTGCCGCGGACCTGCGCTTCCTGCCCGCCTACAACTGGGTGCGGGAGAACACCCCGGCCGGCGCGCTTTTCCTGGTGGACGACGGCTACGACTGGTCCAGGGCGCCTCGTGACGTCGCAGGCTGGCGGGAGCTGAAGAATTCGCGCATGGCCTTCGATGACCTCTTTCAGCTAGTTTCGCGCCGGCGCCCGGTCTTCACCATGCGCCTCTATGGCAACGCTCTGGCAACCGCGGATGTTGACGCTCTAGAGCAACTTCAGCTCGGCACCTTCGGCTATCCGGTGGACAAGGCGGCCTATCTTGCGGCCCTGAGACGCTTCCGGCCGGGCTTCGTCCTGTGGCGGAAAACAGCCCCCGTCCCGAGCGGATACGGCACGGCCTTGCAGCAGATGGGCCGGGTTGTCTACCGGGATGAAGTCTGCGAAGTCTGGCAACTGTCGTTCTGACCGCGGGCAACTTTTTCCTTTTGCCTTTTTCCTTTCGCCTTTTCACTTATATTCATTCCCATGTGCGGTTTTGCCGGTTTGCTGAGGTGGCAGGGCTTGGGGCCTGATGACGCCGCGCGCGTGCGCGAGGCCGCCGGCGTGCTGATGCACCGTGGCCCGGATAGCGCGGGCTTCTATGCCGACCACCACATCGCGCTCGGCTTCCGGCGCTTGAAGGTGCTGGATCTGACGCCTGCCGGCGAGCAGCCCATGAGCAACGAGAACGGCTCGCTCCATCTCGTCTTCAATGGTGAAATCTACAATTTCCGGGAACTACGCGAGGAGCTGACCCGCAAAAGCCATGTCTTCAAAAGCCAGTCGGACACGGAGGTGCTGCTGCATCTGTATGAGGAACACGGGGAGGACATGCTGGCGCGGCTGCGCGGCATGTTCGCCTTCGCGCTCTGGGACCGTGGTACACATGCGAAGGGCAGCCGGCTGCTCCTCGCCCGCGACCCGCTGGGCGTCAAGCCGCTCTATATCGCTGAGCGCGATGGCTTCCTCGCGTTTGCCAGCGAACCAAAGGCGCTCCTCGCCCTGGGCATCAGACCGCAGGTTGATCCCGTCGCACTCCACGAAGCACTGACCTATCGGTACGTTCCCCCACCCCGCTCCGGCTTCAAGGACGTGGAGAAACTGCCGCCCGGCAACGTCGCCCTGGCGGACCGCGGAGGATTGGCCTATCGCCGCTTCTGGACGTTGGAAACCGGCGCGACAGCTCCCGGACGACCGGTCCCCGAATGGCAGGAGTTCGCGCGCATCCCCGCTGACCTGCGCATTGCGCCCGCAGGCGGCCCCTCCGGCATCCAGCGCCTCATCTTGGACCGCCTGGAGCGCGCGGCATTGCGCCGCATGGTCTCCGATGTTCCGCTTGGCGCCTGGCTTTCCGGCGGGATTGACTCGGGTCTTGTGCTCTCGCAAATCGGCGCTTATGCGAAATCATATTGCGCGGGTTTCGCTCGGCCGGAATACGATGAGCGCGCTCTGGCCGGCCTGACCGCGCAGCGCCTCAAGGCCGCGCATACGGACTTTGAAGTGCCCGCCGATGTCTTCCGCCTGCTGCCACAGATCATCTGGCACGCGGATGAACCGTTCTTCGACAGCTCAGCTCTGCCCACGTTCGTTCTTGCTGAAAAGACAAAGCAGCACGTGACTGTGGTCTTGAGCGGCGACGGAGGAGACGAAGCCTTCGCCGGATATGACCGCTACGTCGGCATGAAGCTCTTGCAGACGTACAAGGAAATGCCCTCCTTCCTCCGCGGATTGGCCCTGGCATTCGCGCGCTGGAGACATCCCGCGTCCTCGCGCCAAGGCTGGGACAGGATGCTGCACTGGCTGGAAAAGTGCCGGCTGATGGAAGCCAGCGGACACCATCCTTACGTTGCCGCGATGGAACTCTTCAGCGAAGAACAGAAGGCGCCGCTCTACGGCGAGGCCATGCTGGAGGCCGTTGAGGGCTGTGATGCGCGCGAGTATCTGGAAGGCGCGTTGCGGCGCGCGAAGACGGGGCATAGGCGAGATTGCGCCCCAGGCAGGCTGCAGCGCGTTGACATCGAGACCTATCTGCCCGGGGACGTGCTTCACAAGGTGGACCGCATGTCCATGGCCCACGGCCTGGAGGTGCGCTCTCCGTTCCTGGATGTTGATCTCATTTCCTTCGCCCTTTCATTGCCTGACCATTTGCGCCTGCCGGGCCGCCGGACCAAGCCTCTCCTGCGGCAGGCCGCCGCGCAGCTCTTGCCGGCACAAGTTGTGAAGGCGCGCAAGCGCGGCTTCGGAGTACCCCTCGACGACTGGTTCCGCGGACCCTTGCAGCAGATCGCGCGCCCCATCTTTGAGGATTCATCCTTGGTGCGCGCGAAGCTCTTCAAGCCGCGCTACTGGGGACCGCTTTGGGAGGAGCACCAATCCGGAAAAGCACAGCACGGTGAGCGGCTGTATGCGTTATTATCGTTGGAGCTGTGGCATAGGATGTTCATCGAGGAGTCAGTGCCGCTTAAGCGGCCGGAGCCGCTGTGACGAGTGCCGAGTGACGAGTGCTGGGTGACGAGTGCTGGGTGAAATGTGGCAAGTGAGAAGAACGTGAAGCGTAAGCAGTGCGACGTGTTCACCCTGAACGTGGGCAACACTAACACGAAGATCGTGGGCTGGCGTGGCAGGACTCCGGCTACGTCCCTAGCATGGCAAACAGAAGCAAAGCCGCCACGTGAACTGGCAGGCCTCCTGCGCTCGGATGGGGACAAGAGCACGCCGGTTGTTCTCGCTGGCGTCGTGCCCCTATACAAGTATGACATTGCGTCACTGCTCTTTACACTGGAACGCGAGGTAATGGTTTTTCGCAAGGACCTGAAGCCGGAGATAGAGATTGTCCCGCGTCCGCCGGATCGCGTGGGCGACGACCGGATCGCCGGCGCAATCGGCGCGCTGGCTTTGGATCCCAAGCGCCCCTGGGTGATTGTGGACATGGGCACCGCAATGACCATCAACGCCCGTTACGCCTGGCGCGGGGCCGCCCTGCCGCGTTTTGAAGGCGGGCTGATTGTGCCGGGCACGATAACGAGCCTGATGGCGCTCTCAGAGTATACGGCCCAACTCCCCTTGCTTGAACAACGTCTGCCGGTTTTCGCCTGGCCCCATTCTACCTTCATTGGGCGGAACACTAGGCAGGCCATGCTGTTGGGCGTGTGGCACGCACAGCTCGCGGCCGCGGTGGCCCTCGCAAAGGGTCAAATGTGCGAACTGGGCCCGCGTACTCGTGTGGTCTTGACTGGCGGTTGGTCGGTAGCGGCTGGGTTCTCAATGGAATTCCGCGAGGGCTTCGCGCCCGGGGAGGTTATTCCTTTTGCGGAGCTTGTGCATTTGGGTCTGTTCTCGGTCTGGAAAGCTCATGCTCGCGAATGACCTCAAACGGCCCATTTTCGTGCGCCAGACTGGCGCGGGCGCCGGCGGCATTGCCACCCTTATCCTGGATGGCGAAAGCGCGCGCATGTTCCTGCAAACCCGCTTCCGCTCCAAGCGGCTCCTGGCGGAGGCTGACACTGGCGATCTCCTCTTCGGCCAGGTTGTGGATGAGCGGGGCGAGACTATTGACGAAGTGGTTGCCGCGCCCCTGGGCAAGGAGGACGCCGAGACCCGCAACGAGCAAGTCGAGCTTT
>Ga0209777_10009745_pt1 | contig 10302 bp, 9 predicted proteins | sample FrelakmetHBP12HB_FD_187147 | JGI IMG/M metagenome (GOLD analysis project Ga0209777, IMG submission 187147) | Freshwater lake sediment microbial communities from the University of Notre Dame, USA, for methane emissions studies -HBP12 HB (SPAdes)... | ecosystem: Environmental > Aquatic >... | reverse complement strand
TATTTGTGGCTCTAAGCATGATAGAGATATAAATTCGGCTAAAAATATTCTCCGTTTCGGTCATGAAACGCTGGAGCTATGCAGCAAAGCTGCATAGCGAGGGAAGCCCCTGCCTTTAGGCAGGGGATGATGTCACTCCTCTAGATGGTGAAAGTAACTATAGAGCAGGTGAAAGTGCGTCCCATATAATAGTGCTATAGCCTTGTTGACCTAAAAGGTTGGGGTGAATGCAATCAGCGGCTAAATACTCCGGCCAGTACCCTGATAGTGGCTGATATGGGGGTATCTGGATAACCTTACCCGTAAAGTCTTGGTAAGGGTACTGGTGGGTTTCTATATTAGCCAATTCGGTGGTTAGGATTTCGTTCATAGCATTCAGTTTTACGTGCAGTTCAATAAGATGTTCATCCGTTACCCCTTTCGTCATGCCAATTATTACCCCAAACCCTATGTTATTATAGTTATCTGCACATGTTTGTGATTTTAGTAACGGATTGTTAAAAATGGGTACGGCAATCTTATCCATCGATTCGTGCATTAAAGTTACTATATCAACTAATGTATTAGCGACAATTGTTGAGTGCGGATATTCCTTAGTCAACTGCGTGTAAAATGTTCTCAGGTCGTTCTCGAATCTCTCAAGACTACTGTTAAACATAAAATCCATAGCTGAGAAATTGATAAAAATAAAATCAGGGTCTTTGTGTCCCGGGTGTTTCTGCATAAACTGACGAAATTGCTTCAAGTGATTTGGGGCCAGACGGTAGCTGCCCGCCAAAAAAGAAGCATCAACCAATTCCACCTCTTTCCCCGTTGTATCTTTTATTCTTTCCATTAGGGAATAGTGCTGGCTACCCAGCAATGACGAATATCTTTTTCTTTCAACATAATTAAAGTAAGTATCAACTGTGTTGCTGTATTTTTCTGCATTCTCCAGATCATTAGCTTTAACACCAAAAAAGGATGCAAAAATAGTTGATTCTATTTTTATAGTCGCGGCAGTGATATAAAAATTTGGACCCGGGTTACCTATCTTTGAATCTGCCCATACGCCAAGTGCAGCACTGTCACCCACCACAGCCATAAAAATTGGTTCTTTGCTATCAGAAACCATTGCATAAGAAAAACTAGGTATTAAAAAGAGCCATAACCAAAAAATAAATAATAATTTCATAACCATCCTTAATTGTTAATATTGTGCCTATACCGTCATTATTGTCATCTTTAGCCAAATTTTTCAGTCGTGTCTATGTTTTCTGATTATGCTCCATATTTCTAGGGGTATATATCTACTTACAACTCATATCAATTTCATTTCTTTTGCTTCTTTTAACATATTCAATATGTTTTTTATCTCACCGTCTGTTAGTGTGGATCGGGTTGGTATGCAAAAGCCCTTTTGATTAAAGGTACTTGTAACTAAGCAGGTTTCATTGCAATAAAATAATTTTTGATAATACGGTCGTATATCAATATCATTTTCAGATGCAAATTTTTGTATTTTTGTTGTTGGCTCTTTGCCAAGTAACCAAAATGCTTGTAACGAATGAATATAAGGTATGTTATTACTTTCACAGAAACCTCTATAGCTGGCGGCTGTACATGCTCTACTGGCTATTTCTTTTTCATACGTATCTAAGTTCATTAAACACCATGCAGCACTAAGCTCGGACATCTTATGGTTAGAACCCTGACTTCCAGATGTTCGAGAACCATCTGATAATGTTTTAAAGCTAAAATTGATATATTCAGAATATTCTTCATATAGTTTTTGATTGTTGAATATTACAAGACCACCTTCGCAAGCAGATAATATTTTTGTAGCGTGGAGGGAATATATTACAGCATCGGCACCAGCATTGAACCAACTTTTAGTTTGAGATAGTATTCCAGCAGCATTATCTACAATCCAATATGCGCTGTGTGGCTTTTCACAAAGTGGAGGATTAAGACATCCAAAAGGGTTTACTGTAATAGTATATGATCTTTTAGATCTAGCCCAAGTCCCAGATTTGTCCCATGTAGCTCTTCCAATATTATTACCATCACCAATAGTTTTACTGAGTGTAAATGATACTTTGCATCCTTGATTAGTAGCGGGGAAGGTAAACGAGGGTAAATATGCCATATAGCATTTAGTTGATAAAATGTTATGCAAACCATCAAGTGCTAGCGTGGCATTTGCAGTTAGAACTATTTTATCTGTTCCAACTATGTCGCTAAGTTTGTTTTTAAGAATCTCATGATTGACACCAAAATTGGTATAATGATTTTTTTCAATACTTGTAGAAAAATATTTATTGAATAGATCCATGTTTGGTTTTGGAGGTTTGATAAAAGCGATCATAAAAGTACCTTATTAAGTTTTTTAGCTGGATTTCCTACATATATTCCAGACTCTAGTATATCTTTTACAACTACCGCCCCCATGCCAATAAAGACGTTATCAGTAATTGTTAATTTTTCTCGGATACACGCATTAGCCCCCACTGTCACATATTTGCCTATCTTAACATTACCGGAGATATTGCATCCCGGCAAAGCTGTGAAATAATCATCTATGATGCAATCATGCCCTATAGTACAACCATAGTGAATAGTAGCTGAATGATTTATATATACTCTGCTAGTTATGGTTACGTTTGGTGCTAACATTGTATTGACATTTAATTGGGCGCTTTTGGCTACTATAGAATTTTTTGTTATGATGGGAAAACATGGTATCAATCCCCCCACAATAGCTTTTTCATAGAATTTTTCTTTAGTTTTGGGATTTCCTACAGCGGTTAAAAAGGTATCTCCTTTACAATGTGATAATGTTGTATAGATATAATTTTCAAAAAGTTTTTTTTCTTTTGAATAATCAGCATAGAAACAAATTATTTCGGGACGATAATCAGTATAGTCTGTTATCCATTCATATGTTTCTGCGGCAAGACCACCGGCACCCATTATAACTAGCATTTATTCTCCCTAATTGTACTGATTGATTTGGGTCATTTTAATTGTAGATACATGGTTATTTTTTTGAATCTCCCACACCTGATCAAAGATATTTGCTAATTGAACTTCTTTGTTATGAGATATGACAAATATAGTATCATGTTTTTTCCGCAACATAGGTAAGAGTAGATTTGTGAAACGATATTTGCCATCAGCATCTAGTTGAGCATCTACCTCATCAAGAATAAGTATATTAGCTTTTTTCAAATAGGGCACACAGTCAGCTAACGTCAAAATAAAGGAAGTTGACATCAAATCTTTTTCACCACCGCTGAAACAACTTATATCGTGTTCAAACTTGTTTTTGACATTTCCTTCTGTATCGGTTTCTTCTCGACAGGCTAGGATTTTAACATTGTTGGGATCTACCTTGTGTTTAAAAGATAGTTTCTTTTCTTTAAAGAGAACACTACAATAAACCGGTAGTTGTTCAATTATACGGTTCATCATTTTTTCTAATTGTTGAATTCGGAGTCCTTTGGGTCCGTATGCATCTACCATCTTTGACCAAAAAAACTCATCTTTTTTAAGCTCTTCTACTTTTACAAGTTTTTTATTTATTTCTTCAAGTTGATATACTAGCCTATTATGGGATTCGTTGATATTTTTATACTCGCCCATTGTCTGCATAGCATCTTGAATAGCTGCTTTTAATTTTAGCATCTCATCATTAAGGGTACTTTTCTTCTTCAATAAAGTTTCTTTATCGTCTTTAGGCTTTTGTGGTAAAAGTTGTTTTGCTATTTGACATTTTTTCAATTCTTCAATGCGTTCATAATCCTTTTGGATTGTATTTTGGATAATGGGTATATCATTAATATCGATATTTTCAGTTATTTCCATACGCTCTAATATTTTTAAACCAGCCTCTGTTTCGAGGTATTCTTTTTTAATTGGTATATAAGTTTGTAAAAATTTGATGCTATCTTTATTTTCTTTCGAAAATTTAGGTATTTTGGATAAGTGATCTTCGATTAGTTTTCTGCGCTTAACTTGGTTGTTCCTATCTTTAATGAATGTATAATCTTCATTGAGTACATCCAACGATTCACGTAACTCAGTTAAGGTTTCTATTTCATGGTGTACATCTTGCTCAGTAAATTTTGAACCACATTCAGTACAGATACCCTTTTCTTTTGCTAGTTTATTTTTAGCATGTGTTTGATATTCAATTTGCAAACTTACTAGTTGTTCTTCAATAGCTTGAATAGGGATCTCATCTACTGTAGGTAAGCTTAGTATTTCTTTTCTTAACGCTTGAACTGATTCATTCTGGCTTTTTATATTTTGTAGTAATTGAAGTTCTTTCTCATACTCTAAAACTGATTTATTGTCGGTTGCAATATCGGGAAATTTTTTAAGTATGTTATCTTTAGAGGTTTCCAGATCATCTATAGCTTTATTTACTTTATAGGCTTGTTCATTTCTATTTTTATTGTCTTGGATATGTGTTAAGCGAAGTTTGTTATCGAGAATCGCCTTTTCAGCCTCTGAGATCAATTTTTCGGGGTTCTCAACACGATTAGCGAGAACAGTGTACTGTTCATATGTTTGCCATGTAGTTAATGTTTTACCTATGGTATCTGATCTGTGTGTTAGTTTGTCCATATGTGTCTGGAAAATGTTTAGCTTATTTTGAAGTTCATCAATATCCTTAACTTCAAGGTTCAAAAGTTCATTTTCTAGCATTTGTTTTGAATGTGACAACCCCGCCAATTTAGCTATTTGTTCTGCTACTTTTTCATATTCTTGTTTTGCTGCAAGATGAATTTGATCATATCTATCATCTATACCAAAAAAATTTGATATGTATTTTTTTCTTTCAGCGAGTTCGCCCTTTATTAGAATATGTTGGGCACTTTGTGTTAAGTGAACAGATCCCTCAAACTCCGCTTTCGTAAGACCTACTAATTTGGCTATACTTTTAACCGCATCTGTATATGTGTGTTCTGTTATCGAGGTATTTTCTTTTTGAATTTCATAAGTCCATTTGCCTTTTTTTCTTCTTAATGAAACATTATATGATTCATTATTTTTTTCAAAACTAACTGTATAAATCGCATCATTTTCATTTTTAGTTAGTTCATCTTTTTTATGGTCTTCTGGTGTAGAGCCATATAAAACTGCCTCGAAAATATCCCAAATAGAACTTTTACCGACTCCGTTATCCCCTTGAATAAGGACAATTCCTTGATTAGATAAAGGGATGCTAATTTTTTCGAAAGATCGGCCATTTTCAATATAAAAATGTTTGAAATTTATACCTTTTTTTAATGCATCATTCATCCTCACCCCCACTTAAGATGCTTAACTAAACGACCACCATTAAGTGATCTCAGCTAGTCTAGTCTCCCTTATATGTCTTCAATTTTTTTCCTCAATTCCTGAAGGAATTCTTCAGACATATTACCGGGATCAAGTTTCAATTTAGGATCATTGTAAATTGGTAAATAGAATATATCGGCATTGAGTCCAATTCTCAAGTCCATAAAAATTTTTACTGCGGCATCATAGCCAGCCTTATCCCCATCAAAGGCAATTATAACTTTAGGTGGAGCTTTCGAAATAAGATGACTCATTTTTATACTGGACCAGTTTTGAACACCAAAAATACCTAAAGGGAAAAATCCTTCGGCATATAATCTTAGTGCATCAAAATGTCCTTCCACTAGAACTATTGGTACTCCGTAGGGAATATGATCATATAAGAAAAATACTTTACTTGAATCGGTCATTGTTTGATATTTTATATCATTACCGTCAAGATTGCATAGTGTATATCCCATATAGTGCTTGTTCATATATAAAGGAAAATATAAGTAACTTCTATCAAAGGTACGATTCCAATAAAATCTCCCATTCAATCTTTCGTAGAATTTTTTGTTATAGCCACGCCATTCGAAATCATCGGGAAGTTCTGAGGTTTTTATTTTAGGGTATTCAATATTTGTTAAAGCTATTTTGGCCTCAAGCTCCTCTAAAATTTTGGCTATTGGAATTTCGTCATCACTTTGATCATAAGTAGTGGGGTTAAAAAAAGTTCTAGAGGAATCATTTCCAAAATCAAATAGTGGTAACTTAAGTGCTTTTGCTAAAGTATTCCAATTTCCTTTAGCTTTACAACCAAAACAATGGAAAATTCCGGGTGGGAGTTCATGTCCAATATTAACATATAAAGAAGGTTTAGTTTCTGAGTGCCATGGGCATGTCAAAAGTATGTGGTCGCCTCGTTTTTTACCGCCAATAGGAATAAGACTATCTATAACTAAGGCACGTAGTTTACTCTGGCGCAGTATGTCCATAATATTTGAACTCAGTAATTGTGTGTGTTTTAATGGTATCTATTTCAATACTAGTAGATACTTCATTTAAGAGTTCTTTGTCACTTTCTTTTGCTAGAAAAGGATAGTTACTAACTAGAATAGGTCTAAGATCTGTTCGAGGTTGGATCAAAAACCCCAATTGATTATCCTTACTAGTAACTAATGTTACGTTAGAAGCTTTTGTGGTTACTGTGTAAAAAGTTTCAAGAGAAGTGATAAAATAATTCATATGTATCTTTATTTTACCCACTGAGGATTTCATCCCATGCTCAAAAAGATTATGTGCTAATTCTTTAGTTGACAAAAGATACTGTGGACCTTTCACTAAAATTCTGCTTATTACTTCTGGTAATGAAAGACCATACACAACATGTTGATCAATATTGAGAAGTATGACCGGCCCTAAGAAATCTGGGTTATTGCCATTTATAATAGCAACATGTCCAATTGTCTCACCCTCTTTAATTGATACTTTTAAACCAAGGTGATGCTGCGCTAATCGAGAAATAATAAGTTCCATAACCCTAACCTTCTAGTTCGCTAATGTTCCAAAGATTAACTAAGAAACCATACAGACTAGCATGTGCAATTGCTAGTGGAATTGATGAAAATTTTGTTTTTGTTAAATTTATGGGATTGTTCTCAAATAATTGTAATGCATATTCGATTGGTTTATTTCCAACCATTTTAGATATTGTAACTAATCCATTCTTGGCTTCATTTTGATATGTTGCTCTTATTTGAATTTTCATGTCGTAAACCTCTCAAGTAAATTGTACTATATTACAAAAGTAATATAGACTAAAGTAACATTTCGAGGTTAGCTTTAGAAATGAGAATTAATATTTTTTATTTATGGGTTGTAAGACGATGAAAAAAATTTTAGTATTATTGGCATTATTATTTAGTAGTAGTGTATTCGGTATAGATCAAATGATAAACGCCCCAACGGGTAGGTTGATTCTTAATAGCTCATCTTCAATAAATACCTATAAAAATATACAGGGGGTAGATGGTTCTTTAACAGCACCGACCTATGGATTTACGAGCCAATCAAATACTGGAATATATCAGGGTTCTACTAACCAGATTAATATGTGTACTGCTGGAACAGATAGGTTATTGATAAAAAATAATGGAAATATAGATCCTGTTGGTGGGTTTGGTACGACTACAGATGGAGCCGCAAGTGCAAGTACATCTGGATTAGTAACAACAGGAACACAAACGTTTGCAGGTGCCAAAACATTTAATGGTGCTATTGATGCTAACGGTGGGTTTACGGCTGATACGAATGCTTATGCAACCACGTCATTGCCCGGTCTTTTGCCAATGATAAAGCCTATTACGCAGAGTATTTGTTACGGAGCATCTGGTAATACTGGTGGGTTTCCTGCGTCTAGTGCCAGTGGCACCTATACAGTTCCGGCAGGGGTTGTTTGGCTTAGAGTAAGAATGGTTGGCGGTGGGGGTGGAGGAAACGGTGGTGGAACGTCCGGTTCAGGTGGTAGTGGAGGAAATGGTGGTAATAGTACTTTTGGATCTGTTACAGCTACAGGGGGTAATGGTAGTAGCTATCCTACTCCTATAGTTGGGTCATCTGGTGTTGGATCTTTAGGGCTTACTGTTTATGGTGGTGCTGGAAATATTGGGAATTGGGCAACTGGGACGGCTGGAACAGGGGGAACATCAGGTTTAGGCGCTACTACTGCGTATGGCGGGACAGGTGGTGGTTCTGCATTAGGTTCGTCAATAGCACCACAAAGTGCTGGTACATGTATTGCAGGACACGCAAACTCTGGGGTTGGTGGTACTGGGGGTGGATGCACTGGTTCTGCCCTTTGTACATCGGGGCAAGGTGGTGGTGGGGGCGGTTATGTAGATGTGGTTTTTACAGGTTTAACTGCAACATACTCGTATGCGGCAGGGGGTGCGGGGTCAGCAGGAATTGCCGGATCTGGATCAGGAAATGCTGGTTGTGCGGGGGGGTCTGGAATTATAATAGTGGAAGAGCATTATTATTAGGTAGGCATTAATGTTTCATAAATTTTTTCTTGTCCGGTGTTATATTATTTTCGAAAGATGTTACATAGGCAATATTCATTTTCTTTTTTATCTTATAAAGCTTATGAATCTTTAAAAATATATAGTTTTATATACTTGTTTTGTTTAACAATTAATTTGAGGGTGGTCATATGACGCAGACAATAAGCGTAACCAATTTAAAAAGTAGTATAGTCACGATTCGTGCAACACTGTTATCTGGTGTCTCGCGGGCGATTACTATTGAACCAACACATACGGTTCAAGTTGATCGTGATATCATGATTGCCGGTTTTTCTGATTTTTTAGACAGTATGGAAAGAGGTTTAATTTGGTTTGATCAGACTCTTCTTACTCTTGGTGGTGGTACAACTGGAATTCAGGGTGTAACTGGACCTTCCGGTGCTCCGCAGGGTGCTACTGGACTACAAGGGGTAACTGGTCCTGCTGGTGGTGGTGGTGGTGGTAGCGGTGCTACTGGGCCACAAGGAACTACCGGTTTAGGTGTACAGGGACCGCAAGGTACTACTGGTATCGGTGCTACTGGCCTACAGGGTATTCAAGGACCACAAGGTGTAACTGGACCCGCTGGTGGTGGTGGTGGTGGCGGTGGTGCTACTGGATTGCCCGGTCCTACTGGTGCCATCGGCCCTGCTGGTACTACTGGTCTTACTGGTGAAGGTGTTACTGGCGAACAAGGCATGACTGGCTTAGGTATAACTGGTCCTCAAGGCATGACGGGTAATTTAGGAAGTCGTGGCTTTACCGGTGCAGGAATTCAAGGAACTACCGGATCTCAGGGATTAACGGGGGTAGGTGGTTCTACTGGTCCTTCTGGTGGTACTCAAGGTGCTACAGGTCTTCCGGGCCCGGCTGGTAGTAATCTTACTCAATATTTAACCTTTTATAGCGGTAATGTAACTATTTTAGCCAGTGGTACTGCTGTTGATCTTGGCAATGTTACTGCTACTAAGAATCTTAATTCTGTTGCCGCTACTTCAAGACTAATATTAGGTGTTCCTGCTGGAGTAGTTATTAAATCAGTATATGTTACATTTACTGCTGCGGAAACAACAAGTAATACAGCAATAACAGTTGAATTACCTGAACCAACAGGTTCTCTTGTTATGAGTACATCTATTAGACCAATAATATTTAGATTGAATGCTATATATGGTGTTGTTGCTACCGGTGGTACTACTACAAATAATAGTGGAACAATTGTAGTAGGTATGACTGGATATACCGCAGGAGCCGAACAAAAAGCAGTAGTTTTGATTTAATTTAACGCAACTAGATAAATATTTAATTTTTTAAAAAGGGTATAATATGTCAAATCAAATTTTTAATGCAAGAGTGGATTTAATGTCATCTACTGCTACAGTAGATCCCACTATTTTTACCGTTGAGTTTAATGTTGTAGACGGTACAGGACAATTTGCTGCTACTGATGTTGAAGTAGGAGATGTTCTATATTTAGATACATTTATTTACAATTCTACAATTTCAAAATATAATATTCATCAAATTCTCGGTGCAGTTGGTACTTTTTTTACAGGTCAAATTCAATATATTGATACTGGAGATGTAGTAGATCCGGGTACTCTAAGTATGGGTGTAGGATCTGCTAATGGATTTATTTGTCGAACAACACTACAGAAAAAATTTGCATGGTTCGCAGCACCTACAGTTCATACTTTTTCTGATTACATAACTGAATATGCGAGAGATCAAGAACATTGGGCTATTATTGAAAATATGTCAGTAACAGGTCCACAAGGTTTGCAAGGTATACAAGGTACACAGGGTATACAGGGTACACAGGGTATAAGTGGAGCTACTGGATTAGCCGGTGCTGCTGGTGCCGCTGGTGCTGCTGGGGCTACTGGATTAGCAGGTGTAGCCGGTGCTATTGGAGCTACTGGATTAGCCG
>Ga0209777_10009744_pt1 | contig 10302 bp, 14 predicted proteins | sample FrelakmetHBP12HB_FD_187147 | JGI IMG/M metagenome (GOLD analysis project Ga0209777, IMG submission 187147) | Freshwater lake sediment microbial communities from the University of Notre Dame, USA, for methane emissions studies -HBP12 HB (SPAdes)... | ecosystem: Environmental > Aquatic >... | reverse complement strand
ATAGTACTTGAATCACCACGAATGACTTAGTCTTGGACAACGGCCGACACTCTGCCAGGTTCACGCGGTCTCCCGTTTTTGCCGCGATGCAATCTGGATTATGAGCGTGTAATTTCGACCTCCTTTTTTCGTACCTTTCATATTTCGGGATATACTTGAAGTACTCTCGCTGCACGACAACGGTTCGCGCTGCCTTGTCGCTGACAACCGTCCCGTCCATAAGTTGTCCACGCACTGAAAGCGTGCCGTGAAAGGGACAATTGGCGTCTTCGCACTGCTTTGTAGGGGGGACTACCTGAAATCCAATGTTCGTTCGCATATTATCACCAGTTGTGCCATTTTCGAAGCCTTTTCGCGACACGATCTTCAGGCCGTCCGACGACGAGATCTCCATTTATTCGTACTTTGTCGCTTTCTGACAACCTGAATTCAAACGTGTTGCCGTGCTTAGCAGCCTTTTTTTCACGTCCGCTGCTTTCTAGCGTGAAGAGGTTTCTACTTTCGTCAATGATCCGACCACTAAGGCCAACGTTATCTCTGTTTGTGCTCTTCACCACTGTCGCGTGTAGGCCAATCAGCTCGTGATTTACGACATTTTGACGATCAATTTTCATCTGGTACCTACGCAAGTCCTTCCAACTTCTTTTTGTCTTCGTTAATGATCGTGCGAATTCGAGCAATAGTCCGTCGAAGTTCCTTTGATCTTCCCGGGTTTTCAGGAGCGCCGCCGGCCGAAACAAGCGCTCTTTCTCTCAAGAGCTCCGCAATCAGATCGCCTAACTGCTTGCGACGTTCATCCGGTTTCATCTTGCGTATCTCTTGGCTCCTCAATATTGCCATGCGATTCGACCTCTTCCTCTACCTGTTCGACTAGTCGTATGTCATCTGGAAGCCTGACTCCGGGAGGGACTATTAGGACTTTGACCCCGATGATACCAAGCTTTCGTTTTGCCACGGCGTAGCCTTTCATTACTAGTTCCTCTGCAGGCTTTCCGCAATGTTTTATGTATCCTGCTAGAAACTTCTCCGTTCGTGATCGCGGGCCGGTGATTTTTCCGGCGAGAATTACCTCACATCCAAGGGCGCCGGCGTCCATGACCCGTTGAAGCGTAGATTGGCCTGCCTTTCTGAAGTACCAGCCACGTTCAAGCGCGTTGGCTAACCGATGCGCCATTATTTGGGCATTTAGCTCCGGAACCTCAATCTCCTGAACATCGAGCTGCGGGTTGTCGAGTTTGAAATTTGCATCGATCTCTCTCGTAACCCGCCGGATCGTTTTACCGCTCTTGCCAATGATCATACCAGGCTTCTCTGCATATATGGTGATGTGCGTTCCGAGGGGAGTGCGATTGATCTCCATGCCGCCATAGCCTGCACGCTCTAGCTCCCGGTTGAAGTACTCGTTCATTTGAGATCGCTTCAAGCCTTCCTCTACGAATTTTTTTTCAATCCCCATCTTTCAACTCCTGCAGGACTATCTCGACGGTTACCGTATCAGTATTCTTTGCGGTGGCGCGGCCCATCGCACGAGGCATTTTGCCTTTAATGACCCGACCTCTTCTTGCCAGACTGTGGACGACCGACATTCGCTCCGTATCAAGCCCTTGGTATTCAGCATTCGCTTCAGCGTTCCGCAAGACCGTCAGTATCTCTCGGGCTGCTTTTTGCGGGTAGCGCCCTGCGTCCCATCCGCGCATTCCCGCTCGGTGTCCTACGCCCGAATTGTGGCGCTTGAAAGGCACCGGTGTCTCCATTTTCGTGATCGCTTCCAAATAGGATTTGGCTTCTACGAGCGACCTTTTTCGCAGCTCCCTGCAGATTTCCACGCAATGTCGTGGAGATACATGCAATTCATGCCCCTGTGAACGGGCGGTCTTCTCCTTCTGAAACTCTGCTGAATACGTCGTAAATGCCATAATATCACTTTAGCGGAACATATCTACTTGATCGCGTGGCTCCCACCCCTGGACCCCCGTGCGATACCCTTTGCCGTGTCAACGCATATTCACCGAAGTAGTGCCCAACCATTTCCGGCATTACCTCAAAGCTAGCGAACGTTTTTCCATCGTGTACTCCGATAGTAGTGCCAACCATTTCAGGAAGAATGATCATGTCCCTTTGGTGAGTCCGGATTGCTTTTCCGTCGCGTATTTTCTGCAAAAGCTTTTTTTGTTCTTCTGTGAATTCTCTATTAATCTTTCGGCGTTGCCGCGCAGGAAAGAGCTGAGCCAGTCCGTCAAGTTCCATGTCCTTGAGCTCCTGAAGGGAGTGCCCTCTGTACGAGAACTCTTCCTTTCTGCGAGGCGCTTCAACCTTCCGTCTCTTAGCCATACATTCACCAGCCCTAACTTAAGTTATCGTTTGCCCGTGCGTCGAGCAGCTATGCTGCCAACTTTCCGGCCTGGGGGGGCATTGCGGCTGACCGTTTTTGGACGGCCGGGGTGTTGCCAACCGCCACCGCCGAATGGGTGATCGACCACGTTCATTGCGACGCCACGCACCCTCGGATATTTCGCAGCTTTGGAACGAAGTTTGTGGAACTTCTTGCCAGCTTTGACGAAGGGCTTGTCAAGGCGGCCTCCACCCGCCACCGTTCCTATCATCGCCCGGCAGTGCGGATGCAGCCATTTCATTTCCCCGCTCGGCAGCTGTACGACGGTTTTTTGCACGTCGTGCGCAACAAGCATCGCGTATACCCCCGATGCCCGCGCGAAACAACCTCCGTCACCCGGTTGCGATTCAATGCTGCAGATCGGAACCCCTTCGGGAATTTCAGCAAGCGGCAAGATATTGCCCGCTTTGATCTCCGCTGATGCGCCGCAAGCAATCTCATCGCCTACGCGTAGGCTTTCCGGTATCAGCACTAAACGCTCAGTCCCGTCCGCCAACTCAACCCTCCCGATTGGGGCGTTGCGAGCAGGGTCGTGTAGCACCTCAACTAAGCGGGCTTTCACGGTCTCGTTCTTGTCAGCTTTGATAAGTTTTAAGGCTGCCTTATAGCGGTGAGATGGTGCGCGATAGGTCGGTGTGCCCTTTCCACGATTTTGCGATATAATCCTCTTTCCCATAACACGACCCTCTTAGAAGATACCAAGTCTTGACGCAATTTCTTCAGCAGAATCATCGCTCGAAAGCGTTATAGTAGCTTTCTTGAACCCTTTTGGCGTGACGAGTGTGTTAATATCGACGACTGTCACGTCATAGATTTCTTCTACCGCTTTCTTTATGTCGTCTTTTGTATCTTCCACATCAACAATGAAAGTAAGTTTGTTCTCTCTGTCAAGCTGAGCTGTCGCTTTTTCCGTGACACACGCATATTTCAGCATGACTCTAACCCTTCCCCACAGCATTTATCGCCGATTGTGTCCATATTGCTAGTCTCCCGGCGTGAGTCCCTGGTGCCAGAAGCTCCACGTTCAGCTGATCGACAGTTGTTACGTCAACCCCAGGGAGATTACGTGCTGCTAATACCGGCTTCGTACTTATTATGAGGACGCTCTTCTTTTTTTTGTAGCGTCGGCCGCGGCGCTTACCTTTTCCTGCACGCACATGTTTGCCACTTTTTGCTTTCTCCACGTCTTGCCAGACGTTGAGCGCTGCCAATACTTCAGCGATTTCTCGAGCCGTTACTAAATCTTCGAAAGCATCTTCTACGATGAGTGGAAGTGTTGCGTCAAACCGATGCCCTCGCGCCGCAACCAGATCAGGATTTGCCGTAGCTGCGATTGCAGACCGCATCGCTTTCTGCCTTTCTTTCTTGTTTATTTTCTCTGCAAACACCTTCGAGACGGTCGGCGGATGTGCTTTTCTTCCGCCTACGGCTTGTGGCACCCTCGCAACTCTACTTGAGTTCTTCAAACGCGGAACTTGTGCGACGCCCCGTCCAGAACCCCACGATGCTGCTGAGGTCTTAAGACCTGCCGCAGACTGCGGCCCGTATGCTTGCCTCCGGTTTGCCTGCGAGACTACAACTGCCTTTCTTATGAGATCAGGGCGATAAAACTCCTCGAAAAGTTCGGGAAGATCGACTTTCTTCCTCGTTTTTCCCTTCAGGCTTAGCACTCGGCCTTTCATCTACCTCACCCCTTGCTTCGATTGAAGACTAATGTAGCTCAGCTCCGGGATCGCTTGCGCGGTCTTTTTTGGCCGGCTGGCATGTCTCATCCTAATAAGCCTCTTGGAAGGTCCAGGAATCGAACCGTGAAGAAGAACGTACGCGCTTTTGACTTCCCCATATCGAATGAATCCGCCCGCAGGGGTCACTGCGGCTCCGTCCGACCCGATCTTAAGTATTCGTTTGTTGTACTCAGTTCTCTGCTGATAGCCCATCTGGCCTAGTTGTGGGACTGTCCATCTAACTCGCGCTGGGTTCCAAGGACCTAGATTCCCAATATGGCGCCCCTTACCACCTCTGAACGCTTTTCTGTCCTGGATGGTAACTCCCCACCGTTTCACTGGCCCTTGCACCCCTTTGCCCGTTGTTATTGCAGTCACGTCGATCAGCATGCCTTCTTTGAAGACGTTGTCCGCTTCGATTTCCTTTCCGAGCATATCGTGCGCGTATGCATATGCGGCGTTCACGTCGTCCCCACCAACAGGCACTTCCATGAGTTCAGGCACCTTCTTAGGGATACCGCTAACAGCCGCCGGCGTAGTGTAAGTCAGTACCCTGATCTCGTCCGCACCGTCGAGACTGGCTGCTCCGCTTCCTGCCTCCTTGGGAAGCGGCCTCAACTTTGCGAGATTACTGTCGATATTGGGCATCCACGTTTCAAGTACAACCCGTTTTCCATATGATGTCGTTCCATACGCTCGTAAAGCTGCTATTTTCATTGCTGGCGTCTCCACAACCGTGACGGGTACACTTATCTCCAAACCCTCGGTTGGGCTATTAGGCGTATTGTCGACTATAATCACGTGCGTCATCCCGGCTTTGTAGCCTGCGAATCCCTGCATTTGTGGCTCGTCTTGCTGTGGCCACGAACGGATCCTTGGTATTTCGCTCTTAGCTCGCTTTCGCGGGCTGTAGGCGAGTGATCCGCGCCTTGGACGATGTCTTTTTGCCATCAGTTCACCTCATGTTGATTCGCGCAGCGCGATGTTAAACACGCTCAGCGTGGCCATTATAGCTTCTTCTGTGCGCACCGTTTCTGTGCCTTGGCCAGGAACCGTATTAACGACAAAGTCTGACGCTTCCTCCATCGACAGACCGGCTTCATTGAACAACGCTTCTAATCCGCGATTTGGAGCCCCAAATACGAATGTTGTCAAGCCTGTGCCTCTCCTTCCAATTTCATCGCGTAGTCCGGGTCCTATTACCTGTCCATGCCTGGCGGTGGCCACGACCAACCCCTCCAGCGCATCTCTTATACTATCTACCACTCGGACCGAATATCCCCAATATCCGGGCGGCTTTTGAATCGCTTCAACTTCGAGACGATCTCGCGAAAAGATCTTAACCGTCACGCGCTCCCCTTTGCGCAACGTCCTTGTGCGCAAAAAGGCCGGGCAATCCAAACCGATTTCAACCCAAGCGCAGTCAGTTCCGACGTCTATCACAATTCCTTCACGGACGTCATCATGCTCTCGCACATGATGACGGGTCTTTAATGGGGGTACAACGCCGATATATCTCAACTCATTTGAGCGCGGAAAAAGCAGCTTTCGAAGGTACTGCGGCGCCTCCATATACTGCAATATCGACGCGATGAATCGGCTGTCATCGTACGAAGCGTCGCGATAGATCGTTATTCGATGTACTCTGAATATTGCTGCCGCCCGAGCAACCTGTGCGACCTTGTATGTCTTGATTTTCTGATCAGCAGTTTCGATGGTTAAGGAAGACGGTACTGCTAGCTGTATCTCAGAGTGCATCTTCGCACGTTCTTCGCGATTACGCTTTGACCCGTGTAGTTTTAAAAGTGCAACAAAGTTACTTAAAGGTTTCTGACGCTGTTACGGCCCGCTTCACGGGATTTCGATATCCTTGAATAATGTGTAAGTCGTCCAACAGACAGCAAGCAGACGACGCTAGCGGAATCGGTAAAATACTTCGCACTGCTACTTTTTTAGCTTTTGCAATAATGCTGCTAGGTTGTGTGAAAGTTGAACTACTCCTAGAGCTCCTCCGTAACAAACAACTTTAAAAATTATAGACGTTATAGTAATTATCCCGACGGCGTAGACCTTCTGGATCGCCATGTCCTACGGGCAGGCGGCAACACTTGTTAACGTCACATGATGTTCAATTGAACATGAGCGTTGTAAACGCGTATTCAATTCGCTCGAAAATGAAATGAGCACGCGCACGCTGAGCGTCATGGAACCGATAATTCACATTGAAGCGGAGACGTCTAATCGATAAGCGACATGATTCAAATAATAGCGCCTTCGCGACTTCATATTACCCTCATTGACTTAAATGGAGCGTTAGGACGAATTGACGGCAGCGTCGGACTTACTCTCAACTACCCGTCGGTGCAAATCAAGGCAAGAAAAGATGCTCAGTTTTCAATCTCAGGGGCCACAACGTTCGCAGAAAGGATTAGGAGTGCCGCATCCGCGATAATGACCCAGTATGAAGTCGATGGCGTCGCGATCGAGGTTGTGCAGGAGTATCCTGCTCACGTCGGACTCGGTTCTGGAACGCAAGTCGGGCTTGCAGTCGGGACGGCCATAAGCGAACTCTACGGTCTCGGACTTACGCCAACTTCCATCGCAAGACTGATCGGAAGGGGGGGCACCTCAGGCATCGGCGTAGCGGCTTACGAGTGGGGTGGCTTCATCATTGATGGGGGTCACAAAGGAAAAACGGATTTTTTGCCATCGTCGGTTTCTGGAAAATACGGTCCGGGCCCCATGATCGTCCATCACGATTTTCCTGATTGGACGATCATCCTAGCACTTCCAAACCTACAAGGGGCAAGCGACAAACGCGAGGTCGACGTTTTTCGGCAAAACTGTCCGCTGCCGCTAACAGAGATTCAGGAGCTTTGTCACGTTATTTTGATGGAAATGCTTCCGGCTGTTGTAGAACAAGACATCGAGAGTTTTGGACGATCGATCGATCGAGTTCAGATGCTAGGTTTCAAGCGTCGAGAACTTGAACTACAGCCATTTTGCGCGCGCCTCATTCGATTCATGAGAGAGAACGGGGCGTTTGGTGCTGGAATGAGCTCATTTGGCCCAACGGTTTATGGGGTAACCGACGGAAAGCTGCTGCAATCAGCGGTTCAGAGTTACTTGAATGAGACAACCGGCGGGGAAGTACGCGCGGTTAAAGCGCGAAACAGCGGTGCGCACGTCGAAGAGACCCCGCTTAACTCACGGTCGGCAAAGTGAAGGGCTTGGAGGATCAAACGGTTTGCATGGAAGGTCTGAAGATTAAACTGTCGAAGGCTCAACGCCTGTTGCTGTTGACAGACGGCTCTGTGACGACTCTGCTCGAAGTGATGACGGGCAAACCGATCGTCGTAACAACGTTACTTCAGCAGGTCGTCAGAGCAGATTCCGAGAGGGCCGCGGCGTTGGACGTGGAGGAGGGAGATAACATAAACTATCGCATCGTCGTTCTGAAAAACGGCGGCGGCGACCGACCTCTTATCTACGCCGAGTCCTACACACCTATCGCACGTCTACAAAAAGAGTTCCGATACGACCTAATGAAAGCTGATATCCCTATAGGACAAATCTTGACACAACGAAAAATTGAATCACGGCGTGAAATCAGACGTATTGAAACCATGTCGAACGAAGAGCTTAGCGATTTGTTTCGCGTTCCTCACGACGTGCCCATGTTGTCGAGAACCTATGATATTATCAGTCACGACATGGTGCTAATTCGGATCACTGAGACGTTCCCGTCCACCAGTTTTGCACAAACAGCCATGGAGAGTCCGTGACTCGCGCCAGCCGGTCGCGCGACCCAAACTGAAAGATTTTAGATTGGAGTCGCTCACTGGAGCGCCCAACTTGATAGAATTCCGCAGCCCTCAATCAGCTGCCTCGCCTATTCAATATCGCAGTGACAACAGCTGCACATAGCAAGCCAAATATCGCTGCCTCAGTTTCGAATCCCGGTAAAACTACCGGAGCATTCTGGCCTGCAGTGGCCGCCGTTTTATTCGCTAATGCGTTTGAAGTTTCTGACGCCGGAGACGGCGATGGGATCGGTTGCGCCTGACCATAGTTCACGATCGGCTTAATAAGGGGATATTTATCTCCCGCAAACGAGGAATCGCCGATTCCATTTCCGTCTTTATCGACGCCGATATAGTTCGAGTAGTAATTGCCTACAAATCCGTAAAACAACTCTCCGTTATAAGTATAATTGAGTTTTTTTGTGGAGTTGATGTTATTGTCTTCCTGCGAATAAAAATGGCTTTTCTCATCAACGAAGTTGTTGAAATAGAACGTGTTGCCCCTTGAATTGGCGATCAGAACACCATTTTCAACGTTGGCTTTGAACGTATTGTACGAAAACTTGTTATTATCAGAACTGTCGCGAAGCCGCACGGCAAATTGTGCATTCGAACTAAACGTATTATTTGAAAAAACGTTGTTTTTTGACCCGTAGAAGGATGCTCCAAAGTTGATGTTGTTGCTTAGATCGCAGCCCGAAACGTTGTTGTTGTTCGACTTATATAGATAAATGCCGTCGCTTAGCGAGGCCTGTCCACCGCCGCCTTGCTCATGCATGGCACTGTTGCTCAAAAATTTGTTTCCAGATGACCCATCGAGGTACATGCCATAATGGTTATTGTTAAGGTTATTATTGCTCACCAAATTGGATGAAGCGCCAGATAGGTACACGCCAAAAACGTTGCCTTTCACGATGCACTTAGTTAATATGCAGTTTGATACGTGCCCAAACTCAACCCCCATGTGCCCTCCCGTAATAGTGAGACCTTGGATACTGATGTCGTTTCCGCTGAGTAGAAAGACTTCCTTGCTCGTGCTCGCAGCCTGAACGACCGTTGCTTGAGCACCTTTGGTTGAGACTACCGTAATAGGCTTATCAACGACAACGTTTTCAACGTAAGTCCCAGGGCCAACGAGTATAATGTCCCCGGCGTTCGCAGCTTTAATAGCTGCTGAGATTGTACGATACTGTCCCTGCCCGCCGACGTTCAGTTCACTAGCACTAACGCGAGAAATTGGCGTCAATACGCACGCTGCCAAAACGATACACACTGCAACTAACGGTACGAAGTGTTTGGCTTCCATAGTCACGAGCGAGAGACGTGTGGGGCGACGTCGGCACGTTGAACAAATGCACAGCGCCGCAACAGACTCTTATTTTGTTGATGACCCGATATATAAGGATACCTACATCTCGTGACCGGCCAAAAGAAGTTCAGCATAATCATTCTGAACCGTATTGGCAGAAGAGTACGCCGAACAACAGAAATTGGCCTTTCGTGAGTCAGAACAAGCAGTGTTACGCGGTTACTGTTATCTGTGTCGTGCTTTGTGAGGATTTATACGTACTATCTCCCGAATAGCTCAGTGTCAGTGTGTGAGTGCCCGGATTCAGGCTGCTTATGTCGAGGTACGCTGTATGAAAACAGTCATTACCGCCCGGTTTAACATTGCCAATTGTAGCTGTGACCGTTCCGTGGCCGCAAATGAGGATCCCTGATGCTGGTGCAACATTGATGTACGGTTGTTGGGTACCGCTCTTGCTATACTCTCCACCGGCGAAGTAAATATTAGTAGGGATCAATACCAGAGGTGTCGGTGTCGAAGTCGCAGTTGGCGATGCGCTAGCAGTTGGAGATGGGCTAGGCGTAACAGTCGGAGTCACAGTTGGCGATGCGCTAGCAGTTGGAGAGGCTGAAGACGTTGACGGGTTTGTGCTTGCGGACGGGTTTGTGCTTGCGGACGGGTTTGTGCTTGCGGTTTGATTGGATCCTTGATTTTGTGTTGAACAGCCAGCTATTAAGATAGCAGCGATGACTATTGCGACTACTAATAAAGAGAGACGACTTTTATTTATCATGTTATTTGGTCAGATAGCTCAAATATATACGGCCTATAGATATATAAAAATGACGATAAGCCTTTTTTTGAACTGTAACTCTGCAGATTTAAGATAGATCTCTCAGTAACCTCGCGTGGCACAATGGGCGCTGACTATGACTCATCCTTTCTAATGCACGTTGATCGTCACGACGCTGCTAGTCTTTGCTGCATAGGTGTTGTCACCAGCGAAGGTGGCGTAGTAGGTGCGGGGGCCAGTGGAGCTAAAGGTCTGGGTGAGGGTGATCTGGCCGTTGGCGGTGGTGGTCTTGGTGGTGTCGG
>Ga0209777_10009743_pt1 | contig 10303 bp, 5 predicted proteins | sample FrelakmetHBP12HB_FD_187147 | JGI IMG/M metagenome (GOLD analysis project Ga0209777, IMG submission 187147) | Freshwater lake sediment microbial communities from the University of Notre Dame, USA, for methane emissions studies -HBP12 HB (SPAdes)... | ecosystem: Environmental > Aquatic >... | reverse complement strand
TTCTTTATCAATTCCTATACCATTATCCCGCACAGAAAACAGCCAAAAGTCACTTTTATTTACTGCCCGGATAAGTATTTCCGGCTGTTTCTTGCTGTGATATTTTATCGCATTACTGATTAAATTCTGAAAGAGTTGGACCAGTTGCGTATAATCGGCCGGAATTGTCGGTAAATGATCTATATTGATTATAGCGTCGTTTTCTTTAATCGTTTTGCTTAAATTAGATAGGGCATGGCTGATGACGATGTTGAAATTGGTCGGTTCCAAAGTTTTGCCGTGAGTGCCCACGCGCGAATATTTTAGAAGATCATTGATTAACCTTTGCATATGAGATGCACCATCAACGGCATAAGATATGAATTCATCGGCATCCTTATCCAGTTTCCCTTGATACCTGTGTTGCAGTAACTGGACAAAACTAGTTACCATGCGCAGTGGCTCCTGTAGGTCGTGTGAAGCAACATAAGCAAATTGGGCCAGGTCGGTATTGGAACGTTCCAGTTCTTTGGTCAATTTTTTCATTTGTTCGGCCGCTTGTTTGCGTTCCGTAATGTCTCTGATGATGGCTTGAAAGTATTTTTCTCCTTTTAAGATGATAGTATTAAGGGTTAATTCCGCATCAAATATACTTCCATCGCAGCGGATAAACCTCCATTCCAGAAAAAGCGTTTCACCTTTCAGAGCTTTTTGTATTTTTTCTTTGGCGATGTCCTTGGAAAGAAGGCCGTCCGGCTGGAATTCCGGCATAAATTTCCATGTCGGATGTCCAATAAGCTGCCCGCGAGTGCCGCAAAACATTTTTAATGTAGCTAAGTTACAATCAGTTATTAATTCATTATTTATGAGAATAATGGTATCAATTGCCGATTCAAATAGTGTCCTGTATTTTGCTTCGCCTTCCTTTAGGGCTATTTCCGTGGTTTTTCTTTCAGTTATATCCCGGACAATTGCCTGGAGATATTTTTTTCCGCTTAATTTAACGATGGTAAAAGTCAGCTCAGAATCAAAAATTGTTCCGTCATAACGGCAATGCTTAATTTCAAAAGTGGAAGTGTCGCCGCGAAGAGCGGACTTAATCGCTTCTATTACCAGCGCCAAAGTTGGTTTGCCGTCAGGCTGAAATTCCGGCCAAAATTTTTGCGGATTCGCGGCAAGAAATTCTTCGCGGCTGCAACCAAACATGTCTAGTGTCTTCTGATTGCAATCAATAAAGCGATCGCGATCTACTAAAATAATCGTGTCGCTGGCGGACTCGAATAATGTGCGAAATTTTGCTTCGCTCTCATTAAGAGCTTCTTCAGCTAATTTCCGATCGGTTATATCAATTAGCGAAGCAATGCTTTTTTTTGTACCCGGGATGACGGCGGCGGTATTAACAATGTACTTCATTTGATTTAACTTGTTAATCATTCGGAATTCGTAATGATCTGGCGCGGCTTGGGGATCAATTCGCCGCAAAATATGATAATGCTGCATAAATTCCAAATCTTCTTTATGGACGAAATCAGTCCATTTTATTTTTCCTTCGATGTCTTCTTTTCTTGCCCCGTAGAGGGTTTCAAATTGTTTGTTGGCAAAAGAAACAATCATATCATCCTCAACGATTATGGTCGCCGCACCGCTGTTCTCAAAAAAAGTACGGTAAATACTTTCTGCCTTACGGTATTGTTCATCGACAGAAGCATACTTAGCGCACTTCTTTTCGAGCTGATCAATTTTTTTAACAAGCTCAAGATAGGTTGGTTTTTTAGCCATAAGATAAAAGTCAACTGAAAGAATATTCCTTGTCTTGAAATAATCTTAAGCAACTTTGCACAGCCGCCGGATCATAAAGAATATCTTGTTTCCGGGTAATTTCATCTATAGCCTCTTTGGTTCCAAAAGCCGGTCGGTAGGGACGATGTGAAGCTATTGCTTCCACTACATCAGCTACAGCAAGAACTTTAGCTTCCAATAGAATATCGCCATTTTTTAAACCGGACGGGTAACCGCTGCCATTGAGCCTTTCATGGTGTTGTAAAACGGTTTTGGCAATGGGCCAGGGAAAATCAATTTCCTTCAATATATCGTATCCAACCTGCGGATGAATTTTTATCAAGCTAAGCTCCAGGTTGGAAAGTAAGGAGGGCTTACTGAGAATTTCGGCCGGGATGGAAATTTTACCGATATCATGTATCATGCTGGCTAATTGAATGCCTTCGACTTTTTCCGGGGCGAGATTCATTTCCTGGGCTATGGCCCGAGCCAGGTCAGCGGCGCGTCTCTGGTGACCAGCGGTGTAAGGATCCCTTATTTCCACAGCCATGGCCATTGCTTTCACTGTTCCGTTTAAAGCCCTGGTGAATTTTTCTAAGCTTCGTTTTAATTCTTCCTCATAATTTTTCCTCTCAATAGCGTAACGAATGACACGGGATAACATGTTTCCGGTGATAGAGCCTTTAATTAAATAGTCTTGAGCTCCCCGGCGCACAGCTTCAATGGCGACACTCTCGTCATCCAGACCGGTTAAAACAATTATCGGAATGGAAGATTTCTTAGCACGTAAATATTCGATGGCGCCAAGACCTTGGTTATCCGGCAATCCTAAATCCAAAAGAACGGCATCAATATTTTGAGAAACAAGACATTTCAGACCTTTAGATAAAAAATCAACACATTGCAGATTAAAGTGATTATCGGTATCAGCGAATAGTTCGCGAATTAATCTAGAATCACCGGGGTTATCTTCGAGCAGGAGAACGTTGATCGCTTTATCTTTCATTAAGCGGAGAGGAGAATCCTTTTATTTAATTTTTTACACATATCCTGAAATTAAATCAAAGTCAAAAAATATAATTACAAAAACCGAAAAATTATTGGTAATTATGTGCGAGCGATTTTTTAAGACATTTTTCTTGCATAAAAGAAGATAATCAAATACATGAGCTCACAAATAACTTAATTTAATTGGTTTTGTTTGTATTCGCTCGTGATAATCCGCGTTGACATTTTTGGGTGTAATGAATATATACTCTAATTAATCCAAAGCGAGAGTGGCGGAATTGGAAGACGCACTGGACTTAGGATCCAGCCCGCCTATGCGGATAGGGGTTCAAATCCCCTCTCTCGCACCAACCTTCAAAGAAATTTCAAAATTAAGGAGACGTAATAGTGAGTCAGGTTGCAATGAATATTGAAGAGCTAAGTTCTGTAAAGAAAAAGCTTTCCTTTGAAATTCCCTGGGATGAAGTTAAAAACGAACTCGATACGGTATATCGAGACATTGGGAAAAAGGCCAAAATTAAGGGTTTTCGCCCGGGAAAAATCCCCCGTAAAGTATTGGAAACGTATTTTAAGGAAAAGGCGGAAAACGAAACCATCAATAATATCGTTAATAAATTCTATTGGCAGGCGCTGGAAGAAAAGAGAATAGTTGCACTTTCCAGACCGGATATAAATCAGGAAGGATTGAAAGAAAACTCTGTTTTTTCTTTTTCAGCTTCTTTTGAAACGGAGCCGGAATTTGAGCCCCAGGGATATAAGGGAATGGAATTGGAAAAAGAAATATTTAAAGTAACAAAAAATGATATGGACAAGAGAATCAATGAATTAAAACAGATGTTTGCGACAATGGAAGAAGCTAAGGATGACCGTCCGGCTGTAAAAGGAGATTTTGTTGTAATGGACTTTACTGGGAATTTTAATGGGGAATTGCTTCCAGAGTTGAAAGCCGACAATTTTTTTCTGGAAATCGGCTCACAGGGATTTATCCCGGGTTTTGAAGAACAGCTAATCGGCATGAAAAAGGGAAAAGAAAATGTGATAAAAGTGGTTTTCCCTAACGATTATCACGAAAATAAATTTGCCGATAAAGAGGTAACTTTCAATGTAACAATAAAAAACATAAGAGAAAAAAAGCTACCGGAATTCGACGAAAATTTTATAAAAAATTTTGATAAATATGACACTTTAGAAGATTTAAAAAACGATGTACGTCAATCTTTGGAAGAAGAATCTCAGCGCTTGTCGGAAATGAATTTACACAATAAGATTACGGAAATTCTGCGCAAAGAGAATGAGTTTGAAGCTCCGCCATCGCTAATAGAGCGACAGATTTTTTACATGATGGTCGATGCTCAAAAAAGAATGACTTCCGCCGGTATGGATGAAAGGAAGGCAATGGAACTAAGCTTTAAAATGCACGATAAATTTAAAGATGAAGCTGTCAAAACTGTCAAAACTTTTTTGCTGATAAAGAAAATTGCCCAAAAAGAATCATTGGCATTAGAAGAAGGCGACATAGAGAAGCATATTCAGGAATTAGCCGTTAAATACGGAAAGGATCATGAATTATTAAAAAAAACATATGAAAATCAGGAAAATAGGAATAATATCGAAGTAGAATTAGTCCAAAAAAAGGTATTTGACTTTATTGAACAAAGTGCCAATATTAAAGTTATTGAAAAAAAAGGTCTGGACGCGGAGGTTAAATAGTGAATTTAATTCCCATGGTGGTGGAACAAGATGGCCGGGGCGAACGCGCTTTTGACATCTATTCCCGTCTCTTAAAAGATCGTATAATTTTTCTGGGTACAACTATTGATGATAATATAGCAAATTTGGTTGTCGCTCAGATGCTTTATTTAGAATCGGAAGACCCGGATAAAGAAATCTTTTTTTACTTAAATTCTCCCGGAGGCCAGGTAAGTTCGGGTATGGCTATTTATGATACGATGCAATATATTAAGTCTCCAATTTCGACGGTTTGCATGGGACAAGCAGCAAGCATGGCAGTTCTGCTCTTGGCGGCAGGGAAAAAAGGGAAACGATTTGCGCTGCCTCATTCACGTATTTTAATCCATCAACCTTTGGGAGGCTTTCAAGGGCAGGCAACCGATATTGATATACAGGCAAAAGAAATATTAAGATTAAAAGACGAGTTAAATCGAATTTTAGCTGATTTGACAGGAAAGTCTCTTTCCAAGATAATTGATGATACCGAACGTGATTATTTTATGAATAGTGAGCAAGCTAAAGAATATGGTTTAATTGATGAAATTATAATTCGCAAGCCGGCGCCCGCAGCCAACACAAAAAAAGGAGAATTAAGTGATAAAGAAAAGTAAAGATAATCGAATAGGCCAGGGCATGCTTTTTTGTTCTTTTTGCGGGAAAATGCAGAGCGAAGTGCGAAAACTGGTTGCCGGTCCTACGGCCTATATCTGCGACGAGTGCATTGAGCTTTGTCGTTATATTATTGAAGAAGAAGAAGATAAAACAATAGAGAAAGATTCCAAAAATGGTTTGCTGCAACCAAAAGAAATCAAGAAATATCTGGATCAATACGTAATTGGTCAGGATAAGACCAAGAAGATACTTTCGGTTGCCGTTTATAATCATTACAAAAGATTGTTTTCCAACGTTGATTCCGACGGTATAGAGATTCAAAAAAGCAATGTGCTTCTAATCGGGCCTACAGGTTCGGGGAAAACACTCTTGGCGAAAACACTGGCGAAATTCCTCAATGTTCCTTTCACTATCGCCGATGCTACAACTTTAACTGAGGCTGGCTACGTCGGAGAAGACGTGGAAAACATTATTTTAAGTTTGTTGCAAAATGCCGATTATGATGTGGCCCGGGCATCCAAAGGCATTGTCTATATCGATGAAATAGACAAAATTGCGAAGAAATCCGGAAATCCTTCCATAACCAGAGACGTTTCCGGTGAAGGAGTCCAGCAGGCATTATTAAAAATTATGGAAGGAACAATGGCCAACATTCCACCCAAAGGCGGTCGCAAGCATCCTCAGCAGGAATTCATCCAAGTGGATACAACAAATATTTTATTTATATGCGGCGGAGCGTTTAATGATTTAGAAAACATCATTTCCAAGCGATTGGGAGTTAACGCGATGGGCTTTGGCGCCGAAATTAAAAGTAAAAAAGAAAAAAGGTCCGGTGAATTGCTTGCTGAAACGCGGGCGGAAGATTTATTGAAGTTTGGATTAATACCCGAATTTATCGGCCGTTTACCGGTTATCGCCACGTTGGATGATTTGGATGAATCGACTTTGATTCGAATTTTACTTGAACCGAAGGACGCTATTATTAAGCAGTATAAAAAATTATTCGCCTTGGAAAATGTGACTTTGAAATTTACGGACGGGGCTCTACGCGCTGTAGCTAAGTTATCCATGGAAAGAAAATCAGGTGCGCGTGGCCTGCGCTCCATTCTGGAAAATACGATGCTGGAAGTCATGTATGATATACCTTCTCAGAGCGATATCAAGGAATGCGTTATTAGTGAAGACGTTGTTTTAAAGAAAGAAAAACCGATTTTAATTTACGAAGGAAAATCTGAATCTGCTTAAGAAATATACGGGAAAAATATGTTTGAAGAAAAAAAACTAAATGACCAGGAAAAAACGATTGTGATGCCGCTTTTGCCGCTGAGAGACGTTGTGGTTTTCCCACATATGATCGTCCCTTTGTTTGTCGGCCGCGAAAAATCAATTGCGGCATTGGAGTCGGCAATGAAGTATGAAAAGGGCATTTTTATGGTGGCACAAAAAAATGCCAAAAAAGACGATCCGATCCAGGAAGATATTTACAATATCGGTACAATAGGCATTATCATTCAGCTTTTGCGCTTGCCGGACGGAACGGTTAAGGTACTGGTGGAAGGAAAAACTCGCGGTGTCATAGAAGAATATCTGCCCAATAATGATTTTTTCCTGGTCAAAGTAAATGAGATTGAAGATATTGATGATCAAAATGACATCAAAAAGCAAGCGCTGATACGCAGTATCAAAGAATCCTTTGAGCTTTATCTGAAACTCAGCAAAAAAATTCACGTGGAAATGATGGGAACAATTGCCGCTATTGAAGATGCTTCCAAGCTTGCGGATGTAGTAATTACCCATATTAATGTGAAGCTGGAAGATAAGCAAAAAATTATAGAGATATTTAATATCGGTGAACGTCTGGAAGCAATTTATTCATTGATGCTCTCTGAAATAGAAATCCTGCAGGTTGAAGAAAAGATAAAGCGGCGTGTTAAAAAGCAGATGGAAAAAACGCAGAAGGATTATTATCTCAATGAGCAAATGCGGGCTATTCAGAAAGAAATGGGAGAAAAAGACGATTTCCGTAATGAAATAGTCGAACTGGAAAAGCGTTTAAAGCAAAAGAAGCTGTCCGAAGAGGCAGCGAAAAAAGCCCGGCAGGAAATTAAAAAATTACAAATGATGGCGCCCATGTCCGCTGAAGCAACGGTCGTCAGAAATTATATCGACTGGCTATTGGATATGCCCTGGTCGGATAAAACGGAAAATAAACATACCTTGAAAGAATCGGAAACTATTCTGGAAGAAGATCACTATGGATTAAAAAAGGTTAAGGAACGCATTATTGAATACCTTGCCGTTCAAGCGCTGGTAAAGAAAAATAAAGGTCCAATTTTATGTCTGGTTGGTCCTCCCGGAGTGGGTAAAACATCTATCGCCAAATCAGTGGCGAGAGCCACAAACAGGAAGTTTGTGCGTATTTCTCTGGGCGGGGTTCGCGATGAAGCCGAGATCCGCGGCCATCGCCGCACATATATAGGAGCTATGCCGGGGAAAATTATTCAGTCATTGAAAAAGGCCGGTTCCAATAATCCTGTTTTCTGTTTGGATGAAGTGGATAAGCTCAGTTCTGATTTCAGAGGAGATCCCTCGTCCGCGCTGTTGGAGGTTCTTGATCCGGAGCAGAATTTTGCTTTTAATGATAATTATCTGGATGTGGATTATGATTTGTCGGACATCATGTTCATTACAACGGCTAATGTTTTACAAACAATTCCGGCTCCTCTGCAGGATAGAATGGAAGTTATAAGAATAGCGGGGTACACGGAACAGGAAAAATTGCAAATAGCGATAAAGTTTTTGATTGCCAAACAACTGGAAGCAAATGGTTTGTTGGCCGAAAACATTGAATTCACCAAAGGAGCATTGCTTAGAATTATACGCCAATACACACGAGAAGCCGGTGTGCGAAACCTGGAGCGTGAAATTGCTTCCATCTGCCGCAAAGTTGCTAAAGAGATAGTCAGCAACGGCAACAAGAAAAAATTAGTTATTACTTCCAAATCTATCGTCAAATATCTAAGTGTACCCAAATTCCGTCACGGGGAAACAGAGGGCAAGAATGAAATTGGTTTGACAATTGGTTTAGCCTGGACAGAGGTTGGCGGGGAACTATTGGCGATTGAAGCTTCCATCATGGAAGGTACGGGCAAGATGGTAATGACCGGAAAATTAGGTGACGTTATGCAGGAATCTGTTCAGGCTGCGTTGACTTATATTCGAGCTCGCGCGGAAAGATTCGGCCTACCCAAGAATTTTTATGAGAAAATTGACATTCATGTTCACGTGCCGGAAGGAGCGATTCCTAAAGATGGCCCATCCGCAGGTATTGCGATGGCTACATCGATTGCCTCAGCGTTGATGAAGAAAAAAGTGCGTGCCGATTTGGCCATGACTGGTGAAATTACGTTGAGGGGCCGGATTTTGCCGATAGGTGGATTAAAGGAAAAGATTCTGGCTGCTCATCGTGGCAACATAAAAATGGTCATTATTCCGAAAGATAATGAAAAAGATTTAGCGGAAGTTCCGCAAAATGTGCAAAATGCCCTGAAAATAGTTTTTGTCGAGCATATAGATGAAGTCTTAGATATCGCTTTTTTAAAGGATGATGAAAATTTCGGTGCAACAGTCGAATCGAACATACCGGTAAGTCCTCAGGCGGTAAATTAATTGTTTTCATTTTTTTTAGAACTTGACAATAAATGTCAATGTTGCTAGAAGCCTCACAGCGTTTTTGAGGAATTGCGGGCGGGTAGCTCAGCTGGGAGAGCGCCACGCTTACACCGTGGATGTCACAGGTTCGAGTCCTGTTCCGCCTACCATTAATGTTAATTCAAAGAGCTGTAATTTAAATTATAATGATTTTTTGGGGTCGTAGTTAAGTTGGTTATAACGCCGGCCTGTCACGCCGGAGGGCGTGGGTTCAAGTCCCATCGGCCCCGCCAGAAAATCAAAGGGAGTCAGCTGTTATGGCGACTCCCTTTTTTTGTGAGACTCAAATTTCAAAAACAATGTGTATTGAAATTTGCAAGTCGAACAATCCCGCTGGAGGCGGAGGGTATGATAGCCTCCTTTCTTGGAAGGAATTTGGGTAGAGCAGTTGACCTAGGCTTCATACCCGTGATTTGTCCAATGACTTGCTTTTTAGATGTTGTTCATATAAAGTTCTAAACAATTTAGTGGAGCCCCCTCCGTAGGAGCCGGAGGCTTCCTAGAACAACGCGACCTCCCGCGGGTTACGGTGCTTTCCTCCTACGGTCGGAGCCGGGGTATTCCAAGTCGCGGGATTAACTTCCATAAAAAAGCGGAATGACCAGAGGAAAAGAATCAATTATGGATTACGAAGGATTAATAATAAGACCGCCCAGCGAAGCTTACAGCCTGCTTGTGCAAGTAACTGTCGGCTGTTCGCATAATAAATGTACATTTTGCGGGACTTACCGCCAAAAGAAATTCAAGATAAAGCCCCTAGAGCAAATTAAGAGGGATTTACAGGAAGCGCGCAATTTCGGAAATGTGGAAAGAGTGTTTTTGTGCGACGGTGATGCCCTGATAATACCGCAGCCGCGTCTGGAAGAGATACTAAAACTAATTAATGACAACCTGCCAGCTATCGAACGAATCGGAACATATGCCAATGCCAAAAGCATTTTAAGAAAACCTATTGATGAGCTTAAAAAGCTAAAAGAGATGGGTCTGAAAATAATCTATTTAGGCGTGGAAACGGGAAATCTTGAATTACTGCAAAAAATACATAAGGGTGTAACTTACGACCAAATGGCGGCGGCAGCGCGCCGGGTAAAAAAAGCGGGTATAGCACTCTCTGTTACAGTACTATTGGGGATAGGGGGGATAGATAAGAGCGTTGAACACGCGATGGACACAGCCCGAATATTGAGCGATATCGATCCGGATTATGTGGGCGCACTTACTTTGATGCTCGTTCCGCATACTCCCTTATACGAGGATTACATGGCCGGTCGCTTTATTTTACCGGATAAATTTGGTTATATCCGCGAGCTTTATTTGATAATTTCCCATTCCAATTTTACCAATTGTTATTTCACTTCCAATCATGCTTCCAACTATTTGCCGATAAAGGCTTATTTGCCCCGGGAAAAAGAGAAAATTTTGAAAATAATCGGTTCAGTTATAGAAGAAAAAAATATAAGCCGGATGAGACCGGAATACTTGC
>Ga0209777_10009742_pt1 | contig 10303 bp, 6 predicted proteins | sample FrelakmetHBP12HB_FD_187147 | JGI IMG/M metagenome (GOLD analysis project Ga0209777, IMG submission 187147) | Freshwater lake sediment microbial communities from the University of Notre Dame, USA, for methane emissions studies -HBP12 HB (SPAdes)... | ecosystem: Environmental > Aquatic >... | reverse complement strand
ATCGCGCACAGATGAGCATCTTGGTCTTTGGGACATTGTTCCTCGATGATCTCAACCAATCTAGCCAGGGCACGCTTTTTTGTGCGTTGCTGTTCAAAAGGTTCCACCTGTCCGTCGCACAGGCACAAAATGGGCTTGACCTGAAGCAGTTCACCCACCAGGGCTTTTGCTCCACCGATGCGCCCGCCCTTCTGGAGATATTCCAATGTGTTGACCAGGAAATAGATCCTTCCGCGTGGTATTAAATCACTCAAACGCCTGGCAATATCATCCCGATCCGCACCCTGGCATGCCCAGGAGTGAGCCATTAATACAAGGCTCCCCAGGTTACCAGCAACAGTCATTGTATCTATCACCTGGACCTTGAGTTTGGGAAAGTCCTGGGCAGCCACTTCTGCAGAGCGTACCGTCCCGCTGACTTTGGCCGATGGAGCCACAACCACTATATCTTCTCCGTCCAGGATAGCCTGCTCAAAAATGGGATAATAAAGTTGCGGAGGCGGGGCAGCAGTTTTGGGAAGTTCCTTGGAGGCTTTTAGTTTTCGTAGGAAAGTTGCCGTATCCATCTCGTTGTCGTCGCGATAGGATTCCTCTCCAAAACAAACGATCTGAGGAATAAGCGGGATGCCAAGGCTTTTAAACATATCATGAGGCAATCCGCAAGTGGTGTCAGCAACAATTCTAACCATCTACACCTCTCTAATCTCCATAATAATCGTTGATAAGACCGAAGCAACTTATGAAAACCCACATCTAAGCTGTTTTCTTTTATTTTATAAATAAGGGCGCAACGAATTGCGCCCTTCATGGTCATGCAGGCTTTTCGGTTTTTTTCTGTGCTGCACGATCTGCTAGTTCGGTATGCAGAGATTTGATGTCTTTATCCACGAAGAACAATGCTCCCAGATACAGGAAAAAGCACAATATCCAGGCGGAAACACAGATTGTCAGAATGGCATATTTCAGGCTCGTGGAGGGGCTAATCGAATTCGCAAAATACAGCGAAAGAGCACCTGCGATGGTTGGCGCCAAAGCTGCACCGCTATTTTCAACAAAATACTCCACAGCCTGAGCGGAACTGCGTACCTCCGGCAGGGTGATATCAAAGACGGTTGATGTGACATTTGGCGAAGAGAACGGCATGAACAATGCAGTTAAGCACATAAGGATGAAGAATGCAGTTGGATTGGAAACAGGGGTATTCAAAGCAAAGTATAAGAAGATGGCACCCATGATCACACCTGCACTAGACACGATAATCCGACCTTTTAAAGTGCGTTTGAACAGCCAATCACCGAGCGCACCACCCACAAAATACCCAGAGGCCAGGATTAGGACTATTGGTCCCATGGTGAATAGCACGCTTGTATTGTCGTAACCGCGCTCTCTTATCAGGTAACCGAAAAAGAAAAAGGTGATCACGTTCCATGGGAAGACGCCTGCAAAGCCTTGTAGAAAAACAAACCACATTGTCCTCTTTTGCAAGGCATTTTTCAATGCACCCCAGTTGAATCGAACTTGACCGATTTCGGTCGCGTCTTTAAATTCCTCTTCAGACTGACCGCGAGGTACTTCCTTGATCCCGAAGAATATGACAATCGCCATGACAATCCCTAATGAGCCGGTGATCAGGAAAATGGTGCGCCAACCCTCTAGATGGAATATTTTTCCGTCCAGGAGAGGTGCGACCATTAACGCCAGAATCATTCCCAACAAATATCCGAGCGGCTGTGCCAGTTGCAGTAGCCCAAAAATTTTCCCGCGCGTTTTTGGTGCAAAGTAATCGGCGATCAAACTATACAGTCCGGGATATGAAGAATCATCGATGCCGGTGGATGAACGTGTTGCAAGGAACTGGGGATAAGTTCTTACCAAAGAACTCAACCAGGTGGTGGCTCCCCAGATAAAAGAAGCCAGAGCTAAAAGTTTGGCACGTGCATAGCGATCGTAAAGATATCCCCAGATAGGGTAGAACAATGTCCCAACAATTAGTGCTCCAGTGTTGACTAATCCCCACTGGAGGTCATTCAATCCAAATGTTTTACTAACCGGGATTTGTAGTGAGCCAATTAGCAATTTATCGGTCTGGTGGAGGAGCACAAAGAGGAAGAACACGATAACAACGAATGCCGGGTAGAAATTGCGCTTCCTTTTCATTTTGATAACCTCATTTCCACATAGGATGTTAGGGAAAGTTTACAACGGAAAAAGGGTATAGTCAAATGGCCTATGACACAAACTCGTTATGACAATCCTATATGGATTTATAAAATATATTCATATCCATTTGAGAAAACCATCATTTCGGGGTTTCCGCAACGAAGTCATCCCAAAAGGGTTCTAGAGGCAAGATGAGTTATTTTTAAGGTTCAAAATCGGAGTATGATTACGAACGAAATGGATCAACAAATGCAATGCTCTTACACGCAATCCATCAAAGCGCAAACACGCTTAAAACGTTTGCGTACCATCCTCCCTTATTAAGGGAGTAATTTTCGTTTGAGGCAGCGATGAACGATAAGAATTATCAGGTAGCAATACTGTTCAATGAAGACACTCAAATCAACAAAGGCAATACCCAGGATTTACTGGCAGTTCAATATACGGTAACAGTCACTCAGAAATTATACGAAGCTTTGACCACACAGGGGTATTCGGTCACAAAAATAGCAGTCAGGGGCAATCTTGAGGAACTAGAAGACATACTTGCCTCGTATCCTCCAAAAAGCACATTTATCTTCAATAATTGTGATGGATTCAATGGCAGTAACCATGATGCTGTGAAAGTAATTCACCTAATTGAACGGATGGGTTTCAAACACACCGGAGCGGCTGCCGATTCCATCGAAAAGTGTATCACCAAGCCAGCCTCCAAAGAGTGCTTGTTACAGAACGGTGTCCCTACACCCAACTACCAGGTCTTTGATCATGCAGAAGGTGAATTCCACCTGGAGTATCCTGTTATTGTCAAGCCTTCAGTGGAAGATGCCAGCATGGGGATTGAATTGGACTCGGTTGTCTGCAACCAGGAAAGCCTGTTCCGCAAGATTGCATATATCATTGAAAAATACGATGAACCGGCCATGGTGGAAGAATTCATTACCGGACGGGAATTGGCAGTTGCGATGCTGGGAAATGAGACGATCGAAGTCCTACCTATTGCCGAAGAAGATTTTTCATGGGTTGCCAACCCTCTCGAACAATTACTAACTTATGAGTCAAAGTGGGTGACGGATTCCCCTTACTATCTGAATATTCCCGCCCGAGTTCCGGCAGCGCTGACCACCAAAGAACAGCAGGCAATAAAAAAGGCAGCCAAAGATTCGTTTCGTGCCATGGGCCTGCGTGATTTCGGTCGGGTGGATATCCGTTTTAAGAACGGAACCCCATTTATTATCGACGTAAACGAACTTCCCGACCTCTCGACCGAATCAGGATTCTGGAATTCCGCTCGCGCCACGGGGATGAGTTATCCACAGATGATCGAACGCATATTAAAAAATGCTCTGAAACGGGAAGGCTGGATTTAATCATGATTACTATTCCAAATGAAACCGATGGACATCAGATCCATTCCATTACCGCCAATACCGCCGTATTCAACCAGGAAGAAGTTGAGTGTGTAGATGAACTATGGGACGAGTACCGGGCTGTAGGTCCAGAGAAAAGTGGTTATTATTTCCTGGTTGAAAAAGAAAGCGATCTTGTTCTTGGTTATGCCTGCTATGGACCTCGGGCTCTCACCGACCGGACTTATGACCTGTATTGGATCGCCGTAAACCCGGATGCGCGTCGCGGGGGTGTTGGTCGCAAACTCCTGACTGCAGCAGAAGAGGCCATTCGTAAACTGGGTGGACGGTTATTGATCGTAGAAACTTCCGGACTCTCAAAATATGAACCAACCCGTGCTTTTTATCTCGCAACAGGTTACCTTCTCGAAGCCACGCTGAAGGATTTCTACAGCGAAGGTGACGACCTGGTCATTTTCACAAAACATTTGTAGATCAGTTCCATTTTCCATCATGCGCATGAGTTTTTTCTCGTGCGCAATTTTTTAATATACCAGCATGGTAAAATCACCTTCCACTCCTCGCGAATCCTCTGAAAACAACAATCCTATGTCTTCTCCCGCCTCTCCCGCTGAATTCACTCTCAAACGCAAGTTTGATTCAGACAAACGCAGCCATATTCGCTGGATTATCTCTCATGCTCTGCGACATTGGTGGCTGATACTCTTGATGCTCGCTGGGGCGATTGGGAATGCCGCTTTTGCAGCTTACGTACCGGTATTAACCGGAGATGCTTTCAATGACATGTTGAAGGTCCCACCACAGACCAGCGTCCTGCTGCCCTTGGCATTGATCATGGGCGGATCGCAAATCCTGCGCGGTGTGCTCCAACTAGGGCGGAATTTTGGTGCTGAACTGATAGCCCAGCGTATTGAACGCGATGTGCGCGACGAACTTTACGTTTCCCTGTTAGGCAAGAGTATGACATTTCACAGCCTCCAACCGGTCGGCGACACGATGGCACGCGCTACCAACGATGTACGTGAGGTCAATTACATGTTCAGCCCCGGAATAAACCTGGTGGTTGGATCGCTGGTCTTCCTGGTAATGCCGCTATTTTTCGCACCCCTCTATCATTGGTCCCTTCTGCTCACCCCCATTCTATTCATTATTGCTTACTTTATTGCCTTGCGTGGGTATATGCGCACCTTGAACCCCATCACGGAGGATGTGCGCGATTCATTCGGTCGAATGAACACCCATCTTTCTGAAGCCCTGGATGGGATTGAGACAATGAAAGGGGCTGCTCAGGAGAAAGCCGAGATCAAACGGTTCAATTTCAACGCCCGTCGTCTGCGAAATAATCTGGTCAGGCAGGGGGATGTGGAAGCCCGCTTCGTCCCACTTTTATTGTTTTATATTGCGTTGGCGGGCGGCTTGGTCCACGCCATACTGCTCTTCCGGTTGGGCATCCTGAATACCGGGGATGTAGTGGCGTACTTCGGGATCTTATTGATGCTCGAATTTCCCACCTGGACTTCCATCTGGGCGTACTCGTTGATCTCTTCCGGACTCGCTGGAGGCAACCGTATACTTGAACTGATCAACCGTGAAACCAACCTGGACCAGAACACTGCCGGTGTTTCTCAAACTATGCGCGGCGAGATTGAGTTCCGCAGTGCAACTTTCGCCTATCCGACCGGTGAACCAGTGTTGCGTGATATTTCATTCAAAGTTAAACCCGGGCAGACCGTTGCCATCGTCGGTCAGACAGGTACCGGGAAAACTTCGCTGGCTAAATTGATCAACCGCACATACGATGCAACTAAAGGGCAAATCTTGGTGGATGGCGTGGATGTACGTGATTGGAATCTGGCTTCCTTGCGCTCACAGATTTCCATAATTGAACAGGACATATTCCTTTTCTCCCGCTCGGCATCAGAAAATATCGCATTTGGCAAGCCCAATGCTACTTCGGAAGAGATCGAAAACGCTGCCAGATCTGCCCAGGCTGACGAATTCATTCAACAATTTGATAAATCTTACGAGACGGTCATCGGTGAGCGCGGCGAGACCCTCTCGGGGGGTCAGCGCCAGCGATTGGCAATCGCCCGCGCTTTTCTGACCGACCCGCGCATCCTCATCCTGGACGACTCGACCAGTGCCATCGACTCCGCCACCGAAGATCTTATCCAGCGCGCAATAGCCTCTGCCGCCAAAGGTCGGACAACGCTAATCATCACCCATCGGCTTTCCCAAATCCGCTGGGCTGACCTGATCATCGTTCTGCGCAAAGGGCGTGTTACTGCTATGGGCAGCCACAACGAATTAATGAAATCGTCCGAAGCGTACTCAAGGATTTTCCGAGAATAATATGCAGCGATATATCATCGTTCCCCTTCAGGAGCGATAGAATCCCCTGCGGAGAAGAACATGGGTTTTTACGAAGGTCTCAACGAAGAAAAATACGACCGCCAGTATAAAGACCGCGATCTGGCAAAACGCATTTTTACATATTTCACATCCCAACGGAAACGAGTGATTATTATTGCTGTATTGACGATCCTGATGGCGGTTGTCTCTGCCGCACAACCAGTCATTGTCAGCAAGGGGCTGGATTCCCTTAAGAATTTACCATCCGTCGGAGCCAGCATACTGATTGGGTTGATAGTATTATTCATCGGTTTAGCAGATTGGGGCATCAACTGGATACGGCGTAGACTCACAGCTCGCGCAGTCGGCGATGTTGTTCTTAATTTACGTGACCTGGCATTCCACGCTGCTGTCGAACACGATATGTCCTTTTACGATCAATTTTCTTCCGGGCGCATTGTTTCCCGTATTAACGCCGACACCAGCTATCTCGGTGATCTGGTCACCATTATCACTGATGTCTCGTCCCAGATTTTTCAGGCGTTCCTACTTGGCATTGTCATTATCTATACTGAGTGGCATCTGGCCTTGCTGCTCTTTGCCTTTCTGCCATTTATTTTCCTGATGGCGCTAGCTTTTCGGCAGATGGCGCGCAAGGTTACCAAAAGCGGTATGCAGGCCATGGCGGATGTAAATTCAGCCATCAAGGAGACCATCAGCGGTATTGCGATTGCCAAAAACTTCCGTCAGGAAACCAGTATTTTCGGGACATTTGATGCTGCCAACCGGACTTCGTATCGGGTTAATGTGTGGCGCGGTTTTATCCTGGCCCTGGTCTGGCCATCGCTCAACACCCTGGCCGGTATCGGCATAGCCATACTGGTTTATGCCGGCGGATTGAGCGCTGCCCAGGGGGCTGTCACACTTGGGGCGTGGTACCTTTTCATTATGAGCCTGGGTCGCTTTTTTGACCCCGTGATGAATCTTTCTGCTTTTTGGTCCAATATCCAATCCGGGTTAAGTGCCGCCGAGCGTATTTTTGCATTAATGGACGCCGAACCAAACGTTATACAAACCGACAATCAGGATGTACCTTCCCTTAAGGGTGAGATACGTTTCGAGAACCTTTCCTTTCGTTACGTCGAGAACGAACCGGTCCTGGTGGATTTTAATCTGGCTATTAAGCCTGGGGAAAACCTGGCAATTGTTGGTCATACCGGTGCGGGGAAATCATCCCTGGCAAAATTAATTGCCCGCTTCTACGAATTTCAGACCGGGCATATCCTTATCGATGGAATGGATATACGCAATATAAATTTGCAGCAATTCCGGCAGCAATTAGGGATCGTCTCCCAATTGCCATTCCTTTTTTCCGGGACGGTGGCTGAGAATATTCGCTATGCCTGCCCGGACCCATCCAAGGTGACCGATGCCGATATTCTTTTAATGGCACGCAAGATTGGCGAAGGAGAATGGTTGGAAACTTTACCGAATGGTCTGGATACCGTTGTCGGTGAACGCGGTACCATGCTTTCAATGGGACAGCGCCAGTTGGTAGCTCTGCTGCGTGTGCTGATGCAAAAACCTGCCATCTTTGTGTTGGACGAAGCCACAGCCAGTATCGATCCATTCACTGAATGGCAGATCCAACAAGCACTCAGGATGATCCTGGCAGAATCTACAAGCATTTTAATCGCCCACCGGTTGTCCACAGTCAAAGCAGCGGACCGTATTATTGTGTTGGAGAAAGGGCGGATTATCGAACAGGGTAGTCATGCCGGATTACTCCAACAAGGTGGGCACTACGCCAAGCTGTACAATACCTACTTCCGTCATCAGTCCCTGGCATATGTGGAAAATGCCCGGGAATTTGTGTCAAAATAAAAAAATATTCGCGGTATGGCAAAGGCGCATTTTTGTCACAATAACAGACAAGTAGTCATGTAACAGGTATCCAGCGGCATAATATTAAGGCAAATTTCACTGCAAGGAATGAGGGATCGGTGTAGTATTACGGGAGAAAGATTACCAGAAGAGCCTGGCAGGAAAATCTGTATAAGCCTAGAGTCAACTTTGGAACATCGGGTTCTGCATGGGAAATTTGTGGAATTGGAAGTCATATACCAACGGTAGCTTTTACAATGACAAGGATATGTCCTGCTAGAGGAATACTTTGAAAAACAATTTACCTGTCTTTAAACCCGCGATTATTGCATTCCTTGTGATTGTTGGGTTTGTAACAGCGTGTTCATCTAAGGCAGGGCAGCCGATACCCGGGAATTTGATGGATAGCCCGCAGCCTTTAACGTCCTCCCCTTTTTCGCCCACTGCGCCTGCCACGACTCCACTGTCTTCCGAGCAATGTCGTTCGGTTGATCTAAAGGCAACCTTTGGCGGTTCCCATGACAATAACCATTCGATCACGCAGGTCGCCTTATTCACAAACACAAGGGATACCCCATGTCTGCTGCCATTCTTCCCAGACATAGTGCTGCTTGACAATGGAGGAGAGCCTTTGCCTGTCAAGTACACCTTCTTTAAAGAACCGGTTCCGTCAACGTATTTACTCGCGGATCCCGGACAGCAGGTCGGGTTCCTGATTGTATGGACAAACTGGTGCCAGGCACCCCTTTCTCTAGGTGTGACCATTCGATTACGCTTGCCAGATGAAACGTTTCCAATCGATATTCCGACTGAAGATGCTGGAGGTGATATTCAGCCTGTTTATGGTGGAAGTCGATGCACCGACGCTGCCCAAGAATCACAAGTATCGATTAGCCAGTTCCAATTTGGCATCCCCGACATTTTGGGACCGTGACGCATTAAGATTCTCTTCTTTTTTCACGGTATCGAATCAACAGTCCCCCTCATTCGCTTTATTTATTTAAAGGATTTCCCGGAATCGGCGATGAGGCAAGACAACTTCCAGGTAATGTGAATTACCAGGTCTTCCTCTCCGCAAACATCCCATCGATCAGGATACAGGATGAGAGTGGCTCATATTTACCATACTAATACAATGACCCTTCGTAAAGCTTAGCTTCAGGTCTGCAAGTCATGACGTTACTTTGGGCTGAAGGAAAATTTATGTCCGATAAGATAGATTGTGCCGGGATAGACGCTCAATAAACCCTTTTAAGTGTATAGTTCTGACCACGCTGATTCGTTTGAATATTAGTGTAACTCTTCATAAGAGGAATAAAATAACACCTTGCGAGAGAATTACGACCACCACCACATTGTATGGAAGGGATCACCTGACCAGACCAGCCTTGTGGCACACTGAGTGAATAATTTCCTTTTTTGTCAGAAATGATTGTTTGGGTCATGCCATTAATTACAAAAGTCAATGTAACTCCCGCATCACCGGCGTAGCCAGAGATTGTAATGGCCGGCGATGGGGTGTAATTCTGACCAGATTGATTTTCAATTAAATTGATGTATATACGATTGGGTGGTGAGAAGACGTAGCCCGTCTTGGATGGGGTGACTTTTCCTGACCAGCCATGCACATTGGTGATCGTGTAATTTCCGCTGCCATCTGCCACTGTCGAACCGCCAGTATAGGTAAGTAACGCTCCTGCCACCCCCGCATTCCCAGAAATATGGAGGATTGGAAAGGCAATATAGTCCTGGCTGCCTTGATCTGCCAGTACATTGGCGTAAGTTCTATTGGCGGGTGAGAAGGTATAACCGGTCAGGGAGGGCGTAGTCGTCCCAGACCAGTTATATGAAACTGAGAACGAATAATCCCCGTTTCCGTCAGCGGTGGTCGTCTTTGGACTCCCATCTGTGTAGCCCAATATCACTCCACCTATGCCGGCATTGCCAGAGATAGTGTAGGTGATTGGTGTTGCTGTGTAATTCTGGTCGATCTGATCAGCCACCACATTGGTGTAACTCAAGCTGGCGGGTGAGAAGGTATAGCCCGGCTTGGTAGGTGTGACCGTCCCCGACCAGTTGTACGAAACGGGGAATGAATAATACCCGCTTCCGTCGGAGTCGGCCATCTTGGGAGTGCCATCCGTGTAACTCAAGGACACTCCAGCCACGCCTGCATCACCGGAGATTGTACGCGGCGTAGAAAGATTGACAATGCTTACAGATTGAAGTTGCATACCGACATAACTTCCCCCCCAAGTCATGGAGTGCGGTGAATAATCCCAGGTGTCATGGATATAGATCGTGCTTGTAGAATCGTTATAACCAAATCCTACAATGGTATGTCCTTTCAGATTGAGCATTACCGGCCGGCCGGCATTAATCTCCGCCTTGTACTGGGTGAATGAAAAGCCTCCTGCGATGATATTGTCTGTTTTCTGGTTGTAGCAGTCTGTTACTGTATATCCTTTGGCTTCATAGAATAGCTTCCGCCCGTAAGTTCCATCATTTTGGCTAACTTCACCCGCCTTCATTGCACT
>Ga0209777_10009741_pt1 | contig 10303 bp, 6 predicted proteins | sample FrelakmetHBP12HB_FD_187147 | JGI IMG/M metagenome (GOLD analysis project Ga0209777, IMG submission 187147) | Freshwater lake sediment microbial communities from the University of Notre Dame, USA, for methane emissions studies -HBP12 HB (SPAdes)... | ecosystem: Environmental > Aquatic >... | reverse complement strand
CAGAAGGCTAAAAGGTATGTTTACATTAAATTGATAATTTGAGTATGGCGGAAGAACGTCGACATAATCACGGCTTGACTGTTTATTGTCAAAATAAACTGTTGGATAAACCGAATACACAGCCTGAGGTCCGGGATTACTGACATTTACCAAATAAATTGAATTGAGAAAAGGCAAAATTCTAACCGGCGAAATAGAGATATTCAAATTTGTTATTCTGTTGTTTGGCAGAGTTCCAAAAGAAACATAAACATCTTTTTGTGGATTTGGCCCAAGTTTATATGAGCCGGGAGGGTATGGGGTGAGTGAATTTTCTCCGTGAATTACGAAGGCAAAATGGCGTAAATCAAGTTTATCAAAATAATTTATTCCACCGCTTGTTGAAGCCCATGTTGGATCAACCGGCACCCAAACGCCTTTATTTTTGTCGTAATATTCGGGCCAGGCGTGTAATACATCTGCCACAAGACCTAATGGTTGAAGTTGGGGATTTTCAGTATAGGCATATCCGTCAATTTCCCTAGCAGGGATACCTGCCGCCCTTGCAATTGCCACAAAAAGGTCTGTAAACTCCATACAAATAGCCTGAGAAGGATTTTGCAATGCTTTGACCGCACCCATCCTCTGAACATTCGGCTGGACTCTGGCAAAATCATACTTCAAAGTACTTGATACATAATCGTAGATAGCCTTGGGAGTGTTCAGCTGGGCAGCAAGAGCTTTGATTTGAGGATCATTCACCTGCCAGTAGTCGGTCTGACGAAGATTGTCACTCAGTTCTGAATCTGTCGGTTTCGGAAAAGCTCTGTAGCTTGCGAAAATTTGAACACTACCCGAAGCGGTTACGTCGATTCTTTGTCTGGGAGTCAAAATATAAGTTGCCAACCAATTTCCATCATTATCTACTTCGACATTATCCGGTTTGGGTTCTACTTTTTGCAGATATATTTTCTGATATGCAGTATCAGGCGGGAGCGCAATTTGTGTTTTTGTGGTTTTGCCTAACGGATTTTCAAGATGGTACGAAAGATTAAAACTGAACACTTGAAACTGGCCAAATCCGGCTGAAATGCCGGACTGGGCAATGCTATCTACATCAAAAGTGTAAATATAATCTTGATTATCACTCTGTGATGTCTGAGGTTTAGGGGAAATATAAGCTTCAAGCCCAAAACTCAACGGAATCTTCAAAACCACATGGTAATTTCTGAAGGAACTTACCCCTTCAACTTTGGGAATCGAAACCTCCCAAATTTCACCTGTTCGAACGGCAAAACTATTATTCTCATACGATACAGAAAAATGTCTTTGCGACCCCTTTCCTACAACGGCATCTGGAAAACTGACTTTAATGCTGGTTGTGTTACCGTTTTTTTGAACATCAACCGGAATTGAATGTCCGTTTGCATCAACTGCAGCAATGTTTTGGGTATCGATATTTTCGAGGCCTAAGGTGTAATTTGTGGCATAGATGTTTGACAGATTATTCTCCAAAATTACGTTGTGGCTTACTAAGGTTTTACCTGAAGCCTGGACATTGTAGGTAACAGTAGCATCCACGGAAAATTCACTTTGAGCATGAACCGAAAATAGAAATCCTGAAAATAGAGCAAGGAATAAAAAAAATGAAGCAAAAAATTTTAGCGAAAACTTCATATTCTTAAGTATAGAGGATATTATTAGCAAGTATCTATCTAAGATATTGCCCAGTATATGAATTTTTATTTTTTACCACATCTATCGGCCGACCTACAGCTACAACTTCCCCTCCCGCATCTCCGCCTTCGGGTCCCAAATCAATAATCCAATCACTATTTCTAATAACATCCAAATTGTGTTCAATTATAAAAACTGAATTACCTTTTTGAACGAGTAACTTAAGTACCCGCATAAGACGCACAACATCGGCAAAATGAAGGCCGGTTGTCGGTTCGTCCAAAATATACACTGTTCGGCCTGTTGCTTTCCTTGAAAGTTCGGTTGCCAGTTTAACTCTTTGAGCCTCCCCACCGGAAAGTGTCGTTGCCGGCTGTCCAAGTTCGATATAACCCAACCCAACAAGGGCTAGTGTTTCAAGTTTACTTTCAATTTGTGGATGGGCATGAAAGAATTCCTTGGCTTCATCAACCGTCATCGCTAATACTTCAGCAATATTTTTACCACGATAAGTAATTTCCAGAGTTTGTGCGTTATACCTCTTTCCGTGGCAAACGTCACAGGTTACCCAAATATCGCTCATAAATTGCATTTCAATTTTGATTTGTCCCTGACCTTCGCATGCTTCACACCGTCCGCCACGGACATTGAATGAAAATCTACCCTTTTTAAATCCGGAAGTTTTCGCATCATGAGTTAAGGTATAAACATCCCGAATCGGATCGAATAAACCTGTATATGTCGCAGGATTACTTCGTGGCGTTCTGCCGATTGGGCTTTGGTCGATCAGAATAGCCTTGTCAACATTTTCCAATCCTTCAATTTTCTTGTATCCAGCTGATTCGCCCCGATAATTTGGATTTAATTCTTTCTGCAATGCAGGATAAAGTGTTTCGACAAGAAGAGTCGATTTACCCGAGCCTGAAACCCCCGTAATTGCGATCAATTTCCCCAACGGAAATTCAACATTAATATTTTTTAGGTTATACAAATCGCAGCCCAGGATTTGTAGTTTATTATTTTGCTGTTCAATCAAAACGGGGAATTCACAACCAGTAACCGACTTTGTCGTAGAAATTTCAGCCGAGACACTTTTCTCGCCTGATAAATACTTTCCTGTTAAGGATTTTGGGTCAGAATAAATATGTTGGACCGTGCCGGCCGAAACAACTTCACCTCCATGTTTACCGGCTCCCGGTCCGAAATCAGCGATAAAATCGCTTTGCTTCATCATTGTTGCATCATGTTCGACAACGATTACCGTATTCCCCAAATCGCGGAGGTTCTTAAGTGTATCAATTAACTTTTGATCATCCCGCGGATGAAGCCCGATTGTCGGTTCATCGAGTACATATAAAACTCCCGTGAGCCCCGATCCGATTTGTGATGCAAGTCTGATTCTTTGGGCTTCTCCTCCCGAAAGCGATCCCGCAACCCGGTTTAATGTAAGATATTCTAAGCCCACGGAAATCAAAAACTTAAGGCGACCCAAAGTTTCCTTAATAATTAGTCTTGCTATTTCTTTTTCCCGCGTATTTGTAATTGATGTCTGACTTAACGAATTAACCCAACCGATAGCTTTTTTAATCGAAAAGGCGGTTACTTCGGCGATCGAAAGTCCTCCGATTGTAATTGAAAGTGCTTCTTTCTTAAGCCTTAAACCATTACATTCGGGGCACACTTTTTCCCGCATATATTTTCTGATTTCCTCTTTAACCCAATCACTTTCGGACTCGGCATATTTTCTTTCAAGTTCAGGTATAAACCCGATAAATTTTTGCCAGATGTATGTTTCTTTGCCGAACCTGTTTGTTCCGTAAACACGGTATAATCTGTCCCCCGTGCCGCTAAGTAAAATTTTAATTTGTTGGTTTGTTAATTTGTTTATTGGAATATGGACATCAATTCCCTGTTCTTCACACATTTTCCTGACGATCCGTCCATACCATGTTTCATGTTCGAACATATTTGAAAACGGAAGAATTCCTCCCTCCATAATGGTCAATTCCTCAGAAAATATTAAATCCGGCTCGGCTTTAAGGATTTTGCCTAAACCCGAGCATGTTGGGCATGCCCCCTGTGGTGCATTAAAAGAAAATGTCCGTGGTTCTATTTCGGGAAGACTGAGATTATCGAGCGGACAGGCAAAACGTTCGGAAAAAAGGTGGTTAGCAAATTTTTTGGGGGAAGCCGGCATTGTAAACTCTTTATCTAGAACTTGCGCCAAGATAACTAAGCCTTCAGAAAGATTTAGCGCCTGTTGGATAGAATCCGCTAAACGGTTTCTAAGCTCCCCTTTAAGGGAGGCTCCTTTAAAGGTGTTCATAGTTGTTACGATACGATCGACTACTGCCTCAATAGTGTGTTTATTGGTCTTGATTAAAATCAGATCCTCCGATAAATCGTGAATATAACCATCAATACGAACTTGACGGTAGCCTTTTGATTTTAGGTTTTCAAAAAGCTGGGAAAATTCACCTTTCCGCTCTTGGACAACCGGTGAAAGAACTAAAAACCAGGCTTTTCTATCACTTTTTGCTGTTTTCTCAATTAAATCAATTGCCTGTTCAACAATTTGATCGAGTGTCTGGTGAGAAATTTCCCTTCCGCAGATTGGGCAGTGGGGATGTCCGATTCTGGCAAAAAGAAGCCTCAAATAATCATAAATTTCCGTAACTGTTCCGACAGTACTTCTGGGGTTGTGGGAGGTAGTCTTTTGGTCAATCGAAATGGCCGGAGATAGGCCTTCAATCGAATCCACATCTGGTTTTTGCATTATTCCTAAAAATTGACGGGCATAAGAAGAAAGTGATTCTACATAACGTCTTTGACCTTCCGCGTATAGCGTATCAAAAGCCAGAGAACTTTTTCCGCTTCCGGAAACACCTGTTAAAACCACAAGTTTGTTCTTGGGAATGTCCAAGTTAATGTTTTTTAAATTATGCTGCCTGGCACCACGAATCTTAATATAATCCTGCATAGTTAATTGTTAGTTCGCTCACGCAAACCTCCCGCCGCAACTGGCGCGGTGGCACAGGAATTATATCATTTACAATTAAGAAGTTCTCGATTATATTGGCAGGCTATGGAACACTCGAAACGACCCTCATACGACATGCTTGTATTTGATTTTGTGACGAGGCACCATGCGACACCTAAAAATATACAAGTGGTGAGAGCAATCGTGGAAGGTAATATGAAAGCAGTCGAAAATTGCGTCCGCAAAGGAACTTTCTCTGATGTGCGCTTTAAAGAGATATTGGTCGATGAAAAACTTCAAGAAAAATATACTCAAATGGCAGTCGCTCTTGATAATGGAGATGTAGATGCCTTTGAACCCTTATTTAACGAAATTAAGGATAAAGCGGACACCTTTTGTGGATGGCTAACTTATTATAACCAGCATTTGGAATTAACATTGGACATAGATTTGATCAAAAGGTCGAGACTATATTATCATTGGCAGGATTACCGGGAGGAAAATTAGCTTTTAGATTCGCCGGAACAAGTTCCTTTTACGTAAGCATCTACGTTTTCTGAGTTTGGGCGCCCCAAAGCAATGGCGGCAGCAGTTCTTACTCCAATACCACTCCAAACAAAATTTCTCAAACACCCGTTATTTGGTTTGCAAGCTATTTCTGTTCTTATTCCGTTAACAAACGAGATGATTTTAAAATCACATCTTCTGTCGTTTTCATTCATTGAAGCGATCATATTGTATCATGGATTTCCAGTGCAAGTTAAAGGATAAATACCCACTGTTGGATAATGAGCCCGGAACTGGAACTGAATAGCTCAGACCCAAATTTTCGCGGGCGTCCATTCCGCCCTCCTCAAGCTTTATCATCACTTCCCATACGGCATCAGAAGTTAAGGTTACCATTTCTCTTGTCAAGTTATTGAATTGAACACCATGGATATTCCCGTCAGGTGAATATTTTATTTTTTTGAAAGGTTTATATTCGTGTTCTTCAAAAACTTTTAACACAGCAGTATAAGCTTCACGAAGAGCCGGTTTCATGAAGGTGGTTATCTCAGACTTTTTATCTCTTTCCATTTTTCTTATGGTAACTATTAAATCGAAAAAGTCAACGAAATTGTATCAAATTATTGAATTTCCCTAACTTTATCTCTTATTTCTGCTGCAAGCTCGAAGTTAAGGTCCTGAGCAGCGAGGCGCATTTCGGTTGTAAGATTTCTAATCAAACGTTTTTTCTCCATCGGTGTCATTGAATCAACTTCCAGGTGCGGAAGGCTGTCAAAAACCGGCTCTTTTGATCCGAATACCCATGGCGCCTTTTCACTTTCGCCTCGATCAACTAATTTTTCACGGATCGGCTTACTCACACTAACCGGAGTAATATTGTACTTCTTGTTGTACAATAGCTGATATTTTCTGCGCCTTGCCACTTCCGAAAGCGCCCTTTCCATCGAACCGGTTACATGGTCGGCATACATGATTACACGTCCCTCAACGTGTCTGGCGGCCCTACCCATCGTTTGAATAAGGGTTACGTCGCTTCGCAAGAAACCCTCCTTGTCGGCATCTAATATGGCCACCAGACTCACTTCAGGCAAGTCCAAGCCTTCCCTAAGGAGGTTAATTCCTACCAGTACGTCATATCTACCGTTTCTAAGGTCGTCAAGAATATCCGTCCGGTCAAGTGTGGCCACGTCCGAATGGAGATATTGAACTTTCAATCCTTGTTCGTTTAAGTAGGTCGTCAAATCCTCGGCCGTTCTTTTAGTTAAAGTGGTAACTAATGTTCTTTGTTTCTTGGCAACAGTTTTCTTGATTTCTTCGATAACATCTGCCACCTGATTCTTAACAGGGCGGACCTCGACCAATGGGTCGGGTATTCCTGTCGGTCGAACCAAAAGCTCTACCGTTTTTCCTCCACTCATGCTAATTTCCCATTCGTTGGGAGTTGCTGAACTGGCGATAAAATTCGGCACTCTCCTTATAAATTCCTCAAACCGCAGTGGACGATTATCGAGAGCCGATGGTAAACGGAAACCGTAATCAATTAATGTTTGCTTGCGGGCCAGATCTCCGTTGAACATTCCCCTGATTTGCGGAAAGGTCATGTGGGACTCGTCAACCAGAAGGAGCCATCTATCCTTGTAAGGTTCATTGAAATAGTCGAGTAATGAAAATGGTGCATCGCCCGGACTTCTGCCGTCAAAGTATCTGGAATAATTTTCTATCCCCTTAACGTAACCCACCTCTTTGATCATTTCCAGGTCATAAGTAACTTTTTGGGCAATTCTATGGGCCTCCAAAATCTTTCCCTCCTTCTTTAGTTGGGCCACTCTTTTTTCCAAATCGCTTCTTATGGCATCGAAAGCCCCTTGGTGCACGGTAGGATCGGTCATGAAATGTTTAGCGGGATAAAGTACAAAATTCGATGGATCGAATCCTTCCTTTTTGACAGATTTATTTCCTGTAACTGGATTGATTAATTCAACTTTTGCAATTTTTTCCTCACCAAACTCTATGTGAACCCCTTCATCAAGATAGGCAGGATAAACATCTATCGCATTTCCCCGCACCCTAAATGTTCCGCGGTTAAAACCGAAGTCGCTGCGTTCGTATTGAAGATCTACCAGCCGATCGATGATTTGTTCCCGGCTAATCTTCATACCTTCTGTAAACTCCAAGACAAAGTGCCCGTATTCACGAGGCGAACCAATGTTGTAAATGCACGAAACGGATGCAACAACAATCGTATCGGATCGCGTCAGTAAATTTGTTGTAGCAGCCAACCGCAGTTTATCAATTGTTTCGTTTATATCCGCATCTTTTTCTATATATGTATCAGTTGAAGGAATATATGCTTCAGGTTGATAGTAATCGTAGTAGGAAACAAAATAACTTACAGCATTTTCCGGGAAAAAATCTCTAAGTTCCTGATAAAGCTGCGCCGCTAAGGTTTTGTTGTGAGAGATAATAAGCGTGGGACGTTGCACTTTTTCAATTACACCGGCCATTGCAAAAGTTTTGCCAGACCCTGTTACCCCAAGAAGCGTTTGATACTTCTCTCCATGCAAAATCCGACCGGACAAGGTTGAAATAGCTTTCTCCTGATCGGGTATGGCCTTAAATTTAGATGCAAGTTTAAACTTCATATTTGTATTTTACCATTAAATGTAAATTAGCATTTCGTAAAATGTTTGGTTTTGATACGAAAAGTTCCAGTTGACAGAGTTCGGGTAATCTTCGTATATTGTTTGTATGCCTATCATTATCTATAAAAGACAAAAACAGATACTTGGTTTTATCAAGCAGTACATTCAATCAAATGGTTCAGCTCCCACTCTCAAACAGATTGCCGAGTCGATAGGTGTATCTTCCCTGGCTACCGTCCACGAACATCTTCAAGCTTTGGAAGCAAAAGGTCTTATAACCAGAAAATCTGGCAAAATACGATCGATTGATTTAACCCCGAGCAACATTAATCTCGGGCAGCCCGAAGGTTTTGATGCCCCTATTTTGGGGTTTATTGCAGCCGGAGCTCCAATTGAACCGTATACCGATCCGAACGCCACAATGAATATTCCTGCGGCTTTTGTCAGCGGTAAGAAACGGACTTATGTTCTACAAGTGCGCGGAGAAAGCATGATCGAAGACGGAATAATGGACGGTGACCATGTAATAATTGAGCAGGCGGAAGCAGCCACCAACGGTGAAATTGTCGTGGCTCTTTTAGACAATGGTATGGCTACTCTCAAAAGGTTTTTCAGAGAGACTACTCGTATTCGCCTTGAGCCGGCCAATGCCAAAATGCAGCCGATTTTTGTTAAAAATGTCAGGATTCAGGGAAAAGTTGTGGGACTCGTCAGGAGATATCAAAACTAATCTTTATTTTTCTTCAGGTGTCTGTAAATGTAAGCAGTAATCGCTAAAATAAACAAACCTATTATTACAAATTGAAACTTTCTAAAGTACGGTTCAACAGCCTGCCAGTTTTGGCCGAGTTTTAGGCCTAAATAAGCCAGAACTCCGGACCATAAAAATGATCCGATAAAAGTAAATATCACAAATTTCTTTAAATCCATTTTGGCTATTCCTGCCGGAAGCGAAATGAATGTGCGAACAATCGGAAGTAGGCGAGAGCCAAAAGTAATTCCTTGACCGTACTTTTCAAACCACGACAGGGCAGTATCAAAATCTTTTTCGTGCAATAAAAGCCATTTTCCCCATTTTTTAATAGCTACCCTGATCCAATCCTCCCCCATCGCTCTCCCCAACCAAAAAGCCAAAAGAGAACCGAACAAATTACCCAAGGAACCAATTAAAATTGCCAGCCAAATATTTAAGATCCCGACTCCGCAAAGAAATCCGGCAAAGGTCATCGTCACTTCTGAAGGAATGGGAATCAGGGCGCTCTCAGCAGTCATCAGAACGAATACGCCGATATAACCATAAGAACTAATCAATGAAGTCAAAACGGAAACCAGCACTTGTGTGAAATGAACCATGCCTCAGAAATTATACAAGTTACAAATCAAATTGTGAATCGAGTAAAGTATGGCCGGTCATGCTTGACGGAACAGCAATATTTAGAAGTTTAAGAATTGTAGGAGCAACATCGGCCAATATACCCGCGGTAAGAGTAACCGATTTGCCTACAAACTTTGGGGAAACAGCAATGAAAGGGACCGGGTTATTGCTATGTTCGGTATCTATCGCCCCAGTTTCCGGACTAATCATCTCTTCAACATTTCCATGATCGGCAGTAATCAACATAAAGCCTCCATAAGCTGAAATCCAATCACTAAGTTTACCCAAACACTCGTCCACTACTTCACAGGCTTTTACTGCCGCACCTATATTTCCCGTATGTCCAACCATATCGGGACTGGCGAAGTTTATAAGAACAAATTTATAATCGAGTGCTTCCTTCAGCTTATCTAAAACCTGAACAGTCAGTTCCCTTGTGCTCATCTCAGGCTTTAAATCGTAGGTAGCAACTTTGGGAGAAGGAACAATTAATCTATCTTCTCCATCATATGCTATTTCTTGCTGACCGTTAAAATAAAAAGTAACAAATCTCTCTTTTTCACTCTCCGCGGCTCTTAATTGTTTATAACCCGACTCCGAAATAACCCTGCCAAGCGGAAGCTTTACTATTTCGGGAGGAAATGCCACTTTCGCATCTGCTTTGACAATTGCCTTCTCATACTCGGTCATGGTAGCAAAATAAAGATTATTAAGTCTTGGTCCGCGGCTAAACGGTTCCCCAACCAGGACTGTAGGTTGAGCCAAATGTGTTCTTTGATATTTAACCAGATAGGGGTCAAATCCTACAGGAAGATTGGCTTTAGAAAAATCCTCGAATACAAAAGAACGCGAAAGTTGTCTGGGCCTATCAATTCTAAAATTAAAAAATATGACAGAATCGTTTTCTTTGATTAAACATAACGGTTTACCGTCTAAGCCAGTGATTATACTCGGCTCGACAAATTCATCCGTTTTACCGTCGTTGTAAGAAGCATCTATAGCTTCTTCGGGTGTTTTTACAAGTTGCCCTTCCCCTTTAGTTAAAGCAAAATATGCCTTGGCTGTCCGTTCCCACCTCATGTCTCTATCCATCGCCCAATATCTGCCCATAACGCTCGCTATTTGTCCGACCCCCTGCCTGGC
>Ga0209777_10009740_pt1 | contig 10303 bp, 9 predicted proteins | sample FrelakmetHBP12HB_FD_187147 | JGI IMG/M metagenome (GOLD analysis project Ga0209777, IMG submission 187147) | Freshwater lake sediment microbial communities from the University of Notre Dame, USA, for methane emissions studies -HBP12 HB (SPAdes)... | ecosystem: Environmental > Aquatic >... | reverse complement strand
CCGCCCGCAGCCGTGATTTTTGCATGAGCTACTGGACAGGTATCTTACTTGTTTCGTACTATTTATCCTTAACATTTCTTATTTTTTATCAAACATTATTCTTTTTGATGCTCCGGGCAAAAGTAGCTGGTCCTGCCCCCGATCTTTTCGTGCCGGAGAAGAGCACCGTCCCGAGGACACGTATCTCCTGGATGACGGTGGGGCAGGAGATAGGAATCGGGCAGCTTTGATAGATCGGCATCTGTGGAAAGGGCCGTCTTCAACACCTCCTGAATGGATGAATAGAGGTCTATAAGCTGCTCAATTGTCAGGCCGCGAGTTTTCGGACAGATGCCCGCCTGAAAAAGTGCCTCATCCGCATAAAGATTACCGAGACCCGCCACAAGATTCTGATTTAATAAAGCAGGTTTGATCAGGCCATTTCTGCCGCTCATGATCGTTAAAAAGCCATCCCGTTCAAGCAGCAGGGCATCCGGGCCGATCTTTCTCTCCACTAAAAAGGCTTCGGGACTTTTTATGAGGCCTACCTCGCCAAAGATCCTGGGATCATCGAAGGCCAGTCGATGGCCGTTTTCGAAGGCTATCAGCAGGCGGGTGTGACGCGGCTCCTCTGCCCCGCTTTCCAGGTAGATCAGACGTCCCGTGAGGCCCAGATGAAGCGCCAGCCAGAGCGAATCGTGCAGCTTCAAAAAGAGCCTCTTGCCGTGCCGCGAAGCAGAATGAAACTGCTTGCCGGCCAGGGCCTCCTCTAACTCCCTCGCCGATACCTTGGCCAGGATGCGCCCGTCCTTGACCTTTGCCGCCTGGATGGTCTGGTGCAGCGCTGTGGCTTGCAGGTACCTTCGCGCCATCTCCACCTCAGGAAGTTCGGGCATGATTTTCCACCAACTATCGAGGATAGCTCGATGATCAGCAAGAGGTTAATCCTTTGCCTTCGCTTCAAGATAGGATGCGATCATATCTAATGTCTACCTATTGAGGCAAGGATTTTATATACTCCATTTTCCCATGCATAAGCAGGAAACATGTCTATCCATTGTATATTCCGAAATTTGTCTGGTGGTGTACATTCTTCGAGCCTGGCAGGTATTATAAATATATCTGATTCAGGAACCTCTTTAAGGATTTCTTGGGCTTTTGCCCATTCTCTTTGGACGTAGCCCCTTTTCGGTATCGAATGACTGGAAAGAATGGCTAAAAAAAAACGACAATTTCTGATATTTTTCTCAATCTCGGTTTCCCAGTTTTGACCTGGAAGAAGATTCTCTTTATCCATCCAAGCATTTACCCCAGCTTCGATTAGGTCATTATAGAGCCGTTTTGCATCTGCCAAATCTTCATGCGCATAGCCTATGAATACTTCTGGTTTTCCAAGGTTTGTCATATCTTCATTCATCCCCTAATGTAGTTACTATCTTTGCCTAAAGCTATTTATATAGTCAACCGCCTCTTCTGCTAACAGAAATACGCTTATCCAATAGACGATTAGCTTTAAAAAAGGCCGAAAGCAGACTCCATAGGAATCATATCCATTAAACCTGGCGTCCTTAGCACTTGATGACAAAAAAGTTGGTTTTAGTTGGGTGGATTTTGGACGATCTTTGCTTTACTCTGCATCGCCTTCTGAGAGAATATTGAACCAAGTATCTTACTTAATCCGGTTTCCCAATTGGGAAACATTTCCACCCATTCTAGTTGACTCAATCTGTCAGGTGGATTACATTTTTCAATTTTTACGGGTATTATAAATATTTCATATTCAGGAAATTCTTTATAAACTTCTAGTGCTTTTGCTATCTCTCTTTGTACATGGCCTCGTTTTTGTATTGCGATGTTTGAGAGTACGGCTACAAAAAAGCGACTATTTTGTATCGCATTCTCAATAGCGCTTATCCAATTAAGACCAGGAAGAATCGACTCTTCGTTTATCCAGGGATCTGCTCCTGCCTTTCGTAAATCTCTGTAAAGCCTTCTTGCGGCCTCAACATCTTCACTCGCATAGGCAATGAAAATTTGCGGCTTCCCAGCAACATTACTTTCCTGAGCTTCGATTAACATATATTTGATAAATTGCATTTTTTTGAAAAATTCGAAAAACGCGAATATCGAAAAAAGTATACCAACAAATAGATCTACAACAAAAGAGTTGAAAAGCAAAACCCGCTCTTGAGGTGCATTAGTATATTGATTAGGAAGGGTTAGAAAGGCATTATACATTAGAAGGCAAAATAAGATAAACGCCACTAATAAACCTATAGATACATTTAACCATGTTTTATGTTCCGCGGTTATTTTTTCGATCTTGATATGCTCACTGATTGTTTCACTATTAATATATTCGAATCTATGATTATGGACATAGACGACTGTGGCAATTACAAGTCCATATCCTAATGAATTGGTAGCTATAGCCAATTGGGGGTACTCCGGTCCAAAGTTTAAACAAAGAACAATAATAATAGGAATATATAACGATAGGAATGTCAAAAGGCTCTTCTGTCGAGCAGAATAAGTGATTTTCGAAAAGAACGATATATTGCTGTTTGCATTAAACATATAGGCAAAGAATAATGGAAATACAAAGCCTATTGCTACCCAATATCCCATCCAATAATTTCTTGTACCATAAAGAACATGATTTATGTGGGAATCCACATACGTAGCTGTAATCACAGGATATATATACGCGATGGCGCAGAGGATAGCTATTTCTAATGCAAACCAATCTATTTTATCAGACAATTTATTTAGCATGTAAAAAGGTTAGGTCCTTTTCTATAAAATAAACGTTTGCATACTTTATTATTTTAAAATATAAGTATTAAAGAATTGCGGGATGCTATTTCAATTAATTTTGCCTTAACTGCGGAAACATCATTCGCCAACAATAATCCTGTACTAAACAACGATGGCATCGGCTCAATATAGATCAAGCCACTGCAATAAAACTAGAATAGCAGCACTATCCTCATGATATTCATATGATCATTGTATTTGATCCTGCACTTTTTTTGAAACGCAATGATTTGCAGCTTGCTGCGCGGGTGCGCCGCCGCCGTTTCACTTAAATCGACGTGGCGCATGCCAATGCAAAGCAGATATGGAATTTAGGTGTTGCCACGTGAAGACGGAAACATGTAGCTGATCAGCCCCAAACTCGTTATATATGTCGTTATCCAATAGCTCTGCTAGTGTGGTATTACGATCGGATAAAGAGCATGAGTGCCAGCAAGGAACCTCATTAACATAGATGGATTAATATGTATGAACAACTAACCAAGCCAAAGCAGATAACAATGCTCGAAATATTAATAAGTCAAAACGACGGTGGATTTGGCCTAAAGCAGTTAGACACCAACGGCTATGCCCACAAAAGAGAGCCTAGCCTGCCGGTCCATTGCTATGCGGTATAAGATTATAGTCTTCAAAAGAAAAGGAGATCAAAAAAATGATAGTGATCCGCACGAGACTTCTCTATTTAATAATCTCAGCCGTTTTCTTTCAATCAGTTTTTTTTGGATTGGGACAAATACAGAATGCAGAACTAATTAGCAGAAATAATTCAGAATCAAATGGTTCTGAAATCAGATTCATTAGCCAGAATGAATCACACCAATCATTAGGCTGGCTAGATGAAGCTGAAGCGCATGTACCAATGGCTCAAGACCACACAGTACTCGGTGCCGATAAATGGCCAGAGAATAGCACGTTTCACATGATCGTGATTGGAGATTCAATCGCATGGGGTGCGGGATTAGAACAAAAAGAAAAATATTATTATAAGGTCGCCGATTGGCTTCAAAAGAATCTTATGAGACCAATTGATGTAACGGTTTTTGCTCATACAGGAGCAACTCTTATGGAACCTAAAGAGACCGAAAAGAAAACACACAATTTTGTTCATCCAGATCTGAGTAGCTGGGACCCATCTTTGTTAGATCAGGTAAATAATATCGGCAATCCGAAAGACGTTGATCTTATCTTGCTATCCGGAGGAATAAATGACGTAAATGTTAACACGATTCTCAACCCATTAACCGATCCAGTTCAAATACGTTCTCTTTCCAAGGGGATAGAAGAATCATTACAAGATATACTTATGAAACTACTGAGCAAATGCACCAATTCACAAATCATTGTAACAAGCTATTATCCAATAGTGTCCAACGATACATCCGAATCGGCGCTGAATGTTTTCGCCAATGAATTGATGAGTGTCGATTCAAATTCAAGCGACGGCAAAGGTTTCAATCTCATTAAAAATTTATTTGGTGTTAAGCGTATTATATATATACTTAGTAATAATTCCAATATATTTGATTACCAATCGAGATTAAGCATAAGTAGGGCAATAGAACAAGCTAATCAATATTCCACCTCGAATTTCAAAGAGAAACGGGTTTTCTTTGCGCCGGTTAATTTTCCTTCTAACCGATCCTATGGTACCAATGAAACCTGGCTCTGGGAGCTAACTGATCCACGAACCAACAATGGTAGGCCGATAAATGACCATATGTATGCCTATCGTGTCTCTTTGTGCGAGAAAGCTTTATGCGATTGGAACGAAAAGATAAATGCTATCGGCCACCCTAATGTAGAAGGAGCAGATGAATATAATCGATCGATAACAAATGCTATCTCTGGTACGGAAAAAATCCTTCTGTAATCCAGCCACTGATTCGAAATATGAAATTGGACTCGTTGTGTAGAGCGGCATTGCAGCTTCCTTGGGCGCGTCTCTCGTGACAATGAGACGCATCAGCCGTCTCCTACTTTGTTTCTTATATCAGCATCGTGCAAGCGATATGAAGTCACTTTAGAGAAATATATTTGGATGATTGCTTCTTAAATATCTGAGCTGCCGGATAACATAACAGTCAATTTCCGATTTCGGACCCCCAAAAAAAGGGCAATAATTTCCGACCAAGGTATTTCCTGTTCCTGGCGAGCCCGATTCAAAAATCTGGCAGAGGTGGTTAGTCTCTGCAATGTATTCTTCGTTACGCATGCAGTGGTCCTGCACTCCAAGGAAAGTTTAGATCCCATAATTATTGGCGATTTTGGTGGGGGGTCCGAAAGGAGAAGTCAATAATGATAGAAGGCACCAATGGGTGGGCAAAGAGGCTACCTACTTAGCGAATTAAAATAAATGGACTGGAAATCTGATGGGCACTAAAGTGCCGCATTCTCCAGGGCATCCTGGCAGCGGCATGACCTTTGCTCAGGAAATTTTTGCGTGGCCAGATAGATTATCTCCCCAACAGTTTCCTCCGACTTTTTCATAATATCGGTGATCTCTGAGATGGCCAGATCGCTTCCGCCTGCCATTCCCGCGGCGGGGTTGGTAACGATGCAAAGCGACGCATAACAGAGGGCAGCCTCTCTAGCCAGGACTACCTCGGGATAGCCGGTCATGCCCACCACATCCCCGAACTGGCGCATCATCCTGATCTGGGCAGGGGTCTCAAGATGCGGGCCCTCGGCGCAGACGTAGACACCCTCCGCGACCTGCTGGCCAATCGAGCAGGCCGCCTCGGCCAGAGAAGCGCGCAGCCTCGGGCAATAGGGCCGGCTCATATCTACATGAACGGCCTTTTCTTCAAAGAAGGTATTAAGCCGGCATTTGGTGAACTCCACAAAGTCGCTCGGCAAAAAGATGCTGCCCATGGGGTGCCCGGCCATGCTGCCTACGGTATTGGTGGAGATGACCACACTTGCGCCCGATATCTTGGCGGCGGAGACTATGGCCCGGTAGTTGACTTTGTGGGGAGGCAGGTGGCCGTCCCGGCCATCTCCATGGCGGGAGATGAAGACGATCTTTTGTCCCCTCATTCGGCTGCGGACAATGGGCACTTTGCCGTAAGGCGTCTCCACCTCATCCGCCAGCCCTTCCAGGGCATAGCCCACACCACCGATGACGGCCAGATCAAAATTCATAAGAGCACTTTGCTCCTCCCGTCTTAAAATGCTTTTCAGATCGGCGGCATAAGCGGTGGCCGGAAGACGCCCTTCTCTGTGATCAGGCCCGATACCAGTTCCAGCGGCGTGGCATCAAAGGCCGGATTGTAGACCTCGATGCCCTGGGGCGCGAGGCGCGTGCCCGCCAGGGAGCAGATCTCCTCGCCATCGCGCTCTTCCACCACAATGTCATCTTCCTGGTGCAGGCAATCGAAGGTGGAGAGAGGCGCTGCCACGTAGAAGGGGATCTTATGATAACGAGCCAAAACAGCGTGACTGTAGGTGCCGATCTTGTTGAAGACGACGTCCCTGGTGATGCGGTCAGCACCCACTATGACCTTATCGATCTTGCCCTTCCTCATCAGGCTGCCGGACATGCCCTCACAGATGAGCGTGACCGGTATTTCGTCCTCGGTCAGCTCCCAGGCAGTCAGACGCGAGCCCTGATGCAAAGGCCGGGTCTCGCAGGCGTAGACATGGATATGCTTGCCTGCGGCAACGGCGGACCGGATGACGCCCAAAGCCGTTCCCCAGCCCACGCAGGCCAGCCTTCCGGCATTGCAGTGAGTGAGGACATGATCTCCGTCATCCAATAGCCGGGCCCCGTTCTTACCCAGGAGCTTGTTGATGCGTATATCTTCCCGGGCGATCTCCTCCGCCTCACGAAGTGCTGCCATACGAATATCTTCCGCCGTATCCTGAAGGGCCGCCGCCCGCATGACTCGATCCACGCCCCAGGAGAGGTTGATGGCGGTAGGGCGCGAGCCCTTGATCATATCGGCGGTTTTCTCCAGCTCATCCATCAACTCCAAGGCGTTGGCGGCCCGGGAGAGTTCTGCGGCCAGCGCTATCCCATAGCCTCCGGCGGCACCAAGAGCCGGCGCACCGCGCACGCGCAGGGTCTTGATCGCTTCGATGAGCTGCCGGACGCTTTTTATGCAGATGGGCAAAAGCTCGCCAGGCAGACGGGTCTGATCGATCAGCCACAGGCCGCCGTCCCACCAGATGGTTTTCGATTCGCACATCTCATTCAATCTCATCAAACTCATATTCCTCCCACTCTCTCTCCCCCAGCAGCACCTCGAATTCGGGCGGGGTGAGAATGGGTATTCTATATTTGGCCGCATCATCGAGCGCCACCCTGGGGCAGGCCGTGGACACCGCCGCCTCCGCTCCCAGATTGAGCAGCCGGTCCGGCTCGATATTGTCCATGTAAACCAGGAACATCTCCCGGCCAGTGGACTCTCCCAAGGCCTTCAGCCGCGCCGCCAGATCCATCCGTTTCTGTCCGGGCTTCTTGGATACCAGGATGGCGAAGCGCTTCGCCTCTCCGGCCCGGGTGATGGCCCCAAAGCGCCGCCGCAGCATGGGGTCAGTATCGATCTCCGCTACCTCGCCGGTAGCCGGATCTGCGATCACCACTCTTTTGCCCGTGGCCAGGGCGATGCCCAGAGGATGAAACTGTCCTGTGCCGATGAAGAGATACTCTTCCACATCCAGGGCCCGGGCCGTGCTGTAGCTGCAGCCCAAAACCTGGCCCGCTTGCCTTACCCGACCTCCCGCCGGCCCGAAGACGCCCTGGATGCCATGCTTCTTGAGGGCCTCTAATGCCTGGTCGAGCTTGTGCACATGCTGAATAGTAGTAGTAACGCCCACCTTCCTCGCCTTGAGGACCATGGCCGCCTTCTCGACCACGTCTCTCAGGTCCTCTTTCATCCTGACCTCCAGAAAGATGACATTGTCCGGCCCTTCCAAAAGCTGGGCATGGCCCAGATGGAGCATCAGGTCCACCTCCCTGCAAAGCTGCATATCTACGTCGCAGGCCCCAAAGCAGGGGTCTCCCGAGATAATGACACGGGCTCCCGTCTTCTCCTCAATATGTCGAGCCAAATCGGGCGTGGCCCTCTTCAGCCCCTCCGGAGCCTGAAGGCCCACAAGGCGCGCCCCGCTCTTTTGGATAAGATCTATGGCTTTATCCAGGTCGAGATCGTAGCCGGAGAAGCCAGAGTTAGAACCAGCGGTCAAGTGTGCTCTGGCCACGTTTGTATTCCTCCTCCAGCCTTCCCGCCGTCTTTTCCACTCTCTCCCGATCAAAGTCCCGCTCTTCTACCAGGAAAGAGACGATCTCATCCACGCGGGGCTTTTTTATCCTGACCTCATAATCGTCCGTAACATCGGGATGAAGGAAGAATTCCCGGATCTGTGCGAAGCTGTCGATCTTCTCCTCCTGCTCGGCCAGAATGGATTCCAGATCTCCCTTCTCTCGGATCAGCTTTAAAGCCGTCTTTGGGCCGACTCGGGTTAAGCCGCGGTTGTAGTCGGTGCCGCACATGATGCCGATCTCCACGAGCTGCTTTCGACTGATGCCCAGGCGGGCCAGACCTTCCTCTAAATTGATTATCTCCGGCTCTACATCCACGTAAATGTTCTTCTTGGGAAGCTTCCGCTTGCCGGTGATGGCCAGGTTCCTCACTACCAAGGGGGCCCCGAAGAGGAGCGAATCATAGTCCTGGCTGCCCACCAGTTCGACGTCGCCCCTGGCTGCCATACGAGCTGCCTGCGCTTCGCCTTCCGATGGGGCCTGAATGACGGGAAGCCCCATGGCTAAAATAAGCCTTCTTCCGTCCTCCAGTATCTCTCTGTTGATGCGGGAGGCCGCCTGGGCATACTTGAATCCATCCTGGCCGGCGGCCTTTGCTTCTTCCCAGGCGGCTGCCGCCTTATCCCTTATCTCTGACCTCTGGGCAAGCGTTTCTGCCTTAAAGGAGGGCGGCTCTCCGTCGAAGATAAAGGCCACCTTGACCCCGGCTTCAATGAGATTGGTAGTGCGGTACAATAAACCGGATAGGTGCGAGGTCACCCTTCCCTGGCTGTCCATGAGCGGCGTGCCGTCCTTTTGCCTGATTATGCTCAGGAACTGGTAGAGGGTGTTGAAGGCATCGATCGCCACCCATCTTCCGGTGAGATCCTTTATCTGGATCTTCTTTCTATGCAGCAGGTCTCCCAAATCAACGCCCATGGTTTATCCCTTGTTGCTCCTCCATGATAAATCCTCCATTCTTGCCTGAAGATCCTGATAATAATGATTTAAATACGAGTTTTGCAGCCTATACATTTGGAGTGTTATTCATGATCGAGATTACAGAGGCGGCAGCCAATATGATAAAACATAGCCTGGTGGAAGGCAAAGTGATCAGGATGTTCCTGGCGGCTATTGATTCTACCGGCGCGAATTATGGTTTGGCTTTGGGAGACGAGGAAGCAGGTGACAAGGTCTTTGAGAGCCGAGGCATGAAGGTCTACATGAACCCAGAAGATACTGAAATGCTCAGCGAGACTATAATTGATTATGTGGACGACGATCGAGGAACCGGTTTCATCATTCGTGGTCCTGAGGATGAAGTATCAAGTTGTGGTTCTTGTGGCAATGTCGATAGCTGCGAGCATGACCACAGCAGTTGCGACCACGACCATGACCACAGCGGCTGCGGGCACGATCACGGCGACTGCGGTTGCAGTTAGTTATTTCTCAAATTTTTATATTAATCGTAATCAAGCTAATCGTAACCCTTAAATATGATACGTGTTAGCATGGAGCATGTTAGCATTTACGGGATGATACGATTTGGGTGAGATTGGCAAGAGAGTAAGAATTGAAAGGATAATGGACAGAGACAGCGGGAACACAGTCATAATTCCACTGGACCACGGCATATCAGTCGGTCCCATCAAGGGATTGGTCGATCTGCCGGAAATGGTAAACAAGGTGGCCAAGGGTGGGGCCAATGCCGTTCTCCAGCAGAAGGGAATGGTCCGGCATGGACATCGCGGCTACGGTCGAGATGTCGGTCTGATTGTGCACATGAGCGCCTCCACATCCCTCGGCCCCGATCCCAACAACAAGGTGCAGGTCTGCCTGGTGGAGGAGTGCCTGAAGATGGGGGCGGATGCAGTTTCCGTTCACATCAACATCGGCTCTGAGACCGAGTCCGATCAGCTCAGCATACTGGGCTGTGTCAGTGAGCGCTGTGACTTCTGGGGCATGCCGCTCATAGCCATGATGTACCCGCGCGGCAAAGCCATCTTGAACCCCAATGATGTGGAGGTCGTGGCCCATGCCGCCCGGGCCGGCGCAGAGCTTGGCGCGGATATCATCAAGACCAACTACACCGGCGATGTCGATTCCTTCCGGCAGGTGGTGGAGGGCTGTCCGGTGCCTGTGGTCATCGCCGGCGGGCCCAAGACAGAGACGGACATGGAGTTCCTGCAAATGATCGAGGGAGCCCTGCATGCGGGCGCGCGGGGCGTGGCCATCGGCAGAAATGTCTTCCAGGCCAGCGACCCG
>Ga0209777_10009739_pt1 | contig 10304 bp, 7 predicted proteins | sample FrelakmetHBP12HB_FD_187147 | JGI IMG/M metagenome (GOLD analysis project Ga0209777, IMG submission 187147) | Freshwater lake sediment microbial communities from the University of Notre Dame, USA, for methane emissions studies -HBP12 HB (SPAdes)... | ecosystem: Environmental > Aquatic >... | reverse complement strand
GGGAGCCGTACCCGTGCCAGGGGCTCGCCCTGCCAGGGTGGCCGTGCCAGGGAGAGCGCAAAGGGAAGCTTGGGTCAGAAACGGCCAACGGCAAACGGCACAACGGTGAAAGACGAGGGGGGTCACGAAATCCGGGGGCGAAGGAGGCGGGCGTCAGTTCTTCGGAACGAGGATGTCGCGCAGCTCGCTGTTCTCGGCGTTCTGATCGTATTCGACCGCCGCGAGGAACTCCCTGGCGGCCGCGGCGGCGGCTTGCGGCGACGGCTTTCGGGTGAACCAGCTTCCCGAGGCCCACGAGATGAGTGTTTTCCACTTGTCCGAGGGGTCAAAGGAGAGAAGCGCGGGGTACTTGTTCGGGACCTTCTTCCAGGTCCAGAAGCAGTAGCCGCAGACCCGATTCCGGGGGTCTTCGAGCATGGCCACGGTGCTCTGGAGCATGTCGAGCTTGTTCTCGCCGAACTCGCCGTTCCACAGGGGCACGTTGTGCTTACCGGCCACGGCCCGGAATGCGTCGAGGAGTTTCCTTCGGTCGTCCAGGAACCACGTATAGAGGTGAAAACTGTAGGCTTGGTTGCGGTCGAGCGGTCGGCTGAAGATCGAGAGGTCGCGGGAGAAATCCGCACCCTGGATAATGAGCATGTGGCCGGGGTCCACCTCGCGGATGGCCGCAATGATGCGAGTGTAGAGGTTCACGAGCGTCTGGCCGTCGGGCGGGATGGGCTCGTCCAGCAGGTCGTAGCCGGCGATGATGCGCCGGTCCTTGTAGCGGGCGGCGACGGCCTTCCAGAGCGCGACGGTGCGGGCCTGGTTGGCCTCCGAGTCCCAGAGCAGGCCGCCCGCGTCGGGATCGGCGTAGAAGTACTTGCACTGGCCGCCGGGGGCCGCGCCGAGGTCAAGAACCGCGTAAACGCGGTGCTTTTCGCACCAGCCGAGCAGCCGGTCGAGAACCTGCCAGCCGGCATCTTTGTAGACGCCGGGGGCGGCGTCGTCTTCCAGCAGGCGGTGATTTATGGGGACGCGGACGACGTTCAGGCCCATCCGGGCCACGCGGGCGATGTCCTTCTCGCCGACGAACCGCGCGTAGTAGTCGGTGCGGAAGGCCCTGGCCCCCTCGGCGCCGAGCACTTCCTCCAACTGCCGCATGAGGGCGGACTCGGCATCCTGGCCGCCGCCCCAGATCCAGCCTTCCCAGACGAGCCAACCGCCCAGGTTCACGCCGCGCAGCTTGAGCTCCCGCCCGTTCTCGTCGCGGATGAGCATGCCGTCGGCGTGGACAAAGGATGCCTTGCCGGAAGCGGCAACGGGAGCAATGCCGGCCGGGTCCGCTTCCGCCGGGGCAAGCGAGGCGAACGCCAGGACGAGCAGGCCGGCCGCGACGACGCCACGAGAGCCGATCACGCCTGTTCCTTTGCGGGGGCTTCCGCCGGCGTCGGGTCGGACTGCGCCGCGTCCGCTTCGGCGACCGGATGGCCGTGACGCATGTCGACGAGCCGCTTGAGCTTGCGGCCGGTGCGGATCGTGCCCGGCCGATGGGCCATCACGCGCATCTGGAAGATGCCCAGGGCGAGGTTCTTCACCAGGTCCGGATACTGGAGCGACATCTGCCGGCGTATCTCGGAGTCCAGGGCCTGCGTGTCGCCGTTTTGCGACTCGACGTGTATCTCCATGATCTCCCGCACGCCCTCGAGTTTGAAGACCACCTGCCAGTCGCGGGTGATGCTCGTCAGCGGCTCGAGGATGCTCTGAAACATGAGCGGGTAAAGGTTTCCGCCGGAGGCGACGACCAGTTCATCGCGGCGGCCGCGCAGTTTGCTCATGCACGGCAGCTTCAGGCCGCAGCGGCACGGGTCCTTCAGCAGCCTGGCGACGTCGCGCGTGCGGTAGCGGATGAGCGGCATGACCTTGCGCTGGAGGGTCGTAAAGACGATCTCGCCGTAGCCGTCGGCCTCGGGCTCCATGATCTCGGTCAGGAAGTTGACGTTGTCGATGTGGTATCCGTCCACCTGGTCGCAGGGCTGGAATCCGAGCGCCCCGCCCAATTCGACGCTGCCGTAAGACATCTTCACTCTGGCGGGCTTCCAGACCTTCTCCATCCACTGAACGGCGCCGGCGGGCATCTCTTCGGCGCCGCCGATCAGCATCTTCAGAGGAAACCCGCCGTGCGTTTCCGCCAGTTCGGTCAGTCGGATGAGCCACGTCGGCTCGCCCATCACCACCGTGAACCGGTACTGCCGCAGGCGGCGGTAGACCTCCGTCGGGTCGACCTTGCCGAACGCAAGCGAGAACACGCCTCGGGTCATCAGGCCGTAGTGGGTGACCATTCCGGGAATCCAGATGGAGAAATCAAAGGCGTTTGCGACGCGGTCCTCCGGGGTGATGCCCAGGAGCTGAAGGCCGGCGGCCTCCGATACGCCGATCTGCTCCAACTCGAACTGGCTGTAGTAGACCTGTTTGTTCTTGCCCGTGGTGCCCGAAGATTCGAACACGATGGAAGGCTTGTCGCAAATAAAGTCCTCCGCGCAGGTGGCGATGTCGGCCGGCATGGTGTAGAAGTCGCCCAGGTCCGCGGGCGTTCGCACCTTCGACGGGTCTATGCCGCGCTCGGCGAATGCACGCGCGTAGAAGCGCGACCGCTTGGCGGCCCATTTCACGGTCTCGCGGAAGTGATACAGGGCGTGCCCCTCGACCGCCTTCGGCGAGGCGCGGCAACTAAGCCAGACCATGGTCGATGGCGACGCGCGGCACAGGATTCGGTCCACCAAACGAGACAGCATTCTCTCTCCTCCGACACAACTGGTCAGGCTATCGTCTTCATCGCCGTCCGGATGGCCACGGCCGTCAGTTCCACGTCTTGCGCATCGTGGGCCGCAGAGACAAACCAGCAGGCCAACGGGGCGCTGTTAAAGTGGATGCCCAGGCCCAGCAGGGCGTTGCGGAACGCCTCGTACCGACGCATGTCGGCACGGTACAGGTCGCGGTAGTGGACGGGCCTGGAGTCCGTGAACACGACCTGGAACATCGACCCCATGCCCTGGACGACGCACGGCACGTGGAAGTCGCGAGCGGCGCGCTCGATGGCCTCCATCAGGACCTGCCCCGTCTTGCGAATCCGGTCCTGCACCGCCTGGTCGGCCAGGATGCGGAGCGTATGCAGCGCCGCGGCGGCGCACAGCGGATTGCCGTTGTACGTGCCGCCGTGCTTGATGCGGTTGGCGGCGATCAGTTCCATGATCGCCTTTTTGCCCGCAAAGGCGCTGATCGGCAGGCCCGAACCCAGGGCCTTGCTGTAGACCGTCAGGTCGCTCTCGACGCCGAACAGTTGCTGGGCGCCCCCCGGCGCCACGCGGAAGCCCGTGACGATTTCGTCGAAGATCAGAACTATGCCGCGACGCGTGCACTCCTCGCGCAGCAGTTCCAGGTAGCCCGGTTGCGGCATGATGCAGGCGTTGTTGGCGACGATAGGCTCGGCGATGACGGCGGCCACTTCCGCGCCGTGGCGGTCGAGGAAGTTGCGGAGGATTTGCGGTTCGTTCCACGGGCAGATGAGGACGTCTTCGACGACGCCGGCCGGCATGCCGCGGCTGTGCGGGATGCAGCGCGGGGCCTCCAGCGGGCCGGCTTCATCGGCGCCCGGCCGGTTGCTGACGGCCAGCACGTCCACCCACCCGTGATAGTGGCCCTCGAACTTCACGACCTTGGACTTGCCGGTATAGCCGCGGGCCGCGCGGACCGCCGCCATGATCGCCTCGGAGCCGGAATTGGCGAAACGCACCAGTTCGGCCGAGGGCACCATGCGGCAAATCTGCTCGGCCAGCTCGACCTCGACGATGTTGCAGGTGCCGAACATCGTCCCGCGATCCACCTGCTGCTTCAGCGCCTGTGCGAGCCCCGCGTCGCTGTGGCCAAGAATGACGGCGCCGTAACTGAGAAGGTAGTCGATGAACTGATGTCCGTCAGCGTCCCAAATTCTGCTGCCATGCCCGCGGACGATGTAAAGCGGATGCCTGGCCGATCCGGTGGACGTGGATCGGGCCGAACTGCTGATGCCGCCCGCCAAGACCCGCTGCGCGCGGTCAAAGAGCGCCCGGGAGGCCTGCAAAGAGCCGTTCCCGCCGAGGCCGATCTCACTTGTAGCTTCCAGCTTATTCTCCATGATTGCCTTCCGAATAAACAAGGGCGAAATGCGAGAGCATTCCGGCAAACGTTTCGACGTCCCGAAAATCCACAAACTCCTCCGCAGCGTGCGCCTGCGCCAGGCTGCCCGGCCCCCAGACCAACGTCGGCGTGCCCTGCTCTCGAAAACGCACACCCGCCTCGCAGCCCGAGTTGAACGCCGACCACCCGTGCCAGTGAACCGCCCCGCCCTCCTGGGCGGCCGCATCGACGGCCGCCTCGGCCGCGCGGCAGAGCGGGTCGTCGGTCGCCGTCCGGTGCCCGCCGTACGACTCGGGGAAACGGATCTCCAGAGACTCCTCCGGCAGCATGGCCCGCAACTCGCTCTCAAACCGGCCCTTCCATTCAACAAGGTCGTCGGACGGAAGGAGTTCGAAGTATCCGCCGCAACTGCACGAGGCCGCCACCATGCCTTGCCACCGGCCGCCCTGAACGCTATCGACCGTCACCGGCCTGGCAATCGGATAGGCCGCAAACAGGGGGTCCGCCTGGCGGTCGTTCCACCGCGATTCCAGGGCATCGAGTGCATCCAGCACCCGCCGCGCTGATGCAATCGCATCGCGGCCGAGCCACTTGACCGTTCCGTGCACGGCCCGGCCCGTGCAGGCGATCTCGAAACGCAAGCCCCCGCGCGAGGCGCAGCGCGGCAGGTTCTCGGTGGGTTCCAGCACGACGGCGCCCCGGCCGCGGTAGCCACGAACGAGGCTGGTGAGCGTGCCCAGTCCGACGCAATCTTCCTCGCCCGGCACAAGCTCCAGCAGAAGATCGCCGGACAAGCCTTGCGGATGCGTTTCGCGCAGGGCCAGCATGGCCCAAAGCGCGCCGACGAGCGGCCCCTTATCGTCGCAGGCGCCTCGCCCGTACACCCTTCCTTCGCCCGCACCCGGGAGCGGGAGACGGCCGGCGGCATCGGCGCCAACGGTGTCGGCGTGCGCGTTCAAGAGAAGCGCCGGGCCTTCGCGGCCCGGCAACCGGACGACCAGCGTCGGACGGCCGCGCAGCGGCAGGTGCTTGGCGCGGGCCTCGGTGAACTTCGCCAACCGGGCCTCGTCGGTTTCCCAGAGGTCCGCCTCGAATCCCTGGCCGCGGGCCCAGCCCTCGATGAACCGCGTGAACTCGCCTTCCTGGCCGCTCGGGCTGGCCAACTCGACGGACTGCCGCAATAGCTCCTGCATGCGGGGCCGCTGGGCGGCGAGGGTCCGACCCAGTGCCGCATCACGCATTTCGGACAGCCTTCGAGTCTGCACGGCAAGTCCTTCCAGTACGACAGCGGCACACTAACGCTTCAGTTACGCGGGTTCAGACTGCCTTGGCCGGGTGGCACGCTGGGCGGCTTGCACGGCCACGCAACAGCGTGGCCGTGCCACCCCCGAGGCGGCGTCCGCCGCCGGCTCATCCGGCCCGCGCCGCGCCTTGCCGCTGGTCAACGTAGGCGCCGGAGGCGTCGGCCCTGACCCGCACCGCAGGGGCTCCCCAGGCATTGTGCAAAGCAACCGCAACGTCGCCGAGGGTCGAGAACCCGATGTAGGGCCGCGACTCCTTCTCCAGGCACTTCGCCAGGACGCCTTTGGCAAAGACCACGTCGGCCTTTCTGGCGGCACACAAGTCGCTTCGTCCGTCGCCGACATAGATGGAGCGTCGGCCGCTTCGGCCCAAGACATCCATAGAAGCGCACTTGCAGTGCGCGGCGCCGAACGAGCAACCGGGGTTCCCGTGCTGGCAGACCAGTTGAAGCCTGTTTCCGCTGAAGACCGCCGTGTTGGCCCGCACGGGCACGCTGCCCATTCCGTGGCGGTCCAGGATGCGCCGGATGAAGAAGTCCACGCAGTCGCTCAAAACGACCGCCGGCGCACCGTGCGCCTCCAGAAGGCTGAAAAGGCCCTGGGCGCCCGCGTCCAGCGTGATGCCGTCCAGCAGGGCATCGAGTTCCGCGGGCGTGATTCGCACCAGGGCCAACTGCTCGCTGAGGCACTGGCGCGATCCGATCTCACCGTTCTGCCAACGGCGTTCGACGGCTTTCCACGACTCGTCGACCGCGTGGCGCAAGATCAGATCGTCGAGAACGTCCTGGCGGGTGATCGTCCCGTCGAAGTCCAGCCACACCTGGCACCGCTGCCCCGGCGCAAGGCACGCCAACGCGCGATCCTGGTCCGATTTCATTCGTTTCCCCGTTCTGCCCGAAGTTCGCCTCGCACCCTCGGCCACCTTGCCGAAGGCACGCTAAGACCCCTCACTGCCTCCCGGAAAGAACTTCCGGGCGGCACCATAGCCAACAGCACCCTCACACAAAGAATACCTTACCCGGCGTTCCGCGCCCTTACAAGGTAGAACCGGCCGCCGGCCGTTGGAAACCTTCCTCCGAAATACGGATAACATACCCCGGCAACCTCAAGCGAACCTTAATGCGCACCCCTCATCTCACGTTCTTGCGCAGCGGGTCTGTGTTCGTATTCAGCCCCCGGTGAATACACCGGGGGCTAAATAAAGGCGACCATCGCACCAAAGCACACCCCTGCCATATTTAGCCCCCGTGAATACACGGGGGGCCGAACCGTTGGTGTGCGCCTGTTGCCGCGCCGCCCCCGGTGTATTCACCGGGGGCTAAATAAAGAGGCGCATCGCGTGCGCCTGCCGCGACGTGTCCCACGCGAGGCCACGCGGGATAAACGGCCTCGGTCAATCTTTGGCCGCAACCTTCCGGCCTTGCGGAGGTTTGTTTTAGTGGTGGCAGATCTGATTTGCCCGCTGGGGATACCTGTATGAGGTGCGAGGCCGTGATAAAGGCATCATTGGCGTTGGCGGGCGTCCTCCTGGCGGCCACCAGCGCATGGGGCGCGGTCGCCGCGCCGAGCCCTTTCGAGAGCGATGCCGCCCCGACGCCTGATACCCAGATCGACAAGCTGGTTTTCGGCAAGTTGAAGCAATTGGGCATTGAGCCGACCCATCTGTGCTCCGACGCCGTATTCGTCCGGCGGGTCTATCTGGACGTCATCGGCACGCTGCCCACGGCGCAAGAGGTGCGGGACTTCCTCAAGGACCAGGACCCCCAGAAACGCCGCGCTCTGATCGACCGGCTCCTTGAGCGCGACGAGTTCGTGGATTACTGGGCGATGAAATGGGGCGACGTCCTGCGAATCAAAGCGGAATTCCCCGTCAATCTCTGGCCCAATGCCGCCCAGGCCTATCACCGCTGGGTCCGCGAATCGATCGCCACAAACAAGCCTTATGACAAGTTCGTCCGGGAGATGCTCACGTCGAGCGGCAGCAACTTCCGCGTCCCCCCGGTCAACTTCTACCGGGCCATCCAGAACAGGACTCCCGATGGCATCGCCGCCGCGGTGGCCCTGACGTTCATGGGATCGCGAGTGGAATCCTGGCCGAAGGATCGCCCGCAAGGCATGGCGGCTTTCTTCTCGCAGATCGGCTACAAGCCCACCCGCGAGTGGAAAGAAGAGCACGTATTCTGGGACCCGCTTCATTCCAGCGCGCCGCCTGCCACCGACGGGGCACAAGCGACGCCTCCTCCGCCACCGCCGCCGCCCGCCGCCGGTGAGAAAAAACCGGCGACACCGCCGGCCGGTGAGAAGAAACCTGCGACTCCACCGCCGGCCGCCGGCGAAGCGAAAGCTCCGCCCACACCTCCGGCTCCCGCCGGCGATAAGAAAGCGGCAACTCCGCCGCCCGCTGCCGAGGTAACAGCGCCTCCGCCGCCGGTCGTCAGCGGGCCGCTGCCGGCGATCTTCCCCGACGGCAAGAAGATCCTGTTGCTGCCCAACCGCGATCCGCGGGAGGTGTTCGCCGACTGGCTCATCACGCCCAAGAACCCCTGGTTCGCGCGCGCCGCCGTCAACCGCGTCTGGTGGTGGCTGCTGGGGCGCGGCATCATCCACGAGCCGGACGACATCCGCGACGATAACCCGCCGAGCAACCCGGAACTGCTGGCCTGGCTGGAGAAGGAGTTCGTGGCAAGCGGCTACGACCTGAAGAAGCTGTACCGGCTCATCCTGAATTCCAGCACGTATCAGCTATCCTCCATGCCTCGCCTCAAGACGCCGCAGGCCGAGGCCAACTTCGCGGCCTACCCCCTGCGCCGGCTGGACGCCGAGGTGCTGATCGACGCCATCAACAAGATCACCGGCTCGTCGGACCTGTATACCAGCCCGATCCCGGAGCCGTTCACCTACATTCCCCGGGACTTCCCGGCCGTTGCCATTGCGGACGGAAGCATCACGAGCCCCTTCCTGGCGTTGTTCGGCCGGTCGGCGCGGGCCACGGGCATGGAAAACGAACGCGAGAACAAGCCGATCCCCGCCCAGTGGCTGTTCATGCTGAATTCGAGCAATATCCAGACCAAGCTGGAGCAGGGCCCGCGCCTCAAGCCGATCATCGAAGCCAAACGCCCCACGGCCGAGACCGTGGAGGAGTTGTACCTGACGGTCCTCTCGCGGTTCCCGACCCCGGAAGAGGTCAAGAACGCGGAGAACTATTCCACCGTCGCCGCGCCCAGCGGGCAAGGCAAGGCGGCGGCGCCCAGCGCGACCGGCAAGTCGGCCGCCAAGCCCCCCGCGCCGAAGCGCCGTGAAGACTGGATAGACATTACCTGGTCCCTGATCAACAGCATCGAATTCCTTTATAGGCACTGATTTTTAAGGAAACAGAAAATGAATCCGAACTCCAATGCTGAAAATGGCGCGCGCATTTCCCGGCGCGAGGCGATGCGCCTCGGCCTCTGCGGCGCGGCCGGCCTGATGATGGCCGGACGCATGGGCTCCTATGCCCTGGCCGCGGACGAGCCGGCCAAGGCCCCGGCCAAAACCAAGGCCAAGTCGGTCATCCAGATCTTCCTCTGGGGCGGCATGTCCCACAACGACACGTGGGACCCCAAACCGGAGTCGGGCCGCGACTACATGGGCGAGTTCGACCAGGTGATCCCCACCAACGTCAGCGGCATCAAGATCGGCGCGCTTTTTCCCGAACTGGCCAAGCAGGCCGACAAGTATTCCCTCATCCGCAGCATGACCCACAGGAACAACGGCCATGAGACGGCGGCCTACCTCATGCAGACCGGGCACGCGCCCGGCGAGCGGCTGGCCTATCCGAGCATCGGGGCCGTCTTCGCGCTCTTTAAGAGCCCAGGATACAAGGGAATGATTCCGCCCTACGTGGTGCTCACCCGCGCCCAGGGGCGGTTTTCCGAGGAAGGATTCCTGGGGCCAAAGTTCAAGCCCTTTGCCACGGGCAGCGACCCGAACGCACAGCGATTCGAGGTGGAGGGCGTGATCGCCAGGAGCATCAGCGACGACCGCCAGAAGACCCGGCGCGAACTCCTTGAGAAGATGAACACGATGGGCAACGAGATGGCGGGCAATCCCCAGGTGGAAGCCGCGGAGGGCGCCAAGAAAGCCGCCTACGAACTCATCCTGGGCGCCGGCCGAGACGTCTTCGACCTCTCGAAGGAGAAGCCCGAGTTGAGGGACCGTTACGGCCGGCACACCTTCGGGCAGGACTGCCTGGCGGCGCGGCGGATGGTCGAGACGGGCGTGCCCTACGTCGTCATCAACTACCCTGGAGGCTGGGACACGCACAGCAACCACTTCACAACCATGCGCCGGCAATGCCCGCAATTGGACCAGGGTCTGGCCATGCTGCTTCAGGACCTCCATGACCACGGCCTGCTGCAAAGCACCCTGGTCTGGTGTTGCGGCGAGTTCGGCCGGGGCCCCAAGGTGGACTGGCAGCCGCCCTGGAACGGCGGACGAAACCATTACGGCAACGTCTTCTCGGTGCTGGTCGCCGGGGGCGGATTCAAGGGCGGCTGCATCGTCGGCTCCTCCGATGCCAAGGCCGAGGAGGTCAAGGAACGGCCCGTGTACCCGGTGGACCTGCTGGGCAGCATCTATCAACTGGCCGGCATCGACCCGAGCGCCAGGCTGCCCCATCCCCTGGGCATAGAAGCCCACGTGCTGCCCGCCGCATCGGAGGGCGCGAAGTCGGCCGGGCTTCTGACGGAGATCATGTAACATTGTTCGAGCCCGCTGCGGAAGCAGCGTACGTGTTTGGCGTGCCGCTGTTCTCCCCTCTCCCCACCGAGGGAGAGGGGTCGGGGGTGAGGGGGAGTTGTTGACAAGGCG
>Ga0209777_10009738_pt1 | contig 10304 bp, 6 predicted proteins | sample FrelakmetHBP12HB_FD_187147 | JGI IMG/M metagenome (GOLD analysis project Ga0209777, IMG submission 187147) | Freshwater lake sediment microbial communities from the University of Notre Dame, USA, for methane emissions studies -HBP12 HB (SPAdes)... | ecosystem: Environmental > Aquatic >... | reverse complement strand
ATTTGTTGCCGTGTCGTCAAAGCGTAGCCACCTCACCCATTTCTTCGTCGAACCTGACCAAATCGAAAACAATCGCTGTACGTTTACTCGCGAAGAATCCGACCACATTTTCCGGACGCTCCGACTGGCTCCGGGTGATCTGATCAAAGTCACCGACGGCATCGGCAATCTATACGATGTGATGCTCGGCCTTTCAGCCGGTCGCGGAGGTACTTCCGCAGAAATAGTCAAGGTGTCGCGCTGGGGCAATGAGATCGCCGTTGAAATGACGGTCGCATTCGGGCTGACGGTGCAAGGCAAAGCTGACGACATTATCGAGCAGTGCACGCAATTGGGCGTAAGAGCATTTGTGCCGCTCTTGACCGCCAAATCGTTGGCACGCCTTGATGAAGACAAGGCCAGAACACGCATCGAACGCTGGCGGAAGGTGGCCATCAGCGCTGTCAAGCAGTCGCTTCGCAGTTATCTGCCAACGATATCATCGCCCTGCGACATCCGGCGGTTAGTGACATCATATGGCGATTACGATCTGGTGCTGATTGGCTCATTGCAGGGCAAACGCCTTGAATACGATGAGCAGCTTACGGCTGCAAAATCTATCCTCCTGATTACCGGCCCCGAGCAGGGGTTTACTCTGGAAGAAGAAACGAACTTGATCGATGGAGGAGCCAAGCCGGTTCTTCTCGGTGATCGGCGTCTGCGTGCGGAGTTGGCGCCAATCGTACTGGCAACGCTGGTTCTGACTCGCGCGAACATCTTGTGACTAATACCATTTTGCATTCATTATTATAGGGAGTGTCGGGTTTCTCGCCCCGTCTGTTTGGTCGGGCGTGCCGAAGGATAGTCATGCGCGTTTCCGGCAGAGTGTAGTCGATGATAGTGGGGGCTCGGAACGCCGACCTACGGAACTAAGTCCTTCGACGCCGTTCGCCCTGAGCTTGTCGAAGGGTAAGAGGCGTCAGTTCATCCTTCGACAGGCTCAGGACGAACGGACTCAGGATGCCAACCTACAGAGTGGTTTGCGCGAACATTCTATGACTAAACGGCTCGAGCGAACCGGCCGATATTAATTATGATGACAGATATCATGTTGCAAGTGTATGTCGTGGGCATTGGCGCCGTGATCGGCTCGTTTCTCAACGTGTTGATCTACCGATTGCCCAAGAACCAGAATTTCGTCACCGGCAGATCGCACTGTCCGCAGTGTGGCGGGCTAATCCGCTGGTATGACAATATTCCCATTGTCAGCTTTCTGATTCTGCGTGGTAAATGCCGGGCGTGCCGCGTTCCGATTTCCTGGCGCTATCCGCTGGTCGAGTTGCTCACCGCAGCCTTTTTCCTGTTGGCTTTTCGCCTATATGGTTTTAGTCCGCAGACGGCGATTGTCAGCGTGTTCTTCTGCCTACTCTTGGTGGTTACTGCCATCGACTGTCAGTTCTACATTATACCCGACAAGATCACGATTACTGGTATGATCCTCGGTCTGGCAGCATCGTTCGTCAGCCCGACAGTCAAACCTTTGGATGCGCTGATCGGCCTGATTGCCGGAGGCGCGTCGCTTTATCTGCTGGCTCTGGTAGGCGATTTCCTGTTTAAGAAGGAGTCGTTAGGCGGTGGTGACATCAAGTTGGCGGCCGTGCTGGGAGCGTTTCTGGGATGGAAGAGTATCATGATCATATTCTTCGGTGCCGCTGTTCTCGGGCTGGTATATGCGCTGATCTACATGTTGTTTTCGCGGAAGATGCGGCAAGAGCGCATGATACCTTTCGGCCCGTTTCTATCGCTGGCAGCACTGATTGCGCTATTCTTCGGGAATTATCTGATAAACCTCTATGTCGAAAGAGTTCTCGCGCTTCAGTAGTTGAGCGCGACGGAATTCATTGCTACAAAACGCTATCCGGCTGACGATAACCATAATGTGAACAAACGTCCGTCAGACAGATGGCAGCGCTGGTTAGGCTCCAGCTACGAGATTCGCATCAGAGTGACTCTCGGCCTGATGTTCCTTCTGATAATCATCGCCAACCTCAACTCGCTGCGTTTTTTTGGAGCCAGTAGAGCGCTCCAAAACGACACAGCCAAATACCGCGCCGTCGGAAATCTCGATGTCATTTCGCGGCTTCTTAGGACAAACCCTTTGGAACGATCTCGTTCCACGCAGTTTCGCGATTTGGCTCAAACCGCAGGATTTGCCGAAATCGCGCTAGTCGAAACGGACGCACTGCAACATGATGACTCGGACAGTTCGGGATTTGTTGATACTCATATGTTGCAGAAGCTACGCTCGGCGTACAACCGGGACAAAGAGGTGGCTGGTGCACTCGGTGGCGGCTTGCCGGCCACAATGTCGACTGTCTACGTGAGCGACAAAGGTGAGAACGTTCGTACTGTTGCCTTCCACTTCGTTTCGGACAAAGGCGAACCGCTTACGCTTCTGGCGACCATGTCTGCTACCATCGAGGCCGGTCTGCAAAGGTTCTCAACATTGAATGCACTGTTCCAGTTTCTCAGCATGGCAGCGGCCTTTACGATTGCGATTCTTCTCCTCAAAATCACTTTCAAACCTTACCGGCAGATCAAGAATCAAGCACTGGCAGCGGACGTCGGCAAGGCAGATCAGCCGGAAGCCGTAGATTTCGCTGTACATACTTTTCAAAAGGTGATTGGTGAACTGCGGCACAAAGAGGCAGTGCTGCAGCGGCTCTATGCTCAACAAAAAGACCGTGCCACGTCGCTAGAGCGCTACAACGAATACATCCTCGCCGGCATGTCATCGGCCGTGATCAGTTGTGACACTGAGGGAGCGATCACCCACTTCAATCGCGCCGCGCAGAGAATCTGCAATGTCCAGGGCGGATTGGCTGCACACCTGGACTACCATCATGCGCTCGCGGATTATCCAGTGTTTGCTGAGATGATTGGGGAAGCTCTGGAAAAAGGCAAAGAAACTTCACTACCGGAGATGGAACTGCATCTTGCCGATGGCAGACGTCTTTGGCTGAGCGTGACTTGCTCGCAGTTGAAAGACACAGACAATAGCGTGAAAGGCGCCATGGTGCTGGCCTCTGATTTGACCGATCTCAAGAGGCTCGAGGCGGAGATCAGGATAAAAGAGCAGATGGCGGCGCTTGGGGAGATGGCGGCGGGTCTGGCCCATCAATTGCGCAACTCGCTGGCCGCCGTGGTCGGATTTGCCCAGTTACTCAAGAAGCTTACTGCGGGGACGGATAGAGTACCTGATCTAGTACTCAATATTATAAACGAAGCGCAGGCGACCGAGGAAATGCTGACCCGATTTCTGGCGCTTTCGGGTTCGGAGAGAGTCTTGTTCCGCGAGATCGAGTTTGCAGATATCCAGAAAATGGTTGAGAACCACTTCGCCGAGCACCTGACTGCCGGCGGTGTGAGACTGGTTTTCGCAGTGGACAATGACCTTCCCGCCTTTGTCTGCGATCCGATCCTGATAACTAATGCCCTGATAAACCTCATCCAAAACAGCATCGAGGCATCGTCGGCCGGCAGCGAAATACGAGTGGAGGGGAGTTGCATGGGTTACGGCCAACCTCTCTTGATTAGGGTAATCGACAACGGCAAAGGGATCCCGGTTGAGGAGATCGACAAGATTTTCCTGCCGTTCTACACCTCCAGCAAAGCTACAGGTACTGGTCTGGGCCTATCGCTCGTGAGGAAGTGGGTAATCTACCATAGCGGGGAAATTTCCTGCCAATCAGCACCGAATAGGGGAACGACCTTCACTATCAAGTTGCCGCAACGACCCGCCAGTGCGGTCGCCGTGAAATATCCCGGCGAAGTATTCACAGCGGCGACGTAACTTCTCCACCAAAGCAGATAAACCTTGCCAAAGCGCCGATATTTGCTTATATTTGGCACGTCGTCAGCTTGTGCGTACGCACGTCTGACTACTTGTCTTCAACCTGTTTAAGGAGTCTTCCTGATGTTATATCGTCATAGCGTTCTTGCTCTTATGGCTATCGTGGTCATTTGGTTTGGTACCGCTGGAGCGACCGCGAAATATTCAACGGTCCGAATTACTCTGGACAAGAAAACCGACTACCAAATAGTCCGATCGTTCGGGTTCGATGTTCTTACTCTCGGTGAGGGCTATGCCGAAGCTATACTGGCGCCCGGAGACCTGGAACGGTTGCAATCGACCGGTCTGAAGTACACAATCACGAACGGCGATATGACCGCCTTCTACCGGAGTCGACTGAATCTGAGCCGCTCCATGGGCGGCTATCGCACCTTGGATGAAATCGGGCTTGTGCTCGACTCGATCTACAACGCTCACCCCGACATAGTCACTCCGAAGTGGAGTATTGGCAATAGTATCGACGGACGGCCGATCTGGGTCATCAAGATTTCGGACAACCCCAGTGTTGATGAGGACGAACCGGAAGTATATTATTACGCCTGTCATCATGCGCGGGAAGTCATCACTCCCGAAGTGCTGATCTATTTTATGCGCTATTTGACCAACAACTACGGCACCGACCCGCAAGTGACCTATTTGGTTGACAATCGTGAGTTGTTCTTCTCCCCTTGCTTGAATCCTGATGGCTATCATTACAACGAGGAGACCTCTCCCGACGGCGGTGGAATGTGGCGCAAGAACCGTCATAATAACGGAGACGGGAGTTTCGGCGTCGATATCAACCGAAACTACGGTTATCAATGGGGCTTCGATGGCGTCGGCTCCTCGCCAATTCCGTCGAGCGAAACCTATCGCGGCACGGCTGCGTTCTCCGAACCTGAGATTCAAGCGCAGAGAGATTTTATCAATGCCCGCCACTTCAAAGTCATCGCCAACTACCACTCTTATGCGGGATTGTTTCTCTATCCGTGGGGCTATGACAGGATTTACTGCCCAGACAACGATATCTTCGTTCAGATGGGAGATACGGTCCGAGCCATGACCGGTTACACGCCTGGCCCGCCCTGGCTGACGCTCTATCCAGTCAATGGCGGCAGCTTCGACTGGGAATACGGGGAACAGACCACCAAGGAGAAAGTCTATGCTGTTAGCATTGAAGTGGGTAATAACTCCGATGGCTTCTGGCCGCCGCTCGACAGAATCACTCCGCTAGTGGAGTCGCAGCTTCAACCGAATCTTTTCTACGCCCGTGTCGCCGGCAACCCTGAGGTACTTGCCCCACCGGTCCCACCGACGATCTATGCCATAGGCGATGTGGATACGACCTATTTTCAGCTCTACTGGCACCATTTCGATCAGTACAATCCGGCCCAGTCATTTGAAGTCTGGCAGATGCAAGACATCACTCGCATCACTGACAGTCTGGAGAGCCTAGCGCCGGCTTGGATAGAGAACGGCTTCACTCTCACGACTGTCGATTCCCATTCGGGTACTCACTCTTACTTCAGCGGCAATACCAACAATCTCGACGCTCGTCTGTCAGCGGGACAAGCCCTGCACGTCGCCATTGATGACACACTTCGATTCTGGACGAGCCACAACATCGAGTCGGGCTGGGACTATGGTTATGTCGAAATTTCCGCCGATGGCGGCTCATCATGGACACCGATTGCAGGGAATATCACCACTGAGAACAACCCGAATGGCCAAAATTCCGGTCACGGTATCACCGGCAATTCCGGCGGTTGGAAGTTGGCCAAATTTCCACTGACCCTATTTGTCGGACAGGATGTAATGTTTCGTTTCCGCTATGTCACAGATGGTTACGTCAGTAGCGGCGGTTGGTACATCGACGATATCTATCCTGTCGAATACTTCTCCATCTCCGCAATGCTCACGGACACGGATACGGACACAACTTTGCTCGTGACGGGTCTCGTGCCTGGCGACCATTACTACAAGGTACGGGCTAAAGACAGCCAGAATCAGTATTCGAGCTTCAGCCCGTTCATGGTGGCGCATGTTTATTCCATCATTCAGTGTGCTTGGCTGGTAGCTGATGCCAACAATAACGGAACCGTAGACATCAGTGATGCAGTCTACTTAATCAGTTATATCTTTGGCGGCGGTGCGGCCCCGATTCCGAATGCGATCGGGTCGGGAGATGCTGACTGTTCTGGAGCAGTAGATATCAGTGATGCGGTTTATCTGATTAGCTATATCTTTGCCGGCGGTGGAGTTCCCGGTGCGACTTGCGACTGCAAGAATTACTGACGGACCTACATCACACAAAATCGACCGAGTACTTCGACTGGAGATATGGCGGAGGTTGTCCCATAAGTAGGGCCGCAGAAACGTCAGAAGGAGGACAAACTATTCCCTTTTATTAGAAGGGGGATTTAGGGGGGTTGCCTTTCTTCTTGTTGGACAGGCGCTTAAAACCCCCTTGGTTTCCCTTTGCTAAAGGTGAAAATCAACGTACTCCTCGCGCATTTCACGAAATCTAACCTATGGGACAGCCTCTAGCGCCCCTCCCGTCAAACACAAGAAAGCTGAAATTCGGTGTGTTTTTGAATTTGCCCCCTGAAAAGCTTGGCAGATGTGTTGTCGGCTCTGCTAAGTGGATACTAAGGTAAGACAGTACTGCCCAAGATGCGACGCATACTGGCAAGACTCTTGCGATGATTCGCCAAAGTCAACTGTTTGTGACACAACGCGCCGATTCTTGAGATAAACGCTATTGTCGACAGGGGTGTAAGCCATTCCGATACTTTTATCCCCAGGTTCCGTACTATTTTCAAGTAAATGATTGATGAGTATTGCGTTAACTACACTGACCCGTCCTGCAGGTTCTAGAACACAAGGAGTGATTTCTGGACGCTTCGCGATTGTTGCATTGCGTTCGTGAGAGATTCTTTGCTCAGAACAACGAACCGCCCGACTTTATCGGCGGTCTCTTCGGCTCGGTTCCACCAAAAGCGGTTTCCACAAGACTCCAAAACCATTACTTTACCGTGCATGGATTCGGAATTGCGACTCGAAAAAATTCACACGGTCACTGAAATCACAGGCGAAATCAAAGCTACGCTTGAGGCTGAATACCAGTCGATTTGGGTGGAAGGTGAGATCTCCAATTACCTTCATCATTCCTCGGGGCATCGCTATTTCACCCTCAAGGACGCTGGAGCGCAAATCAAAGCCGTGATTTGGCGGTTCAGTGCACAAGGATTGCAATTTGAACCGAAAGACGGGCTGAAAGTTCGCGTATTCGGTGACATTACGCTCTATGAGAAGGGTGGATACTACCAGATTCGGGTGACCCGCATACTGCCGGTAGGCAAGGGGAGTCTAGAGGAGCAATTCCAGAGACTCAAGGAAAAGCTGGCGCTAGAAGGTTTGTTTTCCGAAGACCACAAACAGCCAATCCCAGCATATCCAAGCGCAATCGGTATCATTTCGTCACCTACCGGAGCCGCCATCCGGGACATCATCAACATCTGTCACCGTCGGGCACCGACCGTACGATTGATTCTGCGCCCGGCCCGGGTGCAGGGTGACGGTGCCGCCCAAGACATTGCCGAAGCCATCGAGGAGTTCAATCGGTGGGGAGAGGTTGACGTGCTGATCGTTGGGCGTGGTGGTGGCTCACTGGAGGATCTCTGGGCTTTCAACGAAGAGATTGTGGCGCGGGCGATTTACCAGTCGCAGATTCCGATCATATCGGCTGTGGGGCATGAAATTGATTTTTCGATTGCTGACTTTGTCGCCGATCTCCGGGCGGCGACACCATCCGCAGCGGCGGAACTTGCAACCTATGATGCTCAGGCAGCCATTGCGTTCATCGGCGATTCTCGAACGCGATTGGCGCGGGCACTGACCCATAATGTTGAGATGCGTCGGCAGCTATTTGATCGACTGATCAGCGCGCGAGTGTTGTTGTCGCCGGCAGCCCTGTTGGAGAGGCCATCCCAAAGACTGGATGACAACATCACCCGGATGAAGAACACTGCTGGGTTGTTATTACTAAGAAACCGTGGCGCCTTGACTCTGTTAGAACACAAGCTGGGCGTTTTGTCACCCAATCATGTCCTCAAACGCGGCTATGCTGTCGTGCAGCGCCGCGAGGGACTGGCCATTGTCAGGCAAGCCGCCGAATTGTCGACCGGGGATCGAATAGATATCAAGTTCGCTGATGGCTCAAAACCGGCAACAATTGAGTAACGAAACGGCGGAAGTGGTTGCTGACAAGACAAAATTCCACTATTATGCCATGTCCGTGAGTAATCTTTTCATAATGAGGTAGATTTGCCCGAGAAGCAGGATACTTTCGAAAAGAACCTCAAGCAGCTTGAGGATGTGGTCGCGAGATTGGAGCAAGGGGACTTGCCACTGGATGAGGCGATGAAGCTCTTTCAGGAAGGCATGCGCTTATCCAAGCTTTGTTCCCAGTGGCTGTCAACCGTCGAACAAGAGATTAAGAAGCTCGTCGCCGAAGGTGACAAGCTCAAGCTGGAAACATTCGAGCCCGACAACAATGCCTGAAACCACTGGAAAGACGCTCGCCGCTTTTGCCCGGCTGCGCGAGCAGATTGATATTGCACTGGAAGCAGTGCTGCCCCCGGCTGATTTGGAGCCGACGGAACTACATCAGGCTATGCGTTACTCGGTTCTGGCGGGAGGTAAACGAATTCGGCCGATCCTCGCAGTCACATCCTATCATTCCTCAGGCGGGAAGTCCGACAAAATCTTTCGGCACGCTTCCGCGCTTGAGTTGTTGCATGCGTATTCGCTGATCCACGATGATCTTCCTTGCATGGATGATGATGATTTCCGCCGCGGAAAGCCCACACTACACAAGCAATTCTCGGAATACATTGCGGTTCTGGCGGGAGACGCACTGCACGCGCTGGCGTTCGAAGTGCTGGCGGAGTCGGGCAACTGTGATGTTGTGTTGGAAGTGAGTCGGGCCATCGGGACCGTGGGGATGATCGGGGGACAGGTCAGGGATGTACAAGCTGAGGGACTTGAAGTAACGCTTGCGGATGTCGAGAACATCCATCGCCGTAAAACGGCGGCCTTGATTACCGCTTCGGTCAAAATCGGCGCTTTATTGGCAAATGCCCCCAGACCGCAGGTCAGGATGCTGGAACAGTTTGGAGAGAGATTGGGCTTGGCATTTCAGATCGTCGATGATATCCTGGATGTCGAAGGGGATTTCGAAACGCTCGGCAAGAGTGTTGGTTCCGATGACCGACTGGCAAAAGCGACATATCCGAAAGTTATAGGACTGGAAGCCTCGAAGAAAATCGCCGCCGATCTGATCGCCGACGCGAAAGCCTCTTTGGAGTCGTTTTCCGATCGGGAAGTATTCTGGCAGTTGGCGGATTATATCTTGGCGCGACAAACATAATGAACCGGTTTGGCGGTTCTGAGTATGATAGACAGATGACAGACTTTCTTGCGAACCTGAAATCGCCGGATGATCTCAAAAAAATCACTCTGGAGTCGCTTCCCGGTCTGGCGGCGGAAATCCGCGAAGCGCTCGTGGGAGTGCTGTCTGAAGTCGGCGGACACCTGGGTGGCAATTTGGGGGTGGTGGAACTCACCATCGCGCTGCACTATGTTTACAGTAGCCCGATCGACAAGATGATCTGGGACACCGGCCATCAAAGTTACGTCCACAAGATGTTGACCGGTCGTCACGACCGTATGAGCACGATACGTCAACATGGAGGACTCGCCGGGTTCGCCAAAATCACCGAATCCGAGCATGACATTTATGGCGCTGGCCATGCTTCAACCTCCATCTCGGCGGCATACGGACTGGCCGTGAGCCGGGATCTCACAGGCGAAAAGAATCACGTCATCGCAATCATCGGCGATGGTGCGCTTACCGGCGGGTTGGCATTTGAAGGGCTCAACAATCTCGGCAACTCCAAACGCAACATGCTGGTTATTCTCAACGACAACTCGATGTCGATCGACAAAAACGTCGGCGCGCTCTCCGAATATCTTACCGAACTGCTAACCGATCAGACCTACAACAAGCTCAAGGCGACGATTTGGGAAATGACCGGCAAGCTGCGGCACGGCTCGATGATTAGAGAGATCGTTGGTAAAGTAGATGAGAGTGTTAAGAGCATACTGGTGCCGGGTGTTATTTTTGAGAAGCTCGGTCTGCGATATTTTGGTCCGATCGACGGGCACGATGTGATTGGTCTGGTGAAGACTCTCGACCACATGAAGGCGCTGCAGGGTCCTTTGCTGCTCCATATCCGAACCAAGAAGGGGAAAGGCTACAAACCCGCCGAGGACGACGCCTGCTGTCTGCATGGTGTGAGCAAGTTCGACAAGGTCACCGGCAAATCGGAGAGTTCCGGCGGCGTCAGCTACACGTCCGTTTTTGGCAGCA
>Ga0209777_10009737_pt1 | contig 10308 bp, 7 predicted proteins | sample FrelakmetHBP12HB_FD_187147 | JGI IMG/M metagenome (GOLD analysis project Ga0209777, IMG submission 187147) | Freshwater lake sediment microbial communities from the University of Notre Dame, USA, for methane emissions studies -HBP12 HB (SPAdes)... | ecosystem: Environmental > Aquatic >... | reverse complement strand
GTTCCGCCGCCGTTCGACGCATCGCTGCGCAAGGCGATGGGCGACGCATATTTGCGGAAAAAGGAATTAGCACAGGCCGCGGAGTACTATTCGGCTGCACTTGCGGTCGAAGAAGCCAATGCCGAAGTCCACGCGAATCTCGGCGTAGTTCTGCGACAATCAGGCGGCGCCGAAGACGCCGAGATGCACCTTAGGCGAGCGCTGCAGCTTTCCCCCGCGCTCACTGACGTTCGTGCCGGACTCGGTTCGCTACTCCTGGAGCGGGGACGGCCGGATGAGGCTATCTCGGAATATGAGAAGGTCATCCGCGAGAAACCGGACAACGCTGCGGCGCATTATGATCTTGGGGTGGCTTATGCGCAAGTGAAGCGGATCGACGCGGCTATCGGACAATTCCGCGAGACCATCAGGCTGAACGAACAGAACGGCGATGCGTGGACCAACCTGGGCATCGCCCTGATGCGCCAGGGTTCCACCGAGAATGGTCGGGAGGCTTTACTGCGGGCGACGAGCATCACGAGCAGCGCCGGCGCGGCGTACTACAATCTCGGCATCGCGGCAGCCAGGGAGGGAAAAACGGCAGAAACCGTGATCCTGTATGAAAAATCAATCGCCGCCATTCCGCCGTACCTCGCGGCTATCGAAGAGCTTACCTCGTATTACATCCGCGAGAAGCGGATCGCGGACGCAGTGCGTGTCCTTCGGGCCGCGGCGGTGGCTTTGCCCGACAACTTAAAGATCATCAATACTTTGGCGTCCATTCTCGCTACCAGCAACGACGATTCGATTCGCAACGGCGAAGATGCCCTTAGCCTGGCCAAACATGCGGCGGAGTTGACGCAATTCCGCCAGCCGGCGGTACTAGCCACGCTGGCGGCAGCCTGCGCCGAAATGGGCGACTTCGCGTCCGCGGGCAGCACGGCCGGGAAAGCCATAGAGCTTCTCGGCGGCGCGGACCAAGGCGAACTCCGCGCGGCGATCCAGGTTCAGTTGGACGGATATGGATCCAGCCAACCCTACCGTAACCCTCGATACTGAATCGCTCCTAGCCGCCTCGCCGCCTCGTGAACCACCCAATCGCAAGATTTACATTTCTCTGCTATACTGCTTGGCTCGACTGATGACGACCCGGACCGACTCGCGCCTGTGCAGCGCGCCACGATCGAGGAAGACCGACTGTGAAGAACGAACGAATACGTAACGTCGCTATCATCGCCCACGTAGATCACGGCAAGACCACGCTGGTCGATCAGATGCTGCGGCAGTGCGGGCAATTCCGCGAGGCCCAGCTCAAGGGCGAACGCATCCTCGACTCCAACGACCAGGAGCGCGAACGCGGCATCACAATTCTCGCCAAGAACATCGCCATCGAATATCGCGGCACCAAGATCAACCTCATCGACACCCCGGGTCACGCCGATTTCGGGGGCGAGGTTGAGCGCGTACTGATGATGGCCGACGGCTGCCTGCTGCTCGTCGACGCTTTCGAAGGTCCGATGCCCCAGACGCGCTTCGTTTTGCGCAAGGCGTTCGAGTGCGGATTGCGGCCCGTTGTGGTGGTCAACAAGATCGACCGCTCCGATGCCCGTCCCCACGAGGTCGTCGCCGAGATACTGGACCTGTTCATTGAGCTCAACGCCAGCGATGAGGCCCTGGACTTCCCCATCGTCTACACCTCCGCAACCCTGGGCTATGCGACGCTCGATCCTGAAAAGCCCTCCGACAATGTCCAACCGCTTTTTCAGATGATCCTCTCTCACGTGGACCCGCCGGAGAGCGATCCCGACGCACCAGTACAGATGCTGATCACCACGCTCGACTACAGCGATTACGTCGGGCGGATCGGCATCGGGCGGGTGGTGCGCGGAACGCTTCGATCAGGGCGCCCCGTCACCGTCATCCACCGCGACGGCACCAACAAGAACGAGCAGATCGCCGAGCTTCTGATCTTCGACGGTCTGGGCCGCAAGAAAGTCGAGGAAGTGAAGGCAGGCGACATCTGCGCCGTAGTCGGGCTGGAGTCCGTGGACATCGGCAACACCATCGCCGATCCCGAACACCCCGAACCCCTCCCGCTCATCCGCATCGACGAGCCCACGCTGCACATGACCTTTCGCGTCAACGATTCGCCATTTTGCGGTCGCTTCGGCAAGTACCTCACCAGCCGTCACATCCGCGACCGCCTCGATAAGGAACTACAGAAGAACGTCGCGTTGCGCGTCGAACCGGGCTACACCCCTGAGGAGTTTCACGTTTCCGGCCGAGGCATGCTCCACCTTTCCGTCCTGATCGAAAACATGCGCCGCGAAGGCTTCGAACTCGCCGTCGGCAAGCCCAAGGTCATCTATCGCGAACTGAACAACAAGAAGACCGAGCCCATCGAACTATGCGTTATCGATGTGTCGACTCAGCACGTTGGTGCGGTGATGGAGCTTCTCGGCCAGCGCCGCGGCATCTGCACGACGATGGAGACGCGCAGCGAAACCACGCATCTGGAATTCTCCGTTCCCGCGCGGGGGCTTATCGGCGTGCGCAATCGGCTGCTCAACGCCACCAACGGCACGGCCATCATGCACCACAACTTTTACGAATACGAGTTCCTTCGTGGACCGATCCCGGGCCGCACGAACGGCGTGCTGGTCGCGATGGAAACGGGCCAAGTGACGGCCTACGCGCTCGAAGCCCTCGCCGATCGCGGCGTGCTCTTCGTTTCGCCCCCGGAGCATGTCTACGCCGGACAGATCGTCGGCGAGCACAGCCGTGATAACGATCTCGACATAAACGTCTGCCGGGCGAAGAAGCTTACCAACATGCGCGCCGCCGGCGCGGACAAGACCGTTGTGCTCAAGCCGCCGCGCATCCTATCACTTGAAATGGCTTTGGAGTTCATCGAAGACGACGAGCTGGTCGAGGTCACCCCCGACGCAATCCGCCTTCGCAAGCGGTTGCTTTCGGAACTCGGCCGCAGACGCGCCGCGAGGACAAAGGGTTAATTGCCAAGCGATTTTGCCCCTTCTAGGAAGCTATCGTAACTCGCGCGGACTTCGTTCAGCGTATCGCCCGCGAACTTTTCGAGAAACACACGCGCGATTTCGAAGGCGACCACGTTCTCGACGACTACGCTGCAGGCCGGGACTGAGCAAACGTCGCTGCGCTCGTAATCGGATCGCTCCGCTTGCTTCGTGACGAGGTTCACGCTGTCCATGCCTTGCAATAACGTGCTGATGGGTTTCATGGCCGCACGCAACACGATCGGTTGTCCGTTAGTCATTCCGCCCTCAATCCCTCCCGCGTTGTTTGATCGGCGAGTGAAACCCAGGCACGCCGTATTGCGAAGGGCCGGATCGTAGCCGATCGGATCGTGAACCCGACTTCCGGGTTGGCCGGCTCCTGCGAATCCCGAACCGATCTCGACACCCTTGATCGCCTGTATCGACCCCACCGCCTGCATCAGTCGACCGTCGAGCTTGTCTTGCCAGCGCATGCAGCTTCCCAGTCCGGGGGGCACGCTCTCCACGCGAACCTCGACCACGCCACCGATGGTGTCTTTTGCTTCCTTGGCTTGGCGAATCGCCGCGACCATTTTCAATGCGGCCTCCGCGTCCGGGCAATAGACCTCATTCGCATCGCGCGCGGCGCGTAAAGTTGCAAGGACGTTTCGGTCCGCCCCCCCCCCTACGGTTGCGGTTCCGCTTGAAACGGCTAGGTCGGCGAGCACGGCGCCGATTTGCACGACGTAGCCGCAGGCATCAATGCCGAACTCGCGGAGCAGACATCGCGCCAGCGCCCCTGCCGCGACGCGCGCCGCCGTCTCTCTCGCCGAAGCGCGCTCCAGCACGTTGCGGCAATCCGTCGCCAGGTACTTCAGGCTCCCGGCGAGATCGGCGTGTCCCGGACGCGGATGATGAACCGGCGGAGTTTCGTCGAGGCGCGAGTCACGATTAACGATCTGCATCGCAATCGGCGACCCGATCGTCACACCTCGCCGCACACCCGAAAGAATCGTCACCGTGTCGTGCTCAATCTTCATCCGCCCGCTGCGACCGTATCCCCCCTGCCGCCGCCGCAGCTCGGCGTTGATGAAATCAACATCCACGGTCACGCCCGCAGGCATCCCCTCCACCAGCGCAATCAGCGCCGGCCCGTGCGATTCCCCTGCCGTTCGATAGTCCAATGTGCCCATAGGTTTGATATCGTAGGATCGCCCGCATTACTTGCCAAACCCAGCAAGTTTTGCGACCGGCTACAGCGGTTTTCCTTATTGTGTAGCGTCGGGCTTCATCCCCGGCGCTCTGCGCATTGCGCCGCGGACAAGCCGCGACGCTACACGATTGCGAAGTTCGTTCGCGAAAAGCGACAAGCCGCCGCGCGATTTGGCCCCTCTGTGGTCGCGCGATACACTCCTCCTATGCCCGTTCAAACCCACGAATTCAACGTCGAAACCCGCGGCGGCAGCGAAGTCCTTGATCTGACCGACCGGGTCGCGGCGTGCCTCCAAGACGGTCCCATCGCCAGCGGCATCGCTACGGTCTTCGTCGTCGGATCGACCGCCGGCATAACCACAACCGAGTTCGAGCCCGGTCTCGCCGTTCACGACCTCAAGGCCGCATTTGAAAAACTCGCCCCCGAAGACGCCCCCTATCGCCATGAGGCCACCTGGCACGACGACAACGGCCACGCCCACGTCCGCGCTTCGCTGCTCGGCCCAAGCCTGACGGTCCCCATTGTTGACCGGCTCTTACAGCTCGGCACCTGGCAACAGATCGTGCTGATCGACTTCGACACCCGTCCGCGAACACGGCGGATCATCGTGCAGGTTGTCGGCGACTGACGTGGATTCATTTTTGAATCGTTGGCCCGCATGGGCAATCGGCACTTGCCCGGCCCCTGCCCCCCGGGCACGCTCCAATCATGACTGCTTGCACCGAACCTGAGCGTGTGGTATGATTGATATGTTGCTCCGACGCGTCGGTTCCCGTCGCGGACCAGGAGTGGTGCCTCATGCCTCGATCGCACAAGCTCGCCTGCGGATCATCCCGTAGCATCAGACTATCCACACGCACCGTCTTCCTCGCGCCAATAGTGTCCTTCCTCAACGTCGCCGTCTGGGCGAACGAACCTTACGTGGTCAAGGACATCAATCCCGCCCCGGGGATCGACGGGATCCTTGTGGTGTACACGGTAGTCAACGTAGTCAACAGAAAGTTTCTCGTGAGGGCCGACGCACGATGAATCGCTCAGCGAACTTAGGGCCCGCGGGCCTGAGTTTTTCCGAAGGGGGATCGCATTTGCTCGCATTTACAAAGAAGGAGTGAATCATGTCCACGAACCGCGTCATGGGTAGTATTTGGTTTCTGGTCGTCAGCCTTGCGCAGGTTGCCGTAGGGCAGGTCGTAGTCGAGCTGGTCCCGGACAATCCGGGTCCCTATGCCGGCGGGGAGGCGATCACTGTCGACGTTTGGTTGCATAGTAGTCTGCCGGGAGACGATCCCAGGCTGGCCATGATCCAGTTCGACTTTTCGCAAACGGCCCCAAGCCTAACTCTTGCGCCGACTTTCTCCTTTGATTTTAGCTCAATCCCTGACGCTTCCGGCTACGTACAACGCCATCCGGAGCTTCCCGTGCCCTGGACTTGGAATACACTGGAATGTGGTAACTGCCCGTACCTGTTCTTGCCGCTTCCCCCCGGCGGGGTGCTTCACATCGGCAGCGTTGGCTTGCTACTCCCAACTGCGCCCGGCGTTTACCGCCTGGATGCCTTGAATCCCGCCAACCAAGCACCGGACGTCGGAATTGCCGGCGGAATCATCTTCCTGTATCTATCGAACCAGCTATTGACTGCCTTCAGCGGACAGATCACCGGCGGGGTCTTCGATTTTGTCGTCGGACCCCCGCCGATTCCGACAGTGTCGGGGGCAGCGTTACTGATCCTCGCAGCGTTGCTAGGTACTGCCGGTTCGTGGATAACCGTGCGGAGATCGCGATGCGGAGCGCATGGATTTGTCCACAGTAAGGCGGGCGTCCTCGTCCATTCGTCCCGCGCAATGACTCGGGCCGTCCCTGGATCGATCAACATCCCGGTCGTCGTCGCTACCCTCGTCTTGCTGGGAATCATTCGCGGTGCCCTTGCTCAGCAGCCTCCCGTCCCAAGTCAGACAGTCGTACTAAATGTTGATTCCGGGTTCGTATCCGCGACGCAGGGGACGGAGCCCCATGTTGTGTTCTCGCACGTCGTCCGGGTTCAAAGGGCCCCCTGGATAAGGTTGCATTTCGGCGACGTGCGATTGAGCGGCTCGCCGAGCGCGGCTAACGAGTCGTTCCTGCGGATCACTTCGGAGGCGGACGGGGCCGTACAGGTCCTCGACTCTTCGGCGCTCGCATACTGGAGAAATACATCCGCGTATTTTAACGGGGAGGCGGTCCTGATCGAGTTATTGGGGCGCGCAGAGACAGGAGCCAATAGGCTCCTGCTCCAGGACGCCGATGCTGGGATTCAAGGCGAGCTTGACGCGCCTGCGGCCATCTGCGAGCCGACGGACGATCGAGTTCCGTCGTCCGACCCCAGGTCCGCTCGCATCATGCCCGCGTCATGCTCGGGGTTCCTCTTCAACCAGCGCCCTAACTGCCTTTTGACTGCCGGGCACTGCGCTTTCTCTGGTCCCTTGGAAGTGGTCGAGTTTAACGTACCCTTGTCCAATCCTGACGGAACGATCAACCATCCTCCGCCTCAAGACCAATATCCGGTTGACCCATCATCCATTCAGTTCACTTACATCAGGGGGGGGCAGGATTGGTGTCAGTTCGGCGCCTTCAACAACACTTCGACTGGGCATTCCCCGCTCAAAGCACAGGGCGCCTCCTACAATCTCGCCGACATCGTTCCCGCGGCCGATGGGAGTACACTGCGGATCACAGGGTATGGGGCTGACGACCGTCCTCCAGGATCGACGGGATTCTGGAACGAGCACAGCCAGACACAGCAGACCGGCACCGGGCCGTACCAGCGGAAGGTGGGACTCCTCATCACGTATCTCGTTGATACCATGGGCGGTAGCTCGGGATCGGCGGTCGAGCACGTTGCCAGCGGCCTGGTCTACGCGATTCACATCAACGCCGGATGCACCCCTCTGTATGGCGGGGAAAACGAGGGGATCGCGATCGACCATCCAGCGTTGCAGAGTGCCATCGCTTGCCCGATAGGCGTCTGTGCCGATTGTAATGGCAACGGCATCCTTGACCAATGCGACCTGAATTGCGCTTCTCCCTGCGGCGGTTGCAACGTCCCCGGATGTGGGAGGAGCAGTGATTGCAACTCAAACGGGGTGCCGGACGAATGCGAGGCGGACACCGGTGCCTGCTGTCTTTCCGACAGCCCGAACGATTGCGTCATGGTGCCAACCAGCGCCTGCTGCGATGCCCTGAACGGGCTTTGGTGGTACGGCGTGCACTCCAAGTGCGAGACTACGGACTGCTCCATGGTGCCCCTGCGCCCGCAGCAAGGGCCGTGAAAGGTAGCGACGGGCGGTAACAGAATTGCGAATTGCAGATGTCGAAGATCGAAAGACCGCCGCGGCCGCGCGGTCACCATTCGATCTTCGCAATTCTCCATTCGTCATTCCACCGCCCAATCCGGACTGGTTCAGTGCAACCAGCCCCGGTTCAATCTTTCAATGCTCTGGACGCGGCTGGTCGATCGCTAACCCCCGCAGATCATAAATGTACACCCGATGCAGATCGCGTTCCGCCACTGCGGACTCGACCGTCAAATGAGCGAACAGTGGGTTGTCACGATCCGGCGCGATCCGCACGACCTTGCCGATGGTCATGGCCGCGGGCAAGTCTTCGTTCCCCGGATCGGAAAGCACTACATCGCCGCTCCGCACCGCCCCCCCCTCGACGCTCCGGGCCTCGACGTCACGAATCTCCATCCGCCCGCCGCCGCGACCGACGAGCCAGAAATACCCATCCACAAGTGCAAACGTGCCCTCTGCGAACCGCCCGATGCGCACCTTCATCTGCACGCTGGGATCGCTCAGCAGTTTCACGCGCGAGGTGTGCGTGCCGACCTGCTCCACGACGCCGACAAACGTCTCCCCGAGCAGAATCGCAAGTCCGCCGCGAAGCCCCGCGGACTCGCCCTGATCAACCGTGAAGACGTTCGAGACGACCGCCGCATCCGGCGCGACGCCCTGCAAGCTGCCCGCGGTCACCAGGCGCGACGAGCGCCACGCGAGGACATCGCCGGTCACAACACGTGCGGGGATGAGCCGACCTCGTGATCCGATTCGCTGCCCGCCGGCGTCCCACAGGCGGGTTGCGGTAAGCACGGCCACCTCGTGTTCCAGTTCTTCGACGCGTGCGGCCAGCGCCGCCCCCTGGTGTTCGAGCGCCGCTTGTCGCGTGCGTCCCGCGGCGAACTCCACCGCTGAGATCGTGTCGCTCTCGCCCGCGGAAAGCGCGGCCGCGGCCGAACCCGCGGCGACGCTCACCGCGTCCTGCACGGGGACAAGCAGTTGCACGAGACTGATCAAAGGGCTGGTCCAGCGCGAGGGCAGAACGAAGAGGATTACCGAGAGCGTCAGGAGTGTTGCGACGACCTTGCGAGCGGATGAAGTGCCGGGATTACGTCGATTCATGACAACCATCAAGGCTTTCGTGTTGTCGCCTTGCGGGATGGGATTGAGCGGATCAGATTACGGCCACGGGCCACGCGTCGCTACGCTCGATTGGCGAATGCAGAATCGAGAATGTCGGAGATCCCGGCTGCGCCGGGGGCGAATACAAGCGCCAGAGTACCGCCAATGGCGTTTCCATTCGGCATTCTTCCTTCGCCATTCTGCATTCAAGCTCAATAGTCGTCCGCGTCGGACTCCATTGTTTCCTTCCATGCGGATAGGTTCTCTAGATAGACGGCCGTGCCTCTGGCGACGCAGCTTAGCGGATCGTCGACGACTTTGACGGTAAGTCCGGTCCGCCCCGCGATTGCCCGATCCAGTCCGCGGAGCAGCGCTCCTCCGCCCGCCAGATGGATTCCGTTCTCGACGAGGTCGGCGGCCAGCTCCGGCTCGGTCAATTCGAGGGTGCGCATCACGCAGGCCACGATCTGCCCGACGGGCTCGCCCAGGGCTTCGCGGACCTCCATGCTGGTGATCTCGCATTCCTTGGGCAGTCCGCCGACCACGTCGCGCCCGCGGACCTTCATGTTCATTTCCTGCTCAAGCGGCATCACCGAACCCAGGTCGATCTTGATCTTCTCCGCGGTTTGCAGACCGATCATCAGGTCGTGCTTGCGGCGCATGTAGGCGATGATGGCCGCGTCCATTTCGTCGCCGGCGGTGCGGATGCTCTGCACCACAGCGATGTCGGCGAGAGTCATGATCGCTACCTCGGTGGTCCCGCCGCCGATATCGACGATCATCGAAGCAGTGGCCTCTCCGATGGGAAGGCCCGCTCCGATACCCGCCGCCATCGGCTCCTCGACCAGGTACACGCGCCGCGCCCCGGCGCGCTCCGCGGAGTTGTACACCGCACGCTTTTCAACCGCAGTGATGCCCGAGGGGACGGCGATGACCACGCGCGGTTTGATCAGTCGGCTGCGGCCATGAACTTTGCGTATGAAGTAGCCGAGCATGGCCTCAGTAATGTCAAAGTCGGCGATCACACCGTCTTTCAGAGGTCGAATTGCCTGGATCGAGCCGGGCGTGCGCCCCAGCATTTCCTTGGCTACGTGTCCGACGGCGTTTCCGTTGCGCAATACCTGGTTCGTGCCTTTGCGGACCGCCACCACCGACGGTTCATTGAGCACGATGCCCTCGCCCTTGACGCATACAAGAGTGTTGCACGTGCCGAGGTCGATTCCCATGTCGACGCTGAACAAACCGAGAAGTGAGTCGAAGATCACGGACGATCCCTTCTTAAGCTGCGCGGCAGCGCCGCTGCATTACCCCGGATCGTACCAGCGAACGCGGCTGAATGGAACGGCGTATTATCTCCGATCGCGGGACCGAGACGACGAATGTACGTGGGACGCTGTCTGACGTTATAGGACTTACCAGCTTCGGCCCAAGCCAGCTCGCGACAAACCGGCGTGGTGCTCGAATCGGTCGCGCTTGCCCGCCTATCCTAAGCGCCGCTGAACGGATTCCACGAGCCGAACAATGTCTGGCTGCGCATCACCAGGAATACAGTAGCTCCAGCCACTAAAACCGTGGCGATGATCACCAACACCGTGTAAATGTCGTTCTCGGGCTGACTGTCCGTCGGTCGTTCGCTCATGATTGTTCGCTGTCCTATACCTGATGCGGCCGG
>Ga0209777_10009736_pt1 | contig 10308 bp, 7 predicted proteins | sample FrelakmetHBP12HB_FD_187147 | JGI IMG/M metagenome (GOLD analysis project Ga0209777, IMG submission 187147) | Freshwater lake sediment microbial communities from the University of Notre Dame, USA, for methane emissions studies -HBP12 HB (SPAdes)... | ecosystem: Environmental > Aquatic >... | reverse complement strand
TATGCGCGTCAAGCTCGGAATGGACCCCACCGCCCCGGACCTGACCCTCGGGCACACCGTCGTACTCCGCAAATTACGCCAATTCCAGGATTTCGGGCACAAGGCCGTGCTCATCATCGGTGACTATACCGCCCGCGTCGGCGACCCCTCGGGGCGAAGCAAGACCCGACCCATGTTGACTGACGCCGAAGTTGAAACCAACGCCGCGACTTATCTGCAACAGGCCGGAAAGGTGCTGGATCTCTCGCCCGACAAGCTCGAAGTCCGGCACAACAGCGAGTGGTTGATGGGGATGAGCTGCGCCGACGTGCTCCGGCTCATGTGCCAGATGACCGTGGCGCGAATGTTGGAGCGGGACACGTTCGCCAAGCGCCAGGCCGAGGGAAAAGAAATCTACCTGCACGAGCTGCTCTATCCTCTGATGCAGGGGCGGGATAGCGTGGCCATCGAATCGGACGTGGAACTCGGCGGAACCGATCAGACCTTTAACAATCTGTGCGGGCGCGACCTGCAGCGCAACGCCGGCCAGCCGCCGCAAATAGTGATGACCATGCCGTTGCTCATCGGCACCGACGGCAAGCAGAAGATGAGCAAGTCGCTGGGCAACTTCGTCGCCGTGACCGATCCGCCGTCGGAGATGTTCGGAAAAATCATGCGCATTCCCGACGAATTGATACGCAACTACTTCGAACTCCTTACTGACGTCCCTGAGCTGCGCATCGCCGAGCTGATTGATTCCGCCAGGCACAATCCGCGCGACGCCAAGGAAGTGCTCGCCAAAACGATCATCGCGCTATACCACTCGGCGAGCGACGCCGAGGCCGCTGCCCAAGAGTTCCGCCGGGTACACGGCGGCGGCATGAGCGGCCTTCCCGACGACATCCCCGAGGTCACGGTGCCGGCGGATAAATTGCGCGATGGAATGACTATGCCGGTTGACCTGATCGTCGAGTGCCTGGGCGAGAAGTCCCGCGGCGAGGCCCGCCGGCTGGTCGCTGAGCGCGGCGTGCGCCTGAACGGCGTGGTGATCGAAGACGCCAACGCCCCCATCTGCGTCAAGACCGGCGACATCCTCCAGCGCGGCAAGCGAAAGTTCGTCAGACTCAGGACCTACTTGCAATCGCCGCCGCCAGCGGATTGACGAATCCGGGCACGACCTTTTCCACTGCCAGCTCATCGGCGGCGTCACACAGGATCCGCAATACCTCGGTCGGCGAACCGTCCCCCTCCAGGCCCCAGTACTTCCGCACAGTCAGCAGGACGCTGATCGGCTCGCCCTCGAAGTCGGCTGCCTGCACTTCGTACGTCGTCGTCCGCGACTTGACCTCCACATAGGCCTGCATGTCGCACTCCGGCGTAAGCGCGATGCCGTAGTACGGCTGGGCGTCGATCACGTGCGCGGACTGGTCGCCGAACAGAAACGCCGCCGCGGCCTGATCGCCAAGAAGCGTCTCGGCCACAAGCTGATCGTGGTTCCCGCTGTAGCGGAGGTCGAATCCGTAGACCACCTCCATGTGGTCGTAAACCAGATCGCTCAGCGTCAGGTGGTAAGGCGCCTGGGTCAAAACCAGTTCGCCGAGGCGGCGCACGTCTTCCAGATCGGTCGGGGCGAGCTGGCCGAACCGAATGCTGTTCGCCTCCAATCGCAACCACCGCTTCGAGCCCGGTTCGTCTGAATCGCCTTCGAGCGTGAATGTATCGCCGTCGCGGCGCCGCAGCTTCCGCAACGTGGGATAGTCCTTTCGAATCCGATCAAAAAAATGCAGAACGGCCTCATGTTCGAGGCCCATGTCCAGTTTCAAAAACAAGCGGCAATTCACGTAGAATTCGTCGCAAGCCGCCCCTAGGTTTTGGATCATGGTTTTCCTCTGCTGACTTCGGACTATGTGCCCGTCCGAGTACTCCCTCTCTACACACATAATACGATGGAGCATGTGCAGCGGGAAGGGCCGGCGGATGGGAAGCCCGTATCTTTCATGCTGGATGCGGTGAAAACGCAGGATCGAAAGTGTATCTCAGCTCGGAATCCCCGCTTCCGACGCAGCGGCACGCCGGAGAACCACCTGATCCCACATTCCCAGCACCAGGAGCATCCACACCTGCCGACTCCACCGGGCCGGTTCCAGACCCGCCGAGTTTCCGAGCAGTCGCTGCAAAGCACCTCGGTCGAACCGGTCCGCGAGCAACCCGTCGCGGGAGAGGATCACATCAGTCGCCATACCGTGGAGCTCGCCCCGAAGCCAACGAACCAGGGGTACCTCGAAGCCACGTTTCGGCGCGGTCTGCAGCGCCGCGGGTAGATATCGCTTGCCCAGCTCTCGCAGGAGCGGCTTGGTCGTAAAGCCGTTGAGCTTCAGCGTTTCTGGGAAATGCGCGACCGTATCGATCAACACGTGATCGAGCATCGGCGATCTCGCCTCGAGGCTATTGGCCATCGTGGCGATGTCCATCTTCACCAGAAGATCGTGCGGCAGGATCGTCGCGAAATCCGTGGCGAGCATGCAATCGATCGGCCCGCAGGCGGACAGCCCCGCCATAGTCTCGGCCACGAAGCGGTCGCTCGGTTCAAGGCCGTCGAGACTTCGGCCCCGATCGCCAGTCCCGTCTCGTTTCTGTAAAGCGAGCAGTCCATCCGCGTCGAACACATCTTGCGCCCATGCGAAATAGCGCAGGACCGGATCGAGCGCCAGACCGCGGACCAGGCGATGCCCGAATGCGTACGGCGATCGAAATCCTCGGGGGCGCGGGAGGAGCCGATTTGCCAGTCGCCACATCGGTCGACCCACCGGGCCGTCCGCCCAACGAAGCTTGCGATTGATAAAGGCGGCCACGTGGCGGCGATACCCTGCAAAAAGTTCGTCGCCCCCGTCGCCGTTAAGGACAACCTTGACGAACTCACGGGCGGCCTTGGCAACATAGAACGACGGGATCGATGATGAATCGCCGAAGGGTTGATCGTACGCCGCCACGATCCGCGGCAGGTCGGCGACCACATCAGTACGGACGACGACCTCGTGATGATGCGTGCCGTAGCGTTGGGCGACGAGCCTGGCCAGGGGGCGTTCGTCGAAGGCCCCGTCCTCGAAGCCGATAGTGATGGTGGTCAGCGGGTCGCCCTGCTCTTCGGCGGCCATGGCCGTCACTATCCCGCTGTCGATCCCGCCGGACAGGAATGACCCAACGGGCACGTCGGAGCGTAAGCGCAGTCGAACGGCTTCGCGAAGCAGGCCGTCAACTCGCTCGACGGCCTCCTCGCGCCTGATGCTCGTCTTCGGCAGCATTTCGAGGCGCCAGTACCGTTTGCGCGACGTGACCCTGCGCTCCTGCACCACCAATAGCTCGCCCGGCTCGGCGGAGCGCACGTCTCGATAAACTGTTTGCGGTGCGGGGACGACTCCGTAGGTCAGGTAGTCCGCGACGGCCTGGTCGCTCAGCCGCGAGAGGTGCGGCGAGGCGACGAGCACGCCCTTAAGTTCGGACGCGAACACGAATTCGTCACCGGCTTCGCTGTAATAGAGGGGCTTCTTGCCCACCCGATCACGAGCCAGAACCAGTCGCCGTTCCGCCTCGTCCCAGAGAGCAATGGCGAACATGCCCCGAAGCTTCGTGACGAAGTCGGCGCCGTGGTCCTCGTACAAATGGACGATGACTTCCGTGTCGCTTTGGGTGGCGAAACGATGCCCGTGTGCGATCAGCTCTTCGCGTAGTTCGCGATAGTTGTAGATTTCGCCGTTGAAGACGGTGACCACGCGGCCGTCCTCATTGGCGATGGGTTGCCGCCCGCCTTCGAGATCGATGATAGAAAGCCGGCGGAACGCGAACCCGACGTCGCCTCTGGAACTTCGCCAGAAGTTCTCGTCGTCCGGCCCGCGATGCCGCAGCCGATCCGCCATCGCCCGAAGGCGATGCTCGGCTGCGTTCCCCCAGATTCCCGCGATGCCGCACATGCGATCTTCAACAGCGCCGTTGGGTGGCCCACGGCTCCATCTACGAGAGCCGGATCACTCCCCTGTTCTTGTCCCCAAGCTCTCCGCGTTAGTCTGAGAAAGCCCGATACATATATCGTATGATGAAGCCTGCGTAGTTGGAAGAAACTGCGCTTCTTGGAGACTCATGCCTGGGACCGAGCCTCGTCCGGATACAGCCGCGAATTCGCCGCTGGAGGGCAGGGAGTGCGTGCTGCACTTCAGCCCTTCAGCTCTTCTCACCCTTCTCACCCTTCAACCCTTCTTACCCTTTTCACCCTTCAACTCTTGAACTCTTGAACCTTCGCCCGACCCCGTCCGACCCGCGGACGGAATGCGACCCCGGCTTGTCGGGAGCCCGCGTGACTTGTTAATCTCGTAAATCCTGTCCAGTCATTCCACGGTTCTTGTCCGACCCGCATACGAAATGCAGCCCCGGCGCGCCGGGAGTCCGCGCGACCCAATCTCCCCCTGCCGGAACTGTCACGGACCCTATGTCGCCCCCTTTATGCGATCCCCATTCACTCGGTCGATTCCCTACGCCACCTTCGCGCACACCTTCTTAGCCGCGTCGGTGAGGTCCGTAGCGGAGATCAGTTGCGGGATCGAGGCCTCCTTGAGCAGCATCCGGGCGCGCTCGACGTTGGTTCCCTCCAGGCGGACCACGACCGGAATCTTGAACCCAACCTCCTTTGCGGCCGCGATCAGCGCCTCGGCGATCAGGTCGCACTTGGCGATTCCGCCGAAAATGTTGACCAAAACGCCCTTGACCTTGGCGTCGGCAAGGATGATGCGGAAAGCCTCGATAGCTCCCTCTTTCGTCACCGACCCGCCAACGTCGAGGAAATTGGCCGGCTCGCCGCCGTGCAGCTTGATGATGTCCATCGTGGACATCGCCAGCCCCGCCCCATTCACCAGGCACCCGATGTTTCCATCGAGGGCGATGTAGGAGAGGTCGTGCTGCTTGGCGCGCAGCTCCATCGGGTTTTCCTCAGTCGGGTCGAACATTTCCTGCAAGCGTTTGTGGCGGAAGATCGCGTTGTCGTCGAAGTTCATCTTGGCGTCGATGGCCATCACCTCGCCCTTCTTCGTCCGCACCAGCGGGTTAATCTCCGCCAGCGAGCAATCGTATTTGTAGAACGCCTCGACCAATCCGCGGATGATCTTCTCGGCGGCCTTCGCCTGCTCCTTGTCGGTGAAGCCCAGAGCGGACACAAGTTGAGCGGCTTGGAAGTTGAGCAGACCCAGATGCGGGTGCAGCCAGCGCTTGACGATCGCGTCCGGGTTCTTGTGGGCGACGACTTCGATCTCCACCCCCCCCTCGCGCGAGACCATCACCACCGGGCGCCGTTTGGCGCGATCGACAACCACCGCCGCGTAGTATTCGGATTCAATGTCCACCGCCGCGGCGATGAGCAGCTTCTTGACCGGTACGCCCGCCGGGCCGGTTTGCACCGACACCATGCGGTTGCTGAGCATGAACTTGGCCGAGTCGCGGACCTGGTCGGCGTTGTCGCAGAGCTTGACGAATCCGGCCTTGCCCCGCCCGCCGGCGAAGACTTGGGCCTTCACGACGGCCTTGCCTCCGATACGCTTGTAGGCGGCGACGGCGGCCTCGACTGTCTCAACGACCTCGGACTTCGGAACGGGAACGCCGGCCTCGCCCAGCAGTTGTCGGGCCTGATACTCATGAACTTTCATAGTGATCGAATCTCCGATAAAGGTGCAGCAAGATGCACCCTGCCTCCTGCGTAAAACGGCGTGCCGAATGCGCCCGCCGGCACTCCATTAAACCAATTGCCGATTGCCTATCTCCGATTGCCAATTGTCGCGAACCCAGTCTAAGGTCACGCCCTTCGCCCCCAATAGCCTTGTCACTGGCGAGGATTCGTCGCGCAGCAGCGCTAAGAGCAGATGCTGCGGTTCAACCTCTCCCGCTCCCAGACGGTTGGCCGAATCCACCGCCAGAATCATCGTGTGCCAGAATGTCGGCGAGCGGAAGGCCTTGGCCAGTTCCTGCTGGTGTACCCACTCGAAATCGCCGTGCCGCGAATGGGCCAGGTCGTGGGCCGGATCGACGCTGCTGCGCAACAGCGCCAGGACCTTCTCGCGCAGGTGCTCCAGCTTCACGCCCCGCTCGCGGAGCGCTTTGGCGGGCAACGCGTCTTGGAGCTGCAGCAGGGCCAGCACAAAGTGCTCGGTGCCCACATAGCGGTGTCCGAACCGTCGTGCCTCCGCGATCGCCAGCGACATGACCTCTTTCGTCTCGTTGGTCTGCGGGCGGCGCCCCACCGACGCGGAATCCGCTCCACGCGGCATCTGGGCGGCCACGCTTTCGCGAACCTCGTCGAGGTTTACATCGAGCAGCCGCAAGGCCTCCGTCGCCACACACTCTCCTTCAGCGATCAATCCAAGCAGGATATGCTCTGGGGCAAGGTAGTTGTGGCCGAGTCTGCCGGCTTCGAGGTTGGCCAGCGCCATGGCATGTCGCGCTCGATCCGAAAATCGTTCCTGCATCTGATGCGCCATTCCTTTCAGAGTCGCGTGCAAAGGCACGCACGCCGCGCCCGTTGGTTGGGCCGCAGACACGCCGCGTCGGAACCCATCGCTTGAAATCGCGGTCGAATCAGATCCGCGGATGACTTGCAGTTTACCTGCGACTTGATCGGAAGGAAACCTCGTCCGGCCGGCAAGGCGACGGTGCTGCAGGGTAATCGCATTCAAATTCCCTGGCTGATGATCCGGAGTACGCAATCTCGCTTGAGGCACGCTTTGAGGCGTTTCCCCTTGAGGCCGCTCCTGCAGGTCTTCCAGCCTGAAGGGCTGACCGATCATAGCCGTGGGCAACGCCCACGGGTCTCGGTGCGTACAGACCCCGACCCTGAAGGGCCTGCACCCTTGGCGTTATGGGACATGCGACCCTTGCAAGGTCGAATCTCTCTCCGGTATCAGTTGCGGGGGCGGCGTCCCGGCGCGCCGGGGCTTCGCTGGCCACGCCCTACTATCTTCTCGCCATTCGGGCGGCATTCCCGTGCGCTCCCGAAATTCCGTGAAGAACCGATAAACGCCCGCGCTCCCAATGCGTGCCACTGCTCTTGAGCAGTGGCTTGGGCGGCGTGATCCTTCGCGCGGACATTTGAAGGGATGCGCTTCAGGTCGCTGCTGTAGTAACGGCGAACGGTTGAGGTTTGGCCGTTGATCGTGCGCTCGCTCTCCCCGCACACGAAGCTTCGCAACCCAGCCCAGTCGCGACGTTGTGCGTGTAATCCGATCTCAAAAGCGACGAAGGGATTTCTCGGTTGCCGGTGACGCCCGCCAAAATAATAGGCGATTGTCGCTAACTACCCTCAGCCGCCGACCGACGACGCGCTTGCGAACACGGAGGCGGTGGACCTCATCGGTCCGCGGGATTCCTCGTCGATGCTCTCGACGCCATTTATCTCTTCATCGAGCAGTTCGACGAGAGTGTCCATGAGTGTCCGGGTCCGTTTGCGGAATGACGCTCAGGAAGTCGGCAGCAACGTATGCACGGCATGGAGGTAGGCGCGGTAGACCATGTCGATGGACTCTACATCAAGGCACTCGTCGACACCGTGGATGCCTTTGTAGGTGACACCGAAGCCGCAGGTCGCGTCGATGCCGGCCGCGGCAAACACGTTTCCGGCGTTGGACGGCCCGCAGACAACGGCTGGAACGTTTCGCGCCATCGCCTGACCTGCGCCCGCCCTCAACGCACGAACGATGCGCGAGTCGTCGGATAGGCGATACGCGGGGATCGTCTCCTCACTCAAGATCGCATTGGCTCTCGGACTTGGGAACGCATGGTTGTTCTCACGCACGATCCTCGACACTAAGTCCCTCGCGTTCGCGGAACCGAATGTTCGAGTGAGGCGGACATCGACGTTCACGTCGCACGAGCCAGGGACCGTCGAAAACCCGCTCCCACCGTTGACAGCAGTCACCGTCAGCTTAGGGCCGAACTCAAAATCGGGATCCGGTGAAGGAGCGAGTTCGCAGGTCGCGAATCTCGTGATAAGGTCAGCGGCCTTCTCCGCGGCGTTCGTCATCCCCGTCTTTCGGGTTCCGGAATGCACGGCATGACCGTATACACGGATTTGCACGCGGTAGAAACCCCGGGCTCCGACGATAACGCCGTAATTCCCCGGGTATCCGACCATCACACCGGCGACGTTCGGACTTCGTTGAAGGTAGGCCTTGATTCCACTGAACCGCCCCGTGTGTTCGTCCGCGTCGAACAGGAATGACAGCGATCCTCCGAAACTACGCGCGACCGGCGCGAGATGCTCGGCTAGGTGACAAAAAACGGCGACGGCGATCTTAGAATCCGCGCTTCCGCGCCCATACAGCCACCCGCCGTCCACGCACGCGGAGAATGGCGGATATCGCCAAGTCTCGACGGCTCCGACTGGCGCGGTATCGGCACAGGCGTTCAGGCAAAACATCGGCCCGGGGAGATCGCCGCTCAGTTCTGCGAGAACGGCGACCCCAGCGTGACCGGAATCACGAAGTAACTGCGGTTCAAGCCGGTGCGCTGAGAGCCAGTCGGCGATGGCGTTCAAGACAGGCTCTCGTGGGTCGATTCCCGCCTGGCTGGGAATCCGGATGAGTTTCTGGGCAAAGTCAATAATCGACCCTCTCGGAACGATGGCAGCTAACGGAATCGACCTCGCTTCCACGCTCATATTGGTTCTACATCCCCGCAGACGGTGCTTGCCCAGACCGCAAGACCTGCAGAGCGGACACCTGCTGGGTCGTTTCGATGGGCTTGCTGGCTTGATACAGTTGCTGGACGAACTGCACACACGCTTGGGCGTCGCTCTCGGCTTCGTACACGAGCGCCGTATCGAATCTCCCCACCGACGTAAGCGATGGAAGGACGACCAGGGCGCGCCGCTCGCTCGCACAGATGAACTTCTCGGACTCCTTCAGGTCATCGTCAAACAGCCCAAGGAACAGCGTTTGATACCCGTGCGTGCGGCCCTTGGGATCCCTTAGATTAAGAACGCGTACCAGATGATCTTTCAGTACTTGATTGTATGGCGATCCCATTAGCACGCGGTAGTACACGAGCGTGCTTTCAGCGGCCAGTCGTCGCACGATCGCGTCGAGGTACTCGGGATCCCTTGACCGTGAACCCGTAGTCGCGAGAGTCTTCTTTGCTTCGTTGGTGATTCGTATTTCCTCGGCAAGGATGTCTCCCGGGGTCCTAAGGACCTTGATGTGCGGCGAGGTTGGGGCGGGGGCCGGCTCGAACCCAACGCCAGTCGCGGAGAAATCAATTGTAGTTGAGTTGAGCCAGTCCGTGCCTGTCCGGTCCACCGCGCATTCGCACGCCTGGAGCAAATTGGCAAGTTGTGTCCTCGAACTGCTGTCGTTGCCAAGCCGAACGACGAATAGTCCGGATGCGTCGCTGAACGGCCGCAGAGTACCGACCGTCACGATGACCGTACGCTTCGGTTCTCGTCCGAAAGCCATCCCCATCTCGAAAAGAACGTTCGGACGGGCCTGTCCAGTCGGAGTTTTTTCGTAACCGGGGTCGTGTGGACCTTGCAGATCGCATCGAAGGTACGTCAAGTCATCCGGCGTCAGCACGGCCACCACGGCCCGCGCCTCCGCAAAAGCTCTCTCGAGTATGTCGCCAATGTAAGGAGCGCCGGAGCCCGAATTGGATAGCAATACGGACCACTCACGGGGATTCAGTCCAATCGCACGCAAAAACGCGAAGACGCCATCTCGGATCCGGTCGTTCCGCCCGTGGATGACAAAGACAATGTTGTTTGCTGTATTCGCCACTAGGGTCGTTCCCCGTCGAGTCCAGCGCCTAACTACAAGGCGCGGTACCGGTTTCGGAGCGCGTCCAATATTATAGGTGCGAGCGACGGAATGAGCAATCGGCTCAATAAGGGCAGGTCGGAGCACCAGGGCAATCGCACCTAAATTCCTTGGCTGACGATCCCGAGTAGGTAATCCTGCTTCAGGCCTGTTTTGAGGCGTTCTCCTTTGAGGCCGTTCTTGCAGGTCTTGTCTCGACGCAGGAGGTTCGGGGCCAAACGCCGGATCACCCCTGACAACGTCTTCGCCCCCCGGCGCGCCGAGGTCGGTCAGATGCTGGAGCTTCCATGCCCCTGAGCGCCCACCGCCGGGTGGATTCCGTCCCCTGCGCCGTTCCCACGTCCAACCAGCATAAATTAAGTGCGATTGCTCGAATGGCACTGCCGTGCCTTGTTGCTTATCGCGGAGTCGTCATGGACCAAGCAAGGCTTGCCGCAGTTTCTGGCGCGGGTCGTGCATCAGCGGGTAATGGTCCCGTCGGCGTTTGATC
>Ga0209777_10009735_pt1 | contig 10310 bp, 7 predicted proteins | sample FrelakmetHBP12HB_FD_187147 | JGI IMG/M metagenome (GOLD analysis project Ga0209777, IMG submission 187147) | Freshwater lake sediment microbial communities from the University of Notre Dame, USA, for methane emissions studies -HBP12 HB (SPAdes)... | ecosystem: Environmental > Aquatic >... | reverse complement strand
GAATGATGTGGGAACATAGGCACCCGCCTCACGGAAGGCTTCATTCTTGGCCTGAGCCGTCTCCTTGTGAGTATCGGCCTTGGCTCCGGCATGGCCGAATTGAACGCTGGCAGGAAGCACGGGCGAGCAGGTTCCCGTCACCCAGGCTACCAGCGGCTTTTTGATCTTGCCCTCTTTTAGGGCGGAAATGATCCTATACTCGTCCTCGCCGCCCAGTTCTCCCAGGCAGGCAATCATCTTGATGGCGGGATTTTCCTCATAGCGCAGAATGTGGTCGAGCATGGTCGAGCCGGGATAGCGATCTCCGCCAATGGCCACGCCCTCGTAAATGCCGTCTGAGTTTCGGGAGATGATGTTGAAGGCCTCGTTGAGCATGCCACCCGATTTGGAGACAAAACCAACACATCCCGGCCGGTAGAGCTTGGAGGCGATGATGTTCTCAATGGTTCCTGCGGTATTGCCGATGCGAAAAGCTCCCGCCGTCATGCCTCCCACCGTAGCCGGACCGATGATGATCTTGCCATGCTTTTTGGCTGTGGCGCTCATGATCCGCGACTGTCTCTCCGGCACCCCTTCGGCTATGACTGCCACAACGCGAATGCTTTTCTCTGCTATTGCCTCCATGGTGGTATCGAAGGCGGAACGGTGCGAAGCGAAGTTGACCATCACATCGGCCTCTGGATAGGCCTTGGCTGCCAGGGCGATGCTCCGGTACATGGGCAGGATGATCTCTTTGCTTCCCCAAAAGGCCTTGTGAATGCCGGCTCGGCTGGGATTGATGATGGCAGAGATGCTCGGATCGGGGCGATTGCAGATGTAATCGAAGTCCAGCATGCGCTGGATGGCATTGGTCTGATAGCCGTAGACGAAGGCTTTCGTGTTTCTATCAAAGAGAACGTAATTCTGGCTCATGTCGATGCACCATCCAATGCCAGTGGAACAATTCTGGTCATATGCGTCTCAGGTCCGTATACTTCAATGGGCACGCCTAGCCTTCCGCCAACACTACGCATGAGCTTCAGGCCCTGCTCATAATTGGGGCCGCCTCTCCTCACATAAATCTTGACGCCCGCATCCTGTAGCTTTTGCTGGTACTCCTCTAGGGCCACGACCACGCCCTTGAAGGTCTTGGCCACATCTGTGAAGTTGGCAATAGCGCCTCCGATGAGCAGCATCTTTCCGCGGGGGTCAATGTGGCGCGTCATCAGGTCCAAAATGGTCCTGGTGTAGTAGTAAGTCTCCTCGGTATTGGGATCGCCGCTGTATTCGCCGTAATTGGCCATCTCCTTGGCAAAGCCCAGATCGCAGATGGTATCGGCGTAGATCACGCTCGCCCCGCCTCCGGCCACCATGGTCCAGACCCTTCCTTCCGGATTTAAAATGGTCAGCTTCAAAGAGGCTCCCGTCTTGGAATCAAGATCCTTGATGAACTGCTCTTCCTTGGACAGGCTTCTGCCGAAGGGCTCGGGGAAAACGAGACCTGACCATCTTTTCCTCTGCCAGTACTCCTCGGCATCATCTAGCTTGGCCACCATATCCAAAGGCACAATTGAGCCGTTATGGAAGGTAAAGGGATTGATCTCCAGATAGGAAAAGCCCGTTTCTGCATAAAAGCGCCACAAAGCCTTGATGAAATTCTCAACGGCGGTACTCTTTTCCCCTAGATCCTTGGGCAACCTGGACTTTATATCAACGCCATCTATTCCGGCCAGTACGTCGACATGAAAACGAACTACTTTGTCCCAATTCTCCTCCACAAAGATGCCGCCTTGCATGGAGAAGAAAATGTTGTCGCCATCGCTGTTCGAGCTGATGGCCACATAAAGCTCCTCTATGTGGGGTATGAAGGGTTCAATTAAGAAATGGGATAGCCTGCCGGTTATGTCTCCAACTGCGACCAATGCACCCATGTTCTCCTGAAGGAATTTCTTCGCCCTATCCCAATCTGCATCTAGAAGAACCAGCCCGTGCTTGCCCCTCTTTCCAAAGAGCTGATCCGGCTTGACGACAAGCCTTGCCGTCTTCAGCCAGGGATGAGTTGATGCCAACTCCTCCAGATCAGTCTCTGGTCCTACAAGGGCGAGATCGCCTTTATAGGAGAATTCATTGAGGTACTGGGGAAGGAATCCGGCCAGCAAACGCTTTGCATCGTACTCCCTAATGCCTCTTTGTGCCATGTTCAAAACCACCTTCGCCGCCTTAATGATTTTCTTATTTACAAACCTTTCTAAAGGAAAAAGCCTAAAATGTCTCTTGAATGGCGAAATACTTCCGGGAGGCCGGCATACCATGAAGTGTCCTGTTTGCAAAAAAGGCTGCATTCAGCCTGCAATAGAGGTTCTGGCAGAGATCGAGCAAAGGTACCAGGCCTGCCCCGCATGCGCGCCGGAGCCCAATTTAGACAAAACAGCAGGGTCAAAGCTTCTTCCGGAAAGGGTGGAAAGGTGCAGATCCTGCGGCAAAGCAACCCTTGACGGCGTAATGCTCGATGCCCTGCGCCTGCTGCAAGGCTACGGTCTGCGCGATGAAGATGAAACGTTGCGCTCCGTGGGCTCGCCGCTCATTGAGGTCGGTTATCCCCTGGCCTACTCGCCCCGGCTTGGGCCCAGGAGCCTGATACTTTCCGGTGACAGGTACAGCAAAGAGGCAGCGGAGGCGATGCTAGAGCAAATTCCGGAGATCAAGGGAGTGATTCTGAGCCGAGGCGTTGCCGGAGTGATCGCCTCAGGGAAGAAGCCCCAGGAGAACGTGCTAATGGCCGGCTGCGACATGCGTGCCGACATCTCTCAGAGCCTCTTTGGGGAAACGGTGATATACAAAAGCCAGTCGCGAATACACATTGAATTTTCCCGGCAGAGTGCCCCCAAGATGAGAATTTTAGAGCAGCTATATTTGCAGGGAAAGCTTCGCGATGTGGTGGATGGGCTCGCGGGTCCGGGAACACTGGGGCTGATGTGCGTTTTAGCCGGGGCCAAGCGCGTGGTTCTCAATGATGCCTGGCTTGCCAGCGTGCAAAATGTGCTGCTCAATCTGGAAGTTAATAGAAGCTTGCTTGGAATCGATGAGATAGAGTACCCGGAAACTTCCAGGAGCGCCGTGGGAAGGGTGCCGGTGCTCGTCGGTCGCGCCCATGGGGCCTGTGAGATCGAGGTCTATCACGGCGACCTTTTGAGGCTCTTTTCCAGAGCGCGGCCCGCCGACATTTGTCTGATCGATCACTTTCCCGGCGCGAATACGGCGGAGCTGGAGAGGGCCTGCCGATGCTGTAAAGAGATAGTAATCGTGTAAAGAATGATAGAGCAATAATTGAAGAACGATTGGAGAATAACGATTAGTGGGACAGCGCGGATTCGAACCGCGGTCCAAGAGTCCCAAACCCTCGAGGATAGACCAGGCTACCCCACTGTCCCAAAATGCAGTAGGCCTACTGGTCTGTGGTCTTTAAAAGGCTTTTGCTAGGCATTTCCCTGGTCCGACCATCAAAGCATTGCGATTCGAGAAAAACCTAATCACAACCTTTTTAAATCCTGCTTTGATAGGGACATCTCATGGGAAAGACAGGAAGCATAGTATGGGTCAAGATTAAGGGTAGAAAGGGTCAGATCCGGCAGGTTACTAAGGCCGAGGCCACTCACAAGAAGCCCGGTCCAATGCAAAGATATACTGCAGCAGGTTCTAGAGTCAAGAAGATAAAGAGATCTGCGAAGGCTACTCAAATCAGAACATGATCTCCCAGGACGTAGTCTTGGTTCGCTACGGGGAGATCACATTAAAAGATAGCTGGACCAGACAGAACTGGGAACGCATTTTAGCCGGCAATATAGCTTTTTCCTTGCATCGAGCCGGGGTGGAGCATAGAATGGAAAGGGGCGAGGGCAGGATCTTCGTCCATACCTCTGACTCCCGGGCAAGCGAGATTGCGGCACGGGTTTTTGGAGTAGTCTCAACCAGCCCCGCCATAACTGTAGCTTCCGATCTGGAAGAGATAAGCCGGGCGGCAGCGGAGCTGGCAGGCCTGGCCAAGCCGAGCACTTTTGCCATCCGGCCCAGGCGCTCAGGGGTCTCATTCTCCAGCGAACAGATCGGACGGGTCGTGGGCGAAGCGGTTAGAGTTGCGACGCTCTCCTCTGTGGACCTGGATAAGCCGGAACTGGAGATCTTCGTTGAGGCCAGGAAGGATCGAACCCTCATCTTCACAAAGGTTGTAAAGGGCGTGGGCGGCCTGCCTTTGGGCTCGCAGGGCAAGATGTTAGTGCTCATTTCCGGTGGCATTGACTCGCCTGTTGCCGCCTGGATGATGATGAAGAGGGGCTGTCCGGTCACTCTCCTGCATTTCGACTCCCGACCTTATGCCGATGCCATAGACCAGTCCATGAGATGCGCAAAGGTTTTAGCGGACTGGACGGCAGGCAGAAAGATTGATTTTATCACCATTCCCATCAGCCGAGGAATTGAGAAAATAGCATCTCACTATCCTAGAGCCACTTGCGTTCTCTGCCGGCGCTTGATGTACCGCATAGCGACCGAGGTCATGCAGATGCAGGGGTGCCTGGGCATTGTCACCGGCTATTCCATGGGCCAGGTGGCCTCGCAGACCGCAGATAACATCCTGGCTGAGCAGGCAGCGATCGGAGTTCCAGTCTTCCATCCGCTCATCTCTCTGGACAAAACGGAGATCACTGATCTGGCCAGAAAGGTCGGCACCTACGGCATTGCCGCAGAGACCAAATCCTGCACTGCCGTGCCCAGCAAGCCCATGACCCGGGCCAAGAAGGACGAGATCCTCCTGGCAGAAGAAGAGCTGGGGCTCCGGGAAATAGCCAGGGCGCTGGTCAAAGAGATGACGATAACCAGAATCGGATACCAGGATATTGACGTACCGCAATAAGCCAGGGAATGATTTGTCCGTTAGTAATATCAACAGTCATTGTTGATAATATCTGATCAGTAAGTAATGAACTAACTTAAGGATTATAAACTGAGATTCTTTTTTTGTACTGCAAAATAGCTCTCTCAAAAGCAATCGATCAATGATTTGGCATTGGAGTATTTAGTGGTATTCTTGCTAATCGTTAATGTATCAACAGCTATTTGTTATATATGATATTATTAGGACTAAAATAATACACAATTTTCAAGATTTATGCCACAATTTCGACATCAATATTAGACAAATAACGGCGCAAAACATAAATATTTAAAGAAGAGAGTATAGATATCAATGGCGAATTAATTGATAAAGATTGATTTAAAGTTCCCTTGGGATTTGCATCACGGGAAGATGATGAACATGCTACATTGATCACATTTATCGCGAATCCCACAAAGATGTGAAGAATACTGGCAAATGTATTAATTTCAATAATAAGTTTCGAGGAGATATGGATGGCTGAAGATAGAAGAAGTTCCAAAAAAGATGTAAAGGGCACGATGACCGTTCAGGAGGCAGGCAGAAAAGGCGGCATGAAGACCGCCCAAACTCATGGCAAGGATTTCTATGAAGAAATCGGCCACAAGGGCGGCCAGAGGGTCAAAGAACTCATCGAGGAAGGAAAGAGATCCAAGGCACTAAGCAAAGAGAAGCAGTAGCGCCTTTTTTTGCAGGAACACAGGGCAAGTCCAGGTAAAGGTAGATTATTTGCAGCTTTGCTGGGACCGGCATCTTGGCCAGGATCATTCCTCGCTTGGTGCGGGTGATGGCATAGCCGCCTTTGAGCTTTTTGCCCTCGCATAGTAGTATATCATTTGCAGACCATAGAAATGTTTTGAAAAGATGCCGTCAGGCCGGAATCGGTCCGGCCCGTTTGCATAAATCAAGCCTGCGGGAGAAGAGCGAGAAGCTTCTTTGCCGAGGCTACCGGGTCCTCTGTCTCGTAGATCGATCTGCCCACTATCAGATAGTCCGTGCCCGCCTGCAGAGCTGCACCGGCGGAGCCGCCCTGAGCACCTACGCCAGGCGAGATGATGATCTTCTCTCCGATGATGGAGCGAATCAGCTTAATTCTATCCGGGCGCGTGGCCGGGGCCACCACTCCGGCTGCGCCCACCTCCACCGCCAGACGAGCCATCTTCTCGGCCAGGGGCGCCATAAACAGCTCCGCGCCGGGGTGGCTCATCTCTGTTACCACATAGAGATCGGCTCCGAGCTCTGCAGCGCTCTTGGCGCAGGCTTGCAGAGAATCCTTTCCCGGGAAGGCCTGAGCGATAATGCCGCAGGCTCCCGCGCCCAGTACCGCCTGGCAGATGAGCCGGTTGGTGTTGGGAATGTCGGCCACTTTCAGGTCGGCGATGACAGGCGCAAAGGCACAAAGCTCCGTTATGATTCCAAGACCTGCCGAGAGAATAAGGGGATAGCCGATCTTGATGGCGTCGAAATAGCCGCAAAGCTTCTCGGCGAGCGAAAGAGCCTGCTCTCGGGTCGTGACATCCAGTGCCAAAATCAGCCTTGTCTTTTTCTTCATGCAAGTCAGATTCCCTAAATGCAGCCGTCGATCAGCACCATAGCCTCTCGCAGATCGCCCACTACCTCGCGCCCAGAGCGCTCACCCTTGCGGTCTAAAAAGAGCGCATCAAGACCCGCCTCTAGAGGCGACTCGTAGTCGTAATTGTAGTGATCTCCGATGTGCAGAACCTCAAATGGCTTGGCGCCCATGTGAGCGCAGACTGTGCCGTAGATGAGTGGCGATTTCTTGACCTCCCGGAAATCTGAGGTAGCTGAGAAGGTCTCGCTGAAGTAGTCGGAAAGCCCCTCCAGCTCGATGTCGATGAACTCGCGAGCAGCGTTGGAGGTCACCACCAGCTCATAGTTTTCGGCGAGAAGATCCAGTACCTCCTGCACCTCAGGATAGGTCTCGATCTCGTCCTCGTACATCTGCAAGAGCTCGTCCTTGCCCACCTTCAGCCCGAACCTCTCGATCCAGTACATGAGGTCGTACCACTCCAGTCGATCGCTGCCGATCTTCGTGTACTCATCGACAACGAAACTCTTGGCAACGGGAAAGTCCAGTCCGGTCTTTTCGGCGTAAAGCATAGGCATGCCTTCCATCCAGACCTTGTCCACGAACCTGGAGTTGACCAGGGTGCCGTCCATGTCCAGGGATATGACGCGAATCATCTAATTCTCCGGTTGAGGTGGTTCGAATCGCTCTATGGGTTATTATTCTTTTTGGCTACGTTGGCGCCAACTTCCTCTGCAAACGTTTCAAATATAATTCAGATTTTATATATTTGCCATCAAAAAAAACTCTTTATACTCGTATGCTTTTGCAGGACTGGTTAGGAGGGAAAAATCACTTTGGCATTCAAGCACATAATAGCATCAACTTTCTTTGCATTTCTCTTTTTTATTACGATTTTGTTATCCATCCCGCCCGTGGCATGTATCTCCGTAGGCTTTGGTGTCGAGGAATGTGGTGAATTCGTCGATCTTTCCAGCGATTACGACGTGGACAAGGAGGTTTCAGTCTACGAAGAGGCTACAGCTAGCTATGATGGACCGGTTAAGATCGATGACTTCAGATCCCTTTCCGGACCAGGTCATATCAGTACAACGCAAAGCTATTCAACCAGCTCGGGACACACCGGAAGTGCCACATTCCAGTCGCGGGGACTGTCCGCCTCACTATCTGCAGCGGCAACGCTCACTCCATCTTCGGTCAATGCCGGCCAGCAGATTTCAGGCAGCATCGTTTCCGGCAGTGCGAGCATGTCCCTGAACGGACCAGGCAGTTCTGCAGCTACAGGTTGCGATATGTATCTTGGGCCTTTTTCCGTTGCCCAGACCATTAAAACAGGCAGCATTGCGTCGCTTACCGATGTTCGCAGCAAAAATGGCATTGGCAGTGTCTGGTCATCATCTTCTTTTGGCAATGAATTGGTCTCAACTCAAATGTATCTTGCCGGTGATCTTTCCTACTCCTGGGCCAGAGGCGGCGCAGGCGAGATTCCACAGATCCAGGGAAGCTGGAGCAGCCTGGATGGCCAGCATTCTGCAAATGCGGCCTTGAGTGGCACAGGATACCCCTATTCTCTCTCTGGTTCTGCCGTCATGCTGCCGTCTTCCGTTTATGTATCTCAGTCCCTTGGCATCAAAAACGGTGCTGTAAATTCGCCGCAAAGTGCAGAAGGAAGCGCCAATGGAGAGCTTCTTAGCTCCTCCTCCAGCCTCACCGCCAGTGGATCTATGTCAGGGCTGCTGCAGGCGGCATCGAGCGGACCCAAATCCTTCTCCTCGCAGCAGCTTCTCATTTCGGGGGATGCACTTGCTTCATCCTCGGCCGGCGCGGGCCCAGATTCTTCCGCAAATCACATGATTGCCTCGGGCGCAAATTCTCTGACCTTTAAAACCTTCGGCCTGACCTATAACAATCTCTGGGAAGGCCAGACAGTACATAGAAGTCAGGCAGGCGGCGATGCCATAGGCAAGGCAGATTTTGTCTCGGCTGATGCCGTCTCTTCATATCTGAATAGGTATAGCGCATCGTCTCACGGCCAGTGGACAAAAGGCATCGGAGACCTGAACATAGGCTCCAAGACCGTCAAGTCTGCGCTGGCCGATATTGAGCTTACAACCAATGGAAATGCGGCTGAGACCAAGACCCTCTCCCAGAAGGACGATATGGTTATGTCCGGCCTGAAAAGCACTGTCTCATCTGGGGATGGAGGGCATACCGAGAAGTTCCAGTCGCATCTTTATTCCCATTCTTATCCTGCATATACTTACCACTCATACGATGATGTTCCTGATAGAATGCCTTTGAATTGGGAGGAGTTCTATTCAACCGCCTCCGGGGGAGTTCAGGGTGAAGGCAGCAGCGCCGACGTCAGCCGTTGGGAAGGGGGCTGGGTGGCTGCCGGTTCCTATCAGCCCAATGCTGGTGAATCCAATACCTTCCGGGCCACAGATATAACCACCACGCTGCCCGGCTCCCTAGAATGGGATACGATCTTTGATGGAATTGTCAGGACCAGGACGCCCGACGAGCAGGTCCCGTGGGGAATCGAGTACATGTACAGCAACCCCGATTTGGCCCAGACCAGTGGCGGTAGAGGTGTGGATGTGGCGGTGATTGATACCGGCGTCGATACCCTTCATCCCGATCTCACCATGAGGATAGAAGACTACTTCGATCTGAATAGCGTGGGATATGAGTATCAGAAGGGAAGGCCTGATGGCTACGGTCATGGGACCCATGTATCAGGAACGATTGCTGCGGATGGAGGATTCGATGGTCAGGGGATCTGGGGCATGGCTCCGAAGGCGGATCTGAAGGAATACAGGGTGTTCGATGAAAATGGAAATGGATATGATGGTGATTTCATTTATGCGCCATTTAGGGCTGTAGACCTCGGAGCAGATATAATCTCCATGTCCTATGGTGGCTGGGGCTACGACTTCCCGCCAGAGGTGGACGCAATGAGTTATGCGGCAGCCAATGGCGTTCTCCTGGTTGCTTCTGCCGGTAATGGATTGCCTGCTGGCACGCCAACCATTGGCTCGCCCGCCAGTTATCCGGATATGGTCTCTGTGGGAGCCATCAACAAAAATGGGCAAGCGGTTTGGTGGACTTCCTCGGGTTATAACAACGGAGATGGCCGCAGAGAGGCAAATGAGGTGATGTTTGCTGCACCCGGATATCAGGTGCTCTCCACAATCCCTACCTATTTTGATAAAATAGATTCGCAAGATAAGAACGGAGGTTGGAAGATGGCATCGAACTATCCCTGGTATGCCTCCTGGCCAGGTACCAGCATGGCCAGTCCGCATATTTCCGGGACTGCTGCCAAGACATTATCTGAGGGGCTCTATAACGGTGCAGGCATCTCTGAATCCAATGCAGATTATGTGAAGGGAGTTTTGCAGAGCTACGCTGGAGGTCACGCCATTACACAGGCAACTTCGCTTGACCCCTGGGTTGGAGATGCTGCTTATTATAGAACGCGAATCAATGCAGCAGCAAAATACTTTGCCGGCACTCCTCCAGGAGACTACTACAAAGCTCTGTATGATGCCATTTTAAAAGGAGAAGCTACTGTAACAATACCAGGCAATGCTAACGATAATTGCCTGTCGGGCCTGGGCGTGCCCAGGCTCCCGGCAGGGTCCACCTGAAGGGAGGGAAGGGAAAAATTAAATTGTGTAGTCCCGAAACCTTCGGGACTACACAGGTCAAAAGCAGAATTTTTTTGATTATGTTATTAAATCGAATCTGTTTTATTTTTAAGACCACCGCTAGATTTATATTCGTTAAATGCCGTAGTACGTCGCGTGCCGTAAATCGGGATGAAGAATAGGGGCGGTGGGGCGCGGG
>Ga0209777_10009734_pt1 | contig 10310 bp, 8 predicted proteins | sample FrelakmetHBP12HB_FD_187147 | JGI IMG/M metagenome (GOLD analysis project Ga0209777, IMG submission 187147) | Freshwater lake sediment microbial communities from the University of Notre Dame, USA, for methane emissions studies -HBP12 HB (SPAdes)... | ecosystem: Environmental > Aquatic >... | reverse complement strand
AGCATTTTTAACGTAATTAGACCGGGAAAGGAGCGGCGTTTCCTCCCGCCCCCTAAAGGGAGCGGGTTCCCTCGCCGAATTTTCTATGGTTGATGATAAAAAAAACAGCGAAGAATGTCCCCGGCGGAGCGTTTACAAACCAACCGATGATGATTGGTATCCATCATTCCGTCTAAACGATGCAGAAGAAGGTAATCCACCCACAACCAAGCTGGTGAAGATAAGTTTACTTTATCTCGCCGGGGGTACATACCGCGTTTGCGCTTGGGGCAATGACGACTTCGGTTTAGAGCGTGATTTCGAGGATAAATCCGAAGCGATGGGATGTTTTCTTAATATACTTGCTATGCCCAAAGTCAACCAAGTGGACCTTGCCCAGATGAACTTCATCGTGGCCTGAGAAGGATAATGTCAAGTAACATGACCACAGTTGTTGCGTTAGCGCATCAACTCAACGCCCGTTCCGCCCAGGCCGTGGCCGATCAGCGGCAGGCCATGTGGCGACGCATCGTATCGGGTGAGGAGTCTAGTGGTGGTCGGATTGAGGGCATGGCGGCTCAGGGGGAGGGTGACATCGCCGCAATGGAACAAACCGCGATAGGTGCCTATGGCGATGTCTGGGGCCGGGAGATAGGCCGTCGCGCGGACGAATCCCAGACCATGACGGAAACGGAGCGTATGCGCGGGGCCGATACATTTGAGCGCATGATCGCGTCCCGGCGGTCAGCGGAACTAACGCCCGGGTCCGTGGCGGGCACCATTGAAGGGATACGGGAGGCATCGACGCGCGAATCGCGGCTGGGAACGTCTAGGCGGCGGGATCTAAACTGGTTGAATCAGGTCGCTTCCACCACGGTTGAATCGGTAGTAGCCGCGACCCGGCGCTACAATCAGGCCATCAGCATCACCGGCGGGTTGCGGATACCCCTGAGTACGGTCGAAATCGCGCGAATGTTGAAGGATCAGTACGATAGGCTCCGCACCGACCTGAGACAGGCCATGCAGATATCGGCGGTTGGTGGATGGAAAATTCAAGATGTTCATCCCTTTATGCTGGCACTCGACCAACAATGTGCCCTGTACCCGTCGCTGGCGGCCGAACTCGACGCCACTACCGCATCATTGTCCAAAAACCTGCCACAGCTAGGCTCAGAGCGTCTGGTACACCTTTCCGGGGACGTGAGGCGTGCCGCATTCCTGCTGAGCGAGGCCACAGACGCGGTGGCGCGTGACACCGGCGAACTTGCCCGGATGACCCATAGAAGTGGAGATGAGGTTCTTGGAGCTTTCATGTCCATCCGCAACATCGCGGCCAGTAGCCACGATCCGGTTGCCAGTGTATCAGTTTTGCGCAAGTTCTTTACCGATCTGGTCAGGGATGGGCAGCGATATGGCATAGGATTGGAGGAATCGTCCTACCTAACCCAAAAGTATGCCTCCCAGATACAACGTGGGCTGATCACGACCGGCGAATTGATCCGTTATGCCACCGGATTACATCAGGCCCAGCCGGGCGATAAGGCGCTACTCGCCTTCAACATCGCGGACGAGATGAAAGGCAGGCCGGAATACCGAAAAGCACTATCCTATCTTACCCCGGTCACCGATAGCGGGGATACCTTGGCCGCCAGCCGGATTATGGACGTGATCTCGACTGGATCCAAGGTTGTGGGGCAGCAGGAATTCCACATCCCGCCTGGCGACATGCCGGAGGTCAATAAAGAACTGGTGGCGATGGTTCACGAGCATATGCGAGGTGTGGTAAACGCGAACACGATCCCAGACATCCACCTACGGAATGAGATTGAAAGCGTGTTGTTGGATTCGGTAGGGATGGGCGAGACCGGGACATCCGACCAGCGCGAGCGCGCCCGCACGTTCAGACTAGGCTTTGTTGCGGCTCCAATAGATCAGGCCGAGAAGGATTTGATTGACTCCGAAATGCTCGCGCAAGAGAATGCGTTTACCCGCTTCTCCGGTAGGATCAATCACCGGATATTGGATTTAGCGGATCGGGTTGAGCAGTTCATCGGCGGATACAAGTTACCAGACCTGAAAACGGCCATGACCAACCTCAAGGATGGGATAGCGCAGATACCCGGCAAGGCCGCAACCGCGTATGCCACCGCACTGTCCCATGTGCCCCGAAATGTGCAGGAAGGCATAAATCAATACCTTCCGGCGGTAAAGGAATATGCGGCTAAATACAATGTGGATCCAATCTTTATTTTAAGCCAGATTTGGAAGGAATCGACGTTCAATCCGCAAGCATCTAGCGGGAAAGCCTATGGTTTAACACAGTTCACGCCCGATACGGCAGTCGGGGAACTAAGACAAATGGGGGTAAAATACGAGGGAGACCTAATAGAATTTCTATACAAAAATCCTAAACTAATGATCGAAATGCAGGCCAAGCGCGACCGTGATATGTATGATGAATTCAAGAAAATCGCGCCTTGGGCTGATGAGGAAGAATTATGGAATATGGTGCTATCTGGATATAATCATGGGTTCCCCGGAACAATAGGAATAGTCAAAGGATATGGCAAAGACTGGAAGTCTCATATACCGAGCGAAACGCAAGAATACATACTTTGGATTCGCAAGCACATGGGAGAGGTCCAGGGGATGCTACAACCGAAACCGGCGACATCGCAACCCCCAACCAGCACTCCGGTTACGTCAGACAAAATACCAAGGCAAACAGACGATGAATGGGAACGAGTAGACAGAGAGATGTCCAAGAAAAAAGGGATATATCCTAAAATACCAGGCCAATCGCAGGCTGACACCTATCGGGTTACCGTCAGCGCGAACTCGCCGGATGAAGCATATCATCAGGTGCTTGGAGCGTTTGTCCAAAATGGAAAGCGCGGACTGGTTGAGATGGGTGCGAGGAGGATAGGATGAGGCGGCACCGGCAATACGAGCAGGACAATCATATTAAAGGAGAAGAGAATGCCCAAAACGACCGTAACGATTGAGTGGGATTCGCCCAATGAACAGCAGTGGCTTTGTGCCGACAACATCGCCTTCGCCCTGAGCGCCTCTTGCAAAAATACCAAGTTCATTGTGACGGAGCTTACGCCGATTGAGGACATCGCTGCCGAGTTGAAACGTCCGATGGGAATTGAGGAGCGGATAGAACGGCTTGAATCCGCCATTGATATTCTGCTCCCCGATCATCAGAGGTGATGATAAATGCCCGATCTTCCGCCCATAGATCAAGTCATGGAGGTCGCCTATAACCTAAACCGCCAGTCGGTGGACGCGGTGAACCAAAGGTTCGGCGCGCTGGCCCAGTCACGGCAGACCGCCGCGACTCATAGCCATGACGAAATCGAGGGTACGGTCCAGTCCCCGGCGATGGAGCGAGCCGCCGAAATGGATACGGAACGTATCCGGGGACGGCGGATGGTGTCTCTCACCGATACCCGGATGGGCGAGATCGTCAGCCGAGATGCCGACAGATTACGCGCTATCCGTAACATTGAGCAGGATTACCGGAGGGGCCGGTTGTCTGAAATGGATCGGGGCGGAACGTCGCGCCGCAATTCGGCCTGGACGTTTGCCAGCCGCATGAATGAGCAAGGCCGTCGGCTCGGGCCGGTGCCGCATGGTGATGCCCATCACGAAGGCTGGCTGGAACGGATCAGGGGCGTAGTCGAGACCTTCAACCGATACGGTGATCTGGCGGGTCTCCCGCATATACCTGAAAACGTCAACCAACTGGCACAATTCATCAAGGAAAAGTACGAGACATATCAAGCCGAGTTACGCGAGGCCATGCAGGTCCAGGCCGTAGGCGGATGGGAAATCCAAGATACCCGGGAATTCATGAAGCATCTGCTGGACCTCAAAACGCAGTTCCCATCGTTAGCCGCCGAGGTTGCGCGTACATCCGAGGGGCTGGCTAGGGACTTGCCACGCTCGACGGATCCGCAGTTGACAAACCTCACCCGGGACGTGAGAGATGCCGCATTCCTACTCGATCAAACCACCGATCAATTAGGAAAGACAGTCGGCAACCTTAGTCGTGTAACCGGCCAGTCGGGGGAAGAGATACTAGCCGCTATCATGACCGTGCGGGATTTTGCCACACGCGGAAGCGAGACCGCACCAGCGGATGTGGCGTTGGACAGTCTGATCAAGTCCTTCTCCGAACTTACGACAGAAGGCCGCAAATACGGGTTGAGCGTGTCTGAGACGGCTTATCTGGCCGGGCGGTATAGACACCAGTTACAAAAGGGAGTGCTCACCGTCCAGAATCTGGTCCAGTTCGCCACTAGCCTAAAGAATCAAGGATCGGATCAGCGCTTGTTCATGGCCTATGAAATCATTAATAGGCTATCGCCCCAGGGGAAATTACGGGATATCGTTCAACTGCTGAAATCTCATGAAGGTGATGACTACGCCTTAGATCGGATTATGGAGGTCATATCGTCTGGTGCGGTAGATGTGGCGCGTGACGAGTTAGGGCTAAACGAGACCCAACTTCATCAGCTACAGCAGGAACAGGTGGAGGCGCAACATCAGGTCATCCATATGAAAGCAATGGAATTTGCCGCTGGGGACAAGTTGGCGGCATCCTACATCGAGGACCAGCTTAACACCCAGTTCTTGGGCATGAGCCAGTCCCTCACCCCGGACCAAAAAGCGGAGTTCCGGAATTTCAAGTTGGAAGATGCTAAGATCAAGGCCAAGATGGAGGATGAGGACCGCAAAAAGGTCGAGGCCGCAATGGAGGCCCAGGAAAACATATTCCGCCAGGCCGAGGCCAGGATCGGGCAGTGGTTGATGCTGCTGTCGAGCGAAATAGACCAATACGTTCATGCCCATCCCAACATTTTCAGCGCCGTGGGGCTTGGCAACTTACTTAAAGATGCCAAGAGCAAGGCCCTGACAATAGGCGGAACTCATGGCGGGGCGGGCGCGACAACGTCCCCCATCCCAACAGAATTAGGGTCACTTGTTACGCCAGTTGATCCGTGGCTTATGAATATCACCTCCCATCTTGGACGTTGGACCCCTACTTATCGCAACAAGGCCGGGAAGATTATCCCTGCGCATTCCCACATGGGTGTTGACATTGGCGTACCCGCCAATACGCCGGTCTATGCCGTTGCCGATGGAGAGGTGATGTATGTCAACGAGGATTGGACGCGAGGGGGGGGAATCAAAATAGCAATTAGGATCGCGGGTGACGTATGGGCGGTGTATATGCACTTAAACGAGGTCAGGGTAAAAACCGGGGACAAGGTTAGTCAGGGGCAACTAATTGCATTGAGTGGTGGGCGAGATATTGGAGAAAAACATCTCCATTTTGAACTACGGAAGGGCGGGCGGACAGGGGTAGGGGCCTATGATCCCGAGCAGGTTTTTCACGGTGTTGATAAAACTCGCCCCGAAAGCGGTGGTGCGAAAGCCAAGACCGGGGCCAAAAAGAACCAGCAGTCCAGCTATACCGTGGACGTTCATATAGCGAAGAACGATGATCGGAGCGGGATCACGGACGCGATGGTGCGTGGCGGGATGAACGAGTTAAGAAGCATCGGAGCGGTGCCGCAGATTATGGGGACGGGATAACGGAGGAGAAAAAAATGAAGAAAACAATGAAGAAGACGAAGATGGCCATGTGGAGCGACGAGGAAATATCAAATGCAGTAGCAAAGTATAACCTGAAGGAACTGGATAGTTTCCTTCGGGGATGCTACCCAGGAATGGCGGTGCGAGGTTCCGAAACATGGTCTGCAATGCAGGTAATAAAAAAGCAAAAGAAAAGCATGGAAGAACAACTCCAAAGAAGGAAAGATGATCTTAATAAGTTAGAGGCTAATATAATTGTCCGGATCAGGGAATTGATTGCCAAGGAAAGGATCCGCATTGGGGAAGGAGGATAACATGGAATCTCTAAAAATTCGTGGATCAATGGATCGTTATGCGGTCACAGCCGACGACGATTATTCGGCCCCTATCGGTCGGTTGTTTATCGAACACAATCCGATTAATGTGGACCGGATACAGGAAAGTATGGTGGTGGTGCCGGTGGCCACGGCGGGTGATCCGGTCACGCCCGGTGAGATCATCGTGGATTTCAGCGGCATCATCCCGGATGGGTCCGAAGATCTGATCACTACCATCACCATTCTTTGCTCGTCCCCCATCAGTGTTACGTTCTTCGGAATCGGGCCGATAGTGGTTAACGGAGCTTTTGTGTTAACATCGGCTACAGGCGCAACCGGGCTGATCACCGATGACAAGACCATCGTGCTGGACAACTCCGATCTCGTCAATGCCGTGCCAGTGACGGTGCAAGTGGCGATGCTGCCAGTGCCGACGCCCTAAAAAGGAGGAACATGATGTCGAAAAACAGCTTTGTCTTAGCAATGGCGATCTTGCCAGGAGAAATTGTGCCGAATCCTCGCCATCGCTTGCCGGGTGCGGTGGCGGAATGTATGGTGATGAACCGAACCCCAGGAGGCGCATATCGTAAATGTCACATCGCCCTGAATGAAATCCCGGGAGATCGAGCTACGATCATAGCCAAAGTAAATCAGCATATCAACAAGTTATTCGATGAGATAGAAGCGATAGAATTAAGTCGGGTAGAACAGGAAAAATAGATTATGCCCGATCAGGAATTTCAGCAAGTCATTGAACTTACCCAACGGCTGAACGAGCAATCCGTCGCGGAGGCCGAGCGCGAGCTTGGCCGTAGCCGGGATGAGCGCGTCAACATGTTCAAGGACTTGTACGGCTCTATCGGCGACTTGAACCGTAATTGGCAGCGGGACCGCGCCGGGGCGCTCGGCCGCTATATGGCCGACTTCGATCAATTCCTGCGTACCAAAACCAATCTGACAGCAGATCAGGCCCGGACGATGGAGGAGAGCGAACGTAGCCGCATGACGGAGTTGATGGATCAGGTCACGACGCACAACGCCAACCTGCTGTCCTCTACCGAAACCATGTACCAGCGAGAGGCCCGCGATCAGGACCAGACCATCACCGCCATACTGGACGCCGAGGGCAACATCAAAGAGGTCCGGCGCGAGGCCGAAGGCCAAAAAGAAGGTGAGAGCGTAACATCTTCGCTATGGGAAGGGCTTAACAAGCTGGTATCCATCGCCCATAGCATGGGTGCCCCCATTGCCGGGGTATCCATCGAGGAGGGGCTTCGGTTCGGTATTGCCACCTACGAGCATCGGTTGCGGGAGCGCAAGGCCGAGTTCAAGATTGCCGCCGCCGGGGGCCAGCTAACGCCATCGGGTTCCAGCTTTGATATGCAGGGATACACCGAGGGTATCCGCGATCTACGCGCTAAATTCCCGAGCCTACGTGAGCATTTCAACGAGATCGGCCTGATGCTGAAGCAGCAGATGCCGGACCTGAATGCGAAGGATTTAGTTGCCACAGTTAATGATACCCGCCAACTCGCGTTTTATACCGACGAGAGCATGGATAAGCTGGCTGGTGAGATGGGAACGCTGGCCCGTAAACTCGGCGTACCCAGTAAAGAGGTAGCGGGCAAGATGCTGTGGATGACGGAGCTTGGCCGATTTTACGTGCGGTCGCATAGTGTCAACATCGACATCGGCAAGTTCCGTGAAGAGATTATCAATCTGACCGATCAGAACAAACTCTATGGAATGAGCATTGATGATGCTGGCGCGATGGTATACAACTTTGCGAAGGAGTTAGACCGGGGCGTCGTCAGCTTGGACGATATCACCACGGCCACGCTGGGCTATAGCAAGACCACCCCAACCAAGTTGGCCTGGATCGGCGAGCAGGCCATGCGCTGGATGCAAAACCAGCCAGGCTATGAAGACCTTTATGCCACACTGCAAAAACTCAACTATAACAAAGCGGTGCTACAACGGGCGATGCGGGGGATATCGTCTAATAGCAAGGCCCTCTATAAGGAATATGGATTAGATTGGAAGAACCATGAAAAATGGGCACGCCAGTTAGGAATAGCGGCGGCCAACGGTGTTAAAGATTTCGCCACAGCCATGTCGGATTCCACCATGCAACGCAACTGGATCTGGCGTCAGGCGGCGGAAATGGCAGGTACACTCCCGGCTGGCACCCTGATTGGCCCAGCGCAAAAGTTGTTGGAATCGGCTACGCATGGCCCTGGGGAGGCGGGGACGGCTGAGGGCGCGGCATCCGGGGTGGTATCCCGTATGGATGGATGGCGGTCCTGGGTTGACAAAAACCAGGACGCTACCGAAAGCGTACTAGAGCAGTTGTGGGAACACGCGCGGATGGCGGCGACCAATTTGTTGGACTTTGCCGAAGGTGCGGCAAAGAGTATGGATGCTATGAATAAAGCCCTTGCTGATGCAGAAAATCTTCTTCAAAATCCGAATCGGGAAAATTTGTCCAAAGTCGGCGATGATGTAAAGACAATATACAATGATGTTAAAGATGACCTATTTAGCGGCCCCCAAAAGACACCGGGGGCAGCGGTGGATAAACTGACCTCCGAATGGTTACCCGGATCCGAGTCGCCTGATGCTTTTGAGAAAACTTGGCGGGGAACAACGCCCCAGTCGGGGGGAGAAATATTGCCCCGGACTCTAGCCGCCGGTGCGCTAGAAAGCCATCTAGGGGGGAATCAACCCACCAGAGAAGGTGCGTTACATGAATATGGAGAGAAAGCGAAAGACGTAGGCAAGGGAATATCTGGTGCTTTCACGAAAGGAGCGGTAGATTTCGTCGAGAGTGGGCAGGCGGGAAAGCTGGTGATGGATATTTCGGTATTGTGGGATAAATATTTTTCGTCCAACGCCATTGTAAATGATATGCGTGAAAAACAGGCGAATAAGAGTGGCGGTATGGGATCGCCCGGGGGAGCAAACCCATGATCCGTTCCCCGCGCACACTGGAAGAGACCATGACCCTGGGCCTAGACTTGAACGCCACAGCCGCACGAATGGCTACCTCTAACCTCGATCAGGCCGGGGATTTGCAAAAAAGTTCCATCATTGCGGCGCAGTCTCGTATCTATAGTATAGGCCCCATAGATATGGCGCGTCGCACCAACGAAAACATACTCGGCTCCACCCGTAAGGCGCTGGCATCGGATACCGCCAGTCGCCTGGCGGATAGATATGCGGGCATCGCCGATTCTCACGGTCGGTTCGATCATATATTCCGGTCAGCCACCTCCCGGATAGATGCTGCCACAGCGGAGGCCCAAGGGTTTTATCAGACCATCCGGGATCGCTACGATGGCATGGTGTCGGATGTCCGCCGAGCTATTAAGGGCGCGGATACCGGATTCTGGGCGTCGGTAACGTCGGTGGTGACCTCTACTACCAACATACTGACGGCTCTCGGGGTTGACACCCGATTCATGACTGTACGTGGCGCTATCGCAGAGGCCGGTACAGCCCTCGGACGGGTCCGGGAGGATAAGGCAGCCGCCTATCGCGCTGACGCCGCTGGCATGGGGATTACGCCTCATGAAACCGATGATCAGGTTGCGGGAGTGTCCGGTGGGATATCCGACTATCTGGCGTCTGTACGGACCATGCGCCGGAGTTGGCCATCACTGGCGGGTGAGATCGATGGCATAACCCAGACCTTGCGCCGGTCCTTGCCGCTGGCGTCTAACCGGGAATTGTTCCGAATGGCCGACAATGCCCGGAGCTGGGGCTTTGCCACTGGACGGTCGGCGTCAGAAGGCGCGCGCGAGATCGGGGATACGGCCCGGCTCTACCATGAGAATGGGGACGCGGCCGTGCGGGATCTGGTCTATATCAATGAACTTGGCAAGTCTTTTGTCGAGATGACAGGCGTTAATATAGACTTGGAGGAGTTTAGAAACAACACCATGAATCTGGGGCGGCTGGCGCTACCGCTGAACATCAGCATCCGGCAGGCGGCGGAACTAAGTTTCCGTTATGCCGATAGCCTGCAACGGGGGGCGATCTCCATACAGGACATCATGGGGCTGATCAGCGGGTACATGCGCGGAGGCGAGGGCCGGATGGAATGGTTATCGGCGGCAATGCTCAAAAATCTGGATCCCGCCGGACCCGAGAAGGAACTGCTCAATATCCTGCGCCCCTATGCCGGACACTATGAGGTCGCGGGCCGTGTGTTGGAAATCATTGCAACCCGCGACGAACAGGGCTATACTGAAGCTGGGATCGCCGATAAGTGGGCCGATAGTGAACGGTTACAAGCGATGGTTAATATGGCAATAAAGGATGTCATCGACAAAGAACTGTCCGCCATGAATATTCGCAGTCAATCGGATTGGAATTATTGGAGGGAGCAACTGTACCAGAAATATG
>Ga0209777_10009733_pt1 | contig 10311 bp, 12 predicted proteins | sample FrelakmetHBP12HB_FD_187147 | JGI IMG/M metagenome (GOLD analysis project Ga0209777, IMG submission 187147) | Freshwater lake sediment microbial communities from the University of Notre Dame, USA, for methane emissions studies -HBP12 HB (SPAdes)... | ecosystem: Environmental > Aquatic >... | reverse complement strand
ATATAAAATTATGATTAGCCCCGTTTATTGCCACGGAAGGGCATTTTGTTTCCCAGGCAGGTCTCCTGACTTATGGTTCTCAGTTTAACTTGCGCCTTCCCATCCGAAGACAGTGGCTTAATGCAAGGAACTCCCCACTTACAGTGGCGGGCCCGTGCCGGAATCACACCGGCTTCCCTATTCTCCCCCGAAGGGGCACCTGGTAAAATTCTGTTTCCAGTAAAGGATAGTAGCAGAGCCCTTACCTGAAGTCAATTCCTCGCATACACCGGGTTTGAATCTGAAGTAGATTAGTAACTTCTACATAGATACTAAATTGACGAAATGTGAAATGAGTGAACACCATCCGGCATGCGCTATGACCTTATTGCTGCACATTCCTGACGATTGTGCAATCCAATACCAGCATTGACAGCAGGTGGCAGAGCGGATTAGTATCTGAGTGGAAAACATATGAGCTTAATGATAACAGTGTACTCGGATTTCGTCTGACCGTTCTGCTATATCGCTGAGCGAGCCAGCCTGGTCAGGCTGGAAAAGGACTTCGATATTACGGTGGACTGGCGGGGTTTTGAGCTTCACTCAGAGACGCCCGCCGGCGGCATACCCCTCTCCCGGCTGTTTCCAGCGTCCCGAACAAAGGACAGGCGGGAACACATGAAAAACTTCGCTGCCAGCTTCGGTATCGAAGATATGGTTTCGCCGGAAATATTGCCTAACACACGTCGTGCCCTGGCCCTGGCAGAGTATGCCCGTGAGATGGGCAAGCTCGATACTTTTCGCGCTCTCACAATGCAAGCCCGATGGAAGGACGACCGTGACCTGGAAAACGATGGCGTCCTTGGCGACCTGGCGGCGGCTTCCGGGCTTGACCCGCAGCAAGCCCTAACGGCTTGCGACTCCCAGGAGTACCTTGCACGAGTGGATTCCCTGAGGGCTGAAGCCGAAGGAATGGGGATAACCGGAATTCCTACGTTCATCATCGGTAAGGCACGCGTAGTAGGTTGCCAACCTTACCAGATACTGGCTAACGCCGTGCTCCAAGCCGGCGGCTCACTTCGAAGGCAAGCCTAGCCGCCAGCTCGGCTTTACTTTACCTCAACAAAGCACAACGCCGCATTGTACTTTTTAGCGAAATGTTCAATCTCTAGGTCATTGTGCTCAAAACCGAGTCCTTTTCGAGAGCCTCCGCACCAGTGCTGCATTCTTAGGTTCATAAACAGGTATCCCCATTTCAGAGCGCTTCGTTTGCCAAAGATTTGAGCAGGCTCTTCAGCCAGCGTTACACATTGGAGCCACATGTCGGCTCGTGAGTGGGTGGGTCTGGCGAGGTGAGCATTACCTTTAGCTTCCGAAAATGCTGAATCAAAATAAACATTATTATTTTGGTTGTGCGGGGGCTAGGGGGTGGGGTGAGGGGGGGGGTGAGGGTGGGTAGTCCCAAACAGCTTCTGTATCGCTATCTGTATCGCTATCAGAGAAGGTGACTTGCCTGGTATATCTACGTTAGATAATCTTCGTACTCTAGATTACAGCCTCATAACAGACATCGACATGAAACCAACTCAATTTTAAACATGGCTCAATCATGGATTTGATGAAAATATTCTTTTGTAATGTATGACCCAATGAACTTTTATTTCCCACTCAGGACAAACGAGGCTCTAGGATTCTATTCTGGCGGCTTAACAGGGGCAGGCCAAGTGATACCGAACCAGGTTGATTTTCAGTTAGCTATAAACCGAAGTCGAAAATTTGGCGTTAATTTGGCGTTAAATTAAAAAGCACTGGTTATCACTGGACGGTACGCTAGCTTCAAAACATGATTTTACCAACTAACGCAACTGTTCTAAAAGGAACGTAAAATCACCATTTGGGACACTTGTCTTAGAATTAAGAGTCAGCCGCTCTGCCAGTTGAGCTACCAGGGCACGCTTATCAACAGCGTATCATTCTATCATCTGCACTGATTGGAAGCAAGTAGAATCGGAGGGAAATCGTCAAGAGCTAACTCATACCGTCGAGAAAAGCCTTGACGTTCTTGCCCAGAACGCTGTGGTTGTAGCCGCCCTCCAGCACTCCGTACCGCCTCCCCTGGCAGGCCTTTAGCGAAAATTCCTTGACCAGCTTCCCGATGGTCTGATAGTCCTCCGTGGTGAGCAGACCTCCCCAGTCGTCCACACCCCGGTCGAAGCCCGCCGATACCGCGATTACGTCCGCTCTCTGCTTGTCTAAAAACCGGGCGATGCCGTCCACAAACTCCTGCCTGCTCCTGTCCTCGGGGTGGTGATACACCACCTCAGGCACCCTGCTGAAGGTATTGTCCGTGCCATCGCCGAAATGCAGGTCGAAGTCCTGTATCACTGCCCTGTTTATCTTGCCTTCTTTTCTGAGCCTGGCTATTGAGATAGCCATGTTGTTGAAGAAGCAGAACCCCCAGCACGAATCCGGGCTGGCATGGTGGCCCGGCGGCCTGATCAGCCCGAAGGCAGGCTCTCCGCTCATCGCCAGTTCAGCCGCTTTAATGGCCCCTCCCGCTGCCAGCAGGGCGACCTCGTATGTCTGGCTCATCCTCTGAATCTCTGCGATGTGCCACTCGGTATGTACCAGCTTGATATCCTCGATGGACGCAGGCTCCGGGGTGACCAGCTCATAATGCGGCGAGACCTCTCTCAAAATGCTCTCGATACGGCCTGCCTGGGCCGCGGGGTCGCCGGCATAGACCTCCAGATACCGGGGGTGATACACAACCTTCATTTTCAGTCTTCGGCCTTCGGCATCAGCTCTCGCAGGGTATCGGCGTACACCTGGAAGCTGTAAGCATCGAACAGCACGAATGCCACTTCCTTTAAAGAAGTGTCCTGCTCGGCGAAATCCATGGCGGTCTCCAGGGCTATCCTGGCCGCAGCCTCCATAGGATAGCCGTAGGCTCCCGTGCTTATGGCAGGGAAGGAGATACTTTTCAGGCCTTTCTCGGCTGCCAGCTTCAGGCTCTCCCTGTGCGCGCTGGCCAGAAGCTCCGCCTCTCCGCTGGTGCCGCCATGCCACACCGGGCCCACAGTATGAATCACGTGTCTGGCCTTAAGCCTGCCCCCTGTGGTGATAACCGCCTGGCCCGCAGGCAGTCGCCCTATCTTATCCCTGATTCTGCGGCATTCCTCCATGATCGCCGTACCACCGGCGCGGTGTATAGCGCCATCTACGCCGCCGCCACCCATCAGCCCGGAGTTGGCGGCGTTGACGATGGCCTCGGTGGCCTGCCGGGTGATATCGCCCTGAATCAAAACGAGCCTGGTCTTATTTACCACAAGCTCCATATCTACTTCTCGGGGCCCTCGCCCGCCTCTTTCTCGGCTTCCACTTCTTTCGTCCTCAGCCAGCGCTTGATCTCATCGAGTCCCGGCGGAGAGACGTAGAACACTTCTATGTCCGCAGGGAACTGCACCTGATGCCCTTCCCTCATCAGCAGTATCCCGACCTCGCTCTCCTTCAACGTATCGTTTATCATCTTCGCTATGTGCTCGTTTCTCTTCTTCTGGGCCTGAATATAGGATTCGTAGACCTTGTCGAATACCTTCTGGTTTTGCAACCCCACCGCCAGGCATCTCGTCCAGTCCATTGACTCCGTCAGCAGGTCCGCATCCTCGAGCGGCTCGAGTTCAGCCCCCTTGTCCAACCTCGCTTTGATTATCCCGTAGCTTGTGCTGTTCAGTTCCTCGATAATCTTGCCCCCCTCCTCACCACCCACAGGCACCAACTCGTGATACACCTTCTTTGCGACGCCCAGCTTCAGCTCCAGGCTGGTCAGTTGCACCTCCACCTGGTCCCAGTACCTGAACACCTTCTCGAAAAGCTCGCCCTGTATATCCCTGGGAGTGAAGATAAGGGGTACAAAGAACAGCTTCCTGGCAGCCTTGTATTCCTCAACCGAAGGTTTCTCTATTTTGCCCAGCTCTTGCGACATCATTCACCGCCTTGGACATCCTAGATTACATTCCCTCTCCCTTGACGGGAGAGGCGAGAGCCTGTCCTGAACTTGTTGAAGGATGAGGGTGAAACTTCCATCCTCACCATTGGAGCATCCGCTCCCGCATGCCAAATAAACTCTCACCAGAAGTCGATATTGCTGATATTCTCGGTCTCCCTGATGGTCTTACCTATCTCGCGCTTCGCTGCCTCATCCTCTATAGGCTCTACCTCCGAAATCGGCAGCCCCGCCTTGTTCTTCTTCGATTTCCACTTGGCTATGAACCCCGGCACAACCGCATAGCCGCAGGTCCCTCCCCCGCCGCAACAGGAAGAGTCCAGCGTAGTAGTCCCCATTACATAGAGGACTTCCTTCCCGTTATACTTCAATCGCTCTTCCTTGCAGGGGATATAGAACCCCGATATACCCCTTACCTCTTCATTCAATGGCAGATGCGTATATTCCTGTTTCATCTCGTCTCCCTCCCCTCTAACCGCTTGGATTTGGACACCTTAGGCTTGTCCTTCCCGGCTTTAGTTTGCTTCTTATTGGCAAAGCCATTCATACGGAACCACGACGGCGTGCGATAACCTTTTACGCTCATTTCTTCCTTCGCGGCAGCATAGCCGTTGACTGCCCCAGAGTTACCCTGCGCCCTTTTTGATTCTGTGCCCAGCTTTCAATCTCTACAAGACCTTCCCCGTCTTTTACATACTTGTCTGCCACCTTACCCTGGAAGGTCATGGTATCGCCCGGGAAAACGTTCCCCCTCATCTCAGCGTAATGCCTCCTCAGCATGCCCTCTCCGCCAATCCAGTTGGTCACAAGCTGCGCCAGGAAGGCTGCGTTATGCGGGCCATGTGAGATGACATTGGGCAGCCCCAGCATCTGATTGGCAAACTGCTGGTCGTAGTGATGCGGGCCGTAATCGTTGACCGCCGCCCCCCATTTCAGGATGGTCACTAGGCTGATACCTTTCACCATTGGAGGCAGCGGAGCGCCGACCTCGACATCCTCGAAGTAAATCTGCTTCTTGCTCGGAGGCTCGAGCCTTACCTCATCCAATAGCGGAGGGGGCTCCGGTGCCTTTGACGACGAGGCTGAGCCTTCGATGGAGACCATAGCCTCGCTGGTTATTCCCGCCAGCTCTTTCCGCTGATTGCGGTGCTCGTTCTCCATACGGACGAACACCATCTTTCCCGATTTCCCCTCCCTTTCATACACATCGCCGATCTTGGCCGTGCTCGTTATCATGTCGCCCGTCCTCAAAGGGAGAAAGAACTGGAACTCATAGAAAGCCTGGAATGTCTTTGGGAAAGGAAGCTCAAACGGCATGATCGTGGCCATGTGAGACAGGTCCGGGCGCTGTCTGAAGGCGCGGTTTGCCGGGTCGAACACGTGGAGGAAAGCCGGCGGGGCGATGATGCCTCCCCAGCGCGTCTTCTTCGCATATTTCTCATCCTGCCACAGCGGGTTCTCGTCCGTGGTAGCTTCGATGAATCTGTTAATAGCCCACAGCGACACCTCGTCAGGGGGGAAATCCTCAAACAGCCTGGTGCCGATGGACTTCTTCATCTTAGGGGTAATCGCCGACTTGCCTGCCATATCGTATATCCTTCTAAATTGTGATTCAGATTCAGACTCGCATCTATTGTGCCATTTAGCCTTAGGCCGTGTCAAATAGAAGAATCTTGTCGGGAAGTAGCTGAGGAACGAGAGCGGAAACCCGCCTACGGCGGGCAGTGGGCACAGGTAGACATGAAGAGGCTAGTGCTCAAATAACGGTCTCCGCGGTCGGGCAACAGCACCACCACCGTGCCCGATTTCATACCCTTGGCAACCTTGAGGGCTCCCGCCAGCGCCGCCCCGCTCGACATCCCCACAAACAGGCCCTCTTTTGTGGCCAGCAGCCTGGTGGTCTCGAATGCCTCGTCGTCGGTAATGGTGATCTCGTCATCCAGTGCGGACGACTTGAAAATGCGGGGCACAATGGATTCATGCAGGTTCTTCAGGCCCTGTATGCTGTGGTTCTCGGTAGGCTCCACGCCGATGATTTTCACCGAGGGCTTGTGCTCTTTGAAGTACTTCGAGACGCCCATCAGCGTTCCGGTCGTGCCCATACCCGCCACGAAGGCGTCGACTTCGCCCTTGGTCTGTTTGAATATCTCCGGGCCTGTGGTCTCGTAGTGGGCCACCACGTTGTTCTCGTTGTCGAACTGATTGGGCATAAAATACTCGTCAGGGCTCTCCTTGAGTATCTGGTGTGCCCGTATGATAGCGCCATCGGTGGAACGGTTCCCCGGTGTGAGTTCTATCTCAGCGCCGAAGGCCTCGATAGTGCGCCGCCGCTCCACGCTGACGCACTCGGGCATGGCCAATTTAACTTTGTAGCCCAAAGCTGCCCCGATCATCGCCAGAGCTATTCCCGTATTGCCCGATGTGGGCTCGAGTATGGTCTTGCCCGGGACCAGCTTGCCCGACTCGATAGCCTTCCTGACCATGTATAAAGCAGCGCGGTCCTTGACCGACCCGCCGGGATTGCTTCCCTCCAGCTTGGCCATCAACCTGACTTTGTGGCTCGAGTTCAGGTTCTTCAGCTCTACCAGAGGCGTATTCCCTATAGAATCAATAACGCTCATCTCTAATCTCTACGGCCTGCAAATTCAGGCGACAATTGAACTGCCGTTGAAAGTATTATATCATTTGGCGCACCTCGTGTCATTCGTCGGTTTTCGAGGCCGTTTACAAATAGGGAGTACAGAGGAGATTACGAAACCAACCACTCCTCTAAACTCCCCCTTTTCTAAAGGGGGATACAGGGGGATTACAAATTCAATTTATGATTTCGAAATTCGGATTTCGTATTTAACTCTCAGGGGTGCCCCCCAATTCATTCTTCTCCCCCAAGAATGAGGGATACAGAGGCGGTTGAAAAAGCGCCTGGAAACGCATGACCATGCTATAATAAGCGCGACTTTGCACTCATCGCCGAAATAAATCTTAACACCAAGGAATATAGCTTACTGTGGAGATCTCCGTAATAGTCTGCGCCAAAAACGCCGAGAAGACCACTGAGGCATGTCTCAAGTCGATTGAGGAGAACGAGCCGTCTGAGATTATTGTAATAGACGGGAACTCCTCTGATGCCACTGTACAAATCGCCAGCAAGCACACCGACAAAATATACTCCGATGAAGGCAAAGGCCTTGCTTATGCTCGGCAACTGGGAGCCCAGAAAGCCCGCAGCGAATACATTGCCTATGTTGATTCTGACGTTGTACTGACCCCGAACTGCCTTCAAAAAATGCTGGAGGAATTGCAGGAAATGGGGTATGCGGGGATACACGCCCAGGTACTGAGCCTGAGCAATGAGAATTACTGGGAGTGGGCTGAAGACCAGCACGTCCGCATGATGTTCAACAGGGTGGGCGAACGAAAATGGATAGGAAACATAGCTGCGATATTCAGGAGACAATCTGTCATGGAGAATCCGTTCGACCCCTTCTTCATCGGGGCCGGAGAGGATAAAAACCTTTCCTTGAACCTAAGGAAGAAAGGACTTAAACTCGGCATTTCCTCAACTCAAATCTACCACCAGCATAGGACCAGCGCCAGAGGTTTTATTAAGCAGAGAATCTGGTACGGCAAGGGTGATTCCAGATTTCTCTGTAAATACAGGCCGATAACACAGCTCATTAGGCCCTTTCTGTTGATTCCCTTCGGCATATTTGTCTGCCTCAGAAAAAGAAGCCCTAAGATGCTCCCCTACTATATTGTATGGTTGGTTTCCAGTGACATCGGTATGGTCACAGGGCTCGCTCAGCTTACGTTCCAAAAGCTAAGGATGAAAAGGCAGCATTGAGGTTCAAAGAGGTTTCTTCTCGCCCAACTTTATGCATAAAGGAGGCTGCTACGAAGACTAACATTATGAACTGGAGAAGGTGGGCATTTGTTCTGGCGATGATGGGATGCGTCCAGTTTATCGTGCTTACCACAGTCGCCATGTTCTACTACCCTGGCGGAACATACACGAACCATGATGCGGTTGGCTATTCATTTTGGTACAACTTCTTCAGCGATTTAGGCAGACGGGCCACGTTTTCAGGAGCTTCGAATACGGTCTCCCATATCCTTTTTGTCACGGCCCTTTGCTTCGCAGCGCTCGTCCTGGCTCTGGCCTTCGCCGCATTGCCCCAGCTATTCACTAAGGTGAAATCTGCCAGACGTCTCGCCGTTCTGGGCTCGATTGTCGGCATAATATCAGTTATCTCATACATCGGCATTGCGTCTCTGCCTTCGGACCTTCACCTCTCAACCCATCGGCTATTTGTTTATATAGCTTTTACGGCATTTCTTCTCGTTGTAGCACTTTATTCCGCTGCCATATTCCGGAATAAGTCCTATCCGAACGTTTATGCCTTCACATACCTGGCTTTTGCAGTCATATTGGCGCTCTACCTGGTACTTCTTTTCGCCGGCCCCAAAGCGGAGACAGCATGGGGCAACAGGCTTCAAGCAACGGGGCAGAAGATAGTGGTCTACGCCGAGATACTATGTATGTTAATTCAGTCATACGGAGCATTGAGAGTTCAAAGAAGACTTCAGAGCCTGGAATGATTCCAAGGTGTCTTCAGCCTGCTTCCAGCGTCCTCAACTCCCACTTGCCATCCTGAATATATAGGAATGAGAATGAGTCCGTCATATCACCATCGTCTGCCAGCAGGTCAGCATAAACCATCGGGCAATGAGTGTGCCCAATGACCAGCCTGACCTTCGTTCTCTGGGCATAGTCCATTGCCCTCAAATGAATCAGTCCCACGTGCCTGTTCCAATCTTCCCTCGCTCCCCTGGCTTTCGTTTGATATGGAGTCTCTTTCTTGAAGCAAGGAAGAGTCCTGAGGCGAGACCATACCCAGACGGAAAATCGGGGAAACCTGCTTGACATCCAGTAAGCCACCCGCGAGATACCGGGGAATAGAGGCACATTCCAGATAAAGTCGAACCCATTCCAAATCCAGTCGAATTCCCACCCATGCTTGAAGGAAAATCCCTCCGCACGATATTCAGATTTCATCCGGGCTCCCGGCAGATATTTCCGTCTTGCCGAGTAATCGTGGTTTCGGTTAACCCAGATGTTAGTCAGTCGTTCTTGCCGTCTGCGGTGATTTAGTTCACCTAGCTGCTTCCATGATTCCGTTCCCCTTATCACATCCCAGGTTTCTTCCTAGGGGTCTCCCACATCTCCCAGGTAGATCAGGATGTCCGGCTTCAATGCATCCATTCTCTGTACGAATGTCCTGATTATGTCAACCTTAGAATTATCATGGATATGGAAGTCACTAACCGCTACCATCGTCGCCATCCACCCACCTCTTCAGCCATTCATTCCACAAACGGCAGTCGGCGTTCACTAGGCTGCGACATTCTACGAAGAGATCATCAACCATGCAAGAGGCTGAGCGTAAAATTGACGCTTCAATACTCTAAAAGAAGACTCCGGGGGAGGATAAGGTAAGTTAGGAGAAGAATACCCTTAGTCGTCTAACCGACTTCGGGGCTTTTTACATTCAAAACCTGGCGCGCCCGGGGGAATTCGAACCATGACGTGAGGGCTACAGGAAGCCGCAACACTAAAATTTGACCAGCTTCTGTCAATGCAGCAAGAATAGTATCAGCCCATCCAGCGGATTAGCAAAAGACTAGCAAGAATCTATCCCAGCAACACATTGGGCGAAGCAACAGTGAACTGTGCGGCGGAGTGAAACGGCGTCCGCACGAGTGATTCGTTAGACATAGCTATTTCATTCAGGGTCAATGCGGCTGCCATCCGGCTCATATGCTATCCACTCACCACCTTCAGCTTTGAAAAGAAGTTCTTGTCCTTGCTGCTTTAGCTGCCATTGAAGGCCTCTGCCAGACCAAAGCAAGTCGCCTTTTTCGTTTACCTTTGTCGCTGAATCTAATACTTGAGTATCATATTTTCTATCCTTCGCTTCTTTGATTTCTATGTATTCAACGCTTTTAAATTCTAAACTCTGGTCAACGAAGTTCCTTTTTAAAACTATATTGTCGGCATTTCCTGTCATAGCAATTGTAGGGTATAGCAAGCCAGAAAACAGGTCGCTTTTAAATAGCTTGCGACTTATTGCTATCGTCAATTTGTAATAGTGTTCTTCACCAGAATTGACTATTTTTGAAAACTTATAAGAAAGATAATTGGAGTGAACCCCTGAAACTGGACACAATGGGTTAGGAGGGTTTGGCAGGGTTGAGTATAATCACAAGACAAGAAAGAACCCTGCCATGAGAAACCACAGAAGTTTCAGTGTAGAATTCAAGCGTCA
>Ga0209777_10009732_pt1 | contig 10311 bp, 8 predicted proteins | sample FrelakmetHBP12HB_FD_187147 | JGI IMG/M metagenome (GOLD analysis project Ga0209777, IMG submission 187147) | Freshwater lake sediment microbial communities from the University of Notre Dame, USA, for methane emissions studies -HBP12 HB (SPAdes)... | ecosystem: Environmental > Aquatic >... | reverse complement strand
TCGGCGGGGAAACACGGCTGCAAACTGCGCAGCCGTGGCACCCACGGATTCGATTGTCTACTGGCCGTTCAGCGCTTCCAGGAGCGATTCGATGACGATTTCCTCTTCGCCGTCCAGAAGCGTCCGCGGATCGAGAAGCACGCGGTCGTCCTGGATTCGCGCGAAGACCGGCGGCTCGCGGCGCCTGAGGCGCGCGGCCAGTTCGTCGGCCGTCATCTTCTCGCTCGTGATCGCGATCAGGCGCGTAGGAATGGGCTGGGCGGGCAGCGAGCCGCTGCCCATCTCGGACTGGCCGTCCATGGTGGTGATGGTTGCGCCGCGGGCAAGCTCGGTGACCTGCTGGGCGATGCGGTCGGCTGATTCGCGGACCTGGGCAAGGTCCCGCGAAAGCATTGCCAGCGTGGGAACTTCACGCAGGGCCGTTGCCTCGTCCAGGAAAAGGCCGAGCGTCGCCTCCAGGGCGGCCAGGGTCATCTTGCTGATGCGCACGATTCGCGCCAGCGGGTTCTTGCGGACCTTCGCAATGAGCACGGCCTTGCCGAGGATGATCCCGCCCTGCGGCCCGCCGATGAGCTTGTCGGCGCTCGCCGTGATGATGTCGGTGCCGGCGCGGACGGAGTCGGGCAGGGTGGCCTGGTCGGTAAAGCCGAAGCGCGAGAAATCCAGCAGCGCTCCGGCGCCGACGTCGTCGATGATCACAAGGTTTCTGGCGTGGGCGATCTCGACGAGCTCAGGCAGCGGCACCTCGGCCGTGAATCCGACGATCTTGTAGTTGCTTGGATGGACCCGCAGGATGGCCGCGGTGTTCTCGGTAATCGCGTTCTCGTAATCGCGGGCGTGCGTCTTGTTCGTTGTGCCGACCTCGACGAGGCGTGCGCCGCTGGCGAACATGACGTCGGGCAGGCGGAAGGACCCGCCGATCTCCACGAGTTGCCCGCGCGAAACGATGACTTCCTTTCCGGCGGCCACCGTGTTGAGGACAAGCATGGTTGCGGCCGCGTTGTTGTTGACGACGGTGGCGGCCTCGCAGCCCGTGAGGCGCCCGAGGAGCCACTCGATCCGCTCATCACGGCGCGAACGCTTGCCGGTGGCGGTGTCGACCTGGAGGATGGAGTATGCCGCGAGGTGCTCCTGGATCTGCTCCAGAGCCTTGGCCGGAAGGACCGCACGCCCAAGGCCGGTGTGCAGGATGATGCCGGTGGCGTTTATGGCTCGCCGATAGTGGGGCCCGACCGCGCTGCGAAGGTGCTCGTCGGCCCTCGTGAGAATGAACTGGTGGATCGCGGCTTCGTTGGCGCCGCCGCATGCGCCGCGGGCTATGAAGCCTCGCGTGTCTTCGACGGCCTCGCGGACGGCATCGACGAGGATGAGTCGCGGCACCGTGGTGGCCCATCGCTTCATTTCATCGGTCTGGAGAAGGGCCTCGACGGATGGGATTTGCCGGAAGAGGGTCTCTTTTGCCGGTTCCATAGGGTTCTCCGGTTCGGCGGTTCTGGCGGCCCTATAGACTACCGCGCTCCTCACACCAGAACAAGGCCGCCTCTGCTGTACTGCGTCTCGGCGGGGTGGCCGTGCTACCCGGCAAGGGACGGAGCGCCTAGAACTGAGGGGTTACGCGCGGCGAAAGATTCGCTTCGGAGGCGGGCGGTCGCTCGTGTATGATATCGGTATGGTGGAGCGAGAAATGAGAATCGCGGACAATGTGACGCAGTTGGTGGGGAACACGCCGCTCGTCTGGCTGGACCGGGTTGCGGCCGGGGCGGCGGCGCGGGCTTCGTGCCCAAGGTTCTGAACCGCTCGGTGGTGGACGAGGTCATCCAGGTCAAGACGAAAGACGCGATGGCTACGGCGAGGGCACTGGCCAAACAGGAAGGCATTCTGGCGGGCATCTCGTCGGGTGCGGCCCTGTGGGCGGCCCTGGAGGTCGCCAAACGAAAGGAAAACCAGGACAAGCTGCTCGTCGTCATTCTGCCCGACACGGGGGAGCGATACCTGACGACGGACCTCTTTCGCGAAGCCTGAAAGAAACACCATGGGCCGAAAGGCGGCCAACGAGGCGGCGCCGGCTTACAGCATCGACGTGAGGGATACCCGGTGCCCGCTGACATTCGTTCACGTAAAAGTGGGATTGGATGCGATCAAGGTCGGGCAGGTGCTGGAAGTCATCCTCTCGGAGGGCGAGCAGATACAAGATGTGCCGCGCAGCCTCAAAGAGGAAGGGTACCGCGTCCTCCAAGTGCGGCGCGAGGGCGATAAGTTCCGCCTGCTGGTGCGCAAAGGCAAAAGATGAAGAGCCGACAACTTACCCCTGCCGAGTTGGACCGGTACTCGCGCCACATCCTCCTGCCGCAGGTGGGGGTGGATGGGCAGCGGAAACTCTCGGCGGCCAGCGCGCTGGTGGTCGGTGCGGGCGGCCTGGGGTCGGCGGCGCTGGCGTACCTTGCGGCCGCAGGCGTCGGGCGGATCGGCATTGTCGACGCCGACCGCGTGGAACTGTCGAACCTGAACCGCCAGGTGCTTCATGCGTCGGTGTCGGTAGGGCGGCCGAAGGCCGAGTCGGCCCGGCAGGCCATCGAGGCGCTGAACCCGGGGTGCGAGGTTTGCGTGATCGGCCGGCGTTTGGTGGCCGAGACGGTCCGCCGCACGGTCCGCGGGTGGGATGTGGTCCTCGACTGCACGGACAACTTTCCGACGCGGTTTATCGTGTCGGATGCATGCTGGCTGGAAAAGGCGCCGCTCGTAACGGCGGGCGTGCTGGGCTTCGAGGGGCAGCTTATGACGGTGCTGCCGGGCGGGGCGAGCCCGTGCTATCGCTGCCTGATCCCCGAGCCTCCGGCCGACCGGTTTGTGGCCACGTGCGGCCAGGCGGGCGTTTTCGGGCCGGCGGTCGGCGTGCTGGGGACGCTCCAGGCCGTCGAAGCGGTCAAGGTGCTGCTCGGCATCGGTTATGGTTTTGAGCGGCGCCTTCTTGTGTACGATGCGCTGAAGGGGCGGCTGCGCGTCCTGGACCGCGTCGCGGACCCGGCATGTGCGCTGTGCGGCCCGCGGGCGACGATTACGGACGTGGTTGAGTACCAGGTGACGTGTTGCCCGGGCGGCGTGTGCGGGCCGGACGGATGCTGCACGCCCGCGGAAACGCCGGTGAAGTCGCCTGAGCGAGTCAAGAAAACCGCTCTGAAGCGGGGGCGGAAAGGACGTTAACCTTATGGCACGCGGAAGAAAACCTGCATGCGCCACGCCCGTCGAGGGCCGGCTGAGCACTCGCGGAGACGCGCCGGACTACCAGGCCCTGAAGGCGGGCGGAATCATCCGCCAGCGGCAGAAGGACCGGTTCACGGTGCGCCTGAAGTGTGCGGGCGGCCGGATGCCGCTGGAGTGCCTGGCCAGGATCGTGGAGGTCGCGAAGCGGTACGGCCAGGACTGGGTCCACCTGAGCGTCCGGCAATCGGTAGAGATACCTTATGTCCATGCGGACAATGTCGAGAAGGTGCGCGAGGCGCTGGCCGAGGTCGGCCAGGAGATCGCCACGTGCGGAGCGCGGGTGCGCGTGCCGGTGGCGTGCGGCGGGTGCGAGTACAATCCGCGCGGCCTGGTTGACACGCAACGCATGGCGCTGGAGGTGAGCGGCCGGTTCTTCGGCCGCGGGCCGCTGGCCGGGAAGTTCAAGATCGCTTTCTCCGGATGTCCGAACGATTGCCCGCACACCAGCGCCAACGACCTGGGGTTCCAGGGGGCCGTCGAGCCGGCGCTGAAACTGCGTGGTTGCACGGCGTGCGGCGTGTGTGCGCCGGCGTGCAAGGAAGGGGCGATCGTCATCGACGCCGGCTCGGGCAAGCCGCGATGGATCCGCCAGGAGTGCGTTTATTGCGGCGACTGTATCCGGGCGTGTCCCGCCGACGCATGGAGCTCGCAGCGGACGGGGTGGATGGTGCGGGCCGGCGGCAAGCACGGCCGGCATCCGGTCATGGGCGGCAGGATCGCCGAGTTCCTTCCGGACTCCAAGGTGCCGGAGGTGATCGAGGCGGTCCTCGCGTGGTACACCAAACATGCGCAGAGCAAGACCCGCGTGCGTTTGGGCAACCTGCTGCTTGAGCCGAAGCTGTGGAAGGAGTTCCTGGCGGACTTAAAGCCCGTGCTGGGTGAGTGGGCGGCCCGACACCCGAAGCCGCCGCAAGCCTGCGAAATTCATACTTGAGATGGCGCTGGTGGGGTAACTTTATTTAGCCGCCCCGCTTGCGGGGCGTGTGTTGTTGCCGCGAGGCGCGGCCGTTTGCAATTCAATTGAACATTTACGGAAGGAGAAGTCATGGCTGAACAGAAGAAGCAAGGTCTTGGTACGCGGGGCCTTCATGCCGGACAGACGCCCGACCCGACGACGACCGCCTGCGCGGTGCCCATCTACGCAACGAGCAGTTACGTCTTTAAGAGCACCGACCATGCGGCCAACCTGTTCGCCCTGAAAGAATTCGGCAACATCTACAGCCGCCTGATGAACCCCACAAACGACGTCCTGGAAAAGCGTTTGGCGGCCCTGGACGGCGGCGTCGGCGGCCTCGCATTCGCCAGCGGCCAGGCGGCCATCACGGCGGCCGTATTGACCATCTGCCACGCAGGCCAGAACTTTATCTCCGCCACCAGCCTCTACGGCGGCACGTGGACTCTCTTTACGCAGACGCTGAAGAAACTCGGCGTCGAGGTCCGCTTCTTCGACCCGGACCATCCCGAGCAGATCGCCAAGCTGGCCGACAAAAATACGCGGTGCGTGTACCTGGAGACCCTCGGCAACCCGAAGAACGACGTGCCGGACTTCCGGGCCCTGGCCGACGCCGCCCACAAGATCGGCGTGCCGGTGATAATCGACAACACTGTCATGACGCCGTTTCTTTTCCGCCCGATCGAGCACGGCTGCGACATTGTCGTTTATTCCACGACGAAGTTCATCGGCGGCCACGGCGTACACATCGGCGGCGCTATCGTCGACGGCGGGACATTCCCGTGGGCCGACGACCCCAAGCGCTGGCCCGAGTTCTGCGCCCCCGACGACGCCTATCACGGTGTGGTCTTTACGGAGGCCCTGAAGCCCATGGGCAACATCGCCTATATCATCCACATCCGCACGCACTGGCTGCGCGACGTGGGCGGCTGCATGAGCCCGTTCGCGGCGTTTCTGTTCCTGCTGGGCGTTGAGACGCTGCACGTTCGCATGCCGCGTCATTGCGAGAACGCCCTGAAGGTCGCCCAGTGGCTCCAGAAGCATCCGGCGGTTGAGTGGGTCAACTATCCGGGCCTGCCGGGCCATACGCATTACGCCAGCGCGAAGAAGTACCTGCCCGACGGGGCGGGGGCGATCATCGGTTTCGGCATTCGCGGCGGGGCCGCGGCTGGCATCCGTCTCATCAATAACGTCAAGCTCCTGAGCCACCTGGCCAACATCGGCGACGCAAAGAGCCTCATTATTCACCCGGCCTCGACGACGCACTCGCAGCTTACGGCCGAGGAGCAGCAGCGGACGGGCGTTACGCCGGAGTACGTGCGTCTGTCCATCGGCATCGAGGACGTAGAGGACATCATTGCCGACCTCGACCAGGCGCTCGGGGCCTCGCAGAAATAGAAGGGGGCCTCATGTCGCCGCATGCCTGTGTCGGCCGCACACCTTGTACCATTGCGGGGCTGCTCCTGGTGCTGGCCGGCCTCCTGGTTTCCGACGCCGCCGCCCAGATGGTCGCCGGCCCCAAGATTCCCGGCTTCGCCGAAACGTTCGGCGTGGAGCCCGGTCAGCGGACAAGCCCGTATACGGCCAAACTCGTGGCTGGCAGCGTCCCGGCCAACATTCTTTGGCCCGAGGACCAGCCGAGTTTCACGATCCAGATCGTCTCCAATCTTGACGAGCCCCTCCATGTCAAGGGCAAGATCGACGTGGTGGCGTACGGCACGCGGGGCCGGCCGGGCGACATCTGGAAGCCCGACATGTTCAAGATCGCCGACGTCGGGTCCGTGCCGATCGACGTTGCGCTGGGGCCGAAGGGTTTCGTCGACGTGACCGTGCGGCCGGCCATTCCGGCGAAGTTCGGCGCGTATGGCATTGTGGCGGACCTCGGGCCGCACGGCCGGCAGTTCGTCACGAGTTGCGTCCGCACGTTCGCCGCCACTCCGGGGCGGGTGCAGTACCCGAAGTTCTGCCTCGACGCCATCTCGGTCGACGTACTCAAGCGGCTAGGCGTCAAGGCCGTCCGCCAGAACGTCCCGTACAAGCCGACGACCGACAAGGACTTCGCCGATTGGTTCGACCGCCAGGCCGCCATGCTCAAAGAGTACAGCGACGCCGACATCGCCGTCCTCTTCATGGTGGGCGGCGGGGCGTACACGGGCGACACGCAGCCGCTCGGCCGCCCGCGCCCGTGGCTGGACGAGGGCGGCGTGATGCTTGAGACGAAGTTCGACCTGGCGTGGGTGCCCAAGTACGACGCAGATTTCCGCCAGTGGTGCACGAAGTTCGCCGCGGCGTTCGGCTGGCCCAAGGGGTCGGTCAACGCTTTCTCGCTCTGGAACGAGCCGTGGGAAGGCATCTCGATCTCCGGCTGGGGCGCCGACATGCTGCGGTACCGCGAGATCTTCACGGCGATGTGCCTGGGCGTGGAGGACGCCCGCAAGGATGCCGGCGTAGAAGTCCTCCTCGGCGGCGGCGACTCCACCTCCAACGCCCTCGACAAGTTCTTCGCCGACGGCTCTGACGAGTTCCTGAAGTGGTTCGACTTCTGCAGCATCCACTACCAGGGGCTGGCCCCGCACTCGACCATCAAGTCTTGGGTGGATCGCAAGGGGCCGCGCGGCCGCGTCCGCGTCTGGGACACAGAGTCGTGGGTCGCCAACACCGACGACCGCGTGGCCGCCGTCGTGGCCGCCGACCGCGCGGCGGGCTACGACCGCGCGATGGGCGTCTTCCACGGCAACATCGCCGCGGAACAGACGTACAACGTTCGGACGGCCGACGGCAAGCCAAGGCGCGTCAAGACCTGCACGGCGTGGCCGGTGGCGGCCTCGATCGGCGCCGTCCAGCACTTTATCGGCGAGAGGGACTTCAAGGGGCTCCTTTTCACCAACGGACTGCCGTGGGTCATGCTGATGGATGGACTGCCGGGCAAGGACGGCAAGCCGGACCCCGACGACGGCACCGTGGTGGTCGTGGGCGACCTCGGCGAAGAGTTCGGCGCCGCCAACGTGGCATTCCGGACCGCACGCGGCCTGGCGGAGGTCGCGCACAAAGCGGAACTTCGCAAGCAACTGGCCGCCTTGCCGGCCGACGCCCCGGCCACGGACCGCGAGGCCCTCCAGGCTCAGATGGCGAAGTTCGAGGTCCTGAGCGGCGCCACGATGACCCTGTCGGCTGCGGGCGGGCGCTTCAGCCTGTACGATTTCTACGGCAACGCCGTTGCGCCGAAGGACGGCCGCATCGTCGTGCCGCTCGATGGCCGCGGCTTCTTCCTTCGGGCCGATGGGTCGCCCGGCTCGCTGGCCGAACTCGTCAAGGCTGTCCGCGAGTCGCGGATCGAAGGGATCGAGCCGCTTGCCACCGTGGCCCACGACATGACTGCCCGCATCGAGCAGGGGCCGGCGCTGCGTCTGACGCTCACGAACGTCCTCAACCGCCCCGTCTCGGGCACGCTGACGGTGAGGTTGGGAGGCCTGAAGGTCGAGCCCGCCTCGCAGCCGCTGGTGTTCGCGCCGAACGAGACCAAGGAGGTTGTGCTGAAGGCGAGCGGCGCGGCTGTCGCCAGCAACACCTATCCGCTGGACCTGACCTTCGACGCCGGCGCCGACGGCACGGCCGTCCACCAGGAGGACCTGCACGTCAACGTAATCGCGCGGCGGACGATCAAGGTCGACGGCAACCTCGAGGACTGGAAGGGCGTCCTGCCTCAGCCCGTCACGTCGGGCGACGCCGGCCCGACGCTGACCGAGGCCGCATGGTTCCCCTTCAGCAAGTTTGATGCGTCGGTCACGAAGGGCTTCGCGACGGGCTACCTGGCGTACGACAAGGACTGTTTCTACTTCGCCGCCAAGATCGCCGACGACACGCCCGATGAGGGCACCTGCCGCTTCGAGACCCGCAACGACGACGAGTACTTCTATCCCGAGACCAGTTATGGGGTCGACCGCGACAAATCTGCCGGCAAGAAGGCCGCTCCGCCGCAGGCCGCCGAGAAGACCCCTCTGAAATGGCCGGAAGGCGTCCGCCGCTACTCTTACCGCAAGCGGCCGGAACTGCCCGCCGGCAACGCCCCCAACCACGACAACGTGCAGATCGCCTTCAACGTCCTCGCGCCGCAAGAGAAGCCCTGGCGCCCCTTCCCGCCGGGGACGATGCCCGGCTTCGTCACCTACAAGGACACCGACTACGAGTACGCGCTGAACCAGGTGGCGCCGAAGTACGGCGGCGGGGTCGAGATCTGGCGACTCGAAGTGCCCGGCATGCCGCACAAGCATTTCTACCCGCGGCAGCCGAAGTCGCCGAAGGACGGACCCGTGAAGGACGGCCAACTGAAGTTTGTCCGCGACGGCAACACGCTCGTCGTCGAGGCCGCCATCCCGTGGTCCGAAATTCCGGACGTCAAGAGGCGCCTTGACGAGGGCAAGCCCATCAAGTTCTCGTACCGCGTGAACGACAACGCCGGCAAGGGCTGCATGGAGCTCTCGCGCCTGCGGAGCGTCGCCCGCCGCAACGGCTCTTTCCACGTCGATTGGGTCGAGCACTGGGCTAACGAACTGGAGTTTGCGCTGGAGAAGTAGGCCGCCGAGAAAAAGCGCCCGGCGCCTTTTTCACTTCTCGGCCGGCTTGGGCGGCGCGACCGAAAGGGGCTTGATGGTTAACGCCTCTCGGTCCGGCAGGGCGGGGAACTTTGCGTGGGGCTCCGCCTGGTACCAGTAGGCCACCGACGCAATGTCGTCTTCTAGCGGCAGGTAGCGCCCGCCAGTTTGCCAGCCGAGCGCCTGGATGGTCACCTTGAGGTCCTTCTGGAACCTGACCGGGTCCGCGATGTGCCAGCGATAGAGTCCGAACCGCTGGCCGACTTCGTAGATTCTCTCCGGCGGAAGCACCTGCGCGAGGCCGGTGTAGGGCGTGGAGAAGGGCTGATACTTTTTCGTCACGACCGGCTCACCGCCGGGCTGGGCCGGCGGATGCGTCTGGCGGATCGAGAAGTCGTAGCTGCCGCAGAAGTAATCCTCCGTGCCCGTGCCGCAGATGGTCGGAAATTCTTTGTCGCCATCCATGAAGAACTTGATTTCGCCTTCGCCCCACCAGCCGGGGCTGTGGACTTCCCACGCCAGGTAAGTGCCCACGTAGTGCCCCTGGCCCGCTACGCCGTCGAGGATGGTATAGAGGCCCTTGGCCTTGAGCGGATTCTCGCGGCGGAACTGCGCGTGCAAATAGGCGGCGTCCTGCGGCACGTCGGCCAGCGTGTAGTTGATCTGGTAATACACCGTCATGTCCTTCTCGTCGCGGTTCTCCATGGTGATGCGGGCCTTCTTGCGGAACGGCATCTGCCAGTAGCAGTTGAAGGCGCTGCCGGGGTTCACGCACACGGGCAGCGAGTTGTTCTGGCAATAGCTGCCCCAGCCGCACGCGAAGAAGTCGCCCACAGGGCACTCGATCGACGGCTCGGCCTCATCGTCCCAGTAGAACCTCAGGATCGAGTGCCGCCAGTTGCCGGTCGGCGTCATCCAGATTTGCTGGATGCAGCCCGGCCCGGTGATCTCGCCGAGCGTGAACGTCGTCTTGGCCTTGATGCGGACCGACGGCGAGACCTTCCAGCCCTGGCCGAGGTCGCGTGCGGCATTCTTGCCGGTGCCTTCGGTGGCCATGCCGGCCTTGCCTTTTTCGCCGGTGAAATTTTCGGGGCTGATCGAACGCGACTGCGCGCCGGACAGCCGGGGCAGGTTCCCGAGGTTCAGCTCGAGGCCGTTGAAGGGCGCGGCCGGCGGCGTCTGCGCACTGGCCCAGCCGCCCGCCAGGAGGACTACGGCGATTGCCGCGATGCAAACGCCTAATCGCATGGCATGGATTGGTTTCACGGGACGCCTCCCTTGAAGAAAAGGTGCCAGGCACTTTTTCCCGCCCTCACGACCCGGCCAGGCGGAAGTACATGTTGCCGAGGTCCTTCTAACCCTTTACGACATTCTACCGCCGCAGCCGCCGCGGCAACAGAAAATAGGTGTCTCTCCAGTAGAGCTATAGTCCGGGGTGCTTCTCCCTATCGAATGTGGCACGGCTGGCTTGTCCAGCCGTGGGCATCGCTACGGGCCATCCGCCAC
>Ga0209777_10009731_pt1 | contig 10311 bp, 7 predicted proteins | sample FrelakmetHBP12HB_FD_187147 | JGI IMG/M metagenome (GOLD analysis project Ga0209777, IMG submission 187147) | Freshwater lake sediment microbial communities from the University of Notre Dame, USA, for methane emissions studies -HBP12 HB (SPAdes)... | ecosystem: Environmental > Aquatic >... | reverse complement strand
GAGCTGCCGTAGCCCTTCCAGGCTATGTGGAGCGAAGTGGTCCGGCTTTTTTAATGGCGCTGCCTCAACAATGGCGTTCTTCACGCGGACAGCATTTTATTGGCGCCGGTATAGTATGTGCTCTTGCGGCGAATTATACTGATGCTCTGGCGACTGTCAACACGGTTTCCGACTTTTTTTGAGGGATAGACGGGCCGGGCTGGCGATGTTGATCCTGAACGCGTTGGATGGCGTCAGCGGGCGAAAAACAAGCCGAAACGGGCGACCGGTCAACTGTTCACCCGTACCGATATACCGCCAATACCATGGAGGGGCGGTAGGCGACAACGGCAGGCCGGAGCCTGCTGACGGAGTCCAGCAGGCCCGGCCTGCCGTTGCGGACAAGGGAAACCACCAGAAAACGCATGCAACCGGACCGCGATTTATTGCCGTTCAGCCGGTGGGCCTTATTTCCGCTGGCGGCCCGCCAGCCGGACCCGCTGGTTCGACCCCTAATCAATCGGTTGCCAGCCAGAATTTACTTCTATTTTGCCACTTGCCTCCATAGCTTTAGTGGCCAGCTTCTTGCAAATAACACGATTTGATCCGGGGACTTGGATCCCAACCCACCAAATGTCGGTAAACACATTTATTAAATAAAGTTTGTACTTATTGCCAAGGTCATACTCTTCATCGCACATAAACCCATCTACACTAATCATTGGCGTAAAATCAATAGCTGCCGAATAATCCCCAAGCCCTAAAGCAACAAAAACCTGCGCCTTCGACATCCCCGGCCTAAGATCTTTAAGATGATTGACTGCATTGCTAAGGACGGAAACTGGCGGCATCCCCCCGGCATTAAGGATGATTTCATGCCGACAAACAGAACGTCTTGCCATGTTATGGCATCCCATAACTAGCCCGAATTGAAGAGATACTAACCCGCTAATTATTATCAAGACACCGAATCTTGTCTTTGATTTCATTGCCTCTCCAACCCGTTACTGAACGCTACCGAAAGGCTTTCCATGCTTATCAAATCCTACTTTAACATTAAGCGTTTTTGGAAACACCTATGCGCTGGCTTGACGATGTTGTTCGGCAAACATCACCGCTGAGGTTTGGCCGAGTCTTCGCGGCCTAAACCTCAGGCGTTGGTTGGCACCTTTTATGTGTAATCTGTCGTTTCATGATCACGGCGCCTACCGCCCAAAAGCAACTGTTCACAAAGAAGCACAAGAGGAAATGAGCGTTGAATAAAGATAAACTGTAATGCCACATCGGTGTATTGTCATTGATATGGTCAATGCCGCCGAAGTACATTATCGTCACGACGGGAAACCCAATGATGTGAAGAACGCCATTCCCGATTTTGTAGGTCAAAGTATCGACATTGTCTTCAAGTTCCATGAAGAAGGCCACGCATTGAAGCATGAAATGCGCGGCAACGAATATCATGATCCATCTTTTTCCAGATGCCTTCATGTTATTAGTGTCAACGATTTGAGCTCAAGTCACTTCTCGAATCAGATGTCTGAGCCGAGCGCCACACTTTTCTGCTGACCAAAGTGACGATCAAGGTGTAGATGAAGATACAGACGAAGAGAAAGACTTTGGATCTTCCATACCAGTTGAACGTGAGGACCAAAGGGCGATCATCGAAGATGACACTGTCTAAGGTGCCGTCCTTCAGCATTTTGGGCGGAGGGAACGCCTCGCATGCGAGCCAGAACCATTGGGCCACGAGCGATGCGATAGCGGCAATGATGATGCTAAACCCAATGTCTTTTCGGGTGCTTTTCTTCATTTCTATTCCATTTCATCGGGCGAACATTATTAGGCTGCGCAACTCGACCGCAAGACCATCCAGTCGCTTCTCAAAATTCACCTCGCTTCTCGACTCGTCCTGGCGAACGTTGTATAGAACAAGCTTTACTTTCGCTGGATTGGCACTCGCCCAAGCGCTTGTTTTCATACGAACTAAAGTCATTGTCCGCCCGGCGGATAATAAAGCAAGTAAATTCGGCATGAATTTATTCGGGGCGGGATTATGTTGAATATCCGCGTAAATGGATGCAGTTGATGATGATTAACCGGACGCGGCACTTGCGCCCGGAACTGGCGTATTTTGAATGGTTGACTTGTACACAGGCTTGGATTAGAACAAGCTTTACAAAAGTCGGTTTCCAATGTGAAAAATACCTTGAAATCAGGGGGTGAAAACTTTACAATTGGTCCGTATTGGAATGATAGGTAAAGCTTGTTCTAATCAGGGAAGGGCGGTCACTTCATGAACAACCAGTTGAACGATAACACGATGGAGCTTGATCGATTCGGCGAATATCTCCTGAAGTCCCATCTGGCGCAGGAGAAGCACGCCAGATTTTATGTAAGTTGGGTGCGCCGGTTTCTCCGCGAAGCGCCCGCCGATCCCCGCCAGAGCCTGACGGACCGGTTGGATCTGTTCCTGCAAGCCATGCGTAAGGACGGGCGGTTCGAAGACTGGCAGGTGGAACAGGCGGAAAAGGCGATTCGCTTGTATTTCCACAATTTTCAAAGCCAGACCGACTGGAAGAAAACGGCTGCGCCGCACGTGAATCCTCAGGCTGACGGCCTGACCTCCAAGGCCGAGGCGCTGGCTGCCTCTCGGCAACTCTTGCGGGTAAAGCACTATTCCTACCGCACGGAACAGACCTACCTGGAATGGATCAAGCGGTTTTTCGATTACCTGGAAAGCCTGACTGCGCCCGGGACGGCCGGCGCGGTCCGGGTGACGGAACAGGCGGTCAAGGATTTCCTGGCGCACCTGGCCACTCGGCACCGTGTGGCGGCAGCCACGCAGAACCAGGCTTTCAGCGCAGTGTTATTTCTCTGCCGGGAGGTGTTGCAGATGGCCTTGGGCGATCTGCAAGCGGGGGTGCGCGCCAAGCGTGGCTCGCGCCTGCCAACCGTACTCTCGCTGCCGGAAGTACAAGCCCTGCTGGCCCGGATGGAGGGCACCACCCGGCTGATGGCGGAGGTGATTTATGGCGGCGGTTTACGGGTGATGGAGTGCTGCCGGTTGCGGGTGAAGGATCTCGACTTCGAGAACAATTTGATTTTCGTTCGTGCCGGCAAAGGGGACAAGGATCGTACCACCCTCCTGGCCGAGGCGGTCAAACCGGATTTACGGAAACATCTGGAGCGGGTCAGAAAACTCTACGAACAGGATCGGGCGGCGAATATCGGTCCGGTCTATCTGCCGGACGCCTTGGCGGTGAAGTATCCGCAGGCGGGCCGGGAATGGGCGTGGCAATGGGTTTTCCCCAGCAAATCGTTGTCCACCGATCCGCGCGGTGGCGCCATACGCCGGCACCATGTGAGCGATGTGACCATTCAAAAAGCGGTCAGCGATGCCGTGCGCAAGGCCGGACTGTCCAAACCGGCGAGCGTGCATACGCTGCGCCACAGCTTTGCCACCAGCTTGCTCTTGAATGGCGTGGATATCCGGCAGATCCAGGATTATTTGGGTCATGCCAGTGTGGAAACCACGATGATCTACACGCACGTCGTCAAGGATTTGCGCAATCCGGCGACGAGTCCGCTGGACCTGCTGCGCGCGGCGCCGGCGCACGCCGTGCCGTGAAGCCCGCTGGCGATATGGGTCGGTGACGGCGCTAGCCCGCGCTCTTCGGCGGCGGACGTCCGGCGGCCAGTTGGGCCAGCACCTCATCCAAGCGCAACCAAGGTAGCGCGCCGCGGGCGAACAGGCTGGTCAGGCGCGGCAGGGCTTCCCGGCCGGGGGTGAAATCGCGACGGTCCAATTGATGGCGGTTAATCAACACCCGCGCGCCACGGGCGAGGGCCTCCTCGGCGAGGGTCAGGTTGACCACGTTGCCGGGGCCGAAAGGCACGTCGCAGAGCACCACGGCGCTGGCCCCGGCCGCCAGTTGACGCGCACGGTCCAGCGCGGCGGCGCCGATGGGAGAAAAGGGCTCTTCCAAGGCCAGTTCGGCATCCAGCGCCGCCGCGGCGCGCGCGTCACTGTCGCCTGCGTTGAGCACGCCGCAGGTCACCTGATGGCCGGCCAGCCGCAGGTGGCGCAGCAATTCCGTGCCGCTGCCGCCGCCGCAGATCACGTGGACACGCACCGTCTGCTCCGGGGGGATGCGTCTGGGCTTGCGCTCGGGGGCCACCACCGGCGTGCCGGCGGCATCCGGCCGGACTCGCAAATCGCAATGGTACACCTCGCGCAAGAGATCTTCGCGCAGCACCGCCGCCGGCGGGCCATCGGCGACAATCCGCCCATGATCCAGCAGCACCAGCCGGCCGCAGAATTCCGCCGCCAGGTTGAGGTCGTGGCTGATGAACAGGACGGTCAGCTTCCGCTCCACGTTCAGCCGCTCGATAAGTTGGAGGATGTCCAGCCGGTGATTGATGTCGAGGTGCGCCGTCGGCTCGTCGAGTAGGATCAGCCGCGGTTCCTGCGCCAGCGCCAGCGCGATGGCCACGCGCTGCTGTTCGCCGCCGCTGAGCTCATCGTAGGGCCGGTCGCGCAGTTCCAGCACGTCGGTATAGGCCATGGCGCGTTCCATGATCCGGCGGTCGGCGGCCACAGGCCGGGCCCAGCGGCTGAGCACGCTGAGCCGGCCGAGGGTGACCAGTTCCTCGACGGTGAAGGCCATCGGCGTGGCCAGTTCCTGCGGCACAACGGCCACCAGCCGGGCGCGCTCCGCCGGGCGGATGGCGCGCAGGTCGCGGCCAAACAGGCGCAGGGTCCCCGCGGCCGCCGGATGTAAACCGGTCAGCACGCGGAACAGGGTGGACTTGCCTGCGCCATTCGGGCCGAGCAACGCAACCCATTCGCCCTCGGCCACCGTCAGCGAGAGTCCGCACAGCACGTCCTGGCGGCGGTAGCCCGCCGTCACCTCGTGCAGCTCAAGCGCCGGCGTCATTCCACCCAACCCGCCTTGCGGCGGCGCCGCAGCACGACGATGAAGAACGGGCCGCCGAGCAGCGCGGTGACCACGCCCACCGGCACTTCCAGCGGCGCCGCCACCGTCCGCGCCAGGGCATCGCAGAGCACCAGCAGCAAGCCGCCCACCAGCGCGGCGGTGGGCAGCAGACGCCGATGCGCCGGACCGATCAAGCTGCGCATGACATGCGGCACCACCAGGCCCACAAAACCGATCAGCCCGGCCAGGGCCACGGCGGCGGCGGTCAGCAGGGTGGCGCCGGCGAGGCCCAGCCCGACGACCAGCCCCGGCCGCGCGCCTAGGTGGTGCGCCATTTCGCGGCCCAGCGTCAGGGCGTCGAGCTCGCGGGCGAACAACCAGACGCCGCCGCCCGCGATGGCCATCAGCGCCACGCAACCGGCCAGCAACGGGCCGGAGGCGGACTGGAGGTTGCCCAACATCCACCACGTGATGCTGTGGAGACCCTCGACGGGCGCCAGCGAGATCAACAGCATCAGCAAACTGGAGGCAACCGCGCTGACGATGACACCGCTGAGCAGCAACCCGTACAGCGAGGGCGCGCCATGGTGGCTGCCCAGCGCGTACACCAGTGCCATGGTGGCCAGGCCCAGCGCAAACGCGCTCGCCGGCAGCACCAGCGCGCCCAGGGTCGTCAAGCCGAAGAAGATGGCCAGGGCGGCGCCCAGCGCCGCGCCACTGGACACCCCCAGCACATACGGCTCGGCCAGCGGATTGCGCAACAGCGCCTGCAGCACCACGCCCGCCCCGGCCAGCGCCGCGCCGACGGCAAAACCCGCGCCGACACGGTTCAGCCGGAGCAGCAGCACTGCCCGGCCCAACGCCGTATGCGGGTCCAGCAAAGCCACCGGCGTGGGGCCAATGAGCAGCGCGCCGCCCAGCACCAGCGGCGCCACGGCCAGGAGCAGCCACGGTATCCAGGATTTTCTCATGCGCCACGGGTATTAAGCCACGGCGACAGGCCGTTCGACAAGCCCGGGGTACAATAATATTTGGAGTTCATCCTGTCGGGTGAAGCATCACCATTTTGGAGTGCGCGATCTTGATCGCGCTTTCATGCAGACCGGCTTGACGGTCCGCAACCTGAAGCGGCGCGTCAAGTCGCGCCGAAGAAAAGCAGCCCTCCTAGGCTCCTCCAAAGTGGAGGACTTTCAGCAAGGCTACGGAGGGCAGGCCGCCGCCGCACTCCAAAAGGCAGGCCGCCGCTCACTCCAAGCATTTCCGAAGCACCGCCACACCGTCGAGTGCGCGGGGGCCGGGGCGGAGCAGGATGGCGTTGTCGAGTCCGCCATGGACGCGGCCTTGTTGGACCGCCGGAACCAGCGCCCAGCCGCTGCGGCCGCGGAATTGGCCGAGGAGGGTGCGGACGTTGGTCTCGTAGAGACACAGGATCTGGTCCGGCTGATGCGCCAGGATCCATTCGGCCGATACGGAAATATAGTCGCGGTCCAATTCGTCGCCGATGTTACGGCCGCCGGCCAGGGCGATGAGTTCGGCGATGAAGGTGCGGCGGCCGCAGGTCATCAGCGGATCGCTCCAGATTTCCGCATAAACCTTGGGCGTCCCGCGGCGCGGGTCGCGGGCCGCGGCGGACTGACGGCACTGCGCAACGCTGGCCGCAAAACGAGCAGCCAGCGCCTCCGCCACCGGCTCGCGCTGCAGCAGCCGGCCGAGGGCGCGGATCGCCACAGGAATATCGCCCAGCGTACGACAGGGGATGCGTTGGCGGCGCAGCCCGAGGCTTTCCATCCGGCGGCCGAGCGCCTCGTCCTCCAAAGCAACATCCACAACTAGCGTGGGCCGTTGCCGGAGCAGCAGTTCCAGCGACGGCGCGCCAAAGCCGCCGATGATCGGGACTTGCTTGAGCGGCGCGGGCGGATAGTCGCAGGCGCTGGTTCGTCCCACGAGCCGGTCCGCGGCGCCCAAGGCACAGACGATCTCCGTCAAACTCGGTGCAAGCGAGACCACGCGCTCGGCCGGTGGTTCCGCCGCCCCCAGCCGGGCGGCGGGCAGCGACCAGATCAGTAACAACCAGCTCCACGGCCGCCCGCATGAGAAGAACCGGCGGCCTGCGGCGCTCTGCACCCATCCGTCCACCGGCATGATCCGGAACGTTCTCACGCGGCCCTGCGGGATGAACAACATGTCGTTTCCCGGACGGATGGGAAGGCTCCACACTGCCCCTTGCGCTTGACGCCAACGGCCAGCCATCCAGGCCTGAGGTATGAAAACTGGTCGGGGCGAGGAGATTTGAACTCCTGACCTTTTGCACCCCAAGCAAACGCGCTACCAGGCTGCGCTACGCCCCGACACCAAGAAGAGGTTACCATACGCAAGGCGACGGGTCAACGTCAGCTTAAATCAGTGTCAGTCTAAAGCAGGCCCGCGACAGCCAAGCCATGATGCTTCCGCGGGATGGATTGCAGCTCGGCATCCGGCGCAGGGGCGATCATCCGCAAGCCAGCCCACCGACGCTTGGGTGACGTCTACATCCAGCTTTTGTCCACAACAATAACATCGCCGGGCAGCAGCGGCTTGTCTTTTTCCGGATGCTTGGCAACATCATTAATGTTGAGGGTGAACGTTTTGTCGCCGCGCGTAATTCGGATCTTCGACGAGGCAAAATCGCTTGGGCCGCCGGCGGCGGCCACCGCCTTCATGACCGTCATGCCGTTCACCCACGGCATACGGCCGCCCGTGCCGCGCAATTCACCCTGCACGTAATAATATAAGGTCTGGAGTTGATTGGGCAGCGCCACGTTCACCGTGATCCGCTTGTAGATCTGCTGGTTGATGTAGCTGTCATGGATCAGCGTTTCCAATTCGGAACCGGTCTTCCCCTCGGCTTTGATGTTTTCGATGTACGGCAACTTGATGAAACCGTGCTCATCCACGATCACGTCGAAACGCTGTTCCAGCGATATGCCGGTCAGGCTGATGATGGCCTGGTCGTTGATCTGAATGCGATAAATCAAGGCCGCCTTGTTGGGGTTCTCGATGACCGGCGGCGGCTTGTTGGTGGTGGTCGCGGCCGCTTGCTTGCCCGCGGGACTCGCGGCCGGGGCGGCTTTTTTGCCGCCGAAGATTGCGGCCAACCAGCCTCTGCGCGCGGCAGGCGGGGGCGTTGTGCCCGGCGCGCGGGCCACGTTCTGGCTCGGAATCGGTTTAGGAGGCTGGACGGCCGCGGATTTCTGCCGCCCGGCGGTGCGGCATCCAGCACCGCCGGCGAGGACCAGCAGGCAGCCGGTCAGGATAAAGCTGTTGATGAGATAACGTTTCATGTTGCTTAGACGGTTTCCTTCTTGACCGCCGCGGACGGGGCGCCCGGGGGGGCTTTTTCGCCTTTGGACGCGCTTTCCTGCGATCGATAATAATAGTCCGCATAGTAGGAGTGATAATAATAGTAGTAGTCATCCCGCATGATGTTGATGTTATTCAACACGACCCCCAGGATGTGACTGCCGGTATTTTCGATCATGCGCTTCGCGCGCGCGGAAATCACCTTGGGGAACTTGCGGTATTGCACGATCAGCACCACGCCGTCCACCTCGCTGGCCAGGATGGAGGCGTCGGTGACGCCGATGATCGGCGGCGAATCGAAGAAGACGTAGTCGTAGCGCGCCTTGAGGTTTTTCACCAGTTCGCGCATGCGCTGGGAATCGAGCAGGCCGACCGCGGTTTTCGGCAACTTGCCGCTGGGCAGCAAGTGCAGGTTGGGGATGCTGGTGGGCTTGATGGTCTCTTCGATGGGCACGTCGCGCATCAGGACGTTGGTCAAGCCGAACCGGTTGGACATGCCGAGGATGGTATGCTGGACAGGCCGGCGCAAATCCGAGTCCACAATCAGCACCTTGTCGCCCTGCTGGGCACAGACATAGGCCAGGTTGAAAAGCGTGGTGGACTTGCCTTCGCCGGCGCCACCGCTGATGAAAGCAAAGGCGCCGCCGCCGCTCTTGTTGGCGAACTGCATATTGGCCCGCAGCACGCGGTACGCTTCCGCATGCGGACTGTCAGGCCCTTCCTGGTTCAGGGGCTTGACCTTCTGCGGGATGGCCCCCAGCACCGGCGCGCCCAGGTATTTCTCCACGTCATCCACGGTCTTGACAGACGTGTCCAAATATTCGAGGAAATAGGCCAGCATCACCCCGGCGCCAAAACCCACGAACACGCTGATGAGGATATTCAGGAACAGGTTGGGGCTGACAGGCCCGGCGTTGGGTTCGGCCGGATCAACCACTTCGACCGGCGAGCGCGGGAGTTCCACTTCGATCCCTTGCTGCGCCAGCTTGGCCTTCAGCGCCGTGAGGATCGCCCGCTGGTTATCCAAGTTGCGCTCGGCGCGGGAATAGGGCAGATAGCGTTCCCGTTCGGATTCAATGTCGGTTTTCTTCACCGCGGCCAGTTCGATTTCCAACTGGTCATACTTGGCCTTGGCGACCTGGTAATCGGCTTCCAAGCCGTGCCGCATGCCATCCAAGCCTTCCTTCAGCCGTTGCCGCAGCTCGGTCATGCCGGCCCTCAGCCGCTTGACATCGGGATGGTTTTCTCCCAGATTCTCGAGCATGAGTTTCAGACTGACCTGGCTGTCGGTAATCTGTGAACGCAAGGTGTTGAGCGACGCGTCCCCGACGATGAAGGCGGCCGCATTCACCAGATCTTCGCCCTCCAATTTGGACAGCTGCTCCAGGCGCACCTTGCGCACCAGCGTATCCACGCGCGCGGAAATGCGGTCAGCCTCCATGGCGGCGATGCGCTGCTTGTCGATTGAAAAACCACCCCCCATGCTGGTTGCTCCCATGGTGGTCACGCCCAGATCCTTGCGGATTTTTTCCAACTCCTCCTCCGCCTTGGTCACCTTGGCCTGCTGCTTTTCCATTTCAGAGTCCAGCGCCTCGACGCCACGCATCATCTCGCGCTTCTTGGCGTTCAGACGGTAATCCCGATACACGTTCGCAATTTCATTGGCGAGCCGCGCCGCCTCCTCCGGATCTTCAAAGCGCACAATGATGGAAATCAGGCTGGTATCGCGATAGGGCGACACCCGCAGACTGTGGGCCAGCAGGTTGTACGCATAACCCCGGCTGATGGGGGCTTTGTTTTCATTCCGTGTTTTACCCCACTCGCTTTCCAGTTTCAGGTTGGCGATCACCGTGAACAGAATCTGCCGCGACTGGATGATTTCAAACTGCGTGCGCAGAAAAAAGGGATTGTAACTGAAACCCATCATGTTCTGCCGTTCGAAGGGATCCACGTCCGCCTGATCCTCCCGCAGGGAAATCTTGGCCTCGGCCTCGTACATGCGCGGCAAGGTCAGGGTGTACGCCGCACCCGTGATGATCACGAGCAGGGCCACCGC
>Ga0209777_10009730_pt1 | contig 10313 bp, 7 predicted proteins | sample FrelakmetHBP12HB_FD_187147 | JGI IMG/M metagenome (GOLD analysis project Ga0209777, IMG submission 187147) | Freshwater lake sediment microbial communities from the University of Notre Dame, USA, for methane emissions studies -HBP12 HB (SPAdes)... | ecosystem: Environmental > Aquatic >... | reverse complement strand
CCCGGGCACTACACGCGAGGTGTTACTGCCAAAGTTGGGCGAGGAGAAAGGCCTGGCCGTCGGAAAGGACTGGTTCCTGGCATTCTCACCGGAGCGGGTTGACCCTGGCCGTAAAGATTTCACTACGATCAACACACCCAAAGTGGTGGGTGGGATGACACAGGCCTGTACCGAGGTTACGGATGCTTGGTACGGCCAGGCGATCCAGCACGTTCATCTTGTCTCCTCAACAGAAGCGGCGGAGATGGCGAAACTGCTGGAAAATACATTCCGTATGATTAACATCGCCATGGTTAACGAACTAGCAATCATGTGCGAGCGGATGGGGGTGGACGTATGGGAAGTGATCGAGGCAGCAGCCACCAAGCCATTCGGCTTTATGAAATTCACCCCCGGTCCCGGATTGGGTGGGCATTGTATCCCGATCGACCCGTTGTATCTCTCTTGGAAGATGAAGTCTTTCCAATATACAGCACGCTTCATTGAGTTGGCTTCTGAGATCAATGCAAACATGCCACGTTATGTTGTGACCCGTATCATGGATGCGTTAAACGAGCGCAGTCAAACACTTAAAGGTTCGCACTGCCTTATCCTGGGTGCGGCTTACAAGCCCAACATTAATGACATCCGAGAATCCCCTGCGCTAGATCTGATCGGACTGCTCCAGAAGAAGGGGGCGATAGTGGAATACCACGACTCCTATATTTCCAGCCTGACGACCCATGAGGGTTTGGAGATGCGCTCCGTACCGGACCTGATGGCGGCAGTACGTGCAGCGGATGCCGTCATTGTGGTGACGAACCACAAGGGCTACGATTACCAGGCCATTTTGGAAACGGCCAGATTCATCTTTGACAGTCGCAATGCACTGGGCAATATCGGTAAAGATAGTCCGAAGGTAGTTAGGCTCTAATGACAGGCACTGCAGGAAACCGTGTAAGATGGGGTATGATCGGGATCTAAAGGTTGTCGAACTGTGACCTCTTTGCGCGAGATTGCCGCCTCCTGGAAGCAGGATTTTTTGCTGAAACGCATTGTGCGCAACAGCAGCTACATGTTCGGCAGCAATGTTGCTTCTGCTATTTTGAACTTCATCCAGACGATCATCGCAGTCCGTCTGATCGGAGTAACCAGTTGGGGTCTGGTTGCAACTATTCAAACCTTTGCCTCGAATATCAACCGCTTCCTGTCCTTCCGCATGAGCGAGGTGGTGATCAAACACCTGGCTCCATCCCTTGCAGACGAGAAGAAGCAAGAAGCTGCTGTCCTCGTCAAAGCTGTTGGCTTGATCGAAGCAGTCACTTCGGTGATTGCTTTCCTGGTCCTGGTGCTCCTCGCTCCTTGGGCTTCAAAAACTTTCGCCAGAGACGCCACTACGGCTCCCTTATATGTGTTCTATGGTCTCATTTTATTGAGCAACTTGGTTTATGAGACCACCACCGGGGTATTGCAAGCCACCCATCGTTACGACCATCTTGCCCGTATTAACCTGATCCAAAGCATACTCACCTTTTCCCTAATTGGTGCAATCTATGTACTCTATCGCTGGGGCGGCCTAATCACAACTGCTCATTTGTTGGAGACCATCCTACTTGTATATATCCTTGGTAAAACATATGTAGGTTTATCTCTGGTTATCCTGGCAATACGCGAATTGAACCGACTTTTGGAACCGGGCTGGTGGCGGATTCCACTGCATAGCTTATCCGGAAAACGCTCACTACTCACGTTTGCGCTTAATACCAACCTGAACGGCACGGTAAACCTACTCTTCCGGGATAATATCCCGCTTTACTTAGCAATGCTGGTTTCCACTACGGCGGTGGGATATTTTAAGGTTGCCATGACACTGATAATCCCAATCACTTTAATCCTCGATCCCCTTATCGCACCAACTTATACTGAAATCTCCCGAACAATTGCCAAAGTTCAATGGGATACGACCTTGCGCCTGCTCAAACGGATCACCGCAATTACCGCCGGGGTGGTCATGGCAATCTGGGCAGGATGGGCATTGACCGGCTGGTGGATCATTCCGACCATCTACAAGCCGCAAGCCCGTCCTGTTTACCCGCTATTGTTGATCCTGATCGCTGGATATGGATTTGCCAGCACCTTCCAGTGGAATCGCTCACTCTTCCTATCGCTTGGCAAGGCTGGTTATCCTGTGCTGGTTTCCACGCTGCTGGGTGTCATCGAGTTGGCATTGATTTTCACCCTTGTGCCCCGCTATGGGTATCTAATGATGGCTGTTATTCTTTCTGGTTACTTTATTGTCTCCATCGGTTTTATTACCCTGCGTGGCTTGTGGGAAATTCGCCGCCGGAAGGACGCTGAAGTGCCCGGGTGAAAGATGAGAATAGTTTGTGTTTCTTTATCGAAAATCCCATCTGACACGGCTAACAGCATCCAGGTGATGAAGGTCTGCCAGGCTTTTGCACAACTGGAGCATGAAGTCATATTGCTCGTCCCCGGTCCTCAACCTGCGGGTTTGACTCCTCCCACGTTGCTGTCCCACTATGGCCTCCAGACCCTCTTCAAGATAGAATGGTTGCCAGTACGAAACCGCCGCTTCTTCCCATGGACAGCCGCCGCACGAACCCGCCACTTGGGCGCAGATTTGCTCTATGCTTGGCCAATCCAGTCAGCCGTACTAGCCTTGCTAGCCGGATTGCCGTCAATGCTGGAGTTGCACGACTACCCTAGGGGAAGGTTTGGGCCGCTGTGGCTTAAGCTGTTCCTAACCATACCGGGACGTAAACGCCTCCTGCCCATCACTGACGCCTTGAGGCGTGCCTTGAATTTGCCGATGGACCGAACGGTCATTGCTCCGGATGGCGTGGATCTGGAACGCTACGCTTCCATATTGGATGCCTCAGCAGCACGCAGTGAGCTGAACCTGCCTGGCGTCCCGACCGTGATGTGTACCGGACATCTTTACCCCGGCCGTGGCGCCAATCTGTTCCTGACCTTAGCTGATAAATTCCCTGCTGCCAATTTTATCTGGGTGGGAGGGCACCCTGATGACGTGGAGACCTGGCGCCAACGTGCCGCCCATATGACCAACGTCACCTTTACCGGGTTTATACCGAATGAGCGCATCCCGCTTTACCAATCTAGCGCAGATGTTTTGTTCATGCCCTACCAGCGGACGATAGCCACATCCAGCGGAGGGAACACGGCCAATATTTGCAGCCCGATGAAAATGTTCGAATACATGGCCACGGGGCGCGCCATCCTCGCAAGCGACCTGCCCGTGTTTCATGAAGTACTGGACGAGAATACAGCCGTCTTCTGTCCTCCGGATGATGTCGGAGCATGGGAGAATGCACTTGGGAGGCTGCTGGCGGATGAAAACCGAAGGAATTCGCTCGGTCAGCGCGCCCGGAGCCTTGTAAAGGCCTATTCATGGCTTGAGCGTGCCAGGCGTTCACTGGAAGAGTTTTAATCAGGATATGGTCAAGCTGTAAGCAAATTTGAATTGGCGAACCTGCTTTGCTCGATAATTGTGACAACCCGCGCTTCTCTTTCTGAATACAATCGATAGTGTTTTTCATATCCCTCTGATGGGTGTGAAAACAGTGAGTAATCTTTCGAAGGCTCAAGTGAATAAATGACAAAAAAAATGTTCTTTCACGACCTGGCATGGACGGTTCCCGCCAGCCTGCTGGTCGGAGCGCTGCTTTCGTTTCTGGATGGCGGTACCTGGTGGATCGGCTGGCTCGCTTATTCATTTATTGGGATCCTGGGTTTGCTGGCTGTTACTGCACTCTGGCGGTGGGCGGGTGCTTCCCGGACGCTGGGCTTGATTTTGCTGCTGGCACTTTTTTTGCGCCTTGGTTTAGGAGTCGCGCTGACAGAGGTCCTGCCAGTTTATGGCCATGGGACCGAAGTTGAGAATGCCGGATACGTTTTCCGCGATGCCTATAACCGTGATTCTCAAGCCTGGATGTTGGCATCATCTCCTGATTCCCTTTTAAAAGCATTTGATAAATCCTACAGCACAGATCAATATGGTGGCCTGCTTTTTCTTTACTCGATTTTGTATCGTGCACTCAGTCCCGACTTTCACCGGCCCTGGCTTGTTGTATTGCTTGGTGTGCTGATAAGTGTTATGGGAGTAGTCATGGCCTGGAAAGTAGCTTGGAAGATGGGTGGTGAGGTACTGGCGAAACCCACAGCCTGGGTCATGGCTCTTTACCCTGAAGCTATTTTAATGGCTGCTGCAGAGATGCGGGAGCCGTACCTGATGACTTTCATTACCATGTCATTCTGGGGCGTGATAGACTGGCAAGCGGAGCATCACTGGCAGGCCTGGTTTTGGATGGTTGGTGGCCTGGCTGGACTGCTGCTTTTCAATCCTGCCGTGGCTATTTTTGCCTTGATCGGCATCGGTGGCTGGTACCTGCTGTGGGGAAAGCGGCTGAAAATTTCCTGGCGGATGGTATTGATCTCCACAGGCGTAACGGTGGTTGCATTAGTCTTGCTATGGTTTGGACTTGCGCGCGGTTCATTGGCCGGTAAATCGTTACCGGTGGTCTTGGGGAGTTGGTTGCAATTGTCAGCAAATTATGATACTTACCTTCAGCAACAAGCTTCGGGTTGGGTCCAAACCGTTTTTCGAGCATTGCCTGGCCCATTGCACATGCCTTTTATGGTCGGTTACGGCCTCGCTCAGCCTGTCCTCCCAGCTGCGTTGGCTGACCCCACTGTCTGGCCATGGAAAGTCATTGCCATCTTCCGAGCTCTGGGATGGTACCTTCTGATCCCTTTCTTTATTGGTGGGCTGCTTAGTGTCTGGAAAATGCAAGACCGTTCCGAGTACCGCGCCTGGATCTGGCTATGGGTCATCACCTGTGTCTGGATAGTGGTCTCCTCGTACCGGGCGGGCGGCGACCAGTGGGATAATCCGCGGTACCGTGTCATTTTTCTCCTCTGGCAAGCTCTCCTGGCAGCCAATGCCTGGGTATGGTGGCGCAAGACGCATAACGCTTGGATGGGGCGCATCCTGGCGGTGGAGGGGGTGTTTCTGATATTATTTGGCTATTGGTATTTTAGTCGTTACACCAACATGCATCTGAGAGTCTTTAATATCTTTATAGTTTTTATTGCCATCGCAGCCATCAGTTTGGCTATCCTTATCGGCGGTTGGATCTGGGACTGGCAGCAGACAAAACGGAGATAAAGAGAGACGTGACATGGTTTCCTCAGCAAAAAAGACGCTGAAAAAGAAAATAAAATTTTACGGTATAAATAATGGCGTTGCGCTAGCGTTTGCTTTAATGGGCGTGTTAGTATACATTGCGGTTTCCATCCATTTTGCTACTACACAACGCTCTACGATCGATGAAGGCCTTTATCAATACAAAGGTTACTTATTTGCTTCGGGGACATACCATCCTTTTCAAGAATATGGCCCGAAGACGCAATATGCGCCTCTCTCTTATCTCATTCCCGGATATGTCCAACTAATATTTGGTCCCAGTTTGCTGACAGGCCGCCTATTGGGGGTTATCACCGGGGTACTGGCTCTCATTGGCCTTTGGCTGGTTGCCCGCAGGCTGGGAGGGATTTGGTGGGGCAATGTGGCTATCTGGGTAACCGTCCTTAACCCGGGGGTGATGCGTAATTATAGTTTTGGAGTCTCCCAAGGATTGGTCACTTGCCTTTTAATGTGGACTCTGGTGCTTTCTCTGAAAAATGACCGATCTAGCTGGCAAATCACTGCCGGGACTATCCTGGCTGGTATTTTATTGTTCACACGCCAGAATATGGCACCGGTTTTGCTTTTGCTAGTCATCTATATATTTTGGCAATATGGCAAAAAGCAAGGCTGGATTGCTGTGATCGCGGCAGCGGTTACTCTGCTTGCCGGCCATCTCGCTTTTTGGCCGGGGATTCTCAGTATGTGGACACCCTGGCTCCCATCCACCCTGACCCATTTTCTTGATTATTGGAGGATACCTGCCGGAGCCATCGCGGCGATGGAGACCCAACCCGATGCATCTGCACGAAATTATGGTTTCCTAGAAGCCATTCGTTTCCATTTCGTGTCAGTGACCGGCTTCCTTGCCAGTCTGATATTCTGGCCAAAGAGGTCTGCTTGGATAGATACAGCTCAATTTCGTGCAACAGTTTACTTATCCGCTTTATTTTTGTGCCTCTTGGGACTACATGCCTGGGCGGGCCTCGGTTTTAGTGAAGGAAACAACTATAATGCCTTCACCTTTAGTCCTTACCTTGCTTTCTTCGATTATCTCGGCATCTTGGTTGTTGTGGCGATCTTCCCGATTTTGGAGAAGTACCGGTCGGGAATCCGCCTGGTTTTAGTGTTTGCCTTGGTCCTAGCCTTTGCAACTGGGATTGGTTTTGGTGGCTTTAGCGTATTTGGCGACCAACTGATAAATATTAAGATTCCACGGATAAAGAGTTTTTTTACTACTGGTCACCTTCTTCCCGGACAAATCCCATTATGGGATTATTTGTCCAGCACCTTTGGGCTACCTCATAATACTTCCAGAATAATAGTCCCCGAGGCGATTGGTCTGATCGCTGGTTTGGTGGTCCTGATTATTGGTTGGGGAATTTGGGGTTTGCTTCGCCGCAAACGAATTGCTGTGTATTCCATGGGCTTTATTACGATGATGCTTTTCCTAACCATTGGCACCATTCTTTCACCTACAGGATTGCTAGGAGGTGGGTTTACTCAATGGAATTGCGGAGGAAATGTGATCGCGGAATACCAGCAAGTAGGGGATTACCTTGCCAAGAATATTCCCCCAGAAAGCAGGGTATATTGGGATGGCGGAAATGCAGTTTCCATCCTGCTTTATGTCCCTAATATACATATTTTCCCCCAACAGTTAGACGGGCAATGGAATTTTTATCATGCAGGCGACAGCAATACACTCGCCCGCCTCGGTAGTTGGAATGATGATCTTGCAAAACTCTGGCGTGATGAAGCGGATGTTATCATTATTCAACAAGTTGATTATCTAGGGTGGCAATCGTATTTAAATGAGTCTGAATTTGTTGAAATTCAAACTCCAAAAATACCTCTAAACTGCGAATCGAATACCTTCCTCAGGATATTCATCAGGAAAGTGAATACCATTGTTGGCTTCAAATATGACACCCCATAATAACAAGGTACTATTTCGTAGTTGGTTTTTTGAACATTGTCCTGTTCGCACTGTCATGGATGGGGCCCGGTATACCAACTGATGGACTGACCAAGGGTACATTTTTGTTATTATTGTGGTAATAGTCAACTTGAGCGGCGTGACATTTATTTGAGAGTGGATATGATATCGTAGGCGATTTCCGGCACGATGACATCAAGCACGCTTGACGTATTTTCATTTGCGTTTATAATTCAGGCGTTGAATTATGAAATCGGAGAAGAAATGCCTACTGCGCTGATTACGGGTGTCACTGGCCAAGATGGTTCTTATCTGGCTGAGTTTCTGTTAAAAAAAGGTTACGAAGTTATTGGCATGGTGCGCCGCTCAAGTACAGTTACTTTCGAGCGTATCCAGCACATTCAAAATGAAATTACGATTGTACAAGGGGATTTACATGACCAAAGTTCGTTGGTCGCTCTCATAGAGCAATACCAACCAGATGAAGTTTATAATCTGGCCGCCCAATCGTTTGTTGCCACTTCTTGGAGCCAGGCAGTTCTTACGGGTGAAGTGACTGCCATGGGAGTCACTCGCTTGCTCGAGGGGATTCGCTTGGTCAATTCCAGGGCTCGGTTCTATCAAGCATCTAGTAGCGAAATGTTTGGTAAGGCAAAGGAAGTTCCTCAATGCGAGACTACTCCTTTCTACCCGCGCAGCCCGTATGGGGTTGCAAAAGCCTATGCACATTGGATTACAATCAATTATCGTGAATCTTACAACATGTATACTGTATCTGGGATTCTTTTCAATCATGAAAGCCCTCGAAGAGGTTTGGAATTTGTAACCCGTAAAATTTCGGATGGGGTTGCCCGTATAAAATTGGGTATGGTAAAGGAACTCCGTCTGGGAAATCTGGAAGCTCGAAGGGATTGGGGATTTGCCGGTGAATATGTACAGGCTATGTGGATGATGTTGCAGCAGGATCATCCTGAAGATTTTGTGATTGGTACTGGGATATCCCATTCTGTCCGCGAATTTTGTGAACACGCTTTTAAATACGTTGGATTAAATTATCTGGATTATGTTATCCAGGATCCGCAATTCCTGCGCCCGTCCGAAGTGGACCAACTCTTATCAAACACGACAAAAGCTCGTCAGAAATTGGGCTGGAATCCTCAAGTTGATTTTAAAGGATTGGTAGAAATGATGGTTGAAACAGATTTGCAGCGATTGACGGTTTCAGAGAAGTCATAATTGTCCATCTGACTAATTCACCCATGACATCGGTATTTCAATCCTTTCCCAGCTTTTTAGAGTGGATCAGGTGGTCTTGATTTGTACCTTTTTAGGTTTATAATTCAACTTCTGAATTTTAGATTATGGAAACAGTTACAAAAACAACCCACGACCTTGCTCTACTAGAAAACATCGAGCGCGACCCGGATATTAGTCAGGTCTCGCTTGCTGCACAATTAGGCGTAGCTGTTGGCACGGTAAATTGGCACCTCAAGCGGTTGATTGAAAAAGGTTTTGTCAAGATCAAACGCACCGAACGCAAGAAGTTACGCTATATCATTACCCCCGAAGGCATTGCTTTACGTGCCAACTTGATGGTGGATTATATAGGGCAGCAATTCCTCCTCTACCATCGCATCCGTGAACGGGTCTGCGAATATCTGACCGAAGTGCACCAGGCGGGTTTTAACTGTGTTTGCATCCATGGCGAAGGCGATGTGGCCGATATTTGTCGGCTCTCCTGTCTGGAAAAAGGGATCGCCATTGTCATGGACGATGACGCACCGGTGTTGGAAGTGAATGGCCTGAATGTCACATTACGATTGGATGGCAGACATGAGTGATAAAGGACATATCCTGATCACCGGCGGAGCCGGGTACATCGGTTCACTCCTGACAGGCGAACTGTTGCGTGCTGGATACCAGGTCACTGTGCTGGATAGCTTGTTGTATGGTGGCGAATCACTACTTGCCTATCTGGATCATCCTGCTTTCCACTTTGCCAAAGCCGATGTTACTGACCCCCGCTCGGCACGCGATTCTCTCCGCCGCGACTGGCCGAAGCCGACAGCCATTGTCCACTTGGCGGCTATCGTCGGGTTCCCGGCATGCCAGGCAGTTGGAAAACAGGTGGCGTGGAAATACAATGTTGAAGCGGTGAAAAAGGTCTATGACCAGGCAGCTAGTTTGGGATTCACAAGATTCGTGTTTGCCTCCACGTATAGCAATTATGGTCTTTCCCCAAACGGGCAAGCTGTCACGGAAGAGTCTCCTCTCAATCCCCAATCCCTTTACGCAGAGACCAAGATTGCTGCCGAGGAATTTCTTCTATCACATAAGGACTCGGCCTGCGCTCCTCTTATCTATCGTCTTGCTACGTTATATGGTATTTCACCGCGCACACGCTTTGATCTAATTGTCAATCAATTCGTCCTAGACGCATTTTCCAAACACGAACTGACCATTTATCAGCGCGGCTATTCGCGTTCTTTCCTGCATGTTCGGGATGTGGTTCGGGGTATCCAACTGGGCCTGGAAGCGTCTGAGGAGAAAGTGCGCGGGCAACTCTATAACTTGGGAACTGACAATGGGAATTACACCAAAGATGAGATTGTTGGTCTGGTCATCAAGCGCCTACCTGAGACAGTGGTGACCTACAAAGATCTAACTTTTGGTGGTGACATTCGTGATATAAGCGTCTCGTTTGAGAAAATCCGCCGGGAACTCGGTTTCCAGGCTACCCTGACCGTGGACGACGGGGTGCGCGAGATTGTCTATACACTGCGCAGCGGGTTGATCAGTGAGCCGCATGCTGAGCATTATCGGAATGCTCAATTTATTGTTCAATAACGAGGATGTAATGGCGCAGAATTTCTGGAAAAATAAAAGAGTGATTGTGACTGGCGGTGCCGGATTCCTGGGTTCGTTCATTACGAAAAAACTCATCGAGCGCGGTGCTGCCGACATCCTTATCCCCCGTATTGAATATTATGATCTGACGGACCATGAGGCGATCCATCGTTTGCTGGACGAGGCTTTACTCCCTTCAGACCAACGGCTTGCGCATCTGACACTCGAAGGGTTCAACTCCACTGTGTTACCTGATTTCAAACCTGCGGATATGGTAATTATCCATTTGGCAGCGCATGTCGGTGGTATCGGTGCCAACCGGGA
>Ga0209777_10009729_pt1 | contig 10313 bp, 17 predicted proteins | sample FrelakmetHBP12HB_FD_187147 | JGI IMG/M metagenome (GOLD analysis project Ga0209777, IMG submission 187147) | Freshwater lake sediment microbial communities from the University of Notre Dame, USA, for methane emissions studies -HBP12 HB (SPAdes)... | ecosystem: Environmental > Aquatic >... | reverse complement strand
ATAAGGGATTCAGCAGTTGATAATCCAAATCCTTCGTTGGATGATAAGTTGATTGTAACATCAGCAATATTATACAGAATATTCATATCTTCTGGTGAATACTTTGCTGTGGAAAATACAACATCATAATTTGGACATAATGCTTCTTTAACAGCAAGTAAATCTGTGCCAGCATCTTGACGAACTTCTGTATGTAATACTAGAACACACTTAGATGCTTCTTCTTTTGTAAGATTATCACAAAATGCTCTATATGCCAACACAATATTACTTGTTCTTTTTCTTTGAACGTTTCGTGAGTTATAAAAAATCACGAATTCATAATTTTTGTCACCAAACATTTCCTTGCGTCGTTTTTTAAAGTTGGCATCATCCTTTGGAAGTGGTCTGAATACAATTTTATTGATGCCGTGGGGCACGTACCATATTATTGATTTTTCTACTGTTTTTCCATTTATGTCAAAAGCCATATTATTTGTTTTCCTTTATTTCTTCGATTGTTTTTGTTGATTTTATATAATATCCACAAAATTCTAATAATTTAATTGGTCCAACAATTCCGTTTCGTGAATAAGATTTACCATTCATATATCCGTGAATGTAATGCGAATTTCTATATATTTCTTTTACGTGAGTTTCAATCGTCACGATTTTATTATTTCCGTTTCTATATTTGAATGATACTAGTGGACAGTAAAGATACTTATTTTCAGTAATTTTTTTATTTTGTATTATTTCACTCATAATATATCTTCTTGTTATTTTTACCGTTTTAGAAGAAGTTCTTTTATTTTTTTGGGTCATAATCCGGATGAATATAATCAGAAATACTTATATGAGAAGATTTTAATTCAAATTCATTATCGCGTGGCATTATCATCCAATATAAAATTCCCACCCCTCTACGTTTATTTTCAATTTCAGTAAGTTGAGATTTTAATCCTTCTTTTGTTATGAAAAGTTTATTTTCAAATTTTTCGTCAATATGGTTTGTAAGAGAATAAAAATAATCAATCAATTCGTTTTTTTCACCGCACACAATTTCTTTTTTTATTATCATAGTTCTCTTTTTAGTTCTTTTATTTTGTATTCGATAACATCGGTAATATTATGAATATAATAACAATTAACCGATTCATTAAGTTTTTTTTCTTTTTTTAAAGAGTCGATTATATTTTTAATTGTTTGATGTGTATTTTTTAGTTTGTTTAATTCCGATTTATCAAAAAATACGCTTTCTTTATCAACCCCCACTGAAATATGTAATCCACACATTTCAATCGATTTATAATTTTCATCATTAAGTAAACTATAATAATTTTTTGGAATGTGATGATGTTCTATTTTTTCTAATGCTGTTCTGGTTAACCATTTAGGCATATTGAAAGCATTAGCATCACAATATTCTTTTATGGTGTCAAAATCTTCTTTGTTTATATTCACCACTCTTTTTTCAGTTGACTTGGTATTCATCTAAAATCTTTCTTATATCATTTGTATAATCACTTTGCAAATTATCTATTTTTTTAACTTCTTTCGTTTTTTCTCTTATTCTATAAAACCCACATTTAAGTTTGTTCATTAGATTTATTTGTCTTCTAATATCGTTTTCTTTTAGTTTTCCATTCCGATAATAATGCCTTTCTTCATCCCATTCTATTATAACATTAAGATTTGGTTCGTAGTAATCTAACAGATAACCTAATTCTTTGTGTTCCATTTTTGTTTCATTATTAAACGCGTGTTTACCTTTCCATTCCATCATTTCATTTAGTTTGTCAAAAAATTTACAAGATTTTTTATTTACACCTATAGGGATTCCATATTCCATTATTCTTTTTATTACAAGGTTTCTTGATATTTCTGCTGACCTACCTGATTTATGAAACCGTTTATATTCTGGCGAGTTTTTAACAAGTCTCCCGTAATATTTTCTTTCTTCCTCTGTATAAACACGTCCGTATTGAGGATTTTTATTTTCTTTTTTAGAGCAAGAATTACATTCTCTATTTTTATCAATGCTATCTTGTAACCTGTATTTATCACAAAAATATATTACTCTTTTACATTTTGGACATTCTTTGTAAAACTCTGATGGTGTTCCTCTTTTTCTTGTTTGTTTCATATACTAATAAGTAGTAATAGAAACTAATAAAATCAAATAAAAGTTATTTTATTTATGTTTTCTCAAATGGTATCAACTTACCCTCTTTATTAAATTCTCCATCTATCGTAAAACATTTATCAGGACCTAATACCCACTTGTTAATATTATACGTCTGCTTACTAATAGACATTAATAAATCACACGATTCATAAAATGGTCTATTATACATTGGGTACGGCGTGTCATCCCATATATTATAATACACCAATGGCATTTTAGCCCTAATCTGACGTTCAACCGAATATAACCAACCCCAAAATCTAGGGTCTGTAAAGTGCATTATAAAGTCTGGTTTTTCTTTATCAATAATAGAGAATAGTAATTCTTCATTACCATAACCATCTACAGGATACAAAGTTACCTTAGCGTCTTTAACACCAGTCACTTGTGCTGTGGCTGCATCCATGTTAATCATCTTGCCCTTGTCGGGGTGTTGAATTGCTCCTGCTATTTGGACCCAATCAAATCGTTTGACGGTTCCTAATATTAATTCACGACTCATTGTGGCAACTCCACTATGCATACGAAGGTCATCTGATAATAATAGGCCCTTTTTCTTAGCCAGAACAAATTTCAAATCGGTTGTTAATGTTTCACTCATAAAATTAAGAATTAAAAGAACTGGTTGAACTTAAAATGGGAACGAAGAAATTATTCACAATATCACGAAATGATGCTGTAAAAGGAGTATCGTCAACGTAAAGATGAACACACTTCTCAACGAAGGTTTGAAGGGTAAGATTTTTATTTTGAATACCTAATATTTTAAAAGAATCATATAGTTCTTTTTCAATCTTTACCGTAGTAGCTGTTTTGTTTTTCATATGTATCAACGTAAATGTTTGCTTACACGTTTATATATGTGTTAAAAAACAAAACTGATTATTTTATTTTAGATAATGATATGTTTCCATAACCGACCTTTTATTATATCACAAACAGTAGATGGTGATATGTTATATTTTTTTGATAACTCTATATTTGAAATACCTTCACTTCTTTTTGTTTTTATATCTTTTACTATATCATCATTGAGTTTTTTTATTTTACTATGTTGGGTTTTTGATTTTGCATGGTTAATATTTTGCTGTCTATTACAATATTCCAAATTATCGACACGATTGTTTAACCCATTTCCGTCTTTATGATTAATTTCATATTTTGTTCCACATGTGGGCAACAATATGGAGATTCAATAAAAGATTCTGCTACTAATCTATGCACACTATACATAGATACTTTTCCGTTTTTATATAATCTAATCGATGCATAAGCATTATTGTTTCTAATAAACTTACCAATTTTTCTTATTTTATATACAACATTTCCTTTATAATCAGTTTGAATTTTTCTAACATTACCAAATGATGATAGTTGATATATGTTTTCAAATCCTCTTATATTTTTCCATATTTCACAATTATTCATATTATTCGGTGTCTATATCTTCTTTTTTTGGAAAACAATTTACATTTTTGTGTGGACAATATTTGCAGTTTTTATAACTCACGCCTGGGGTTTTTATATAAACTTTGGAATCCTCCACAAATTTACCTTCAGGTGTAAAACACTCACCAACAAACTCAGCAAATAAATTCAAAGTTTTAGCAACGGATTTTTGGTCGTTTTTTGGAATAAATGTTTGTATTCTACTTTGAGGAAATGAATAATTTTCCCACAATTTTCTACGTAAAATAAAAAACTCTACATCTATCATATTTATATCCACATTATATTTTCTACTAAAGAAAGCTTTATACAAAAGTATCTGAGAGGTTTTTGAGATGTTATCACGTTGATAGTGATTCCAACCATTTGTAGAAGTTTTAATGTCAATGATTCTGTATCTGCCTGTGGCACGCTCTTTCAATACAACATCAATATAACAAATAAATTCTACATTATTTTTGATAGGCATTATGATTTCATCTTCAATGCCAATGAATTCGTATTTTCCTGATGGGAAGAATTTTATACGATTGGTCATATTAGTGAAGGCAGTAATAATATTGTCGCCATCTTCATAATACTCTTTTAGAACTTCTGGAGTGATTGTGACATTTTTATCTTTTAGTTCTCTATCAAATCCTTTTCCGAATAGTTCATTCAAATCATGTAAATCAGCATCTTTTGCAGACTTCTTATATAGGGTTTCAATGTAGAGTTGAATAACTTCATGCATTGCTGTACCAAAACAGGTACTAACACTATCTTCAAACGTTCGTAATCCTCTCACTCTATCAAGGAAAAATCTGTGGCGGCAATTATACCATGTTGAGAATTGTGAATATGAAACTTGCTTTTTTTTATTTTCTTCCATAATAAACTTTACTCCATTTCTTTATTTTCGTCAATTTTATTTATTTCCCATCCCTTATATTGTTTTCTACCGCCATTGTATAATCTTATTACACATCTTAAGTGTAAATTGTATTTGTTAGAAAAATTTTGTATTGTTCCTGTGAAATAATCTCCGTTTTTATGTTTAGTGGATATTATTTGGTTTGGTAGATTTTTTATTTTGGTGTTAAGTGATATTTTTTCGTCATAAATTTCGTTGATATTATTTGGCAATTTAAAATTTTTTGTGTGAATACCTAAATGTATCCATCCACAATTTGATTGTCTAGTATTATTACATAATCCCACAAATCCGCTTCTATTTAAGTTAAATTTTTGTAAAATATCTTTTATTTGCCCTATGAATACACCGAATTTTTTATTATAAAAAATTCTAATTGGTGTTGTAATATGAATTTTTTGTTGATATATTTCATCAATGTTGGTTGGTTGTAAAAATCCATTTTCGTATTTACCCAAACAAATCCACCCACGGTGCTGATTTAGGATACCCTCACACAATTTATGTATCCTTACTTTTTTTAATTGTTGGGATTTAGAAAAATTTATTCTATCATTTATAATATAACCTTTGATTGGATGATAAAAAACATATTCCCCCGAATAAGCTGGATGATTTCTGCCAGCAGAAGCAATAGATATTTTTTTCTTTGCTTCATCCGTGTGTTTATATCCCAATGTACTTCCAGCTAATTTTGCTATATTATATTCGGGGGTTAGCGTATCAATATGATATTGTTCTCTAATAATACATTCATTTATATTACATAATTCTACTAAAGAAAATTCAAAATTATTTTCTCCGTATTTATTCCAAGCGTTTTGTAAATGTTGATTTGTGTGTTTATTATATCGAAGATTGTATCTATGTGTGATAGCTCTGTATTTTAGAAATCCACTAGTGGACCCTATATAACATTTATTATTTATAAGATTTTTGATTTTATAAACACCGCATTTTTGTTTGTTATCAACCAAAATTTTCATATACTAATAAATACAATCAAAATTCTTTAAAATACCAAAAATATCTACAATTATACCACTTTTAGGTTTTGTGTCAAATATTTATAGTTCATGAAGATTATACCATTTATTTTAATGTTATCTGTATGTGCTACGTGTGGATTATCCCAAGTTTATACCAATGGGGTATTTGTAAAAGAAGGCAAAACCGTAGAAGTAGAAAAAAAGGTCTATCAATTTACACCAACCAACAAATCTGACGTATTGTATTTTTCAAATGAATTGATAACCGAAGTTTATACTAATAGTGATTTTTCTGTTAATAGCTTTTTTCAAGAGGTTTACGATATGAATTCTACACCACATAAAGCCAGATTCGGTTCATCTACATTAGCCACTACGTTAATGAATGGTACCGTGATATTTACGTATTCAGGCACAGACTCCAATTCTACGTGTGTAATTTCAACGCCTATGACTGATGTTGAGTTAAACAAAGGAACATTTTATTTTAATGTAACCGAAAATAAAGTATTGTTAGTTGTCCTTGATGGTTCTGCTAAATCCCACAGTGATAAGAATAAAGTTATCGTCGTACCAACGGGATATGCAGTTATTGCTGTTCCAACAGATAGAGGTATTTTAGAAGCTAAAATTTCTATTGACACCGGAAAAGCAAAACAAGATATAATTGATAAGTTCACTACTGCATCAAAAAATATAACAAATCTCAAAGGAACGATAATGTTTGCCATAGTCAATGGTAAGGTGGTAGGTATTAAAGAATGATACCATCAGGAATAAAAGCTATATCTTACGACGATGTTGAAGATACAACGTTTGAAGTTACAATTAAAAATACTAAAACAGGTAAATCTGTATCAAATACTCTTTCGATGAATACATTTAAAAAAACCACATATTGGTTACTAGGATTTAATTATATTGTGTGCAACGTTGAGGAATTGATTAAAAAACCAAAAACGTGATGTAATAAATTGACTTCCATAAAGAGCGTGGTATTATCCGACCATGAATATACCACAGGACTATTTTTTACATGGACAGACTTTTAACTCTAATTTCGTAGAATTTGTTTGGCAGTTTCCACAAACCAAAAATCAAATAATTTACAAGGTTTACAAGAACAATACAACTCTCCTTAAAGAAGGTCATACGAATGACGTTGGTAACTTTATAGACGGTTATACTGTTTCCGGTATCATTTCCACAAAAAATATTACAGCAAGAGAATTGGTAAAGTTAAAAGACGAAGTTGTAGAATATTTAAAATCATGAAAAAGAAAAAACCAGTATTATATAGAACCGAAGAGATATACAGAGAATCTACAAGTGGATTATCTAATGGAATCGATGCGTTTATAAATCAACTCCATCAAATAAATAAAGATGCCAAAAAGGATGGTTATACGGACATTGTTGTTGATTTTGAAGATGAGTGGGGGTATTACGATGACTGTTGGACCAATATGATAGTTAGAGGTAAAAAACCAATGAGTGTTAAAGAATTTATTGACGGAGATAAGAAATGTATAAAAAGTTAATGACAATATTCGCTAAAAAAGAATCAATAAAATGTAGTCATGAACATTGGGAAATTAGGCCAAAAACCCGCCTTTGTTGTGTTGATTGCTTGGATTGCCATAAATCTATAACTTTCGCCGAACTTTTTGGTGATAAACCGTTTATGACATCGGAGATATTTAAAAAATGTGTTAAATCAAAATAATATTATGGCACACGTTGGAGAAAAAGCAATAAGTTCGGAGAAGGTGATAACAAAATGCCCTTATTGTGGAGCCTTACAAAAAGAAACCATTTGGGTATTTAAAAGTGATTTGGATAATGATGAAATCAACCATTGTGGCGTTTTATGTTTTAATTGTCATAGTTTTTATATTAGACATCCGAATGGTAAATGTTCTAAATCAATAATTTCCTAACGTTTTATATCCTAACGATATATTTATTACTATGGGACGTAAAAGATTAAATCGAACCAAAGAAGAATTGCGAGAACAATCTCGTATTCGTCAAAGGAGATATTATGAACGACATAGTAAAAGAATTAGAAAAGAAAAAATGCGAAGGTATTACGAGCAAAAAGAAATGGGTAAAACCATGTAGTGTTTGTGAAAACTCATTAGAGTATCAATCACAAAAAAGTTATAGATATGCTATAAAACATAACAATAAATGTAAATCGTGTCATGATAATAGTAGAAAAGACAGAGAAAATAGAAATTGTATTATATGTGGCAATTCGTTTGAATGTCTTAAAAAATCTAAGAGAAGATTTTGTTCCTTAAAATGTCATTACGATTCTGGTTTACAAAAGCATCAAAGAAAAGTGAAATATTGTAAATTTTGTAAAACGGAAATTTATTATCTTGATTGGGAATTAAAATTTCATCCCAAAGATTTTTGTTCGTGTAAATGTAATTTCGCTTATCAAATATTAAATGGTCAAAAAAGAAAAACAAAACCTGAAATAAAAATGGAAAAAATATTGAAATCATTTTTTCTAAATATACAATATAATTTCGAATTGTGTGGTAAGTTTTATGATTTTTATATACCAGAAAAACATTTACTTATTGAAGTAGATGGAATATACTGGCACGGTAGAGACGTAATGGAATTAAATGCCGCTCAAAAAAGAGTTAGAACAAACGACGAATTTAAAAATATATTAGCTATCCGATGTGGATATAAGTTAATAAGATTTTGGGAAGATGAAATAGAAGAAAATTATGTATCAAAATGTGTATTGTAATCGAAAAACCGAAGAAGTTTTTGTTTGGGATGATGATGTAGGATTGAAACAATATCCTATGTCATCTTTCAAATATGCTTACAAAAAACAGGCAGGTGGAACTATTAAATCGATTTATGGTGATGAACTAACAAAGGTTTATAATTATAACGACAACGATTCAGGACTATTTGAGAGTGATGTTTCAATGGAAATGCGGGTCTTATTGGATTTATATCCTAATAGTGATGAACCAAGTAAAGGACATCGTATAGGAGTGATTGATATTGAAGTATCAACTGCCGGGGGATTTCCATCAATGGAAATGGCAGACAAAGAAATTACAGGTATATCACTTTACGATTATATTACTCGAACTTGTTACACTTTTGTTTTAGATAAAGAGAAAAAAATACCAAATTCGGAAAAAGAAGACGATGCTTGGTATCCCAAAAATTGGAAAGATCCGGAAGGAAAAGAAAAAATTGTTGTGTTATCATTTGATAATGAAGACGACTTATTGATATCTTTCATGGATAAATGGAATGAATGTTCATTTACAATTATAACCGGATGGAATGTTGATTTTTTTGACCTTCCTTATTTATATTTGCGATTAAAAAATTGTCTTGGTGCGAAGGTTGCTAAGTGTTTGTCACCTATTGGCGCTGCGTATTTAAACGGTTTTAGTAAGAAACTAACAATAGGTGGTATTTCTGTAATGGATTATATCTTATTGTATAAAAAGTTTTCAGGCAGAATGGAACCAACATATGCTCTTGGTCCTATAGGGCAAAAATCAGTAGGTATTGGTAAGGTTCAATATCGTGGTAATCTAGATGATTTGTATAAGGAAGATATTACAAAGTTTTTAGAGTATAATATTACAGATGTTAAGATTGTTGTAGCATTGGATAGGAAACTCAAGTATATTGATTTAGCTAGAAGTATTTGTCATGTTGGTCATGTTCCTTATGAAAACTTTCATATGTCTTCTAGATATCTTGATGGTGCTACGTTGATGTATCTAATACGTAATGGTATGTTGGTTGCTACAAACAAACCAGCAAGAGGAAGAGAAGAATACGAAGAACGATTAGAGGAAGGGGAAGAAGGGTTTTCTGGCGCCTTTGTTAAGGAACCTGTTCCGGGTAGGTATGAATGGATATTTGACCTTGATTTGACTTCAATGTATCCAAAGATTATTATTTCTTTGAATATATCACCAGAAACGAAAGTTGGTAAGGTAGAAGGTTATTCTGTAGAAGCGCATGTAACAGGTAAAATGAAGGAATACAAACTTGGGAATGTAACCTATACTCCTGAAGAATTTAAATCCCTTATTGAAAAAAGTGATTATTCAGTATCAAGCAACGGCGTAATTTATCGGCAGGACAAACGAGGTGTAATACCTACCTTGCTTAGTCTTTGGTTTGCTCAAAGAGCTGAAATGAGAGTAAAAGCTGCTCAATACAAAAGAGAGGGCAATATGGAATTGTATAATTTCTATAATCAAAGACAACAGATTTGGAAAATCTTACTGAATTCATTTTATGGTGTATTGGGATTGCCTATATTCCGTTTCTATGATGTTGATAATGCTGAAGCAGTTACAACTACAGGTGTAGATATTATTCAGACTACCGCAAAGGCTATTAACACCTATTATAAACACGCATTGGAACAAGATGGTGATTGGGTTATTTATAGTGATACCGATTCGTGTTTTGTAAATGCCGTGCCAATCATTCAAAAAAGATATCCGGATATAAATCTAAACGATGAAGATGCGATGACCAAAGCTATCATGGAAGTTACGACAGAAGTTCAAACTTATGTAAATAACTTTTATGATATAATAGCTAATAGATTTTTCAATCTAAAAACTAAAAGATTTCAATTGAAACGTAATGGTGTGATGGTCGATACATCTCACGAATTTGAAGCTAAACAAGAGGTTATTAGTAAATCATCATTCTGGTTAGCTAAGAAACGTTATGCACAATGGATTATTCATGAAGAAGGTGCTTTGCTTAAAGAACC
>Ga0209777_10009728_pt1 | contig 10313 bp, 7 predicted proteins | sample FrelakmetHBP12HB_FD_187147 | JGI IMG/M metagenome (GOLD analysis project Ga0209777, IMG submission 187147) | Freshwater lake sediment microbial communities from the University of Notre Dame, USA, for methane emissions studies -HBP12 HB (SPAdes)... | ecosystem: Environmental > Aquatic >... | reverse complement strand
CTTCTCAACCGTCATGCTGTCAAGCCGGCCGTTGACAGCCAGGACCGACCAACCCTGCTCTTCCCGTTCGCTCAGTTCCAGCACTCATTCCCCCAGACTGTGCCGGGTTCAGCGGGTCGTCCGGGCGTCGCGCCTCGGACAGCACCCGAGCCCGCCCGGCCGCCACCTTTCCAAGCACGTGTCCGTCGCGCCCAGGACACGATTATTCTGCGCAACGGGCGAGTTGGCAAGGGCGCCGATCGTCAATGGCGGGTGTCCTGCCTGAGCGTCTCGACCTCCCACTCCCCGCGGCTGCCCCCGTGGAGGAACGGGGCGAGCGCCAGGCGGCCCATCACGCCGATGCTCTTCTCGAGAAATGCCAACTCGCGGAGGCGGTCGGTGATGACCGGATCAGTGGGCTGCGGGAGGCCCGCCTCCCTGAGCAGAAGGCGACCCTTCGCCTTGATCGAAAGTTCGACCCACATCTCGAGGTAGCACAGCATGTCGCCGAGAACCTCACCCGGGAAGCGATCGCGGAGACTCCGCAGGTACAGGCCGATGCGGGTGGCCTTGACCTCGCCCGAGCGCAGCATCTCGAGGAGTTCGACGTCGGAGCCGAACCCGACCTCGAGCCAATCGCGGAGGATCCGCTCGCTTCGCGAAAAGACGACCAGGATGAGAACTGGGAATGACACCAGGATCGCAAGGGTGAAGGTGACCGGCGGGATCCACAGAACGACGTTGTTGAAGAAGACGTGCGATACGACAGCCACGCCAAAGCCGGGCAGGAAGATCAGGGCCCTCTCGTGCCCATACACGTCCGCGAAAACTTTCGACACGATCCCCAGGATCGCGGTCGTGCCGCCGTGCATCACGGCTGTACCGAAACCGCGCACGGCCCACAGCAGCAGGTTGGCATCGTTCACTGCGAGCAGGTAATACAGGTTCTCGACGGTCGCGAACCCCGCGCCGATTGCGAACCCGACGATCGCGGCGTCTACCATGAAGCCCACGCGCTTCCTCCTGATCAGGAAAACGACGAACAGGGCCTTGGCGCCCTCCTCCACCACGGGGGCCAGGCACTGGGAGTACGTTGCCGCTGCGACAAGCCCCGAGCCCATGACCCACCGGGCAAACAAAAGACACCCCACTGCGGCGGCGACGCCGGCTGCGAGCGCGCGGAGCAGGCTTGCGGGCCGAACGAGCTTAAATGAGTCGAGGGCAAAGAGGGCCACGAGGAAGAGGAAAACCGGCACGAGGCTGATGGCAACCCTTACCAGATCTCGCATCCGACAGGAGTCTACACGCGGATTCGACGGTTGCGGTCCGCGGGCGGGAGCGGCACGAGAGGACTAACCGCGTTAAAGCAAGCGCCCAGTGTTGGCGCTGTGACGCAAGAGCCAGGCGTGCCCGCGCCCCGAGGGATTGGCTGGCAGAGCTCCGCGGCGGTGCCGGCCAAAGCCGGGCATCCTCCGCTCCGAGATCCACGCTCCCTTTTTCAACTCACAGTACAATCTCAACCTGGAGACGAGACAAGTGCAGCCGGGCGCCCGCATCGGGATTGCTTCGCTTCGCTCGCAACCACATAAGGAAATATTGTCATTGCGAGGAGCGCAGCGACGAAGCAATCCCGTCGCCCCCTGCTGCCATTGCGACGAGGCAAGAACGAAGCGAGGGATCCCGTGCTAAGCCCCGGCACGCAACTCGGCCCGTACGAGATCGTCGCCCAAATCGGTGCGGGCGGCATGGGTGAGGTCTATCGGGCGTGCGACACGCGGCTTGGTCGAGACGTTGCAATCAAGGTCCTCGCACCGGAGTTTGCCGACGATTCTGAGCGTCTCCGCCGCTTCGAGCAGGAGGCGCGGGCGGTCGCTGCCCTTGATCACCCGAATATCCTCGCCCTGTACGACGTCGGCACCCACGAAGGCTCGCCGTACATCGTCACCCAGTTGTTGGAGGGCGAGTCCCTGCGGGACCGTCTGCAGGGCGGATCGCTCACGCCGCGCAAGGCGATCGAGGTCGGGGCCGAGATCGCGCAGGGCCTCGCAGCCGCCCACGAGAAAGGCATCATCCATAGAGATCTCAAGCCGGGGAACGTCTTTCTCACCCAGGACGGGGTGGTAAAGATCCTCGACTTCGGGATCGCCAAGCTGGTCGCGCCGAAGCGTGTGGAAGACCTCGCCAAACAGACAACAGTGGTCGAGGCGACTGAGGCCGGCACAGTGCTCGGCACTGTCGGGTACATGTCGCCGGAGCAGATCCGTGGGCTAAGCGCGGATCACCGCTCGGACATCTTCTCCTTCGGCTGTGTACTGTACGAGATGCTGTCGGGGAGGCGACCATTCACAGAGGACACGGCAGCGGACACCGCGAGCGCGATCCTGCACGAGGACCCTGCCCCGCTTGCGGGCACCGTCAGGAACATCCCCCCGGCGCTCGAGGGGATCGTCACGCGCTGCCTGGAGAAGAGCCCCGACGATCGCTTCCAGTCTGCCCGCGATCTGGCCCACGACCTGAGCGCGACCATGCCGGACACGAGCCCTGCGAGGCCAGGTTCAATCGTGACATCGAGACGGCGGCGGCGCGTTGTCGGGCTGGCGCTCGCGGGCGTCGCAGTGCTTGTTGCGGGGAGCGTGCTTGTCCTCAGACTCACAGCACCAAGGACGGGAGCCCGCGCAGCCGGGCCACCCAAGATCGTCGTCCTCCCGTTCGAGAACCTCGGCTCACAAGAGGACGCCTACTTCGCCGCTGGCATGACCGAGGAGATCACCAGCCGACTCGCCAATGTGCAGGGACTGGGGGTAATTTCCCGCACCTCGGCGGTGGAGTACAACCGCAAGGGGAAAACGGTCAAACAAATTGGAAGTGACCTTGGTGTTAACTACGTCCTCGAGGGCAGCGTACGCTGGGAGCGCGGGGCTGGCCGAGAGAGTCGGGTGCGCATCACCCCGCAGCTCATCCGGGTCGCGGACGACACCCACGTCTGGGCCGACCGGTACGAGCGGGTGATCGCGGACGTCTTCGCGATCCAGTCGGAGGTCGCCGAGAACGCGGTCAAGGCGATGGGTGTCACGCTCCTGCCGCATGAGCAAACCGCGCTGAAAGAGATTTCGACGAACGATCTCGAGGCCTACGACCTGTACCTCCGTGGGCAGGAACTGGTCAGCGGTGGCAATGACAGACTACGTGTCGAGGGCGCGCTGCAGATGTACCAGGCGGCGGTGGATCGTGACCCCCACTTTGCGCAGGCCCTTGCGGGGCTTGCCAGGATGCACCTCGTCATGTACTGGTTGCAGTACGACCACAACCAGGAGCGAGTTGTCAGAGCGAAGGAGGTAGCGGAACGGGCCGTCGAGCTCCGACCCGACCTCGCGGAGACTCACACCGCACTCGGTTTCTACTTCTATCAGGCCCTGATCGATTACCCGCGAGCCCTGAAGGAGTTTGACGCTGCCCTCAAGATCAAGCCCAATAGCAGTGACGCACTTGCCGCGATCAGCTACGTCGTACGCCGCCAGGGCCATTGGGCGGATTCGGCAGCACACCTGAGCAAGGCCCTCGAGTTGGACCCGAAGAACGCTGGCTTGCTGACTAACTTCGGCTCTAGCTGTGTCCTTGCTCGCCGCTATGCCGATGCGGATAGGGCGTTTGGACGGGCCATCGCCGTGAGCCCACTGTGGGCCGATCCCTACGGAGAGGAAGCGTTGCTCCAAGTTCAGTGGCACGGCGACGTCGAAAAGGCTCACGTGGTCCTGGAGGAAGCCAGACGGGTTGCCGGACTGAAGGACGACCTGGGATTTGTGGCTCGGTCGGCGCTGGGGATCGCCCTGGCTCGTCGTGACCTCGGCGGGGCGTTGCAGGAGCTCGACGCAGAGACGCGCCGCGCCGCCGACAGCCATGCTCCCCAGTTCAGCATCCCGATGATTCGGGGAGAGGTGCTGATGCTGGCGGGCCAGCACGATCTTGCAAAACGATCTTTCGAGGCCGCGCGGGTCGAGTTCGAGCAAAAGGTCACGCAGGACCCCGGCGACGCCTGGTTCCACAGTTCACTCGGGATCGCATATGCGGGGCTCGGTCGCCGCGCGGAGGCAGTGAGAGAAGCGAGTGCCGGTTGTGACCTCATGCCTTCTTCGAAGGATGCTCTTCAAGCTCTCGATTGCCTCGAAGATTTGGCCCTCGTCTACACGATGGTCGGGCAGACAAGCGAAGCGATCGCCCGGCTGGAACGCCTGCTGTCGGGGAGTGGAAGGTTCACGCCCCACCTGCTCCGCCTGGACCCCAGGTGGGACCCGCTACGGTCGGACCCGCGATTCCAGGCGTTGCTCACAAAGTACGAGGTCAAGCCATGATCGGCTCCCGCCTCGGCCCCTACGACATCGTCGCCCCGATCGGCGCGGGTGGCATGGGCGAGGCTGAGCCGTTTCGCGGGCGTGAGCGGAGCGGGAGCCCGCGGGTGAAATCCCGAGCGCAGCGAGGGATCCTGTGCTGAAGCCCGGCGCCCGCCTTGGCCCTTACGAGATCGTCGCCCCGATCGGCGCAGGCGGCATGGGCGAGGTGTACCGGGCGCGGGACACACGCCTCGAGCGTGATGTGGCCCTCAAGGTCCTTCCGGCCGACGCGCTCGCCGACGAGACCGCGCAGGCGCGCCTGCTCCGTGAGGCGCGCACGGCCTCCAAGCTCAACCATCCCAACGTCTGCACGATCCACGAGGTCGGCGAAGCCGACGGTCAGGTCTACATCGCAATGGAGCTGGTCGAGGGCCAGTCGCTCGCGGCACGGCTGGCGGAGGGCGCGCTGCTGCCCGAGGAGCTTCTGCGGTACGGACAGCAGGTGGCGGACGCTCTGTCGCACGCCCACGAGCACGGCGTCGTGCACCGGGACTTCAAGAGCGCCAACATTGTCATCACGCCGGAGGGGCGCGCCAAGGTGCTCGACTTCGGCCTGGCGAAGCGGTTCGCCGGGGAGGACCTGACGGCCGCGACCACAGTTTCGCAGCCGTCGCTGACCGAGCCGGGCGCGGTGGCGGGCACGCTCGCGTACATGGCGCCGGAGCAGTTGCGTGGGCGGCCGGCAGACGCGCGCAGCGACATCTGGGCGCTGGGGGTGGTGTTGTACGAGATGGCTGGGGGGCGTCGGCCGTTTCAAGGGATGACCGGCTTCGAGCTGAGCTCGGCGATCCTGAGCGAGGCGCCTCCGCCGCTGTCGCCGACCGTGCCTGTTCCGGTGGCGGCGGTGATCGAGCGGTGCCTGGCGAAGGAGCCAGGGCAGCGGTACCAGCGGGCGAGCGAGGTGCGGGTCGTGCTCGAGGCGATCCGGGCGGGTACCGTGGTGCCGTGGGTGACCTGGCGCTACCGCGTGGCTCACCGGCCCTGGCAGACCCTCGGGCTTGCCCTGGTGCTCACCGTCGCGGTCGCGGTGGGGCTGGACCTCGGGGGCATGCGCGGCCGGTTGCTCGGACGAGGCACTGCCGCTGCAGCCTTTCAGTCGCTCGCCGTTCTGCCGCTGGAGAACCTGTCGGGGAATCCGGAGCAGGAGTACCTGGCGGCGGGGATGCACGACGCGCTCGTCACCAACCTTGGCCAGCTCGCCGGCCTCAAGCGTGTGATCGCGCGCGGCTCGGTGATGCGCTACAAGGGCACGAGCAAGTCGCCGAGGGAGATTGCTCGGGAGCTGAATGTCTCCGGCCTGATCACCGGCACGGTGCTGCGCTCGGGGGATCGCGTGAGGATCACGGCCCAGCTCATCGACCCGGCGACGCAGGCGCAGGTGTGGGCGCAGAGCTACGAGCGCGAGCTGCGCGACGTGCTGTCGCTCGAGAACGACATCGTGGCGGCGATCACGCACGAGATCAAACTGGAACTGACGCCGCAGGAAAAGGTCCGTCTTACCAGCGCCCGGCCGGTCGACCCCGAGGCCTACGAGGCGTGCCTGAAAGGCCGCTTCCACTGGTACAAGCTGTCTCGCGAGGAGTTGGACACCGCCGAGCGGTACTTCAACCTCGCCCTGGACAAGGACCCGAACTACGCCCTGGCGCACGAGGGGCTCGCGATGGTCTGGTTTAGCCGCACGGACGCCGGCTTCATGCCGCGGGACGAAGCGATGCCCCGCGCGAACGCGGAGGCGCGGAGGGCGCTCGAACTCGACGACACGCTCGCCGAGGCGCATGCGATGCTGGCAAACCTGAAGATCATGGACTGGGAGTGGGCGGCCGCCGACCGCGAGTTCCGGCGCTCGCTCGAGCTCAACCCCAACCTCGTGATCGCCCACTTCGGGTACGCGGACTTCCTGGTCACGATGGGGCGAACCGCGGAGTGGGAGAAGGAGATCCGGCGGATGCTGGAGCTCGACCCGCTCAGCAACTTCAACCGCTGCTTCTACGGGTGGCACCTCGTCTACGAGCGCCGGTACGACGAGGCGATCGACCAGATGAGGAAGGTGGCGCAGGCGGAGCCCGACTTGTCCTCGGTCCACCTCGGTCTCTGGGGGGCGTACTTCAAGAAGGGCGCGGACGACAAGGCTCTGGCCGAGGCGAAGCGGTTCTTCTCCATCCTGGGCGACAGCGAGGTCGTGAAGGCGCTGGACGCTGGGTGGGTCCAGGGCGGGTACCGCCCCGCGATGAAGCGGGCGGGCGATGCCCTATCGGCCCGCTACGAGCGCACCTACTACCCCGCCATCCGCGTCGCGCGCGTGCTCGCACACGCCGGCGAGAACGAGCGGGCCCTACAGTTTCTGGAGAAGGCGTACGAGCGGCGCGAGACCCCGCTCTACCACATCGGCGTCGGTTGGGACTGGGATGCGCTGCGCCCCGACCCGCGCTTCCAGTCACTCCTCCGCCGTATGAACCTGCCGTCGAAGTGAGCAGGGCGATCGCCTGGTGTCAGCCAGGGGCGCTATGATTGGGGTCAAGCAGGAGCTTGCAAGTGGACAAAGGCGCCCGCCTCGGCCCCTGCGAGGCGCTGCTTCCGGGGTTGCCGCAGGGGTGGGCCGTCCGTTCGACCGCCAGAGGCGTCTCGGCGCCGCGGGAGTGCGGCGCCGGATCCCCTACCCGGCTTCGAGGCGGATCTCCAGGACATCGAACCAGCTGCCGTGGCCGGCGATGGTGTCGATCTCGGCCTGAACGATCGCGAGATGCGCGTTCTCGATCTCGAGGAAGCGCGCGAACAGCCCGCGGTGCTCTGCCGCGAGCGTCTCGACAAGCTGTCGGTAGAACCCGCTCGTCCGGCGCTCGAGGTCAAGGGCGATCTTGAGCAGCTCCAACTCGTCCTTCACGGCGATCGCGCGCTCGGGGTCGCGTGCGACCCTGGCCCTGGCCTCGTCGATCCAGTCCATGGAGGGGAGGATCGTGGCCAGTTCGGGCGTGGAAACCCTGCCGTCCCTGTGCCACTCGCCGAGGCGGCTCTCGAGGTAGGCGATGTGCCCTAGCTCCTCCTTGGCCAGCGTCGCGAAAACCCTCTTCCCCTGCTTGTCGAGGATCTCCTCCGCGCCTTTCGCGTAGTGGTCGTGCACCTTGTGCTCGTAGCCGATCGCTGTGGTGAGGGCTTCCTTCAAGTCCATCGGCTCCTCCTTGCCGGGCCGTACACGGTCCTGGGGCCAGCAGAAGGATACCCTGCTCCCGCCGTGCCCGAAGCGTGAACGGCTCCAGGTTCGCGCCGGGGCCAGCCGGTGGGCGAATCCGGAGGAAGGCCAGCGTAGATTCTCGCGAGGAACTTCCTCGAAGGAGGTCGGCTATGTCGGAGTGCAGGTACTTCCACACCGACGCGGGCAAAGGACTCCGGCGGCTTCCGACCCTGGCGGACGCCCTGCTCTTCAAGCAGGCCGGGGGATACCTGTGGATGGGCCTGCTGGATCCGACCCGGGCGGACCTGGACGCCCTGGCCAAGCCCCTGGGAATCCCCACGCCCTCGCGGTAGAGGACTGCCTCGACGAGGATCAAGTGCCCAAGATCGAGGACTACCCCGGTCATAACCTGATCCTCTTCAACCGCTATGCATACGCGCACAAGCAGTTGACGGTCGAAGAGGTGGACTTCCTGCAAGGTAAGGACTTTCTCGTCACCGTCAACCGCCGCGGAGGGACCGGCCCGAGGGCGTTCGAAAGGATCGAGGAGTTGGCAGGCCTGGACATCGCGAACGTGGAGAAAGGGCCCGACTTCCTGCTGCACGTCATCCTCGACCACACCGTGGACGGCAAACTGGCGACGATCGAGGCGATCGAGGACGACATCGAGGCGGAGGAGGAGGAGACGTTTCGCACCCTCGAGGTGGCGTTCGAGTACCACCACATCTTCCTCCCCTGGGGCTTGTACGACGATCACTGGTTCCCCTGGAGGGCCGACCCGCGCTGGCAGGAGTACCGGCGGCGCCTCAACTTCCCGCCAAACTGAACGTCCCCGATTGGCGGTCGCTCGCTCCCCTACCGGCGTTTGATCGTCGAAGGGGAGCTTCGGCACATCCGTTGCCAGACAGCAACACTATAATCAAACTCAAGAAGGATCAGGCCAATGCAGCCGGGCACCCGTCTTGGCCCCTACGAGATTGTCGCGCCGATCGGCGCGGGTGGCATGGGCGAGGTGTACCGAGCCCGGGACACGCGCCTGGGGCGTGATGTCGCGATCAAGGTTCTCCCGCCCGAGTTCGCCGACGATCCCGAGCGCCTGAGACGCTTCGAGCAGGAAGCACGGGCCGTTGCCGCCCTCTCCCATCCCAACGTCCTCGCCCTCTTCGATGTCGGCTCGGCCATTGTGTCATTGCGAGGGGCCGAAGGCCCCGAAGCAATCTCGGCCCAGACCTCAGGACTGCCACGGCCGCCGAGTGGCCTCGCAGTGACAGAAGGCGAACAGGTGCACTTCCTCGTCACCGAACTGCTCGAGGGTGACAGCCTGCGCGACCGGCTCAAGGCCGGAGGCCTGACCGTCCGCAAGGCCGTGGAGACTGCTGTCCAGATCGCCCAGGGCCTCGCGGCCGCCCATGAGAAAGGCATCGTCCACCGCGACCTCAAGCCGGGCAACGTCTTCGTCACCAAGGACGGCCAGGTCAAGATCCTGGACTTCGGCCTGGCGAAGCTGGTCGCGCCAAGGAGCCTCGTGGAGCCTGTCCAAGCGAACACGGTGGTCGAGGCGACCGAAGCAGGTACCACGCTCGGCACAGTCGGGTACATGGCGCCCGAGCAAATCCGCGGGCTGAGCGCGGATCACCGCTCAGACATCTTCTCGTTCGGGTGCGTGCTGTACGAGCTGCTCTCGGGGAGCTCACCATTTCGCAGGGACACGCCCGCCGAAACCATGACCGCCATTCTGCACGACGAACCCCCACCTCTACCCAGTGGCGTCCCGCCTGGCCTGGACCGTGCCCTTCGCCGATGCCTGGAGAAGCGTCCGGAGGACCGTTTCCAGTCGGCAAGGGACCTCGGCTTCAACCTGCAGGCGGCAGCCGAGACGCTCACGGTGGGGTCGGTCACTGGCTCCGCGGTTCGACTGCGCCGGCATCGCTGGGCTGTGGCGGCCGTGCTGGTTGCAGTCGCGACTGCCGCAGCGATCTATGTCGTCGTCCGCGGCCGTTCAGGCGGGCCAGCCGCTGCGGGACGAATCCGCTCGCTCGCGGTGCTGCCGCTCGCCAACCTCTCCGGCGACCCGGCGCAGGAGTACTTCTCCGACGGCATGACCGAGGAGCTGATCACGAGCCTGTCGAAGATCTCGGCGTTGAAGGTCATCTCGCGCACGTCGGTGATGCAGTTCAAGGGCACCAGAAAGCCGATCAAGGAGATCGCGCAGGCGCTCGGCGTGGATGGGATCGTCGAGGGATCGGTGCTGCGCGCTGGGGACCGGGTGCGCATCACGGCGCAGCTAATCAGCGCGGCCACCGACACGCACGTGTGGGCGGAGAGCTACGAGCGCGACATGCGGGACGTGCTGGCGCTGCAGGGGGAGGTGGCGCGGGCGGTCGCCGGCGAGGTCAAGGCCGCGCTGACGCCGCAGGAACAGGCCCGGCTGGCCAGCGTGCGGCCAGTCAACCCCGAGGCGTACGACGCGTACCTCAAGGGCTCCTACCACTGGCAGCAGGTGACATCCGGCGACTTCGACTCCGCCCAACGGTACTTCGAGCTGGCGCTGGCGAAGGACCCTGCCTTCGCCCCGGCCTACGCCGGCCTCGCGTGGGTCTGGGCGTGTCGCCAGCAAATGGGCACCACGCCGCCCCACGAGGCCGGACCGAAGGCGAAGGCGGCGGCGCTCCGAGCCATTGCCCTGGATGACAACTCGGCGGCAGCGCACGAGGCGCTGGCCCTGGTCAGGACGTGGACCGACTGGGACTGGGCGGGCGCCGCGCCGGAGTGGATGT
>Ga0209777_10009727_pt1 | contig 10314 bp, 10 predicted proteins | sample FrelakmetHBP12HB_FD_187147 | JGI IMG/M metagenome (GOLD analysis project Ga0209777, IMG submission 187147) | Freshwater lake sediment microbial communities from the University of Notre Dame, USA, for methane emissions studies -HBP12 HB (SPAdes)... | ecosystem: Environmental > Aquatic >... | reverse complement strand
AAAACCTGCCCGCCATCGGGGACGACATAAAATCCCAGGTAGGGGCCACTATAGTGCACAGGACCCTGGCAAAACTGTTCAACGACAGGGGTGTCAAGATAGACAGGACCTACCAGCTCAATACCGGCGGGAACACGGACTTCCTGAACATGCTCGAGCGAAAAAGGCTGAAGAGCAAGAAGATATCGAAGACCGAATCCGTGCAGTCCCAGCTGCCGGTTCCGCTCCATCCCGACAACATCCATATAGGGCCGAGCGACTACGTGCCGTGGCAGCTGGACAACAAGATATGCTTCATAAGGATAGAGGGACGGAAGTTCGGCGACGTGCCGATAGAGCTCGAAGCACGGTTGTCCGTGGAAGACTCGCCGAACAGCGCGGGCGTCGTAATAGACGCCGTCAGGTGCGCGAAACTCGCCCTTGACAGGAACGTCGGCGGACAACTCACCTCGATAGCCGCGTACACCATGAAGCATCCGCCGCAGCAGTTCCCGGACCCGGTTGCGCGGCAGATGGTGGAGGAGTTCATAAGCGGCCAGAGGGAGCGCTGATGTTCAGGTCACGGTTCGAGAACTTCTCCAGGATGCTGAGCGTCAAGATAGGAATAACGTTCTCGCAGATACCGCTTTCCCCCAACACGTGGACAATAATCTCCCTGCTTCCTGCGGCGGCCGGGCTTTACTTCCTTTTCCAGCACGAGCTCGCGTACGGGCTAGGGCTGTTCGCGCTTGCGGCGGCGATGGACGTGATAGACGGCGGAGTGGCACGCGTCATGGGAAAGGTGACGAATTATGGCGCCTACCTTGACGGCATGGCGGACCGTTTCGTGGAAGCGGCGCTGCTGTTCGGGCTCATGCTGTTCGGATACCCCGCCTGGATAGTCCCGGGTTGGATGTGGATATCGGGCATGCTCTTCTTCGGCACGGGCATGACAAGCTTCTCGCGCGCCTACGCGGACCATAAGAAGGTCGTAACCGAACCGGAGCACCTGAAAAAGATGGGCGGCATACTGGAGCGCGCGGAGCGGCTGCTCCTGATATTCGCTTCCATGGCGCTCTATTTCATCAGCCCGCTCTACGCGACATACGCGATGGCGGCAGGCGTCTTTCTTGCCGGCGTGACGGTATTGCAGAGGATGTGGGCTGTCAGAAGCCTGCGCAAGGATTGATTTATTAATAAGGCGGACAATTTTCCGTCATGAAACAAGCGATAGCCGTGCGCACGGACCTCGACATGGGAAAGGGAAAGCTGGCGGTCCAATGCGCGCACGCGAGCATAGACGCCTTCCTCAAGGCCGGAAAACAGGAGCGCGAGGAATGGCTCTCCGAGGGCATGAAAAAAGTGGCCGTCAAGGTCTCAAGCGAGAAGGAGCTTGAGGAAGTTTTCGAGCTGGCAAGGGCGGCAAAGCTGCCCGCCTCGATAATCAATGACGCAGGCCTCACGCAGCTGGAACCCGGAACGGCCACGGCCGTGGGCATAGGCCCGGCAGCGGACGCCAAGGTGGACAAGATTACGGGCAAGATGAAGCTGTTGTGAACGCTATGAAAAGGGTTGGATAGCATGGACGTATCGGCCTGGTTCTCGGAAAAGTTCGCGCAGCCGCTCTGCCACTATTATACGCCGGAAGCGACGGTAACGTACGGGATAATGCTCGTCCTGGCGGCGCTCGGGACCTACAAACTGCTTGAGCGGCTCAATATCAGGATAGACAAACGCTTCTTTTTGGCCTTGCTGCCGTTCATCCTGTACGGGGGCTGGGCGCGCGCGCTGCGGGACCATAACCTGGGGGTTTACGGCAACGGCTGGTGGTGGTGCAGCCCGCCGATATATTTCCTGATATTCGCCGTCACGCTAACGTCATTACTCACGGGCATCTGGCTGGAACGGAAAAAAATACTGAACTACGAAAAGTTCATGTACGCCGTCGGAGGTCTGCTGCTGCTTTACAACTTATTGCTGACGCGAATATCCAACTGGACCGGTTTCTGGACGGTTGTGGCCATTGCGGCGGCCTGGGGAATCGCAATATATTTTGCAAACCGCTTTTTCCCGAAGCAGCTCACGAAAACGAACGCCGCCATACTTTGGACCCACCTGCTGGACGCCAGCAGCACCTTCACGGCGCTTACTTTCTACGGGTTCTATGAGCAGCACGTCCTGCCCAGTTTCCTCATAGATCTTACGGGACCCTGGATAATGTTCCCGCTGAAACTGGCCGTTGTTTGGCCGGTCCTCTATTATATAGACAAGGAGAAGGGCGACCAGCGCCTGAAGAACCTGCTGAAGATAATCATACTGATACTGGGCCTGGCGCTCGGAATACGCGACTGGCTCACATTGAGCATGATTTAATAAGGCTTAGAAAGCGGATGTTTCTTATGCAACCCATCGGCGGACGGCTGAGGCAGAGGATAGAGGATTTCATAGTGGAGGAGATACCACCTGTGGAAAGCCTGCATGAAAAGCTGCAGAAGCAGAAATACGGCGAAAGCGAGGGTGTGCACACGGTCTTCTGGATGGAAAAGTTCAACTGGGACACCAACATGGCGGTCAAGGAACTCGCGCGCAAGCTGCATGTGAGCGCAAGCCGAATAGGTTTTGCGGGAACCAAGGACAAACGGGCCGTCACGAAGCAGCGGGTTTCCGTTTGGAACGTGCCGGCCGAGAAAATAAAGGCGCTCATAATAAAGGACATCTGGTTCTCCGACTTCACGGAAGCGCAGCAAAAGATACAGCTTGGCGATTCCGAGGGGAACAGGTTCATCATAACCATAAGGGACATCGGCCTGGACGAGAGGAAGACACGGTCAAATCTCGAGGAGATATTCACGGAACTGGAAAACGGCATCCCGAACCTTTTCGGGCCGCAGCGTTTCGGCGAAGTCCGCTGCCTTTCCCATATCGTCGGGCTTGAGATGATGAGAAAGGACTTCGAGAACGCGTGCAAAATATACATAGCGCGCGCGTTCGAGGGCGAGCCCGAGGACGTTTTTGAGACACGCAAATCGATGTGGGAGCGCTGGGGCCGCATCGAGGCGTTCAAGCGCGGGCTCAACGACTATCCCGCGCGGCTGAAATACGAGCGGTCAATGCTGGACTACCTCACACAGCACCCGGACGACTTCTGCGGGGCGCTGCGCAGGCTCCCCAAACGGCTGAGAAAGATGTTCATAAACGCGGTGCAGGCCGACATCTGGAACAGGGCGATCGAGGGCGCCGAACTCAGTAAGGGGCAGAAGGAGCCCCTGGTGGGCTACAACACAACGCTCGATGAAACAGACCCGATACAGAAAAGGATGAAGCAGATAATGGCGAACATGGGCATAACCAGGAACCATTTCAGGATGGCCGGAATGCCGGAAATGGCGACGTCGGGCGGCGAACGCGAAGTGCTGCTCTTCCCGAAAGGCCTCAAAATTCTGGAAATAGGAAAGGACGAATTCAACCCCGAGAAGACCAAGGCAAAAATATCCTTTGAGCTGCCCAGCGGGTCCTACGCCACTGTCGTTCTGGAAAAAATAATGGGACAGTCCGCTTCAACGGCTAGCACTTGACCGCCGCTTCGACCTGCGGCAGGCCCTGAAGGCCGCTAAGCACCTTGGAATCGTCCACAAGGATGCTGGGCGCGGAACTTACGCCGTAAGTGCCCTTGAGAAGGTCTATCGAGGTCAGGTCAAGGTCCGAAGGCAGCGGAACCAGGAGGACGGAATTCCCGCACTTGTTCTTGACGTCAAGCAGGACGGCCGATTGGAGCTTCTGGTCCATTTCGACGGACTTGTTGTAATAGGAATAAAAATACGTCAGCACGGTATAGTTCGCCGCGCACCGCTTCTTCAGGTCCATGCTGTTCAGCCAGAACTGGAACTGCAGGAGCGCGTAGCGCTTTTTCTGCTGTATCAGGTCCGGATCGAACCTGTTTATTTCCTCGTACCTTTCTATGGTCTGGCCTTCGGCGTAAATCTTGTCGTTGAAATCCAGGTTCGCCCTTATGGCCGCCTCGCACGAAACGCTGCCGTTAGAGGAGCCGGAATAAAGGCTCTGCAGACGGACGTCGTTCCATTGCAGGTCTATGTCGGTAAGCCTGCCCTGGACGGAACCGACCCGCGAAACGTCCAGCCAGGCGCCCATTCCTATGCCTGCGACAAAAACGATCGCGGTCAGTATGGCCGCCTTCCATAATATATCCGATTGCATATCATCAAGTCCTCACGGTCGTGAATTCCCGCCACCCCGAATAGTCCTTCGTTATGAAGCGCCAGGAAGCCTGTAACAGATTAAATGGAAATATCGTAATATAAACGGATAGGTAAAGGGCCAGGTCCACGAGGCCGTTCAGGCCGCCGAGGTCCTTGCCGACCGTTTTCAGGCTTATCACGACCCAAACGAGGGAGGCGGCCAGCACAAGAAGCCCGAACACCGTGAAAACGTCCGGAAGCAGCAGGACATCTATGTGGTTGACGGGATTTATTCCGAGCGAAAGCGCGCCAATGCCGAAAGCAATGAAATTCCAGAGCCATTTCAGCAAAACGTACCCGAAGATGAAAAAGCCGGACATCGAGATGAAGTAGGAAAGCGAGAAGAACGGTATGATGAACATGCCCAAAGAGCCGAAACCGCGCCTGAACAGATCGCGGCGGTACTTCGCCGTGGTCTGCATGCCGCCTATGTTCCAGCGCAGGCGCTGCTTCCACCATTTGCCGAAGCTGTTCTGCGGCGTGGTGTAGACCTCGGCCTGGGAAGCCATCCTTACCTTGTAGCCGCCGTGCAGAAGCTTCCAGGCTATCTCTATGTCCTCGGTCAGGTTCTGCTCGTCGAAACCGCCGACCTTTTTCAGCGCGTCGGCCCGGTAAAGGCTGAGCGGGCCCGGCGTGCAGTACACGCCGTCAAGATATTCGAGCAGCTTCCTTCCCCAGACTATCATTATGTATTCTATCCTTTGGAGCCGCTCTATCAGCTTCTTTGCGTCGGACACGAATATTGAGGATGTCACGGCCGCGACGTTCTCCTGTGAGAAAAAGGGCACCATCTTGAGCAGCGCATCGCTCTTCGGGGAGCTGTCCGAATCCACGCAGCCGACCAGCTCGCCCTTGGCGAACTTAAGGCCGTAATTCAGGGCGCTGGCCTTTCCGCCGTTGCTTTTTTTCAGCACCACGACGTTCCTGAAGCGGGACGCCACCTCGAAGGTCTTGTCCTTGCTGCCGTCGTCAACGACCATTATTTCGAGCTTTTCCTTCGGATAGTCGAAGTTCTGGAGATAACGCAGCGTCTTTGAAATTGTCCTTTCCTCGTTGAAGGCGGGCACTATGAGGGTTATGCTGGGCAGCGCCGAAAGGGGCGGCAGCAGCCTGATGCTTTTCCTGTTGCGCGCAAAAAGCATCAGGAACATTATTATGAAATAAAGGCTCGCGAACGCAAAGGCAAGGTAGGCGACGTCCACGGCGAGGTCGACCGCCATGCTCACACCCCCAGCAGCGCCAGGAGGAGCTTGTCAGCCGCAAGGTCCATATCCGTATAATCGCGCCCGTTCTCGGTCATGTCCTTCCCCTCGACCAGGACGAGGTTCCTGTCGAAAGAAACGGCCGTCCTGTCCGAGCCCGCCCTCATGAGTATCACGGGCGTGTAAATGCTGGTCATTTTGTAAGCCTCGTCGGTCGAATTGAGCGTCATTCCCTCAATCTTCGGGGAGTTGCCGTAAAGGGTGTTTTGAATGGCTATCATCTTGTAGGAAAGCTCGTAACCGGTCACAAGATACAGGCTGTTGGACCGATTATCGGGAACGTAAGCCACGTATATCTTCTGTGCGGAGGAGGAAAAAAGGAGGTTCTGTATCGACGTGGCATTGCTTATCGGAACCTCTTTCGCCCTGTCGAGGTTCGCCCTGAAAGTGACCGCCTGGTTACCTATGTTGTATTTGTAGGGATTGGACTGGCCCACGCAGGCGCTCACAAAAACCGCCAATACAATTACGACCAATACGCCCTTGATTTTCATGTTTTTACCTTCCACTCATTTGAACGGCAGACTTTTAAACGCTTCCGCTCCTGCCATACATTTTCTATAGCTCGCGCAGGATAGAAAAGAAAAAAGAAAAAGTGAGGGGGAAAACCCCCCTCATTAGGGGTTTTCCACTTACGCGGCTGTTATCGTCGGTGCAGCCACTGTTCCGGATATGCTCACCGCAGGAACAGCGTTCGTCACCGAACCGGCCTGTATCGCAGCTACTGCGAGGTCGGTCTCAGGCGCATCCCATCCCGCTATCAGCACGGCCACGTGGCCGGAGCCGAAGGCGTTCTGGAAGACTTTCACCAACGCGGCGTTCTCGGTTATTCCGCTGTCAACGCCGTGTGTCGGGTAGGTCTTGCCAAGCAGGGTTGCAGCCAATTGGTTGACCGCAGGCCCGCCCATTACGACCACGTCTGTGGTCAGCTTGGACGCGTCGGATATCTCGGTGTCGAGCTTTGCCACGTCGGAGGTTATCTGTATGGGCGTCTTGCTCACTGCAGTTCCTCCGCTTGAGGCCGCTCCCGCTTCGCGACCGAGCACAACATCGATGTAGTTTTCTGACTTGGGTACATCCACAACGACCTGTGTCTGGTCTGCCGAAACGAGTTTGCTACCGTAGTTTGTCGTGAAGGCACTCCTTGTCTTGGGTGTGGTGCCTCCGTAGGCCAGCGATATCATCGAGGCAGAATTGTTGCTAGCCACGGCCTGGTAGACGAGGAAGTTCGGGTTCGTGTCACCGCCGAGTTGGCCTGCCGATGCGTTGAATCTCGCGTAGCCTTGGGTGCTGAAGTTGTAGTCCGCAACGAGCTGGAAGCCCTTCTGAACGGTGTATGCCGTTCCGGCGGGTTCCTGTATCTCGAAGACGCGGTCTAATGCTGCAACAGGTGCTCCAAAGGCACTGTCGGCTACCATCACTCCAATAGTTCCGGCCAGCGCTGTGCTGTTTGTCAGGTTGTAGCTCGCCAGAGCCATTGTTTTCTCCGTCAACTGTATCGTAGGTATTGAGTTGCCTGTGTCAGACCAGCCCGAAGAGCTGTTCAGGTATCTCCAGTAGCCGTTCGTCATGTCGAACGCCACCTGGTCGGAGAAGGTGCCTCCACCTGCATCAAATGCCTTGACCGATGCGCCGGTCGACGGGTTTGTCACTTTGAAGATCACGCCTTCCTGGCTTGAGGAAGAGCCGCCTCCGAAGTTGCTGTTACTACCTGTGGTCATGGTTATCCTGTAGTAGTCCCTGTTTTCGTAGCCCAAGTTCTTCAGTTCAAAGAAGCTGCTGGGTGCTTGCACTGATTGCCCTTGCTGAAGCACTTGGTACGTACCGCTGAAGGACGTGTGCGGCTGAACATAGGTCATGGTCAGGTTCGCTATCTGGATTCCTGCCATGCCTGCGTTGAGACCGACTCCAGCCCTCCAGTTCGGGAAGTTCGTGAGGGTCTGTCCGTTCTCCAGTTTCATCGATGTCGAGCCTACCAGGAAGCCTGCGCTGCCTCCGTAGATTACGTAGGTCAACGAGACTTGCACGCTGTCAGTGCCGACTGCCACGGTCTTTGAACCGTCAGTCGTCTTTATGCCCACCGAAGAGCTGCAAACGCTGCCCTTGCAAACGTGGAAGGACGCGTCAGAGCTTCCGGTTGACGTCGCGACCGAGTCGCATGTCACTGTGTAGTCGCCGACAGTCGCGCTCTCTCCCGCCTTGAGTCCAACCGAACCGCCCACAGGCGCAAGCTCGACCTTTGTGGACGAAGAGCTTGAGACCGTGTAGTCCGACCCCAGGAACTTTACTGTTTGCGAGGTCAGGTTGTTCGATCCGTAAGGTGCGGGTGTGTCGAATACGAGCGCGTATTGCAGCTTGTCGTTCGGCACAGCCATGCCGAAGTTGTTGTAGTAGTTTTCATAGGTCGAGTCACTGCTTCCTCTCTTCATGTAGTAGCCAGCAGTTGTCGTCAGGGACGAGCTGACCATCATCACCTTTTCGTAGAACTTGTATTCAGTTCCCGATATGGTGAACGAGCCTTCCTTCAGGAAGGTCGCGGGCCTACCGCCCCTTGTTGTGGGCTGTATGCTTGCGTCCGTGGAGCCGAGACTGAAGTCCTTGGTGTTCGCCGTTGTGTTTTCCAGTTCCACTCTGAAGGTCATTCCGTCAGCGGTCGCTGCGCCGCCTGTCACTGCTACTGAAGTTGTTTGGTACACGTTTCCAGCGAGGTAAGCCGCCAGGTTTATGGCAGCCGCTACGTCCGCCGGTTGCGCGTCTTTTCCAACCACAAACGTCGGGAACACTGCCGCTCCTGCTGAGGAGCCTGCGAGGCTTCCGATGTCTGCAACGTTGGTTACTCCTGCCGCTAGTGCGGGTCCAGCCATGCTGAGTCCAGCTATCAATGCTGTTCCTGCAACCGCAGCCAATTTCCTAAATTGCATGTATTTCATCTCCGTATTTTGTTTTTTTTGCGCGGTGTGTGCGCATTTTGGCGCCAATTTGCGCTTACAACATCAGACCGATGAACGTCGCGAAAATTTTTCCGTGCAGTCCCCCTGCTCGGATACTTTCTCCGCAACGGCCGCCGACCCGATATGCTCGCGCCAAAAAGATTATACGCATTTACTCGGCACGACGCGCGCTGAAGCATCGCACCATTGAGCTGCGTAAATCCAAGCGCCATTTTGACTGTCAATATACTGTACGAGGGGGGATATATTGGAACCAAGCAACTGTTTCCTATGCGCTCCGTTATTGTTTCTGGTATAGTTTCTAGGCTAAAAGAAGACGTTTTATGCCTTTTTACTGTTTCTAGAGGTTTTTTGTTCCTTCTTTTCAATATTGGACTGTAGGAATATCCTGTTTGAGCGGCCAACACGCTCAAGTTTCACAATCCCGCGTTCCGCCAAGGATTTCAGAACTTTTGACACTTTTGCCTTGCTGTAGCCGCTTTCGCCCACGATTACCTTCTGGTTCACGCCACTCTTGTTCTCGAGAATCTTTTCCATTATCTTCTTTTCATCCGAACGGAGAACCGGCAGTGCCATCCTGATGCTGAACTTTCCCCTGAGGACCAGCGCCGCTATCGCGGCGAGCGCGACCACGGCGAAAATTCCGGCAATCAGTATGTCCTGGCCCTGCGAAAACTTTTCATAGCTGACCTGGGCGGTGAACACCTCGCCGCCGACGACGTTCTCCCTGTTCCAGTAAACAAAGATGTTCCTGCCGTCCGTGGAGTTGCTCGCGTCGAACGGAAGATAAGGATTATTTTCCGCGAGCGCCGTGCCCTCCGGCAAGATGACCTTGAAGGTCAGCCTGTCCACGCTGATGGGGGTGGATATCTGCTGCTTCAGGACATACCCGCCGTCGGCCTTCTCGACAAGGTTCTTGGAATCGAATTCTATCTTGAACGAACCGCTGCGCTTCAGCTTGGGGATGCTGCAGACCGCGTCCTGGCCGTACGATTTTGTTTCGAACGTGCACGAAAATCCCTCGAAGTTAGCGTCATACTTTATGTTCTCCGTTTCGCCGAAGACGGGAATGACCATCTGCCCGTCGTCGGACTGGTCCAGCGAAAGCGTGAGCGCGGAATGCACGCTGTCATCGAGCGCTATCCTGGTCTCAGCTGTCATGGTCCTTGCAAGCGATGGGACAGGCAAAATCAGCAATACCGCCAACAGGGCAAACAATACAACTCTCATACATACCACTTACTTGCTTCGCACAACGACCGTTCCGCCTATGCCCGCATCGGCAAAGCGGTGCATCATACCGCCTATGTTGTTCAATATGTCCTGCGCCTCGCCCATCTGCAGGTTCGACTTGGACGGCCCGACTATCTCGACGGCCGACGGGCCGTATTCGATTACGAGCTCAGCGAGCTCCCTGAAGCTCTTCACGACGATCCTTAGGTTCGCCACCTGGCTCCACGCCTCCTTCACACCCTTGATCGGATGCTCGACCCTTTTCGGCTCAAGAAACTTCTTCTCATAAATCTTTATCTTGGGGTCGGAGTCCAGCTGGTTCACCAGCTTCTCAAGCGCTACCTTTATGGCATCGCTGTCCACCGCCAGCCCTTCAAATGCAATCCAGGCGTCGAACCAGCCTGCCGATGCCTTCTCCTTCGCTTCCTGGGCGCTTATCATCAATATCACTTGATTTTATACGGTATAAACGTTTCCCAAGGTTTTTTAAATGATATGGAGCCTCGGGAGGGCTACGTACCTGAAACAGAAAAACCGCGCTTCGGTTTTTCGACACTCGATAATACCAATTAGCGGAACTGAAATATAAATCTAACGGCTAAGAAAAACAGCAATAAGTGAAAATCCGAAAAA
>Ga0209777_10009726_pt1 | contig 10314 bp, 7 predicted proteins | sample FrelakmetHBP12HB_FD_187147 | JGI IMG/M metagenome (GOLD analysis project Ga0209777, IMG submission 187147) | Freshwater lake sediment microbial communities from the University of Notre Dame, USA, for methane emissions studies -HBP12 HB (SPAdes)... | ecosystem: Environmental > Aquatic >... | reverse complement strand
CTCCACCATAAAGGTCTCTGCTGCAGGCAGGGAGCTGTACAGGCAAGTTAGGCCGGACGTGGAGCGCAACGCGACGTTTTACTTTGATTTGCATGCGCCGACAATATCAAACATCAAAATCTCGGCTGACAAGGACGGCAAGCTTGAGCTGTCGTACTCGGTTGCGGATGCGGGGAGCAAGGCATCTGGCATAAGCGACTCGGGCGTATACATAAACGACGTCTACTATCCGGCAAGCGTCAGCCTTGGCATCGCAAAAGTGGCGATAGCCCAAAAAGGCAGCTTTGCGTTCAACGTGACCGCTTCGGACAATGAAGGCAACAAGGCCGAGGTTTCGGGCGAATACGTGGAAGGCAGCGTCCAGACTGCGAACGGCACTGGCAACGAGTCAGGAAGCAACGTGGTCTCGGCAGGAGGCGGCGACAACACGGTTTTCATAATACTGGGCTTCGTGGTCGTGGTAATACTGGCATTCATGTTCATCAAGGGAAGGGACTCGTCAGACTCGTCCGCTTAGCCGTTTGTATATGCCAAGCGTCCTTTCTGCGACCTCGCCCCAGCCGTACTTCTTTATCCTTTTCCCGATTTCTGCCAGGTCAAGGCCAATCTCCCTTGCATGCGACTCGGCGTTGATTATCGATTCCTCAATACTGCCGCCTATGATGAGGTATTGCCATGACCTTGGCATTAGCTCCGAAAGGACCCTTTTGACCTCGCCCACGTCGGTTGAAAGGAACGGCCTGCCGGAAGCCAGCGCTTCAAGCATCGTCAACGGGAATCCCTCGTACCTGGAAGGCAGGAGCACCATCCTGCTTCTGCAGTATATCTCCGCAACCCTGTCAGGCGAAACCTCTGTGAATTCCGCGCTGATTCCCCGCCTCTTGCATTCGGCAGCCAGCTTTTCCCTCATCCCCTCGTCCTTGCCTGCGAAAAGGACCTTCCTTTTTGCGTTTACTTCAGAGGCAATTCTCATGACGCCCTTGTCCTCGTCCAGCCTTCCCACATAGGCGATGGTCTCGCTGTCCATGTAGCTGTTTTTGCATCCGAACTTGGCCAGGTCCACGCCGTTCGGGATTATTGTGACTTCTGTTTTGGTCTCTTTGGCAATCCTTTCCTTTCCAAGTTCGGAAACTGATATTATCGCCTTTGCGGGAACCAGGAAAAGCGGCGCCAAAAGCGCCCTATACAGGATAAGGAACATCCTCCTTGGTCCCTGCAGGTCCGGATAGCCGTGCAGCGTCAGCACCATCCTTTTTCCGCTCAGCATGCAATAAAGCCCCGCAACAGGCGAGAAAAGGTTGCCGTATCCGTGCGCATGGACTACGTCAAGCTTGGCTTTGCGCAGCTCAACCAGCAGGCCCGGGCACACGTAGAGCGAGGAGAATATGGGCATCCTGAACGATTTTATCCTGTGCACAGTGAAGCCTTTCATCTGCTCCACAGCATCCCCTTTCCCGGACGTGAAGACGTGGACGTCTTCGCCTAGCGACGCAAGCTGCATTGCAAGGTTGTATACGTGTATTGCGACCCCGTCCTTCTCAGGATAGAAAGAATGCGCAACCAGCCCGATTCTCATAATGGACTAATTGGCATAAAGGATTTAAATTGTGCCTCAAACGCATTTTCCACACAGATACATTTTCATTAAAATATTGACACTATTTTTGGCTCTTTTTAATTTTTAAACATTCTGGCCCATAAACGGGTTGATGCATATCGTCAATAGCAACCCGGCATTATTTGTGAAAAGGCGTATTGCGGCCTTTTTGGCACTTGCGGCGTTGCTTTTTGCCTGCGGGTGCGCGGGAACGCAGGACGCCCAAACGGCTGGAGAATGTATCAATTATTCGGCGTTTGGCTCCGGGCTGGGCTTTGACACAACAAAGCTTGCAGGCTTCCAAGACCAGGCCCTGGACTGCATAAAAAGCAACAAAAGCTTTGACGCGCGCCGGATGCTGGCGGCCCTTGATTCCTTCATGCTGGGCTTCGGCACAGGCATTCCCCAGATAGACAGGTTCAACCCCGTGCTTGGCAACAACCTTGCCATAAGGAGCAAGGCGATAAGGATCCTGATAATGCGCAGGCTGGATCCTTCATATGCCCCGGATTTCATGCCGCTGGTGGCAAACCTCCACGGATACGGGTTCGAGTCAAACGGCTACATCACTTGGTATGAGGGAAGCGAATATCTTGTTTATACGCTGAACGCTGTCCACGAGCTTAATTCAGCATACGGAAACCTGCTGCTTTCGGATTTCGAGGCAAAGTCAAAAAGGTGGCTGGACGGCTTTTCGTTGCCAAACGGCGAGCTTGCGCCGATAGGGGACACTGCTATTGGATACGGATATGCAAAGCCAGCGAGCAAGGAAGGCATAGTTTACACAGACCACGAAACGGCCCTGTTTTTTGATGCCGGCGAGGGATACCTGCTTATGCGGCATCCTGTTGCCAACGCAAACGGCTCAACGGCAATCAGGAACGACCTGCACACCTCCTTTGACATGGGCTCGGTATATTTATGGTATAACGGCAGCTGGAAGATAAAGCCCATAGGCTATCCGGGATATTCCACGAAGGTAGGACAGAGGCTCGGGACAAAATACGACTGGAACATCCAATCCGCAGACAAGATAGGCAATGATTTTGAGCAATGGGACCTCAACTCAGGCAATCTGCCTGGATATCTCAGCTCCTGGAGGTACGGGACGGTTGCGGAGTTTCCAAGCGATTACATAACAAGGGCTGAATATCCAAACAGGTACGAAATTGGCTTCAGGTATAGGCTGAACACCGGGCCAAACGGCGCATTTGAAAACTACGAAAGGAACGTCACCGTATTCAAGGGCAGCAGGGCGATTGAGATAACCGATTACTGCGGCTGCAACAGTTCGTCGTCATATCTCCTTGCCTCCGATGACGTTTCAGTAGTCTCTTCTGCCAACGTTTCGTACGGCTATGGCAAGTGGTCCCCAGCATGGGGAAAGGTTGAAACGTCAAAAAGGTTCAACGTGTCCGGAAGCGGCACCATCGTTTATAACATATCGTGGGATTGACTGATTTTTGGGCGGCAGAATATATTTAAACAATGCCTGGCAAAGGACTGCATGGAAATGCCATGCAAGCTTGATTCTGGAATATGCAGGATTGCGATAGCCGTTGTTTTGCTGCTGTCATTCGTCGGCATGTCATTTGCGTCTTCGCAAACTGCCCCGATGCCCGGTTCTTACATAAAGGCCGCATCTGCAGGCTACAGGCACACCTGCTATCTTCTTTCAAACGGCAACTCCCAATGCTACGGCTGGAACGAGTCTGGCCAGTCAACGCCTTACCTCGGAGGGAATGCCGTGGCCCTTGCAGCCGGGTATTTTGACACCTGCTACGTCCTTAGCAATGGAAATTCAGTGTGCTACGGCCAGAACAAGTACGGCGAAGCAAATAATTACAACGGCGGCGACGCCGTCGCGGTCTCAGCAGGGGAGAAGCACACCTGCTACCTGCTGAAAAACGGCAACTCGTTCTGCAACGGCAACAACAAATACGGCGAGACCAGCAGCTACACGGGCGGCAATGCCATCGCGGTCTCTGCAGGCTATTCCCACACCTGCTACCTGCTCAAAAATGGCAACTCCACCTGTTTCGGGCCCAACATGTTCGGTGAGGACAAGCCTTACGCAGGAGGCGATGCAATAGCGGTTGCTGCCGGCGACTATGCCACATGCTACCTTCTGAAAACCGGAAACGGCGTGTGCCTTGGAAGGAAGGATGACGACCAGGCGCATGCCTATTATGGAGGAGACGCGACAGCCTTCTCAATGGGCGGGTTCCACATCTGCTACCTGCTGAGGAACGGCAGTTCTATTTGCTACGGAAGGAACGAGTATTTCCAGTCCACGCCTTACACAGGGGCAAATGCGGTAAGCGTGGCTGCAGGCGACCTCCACACCTGTTACATCCTGAAGAGCGGCAACTCAACCTGCTACGGCAGCGACATGCTCAACCAAAGCACGAATTACACGCTTGCTGCCGGATTCGCGCAGCAGGCGAAGCCAAAGCCGAACATTACCGTTCCAGGCAACGCGTCAACTGCCGTGCATACGAATGCATCAGGCAACGGCACCACAAAGGAAGCCAACAAGGAGGCCACGCTGTTCGGAACCAGCATAATGACTGTGGCATTGGCTGCGGTTGTTGCACTGATTATATTGGCCGTGGCTGCAATCCTGCTGGTGATGCGCAAAAAAGGGGGCAAGGAAGCGCCAAAGGGGCAGCCCGAGGCAGGAAAGACTGATGAAGAGCCTGGCCAAAATCCGTAAAACGTAAAAATAAAGGAAACTCAGCACTCAAAGCGCTCGTCATCAAATCGGCACATCTGGTGCTCATCATCGCTTCCGCACTGTTATTGATAACAAGATTATAAAGAATGGCCTATTCCTTGCCCTCGTCCTGCTCGACGACTTCTTCAGCTTCCTTCTTCTCGTTCCTTTTTCTCCACTCTTCCCTTGACGGGCATGCGGGATTCAGGCATATGGTCAGCCAGCCCCTGTTGCCTTTCCTTATGCTTATCATGGGCACGCTGCACTGGCCGCACACCGTTCCGGCAGGCTTTATGGACACGCCCCTTGGAAGCGGATAGGACTGCCTGCAGTTCGGGTAGTTCGTGCATCCGACGAATTTGGAGCCTTTGAAGTTTATTATCTTCAGCTTTCCGCCGCACTTGCAGTCGCCGAGTATGCTGCCCTCGTTCTCCATCTTCTTCAGCGCGTCCACAAGGCTGCTGCCTATCTGGCTTTCCTTGGACTTGAATTCCTCAAGTATGCCAAGCACGTAATCCTTGCCCTTCTTTATGACCTGCTCCTTGTCCTTTTTTCCGAACTGGATGTCCTCCATGTCGTCCTCCAGCTCCCTTGTCATCTGCTCGTCCACCAGGTGCGGCGCGTTCTCCTTCAGCGCCCCGTATACAGCAAGCCCGAAATGCGTTACCTCTATCGCATTGGTCTCCTTTGCGAAATACTGCCTGTCGAACATGGTTGAGATTATGACGGCCCTCGTCGCCTTTGTGCCAAGGTGCCTTGATTCCAGCTCCGAGACAAGCGACGCCTCGGTGTACCTCCTTGGCGGCTTTGTCATGTCGTTGTTTAAATTTTTCTTTTCTATCTTCAGGCTTTCTCCTTTCGCGAAGCCTGGCAGGATGACGTCCTTGCTCTTGAAGAATTTTCCGTACAGCGATATCCATCCCTTGTCTTTCAGGACCTTGCCGCTTGCGGAAAACTGCACGCCGTTGGAGTTGGCCGAGACTTTCGTTATCTCCTCAAGCGCAGGCTCCCCGAAAACTGCTATGAACCTTGCGACAATCAGCTCAAAAAGCCTCTTTTCGCTGTCCCCTATGGCGCCTGGCTCTATGCCTGTCGGGTATATTGCGGGGTGCGCCGCGTCCTCCTTCTTGCCTTCGTTCGGCATGAAAAGGGACTTTTCAACCAGGTGTTTCGCGCCGTCAGCATACCAGTCCCCGTGCTTCGCAAGGCTGCCTATTATGCCCTTCAGCCCAAGCGCCGGGGGCAGCTTCTGCGAGCTTGTCCTTGGGTACGATATCAACGACGCCTCGTACAGCGACTGCGCGAGCTGGAGCGTCCTTGCAGGCGAGAACTTGAACTGCGCATACGCTTCAACCTGCAAGCTTGTGAGGTCAAACGGGAACGGCGGAAGCAGCTTTTTCGGCTCCTTTGTGACTTCCGTCACATCCGCCTTTTCCCCTATCCTTTTGAAGATATCCTCTGCCTTTTGCTTGTCAAATATCTTTCCGCCCGTGTAGTCAAATTCCGCGCCTTTCAGCATTATGGATATGGCCCAAAACGGCACCGGAACGAATTTCTCTATGTCAATCTCCCTTTCGCTGCCTATCGCCAGCGTGGGGCCCTGCACCCTGCCTATGCTCATTATGCGGAACATGCCCGTCTTCTTCAGCGCGCCCATCAGCGCCCTGCTGAGGTTGATTCCGTAATACCAGTCTATGATGTGCCTTGCCTCCCCGGCATAGGCGTTGTTTATGTCAAACGGCCCCCTTTTCTCGTACGCCTCCTTCAGCTCATTCGGCGTAAGCGTTGAGAACTTCATCCTTTCAAGGCCCTTTTCCTTGCCTATCAGGTATTTCGCGACATTGTAGCCTATCAGCGTGCCCTCTATGTCGTAGTCGCACGCAATCACTATCTTGTCCGCGTCCTTCGCAAGGCCCTTTATGGTGTCCGCATACGCCTTCGTGTAGGCGCTGCCCTTTGACACAAGGTGGCTTTGCCTCCATTCTATGTCAAAGACAGGGTATGCGAACGACTTCTTCTTTTCAGCAAGGGTGAATATGTGTCCGACCACTGAAACTACGCAGATGTCCTTTCCTTTGAAGTTCACCTTGTAATAGTTTATCCTGCCCTGCCTCTTTGCCTCGACGCTGCCGAGCGCCTTTGCTATCTTGGCTGCGGCGTTCGGCTTCTCGGCTATAATGAGTTCCATTGTATTCCGGTTGTTTCTGCAATGTTTTAAAAAGCTACTTCTCGGCTATGATTGGCCCAATCCGCAAGGCTACAGGCCGCTTGGCGGATGCGGATTTTTGTGCCCCGTGTACTTTCCGCTTATCTCGTCATATCCCTTTTCTGCGGCCTCGTCCAGCCTGAAGAAAGTGAGCTGCGCTATCTTTATGCCGGGCCTAAGTATGACGGGGTTCGGGTTGACTGAATACATCTCCAGCGTTATCCTGCTCGGGTTGGTTATGCCCCATCCGGCGTGTATTATGCCTGCCGTTACGTGGACCATGATGCCCATCCTTCCGACAGAGCTTCTCCCCTCTATCTGGCATGAAAGGCTTTTTCCAACCCCGATTTTCTCCTGTATCGTTCCTAGTATGAACTGGTTTGGGTTGAGCATGAACCCTTTTTCGTCTATGTCCCTCCTTTCCCAGAAATCGGCAGGGCTGTTGGAGTCAATTATGTCGGCTATGTTCTTTGCGACCATTATCTGGTTGCCGAGCCTTATGTCTATGCTGTCCGGACCAATTAACCGTTCATCAAACGGCTCGATTATTATTTCGCCGCGCTGTATGCACTCCTTTATCTGCTTTCCCGATAACATGGCTAATGCTTGAACATAAAGGATTAAAAGATTAGGCTTTGCCGGTGCATGCGTAGAACGGGGCCCTGAACTTTCTCGCCGCCTCTTCGCTTCCGGCTATGTTCCTCATGCTGCTGCTTGTCCATTCAACGATTTTATACCATGTGTTCATGTCCGCGATTTTGAGCGCCGCCCTTATCTGCCTTGCGCCGTTGTCCAGCAAAAGTACGCAAAGATCCGCATGATATCCCGCTGCGGCCATGGTCAGCGCCGTCTCATTGTTGACATCCGCCGCATTTATGCTCTTGCCTGCGCCGTTTTCCAGTAATAATCGGCACGCTTCAATTTTTCCGCTGCATGCAGCCGCCAGCATCAGGGGAGTGTCGCCGTTCTTGTTTCTTGCATTGGCGTCAGCGCCTTTTTCCAAAAGTAGCGCGCAGATATGGGTGTGCCCGTTGCTTGCGGCATAGTTCAGGGCCGTGTCGCCGTCCGCATCCCCTGCGTTTACGTTGGCTCCTGCCATCATGAACCTTTTAACGTCATCCAATTGTCCATTCAGCGCCGCGCTCCTGAGGTTGGCATCCAGCCCATTCTGCTCCTGCTTGCTGCGCACCCTGTTCTCAGTCGGCAGTTTTTTATTAGACAAGGCTGGCATTCCAGACGCTTTTTTTGCAAAGGCCTGCCTGTTAGCCTGGTTCATGGCGTTGTTTATGCAGCAAAGCAGTTAAAAATCGGTCATATCCTCTGGAGCCCGACCATGTCCAGTATGAAGCTTTTCTGCCTTCTCTTGGAATAGCTTATCTTGCGGGCTATGCCGCCTTCCACCATCCTGTGCGCGGTTGATATTATTTCGACAATCAGCACAAGGCTCAGCAGGACCGCCCCTATCTGCAAGATGCCCGTAATGGCGGACATGCTCACCGCGTTGAACATGAACGGCACGAGCACTGACAGCAGGATGAGCATGACCGCGCCAACGCTGGCGTACACTATCCGCTTGTCCATCTCGAAGTTCTTCCTGTCTATCCTGTAGAACGTGGAAAGGAACCCGTCCACGATGCGGTTCAGGGACTCTATTATCTTGAATATCAGCAGTGCGGACACCAGCACGTGAAGCATTACCTTTATCGTTATGTCGCCCATTCCCGGTATCGGAGCGTACAGCAGCAGGCCGACGTAATTTGACAGCAGCGCTATAATCCCGTTTGCGATTGCAAGCATGGCGGCGTATGCGGTTATGTGTTTCATCCCGTCCATGAACAGCCCGTAGAACGCACCCCTTGGCTCAAACTCCCTTGTGACAACGCCAAGGTACGTTGACACGCTCTTCATCCTGTTCTTTGCCCTGAACGGTATGCCGGCGTCCATGCGCCTTGTTATGGCAGGCACCCTCTTCATCATGATTGCCGAGACCAGCGCGCTGAGGAAGAGCGAAACCGTCATCAGCGTTATTATGTCAAACCCGACAAGGGCGCCCATCTTCCTTGCTATCATCAGCGAGAACTCGCTTGCCGTTATCAGCGAAACGGCCGAGAAAACGGACGCCTGCATGTTGGAGCCGAAGAGGTAGCTGAAAAAGCCGACTGAAACGAACTTCGCAAGGACGCTGACGACCAGGAAAAGCGCTATGACGGTCAGCATCAGCGGCGTCAATGACGAAAGGTCGACCATCATGCCTATGGACAGGAAGAAAAACGACGAAAAAAACAAGCCAAACGGCAGCATGAGCTTCTCTATCCTGTCGAACTGCCTCATGGACGCCATCATGCTGCCTGCGAGGAACGCGCCGATGGACGCCTCGAATCCCAGCAGCGTCGCCATGAACACGAATATCGCGCACACGGAAAGCGTAGTAAAGAGCAGCACCTCCGTGTTCTGGAAGGCCGCATACTCAAGCATGTGCTTCACCGCAAGCCTGAATATGACGTAGAAAAGAAGCAGCATAGCCATCGACTTCATCAATGTCACCATGATGCTTTCGAAATACATGGTGGAGTCTGCAGCCGCCACTGACGGCATGACGGCAAGGGCAATTACGGCTATTATATCCTCCAGTATCAGCAGCGCGAACAGCAGCGGTATCTCGTTCTTGTAGTCCCTCTTGTAGTTCTCTGTCAGCTTGGAAAACAGCGTGGTGCTTGAGAACGAGAAAAGCAGGCCCACTATTATGCTCTGCGCCGGGGTGAATCCGAGCAGCGCGCTCAGCGCGTACATGACAAGGAAAACGAAGGACAGCTTGACTATGGCGAACAGCAGCGCCCTCATGCCGAACCGCATTATCTTGCTTAGGCTGAACTCTATCCCTATTATGAATAATAGCAGGACCGCCCCTATGTCGGAGAACAGGTCAAGCGTGCTGCTCCTGTCAACCAGCCCGAAAAGGTGCGGGCCGATAAGCGCCCCTATCAGTATTACGCCTATCACAGGGGGCATCTTCAGCCTTATTGCTGAAAGAAGCCCTGCAAGGGCGAAGACGAAGACTATGCCTAGTTGCATCAGGGTCTCCATGGGGGGGGTCACCTGCGTCGGGGTTGGTCGCTCACTACGCTATCTACAGTGAACCGTGGAAATGTTTTTAAAGCCGGCTGTGATTTTGCGTAAACGAAAATGTAATCCAAAATCATGCGGCCATTAAGGGGAATTCTTGACGTCTTTTAAATCTTACGCATTAAAAAAACTCATATGCGAACAAAAGATAACAATATAATATATGCATTATCCTTCGTTGTGTTCGCAGTGGCCGCCATGTTCATCGCTCAATCGCCCACGGACCAGGCGCCCGTACATGTCCCATCGCAACAGCCGCAGTTCAGCTTCATTGCAGTAAGCGGCAACGACACTTCATTCGCATGCGAGCTTTTCATAGACGGGATGCCGAGCGGAAGGAACGGCTCCGTCCTTAATGATACGCCGACAATCCTGGTTCCCAACGTTTCGCTTTCGGAAGGAAACCACGCGTGGAGCATCAGCTGCCAGGATTCGGAATCAGTCAACGTGACCGAAACCAGTAATATTATAGTGGATGTGACGCCGCCCCAGGTAGGGCTCACGTTATACAGCGAGCCCGGCTCGCTGTCCGTAAACGCATCTGCATCGGACGCAAACCTCTATAACCTGACAGTCAACGTGCTGAGCGAAGGCAATATCATAAATTCAGCCTCATCCGGTTCCGGGAGCATCGCATTTGTCCTTGGCCCGCTTCCAGAAGGCACGTATAAT
>Ga0209777_10009725_pt1 | contig 10314 bp, 12 predicted proteins | sample FrelakmetHBP12HB_FD_187147 | JGI IMG/M metagenome (GOLD analysis project Ga0209777, IMG submission 187147) | Freshwater lake sediment microbial communities from the University of Notre Dame, USA, for methane emissions studies -HBP12 HB (SPAdes)... | ecosystem: Environmental > Aquatic >... | reverse complement strand
AATGCCTGAATCGACGACAGTTTGTTCCAGCTTGGTCCTGTCCCCGCCCGTGGTCCCCATTACGAAATTCAGCTTGTGCCTTGCATAAAATTCCGCATTGGCATTGACTGCCGAAGGATGCGTGAAGTCAATGGAAATGTCCGGCTTTTGGGTTGAAATCTTTCCAATAAATGCTTCCCTGGCATCTGGCTTGATTAATTCATAAACAGCAATGGGATTAACCTCAAAAAAAGAGCCAATGTTTATTTCTTGGCCAGTAAGTGAATACGGAAGCACCTCAAACCTCTTTGATTCTATGAGCTTTTTTGCAAGTTCAGTCGCCATCTTGCCAGGCACTCCGTTTACCATTACCCTTATTTTTGGCATCGTGCCCCTATCAATGGCATCTTTATATGATTGAAAACTGGTTTTCCAGCCTTTTTTAGGGCGTTCAACGAGCATTTGTTTTGACATAGTGTATAATCATAGACTAACGTGTTTTAAATGTTTCTGTGAGACCAAAAAAGCGCATCATTCCGATTCGTATATCGTCCAATGCCAATCAATGCGTCTCTCATCCGCGCTTATTGTTTCAAGATTCAGCTTTTCGCACCTGAAGCTGCCGCCTATGTTTGAAACTAGACCCTCAAACTTACTGCCGCGCCCTTCATCTACAGACAGTATTATGGCGCTGAGCGGTATCATCTTATTGCCATAAGTGTCCGGAACCTCATGGTCGTACACGACGCCGATTATGCTCTCTATCTTGTTTTCCCTCAGGAATTTTATTATGTCCACATTGGAAAAAACAGGAAGCTCCGCGCTTCCGCACGCTGACGTGAATTTCCCTATGTCCGGCGAGCCTACGTCTATCATCACAAATGCGTATTGCTCGTTAGAGACTATGCCCGCGGTTTCCAGCAGTTTATCCTCCATCTTTCTATGGTCTGGCAGGCTCGCCTTTTTTGCCTGGTAGTTCCTTTCAGCGCCCATCACAACGTCCATCAAGGATGTGGCGGCGTCCTGTTTCCTGACTGGAAAATCCGTCCCTTCTTCCAGGATTTTTGTCGTCTTGGACATGGCAGCCTTCAACAGGCTGGCTATCTCGCCATGCCCCCTATCTTCTGCGCACATTGAGGCCGTATAATTAAAATTTCCCTTTGCGTTGACGTCCGCGCCTTTTTCAATAAGCAGTTTGCAGGCCTCCAGATTCCCGTTCCAGGCTGCCCATATGAGCACAGTGTCGCCATAAGCGTCCTTTGCCTCAATATTCGCGCCCAATGCCAGCAGCCTTTTGGCTTCCTCTGTTTTGCCTGTTCCGGCTGCCATAAAGAGCTTTCCGTTAAGTTCCCTTTGCCGGGCGGTTGCGAGGCCGCTTGCCCCATCCGGTTCCAGCTTCAGTTTTTCTTCCACGGCCTTCTTTTTTGTTGCGCCTGTGCCGCGGTCTTTGTCCTTGTTTGCCTCGTGGGCCATGCGTCTATTGTGTGATTAAGCGTTTAAAAAGGTATGGAAGCCTTCCAATGGGCTTTTAAACAGTTTAAGGCATAACATATCATAGGTGCCAACAATGAAAACACTTATGATTATGCTGGTTCTGGGCCTTGCAGGCCTTGGATTCTCGATAATGCACGTCACGGGCTCTACCCCGATGACCTGCCTGAAGGACTGCTGCGCCACTGCATGCAACAACGGCCAGTGGGACACGGATGGCGGGTTCTGCCACGGCCCAAGCGCAAATTCCAGCGCTTGCCTGTCATGCCAGAGCAACTGCCGCGCAGGAATCCAGCCGCACATAGCCGGCGAGCAGACAACTACCGTATCGGTCAATAACAATTCAGCGCCAACGCAGAACGTAACCTCGCCAAAGGCAAACACAAGCGGCAATGGCAGCACGCAAACCGTGCACGCAAGCAACGGCCAGCCTGCGCAGGCATCAAGCGCCTCAAACCAAACCTTCAACCTTGAAGGCCTGTGGATAGTGCTTGGCGCAATCCTGGCAATAATCGTACTGGCGATACTGCTGCTTGGCATAAAAGTCTGATTTATTTTTTTTATTTTTAATCTGTTTTTAGGAAAGAAACAGGCGTTCACGCTGCTAGCAAATCCATGTCCTCCGCAGGTATGAATGGCTTCCAGTCGCCCTTCCTGTGGTCATCTGTATATGCGCCATGCAGGAAGCCCGGCTTTTTTGAGTAAAGCTCCGGCATGTCGTTGGATATGCCGACTACGGACACGTTTATGTCATGGGCGAATATGAGCATAGTGTTGGTCATTGATATTCCTGCCAGCTGTACCATGGAGTTGAAGAGCCATTCCGGATTCACGAGGATGTCCTTGTACTGCCCGCTTTTCCAAAGCCTCATCGTATCTCCGTATATTTCATGCTTGAAGATATGGTCGTATTTGAGCCGTTTTTCGTCTTTCAGACTGTGCCTGAAAACGCGGTGCAGAAAGTCGCTCGGATCCTTTTGTAGCATTGAAACATTGTTGAGGCCGTACCCTACCGAAAATGATAAGCCTGTCTGGAAGCATCTTTCATACTTGCTTGTGACTATGCTTATCCTATCAGAATTGAGCTTCATCCTCATCAGCACCCCGAGCTGCCTGGCATGGGCCTTTCCTTCCTTTGTCAGCAGCACTTTTGGCACGTCTGCCTGGGTTTTTATCTTGTGGCGCTCTGCGTGCCTGATGATAAACAAGCGTGTCATGATCTATTTAGTGCACAAAAAGGTTTAAATATGTATATCAGTGTTGGCGTTTGTCTTTCTTAGCATAAAACTCCCGCAGGAACAGCTGCAACCGTTTCGTGGCCGCGTCTGGCAAGCCCATTTTCTTTGCTGCAAGAAATACAACATCAGGTTTTGCCCCATCTGCCAGGCGGCTGCACAGCACCTCTTCTTGTCCCTTTGCGTCATGAATGTCCTGAGTATTGACAATCGTCGTTATCATATTATCCGCGTCGCGCCGGTTGTCTGACGTTGTTTTCAGCCTTTGCATGGCAGAATCGGAAAGTCCTAGGTTCTTTGCTGCCAAAAATACGGCTTGGACTGGAAGCCCAACCAGGTTCAGGTTGTCGTTCAGCATGATTTCCCTGTCGCGAAGATTTAGCGGCATGCCTTGCCTTGTCAGCCGCTCAGCCTCCCTGACGCAGCGAAGGCTATCCTGATCGCATAATTTTTTGTTCAGCTTATGGGCTGCGTCTTTCAGCCGCTGCATTGCAGCGTCGGATAATTTTAGGTTCCTTGCCGCAGCCAGCACAGCGTCTGGCGAACTTCCCATCTTAAGGTTGTCCTTAAGCAGGTCCTCCTGTCCTTTTGCATCAAGCGAAGCGCCCCAGCGCGTCAGCTTTTCGGCAAGACTCTCTCCAGGACTCTTTTTTGTTTCATTGGTAAGGGTAATATACGTAAAATGCTTGATCGTGTCTTTGGAGGATGAATCTACGTATGTATAATTTGTATCTGCTTTGATTTTGCCTTGAGATGTATCCTGCGCACGTGCGCCGTTTATCAATCCAGTTAAGAAAGTTGTCGAGACAAGCACGCTTGCAGCAACGTTGAGCGTACGGAAGCGCCTGCTGGATTGATGATTGGGTTTGCTTGCAATCTTTACGTGTAATATTTTTTTCATTCTAGCAACTCGCGAATACTATTATATGTTAAAATGGGTTTAAATATGTGTATTAACGCGTAGCTGCTTGTCAATTCTAATTTATTCTTAGAAAAGATAAGATTATATTATATAATAAGATAATTAACATCAGCTTGTCCGTATTTATCCTTCATTAGCATATGTTATATCATCATCTTGGTAAACTCAACAAGGCCAAAACACTCTTTTCAGGCCCTTTTGGCAAATTAGGGGGGTTCCAAGTTCCAGGATTGCACAACAATACCATAATGGTAAACCCAGTTAGGGAAACGCGGTTTGAGCGCGATTTGGTTGTTTATCATATAAGTAAACAAGCATAAACAGGGCTGTTTTTTGTTATACCATATTAGTAAACACGCTCTAGGATATAACAATCTCTTATCTTTTCTAAAAGACTATTATAATATAGCTCCCTGAAAAGGATGCCTGTTTTTGCTTCTGGGGGCTAGGTTCCAGCATGCAAACCAGCCAAACTAATGATTAGAATATAATCTTAGAATTTCTAATATGCTATTATAATAAGCAATTTGGATCTTTGAAATCCGGATTTTGGCTTTGAATCTTGTAAAAATAGCTGTGCATTGTTTTGAGTTTCAGCAAAACGCAAAAATACGGAAAGAAAAATCAGCGAAACTAAAAATTCCCAGTACAATATTGTAATAGTTTGCTAAACCCCAAAATGCCATACGTAAAGGCCGTCTTTCAAACCTCTTTATGGTGTACTTAACTGTCTATTTTCATGCATTTTCGCATGTCAATTGATGGAATTGCCTGGGGCCGGCTCGCGCGGGTGGCAAATCTATAGGGATATAGTAATATAGTATTAGAAATTATAAAATAGTCTTAAATATTCAATTCAAGCAGGATTGGGGCATGGTCCGAGCCTTTAACATCTTTCAAAATAGGGCTTGAAACAATATTTTTCCTGAGCGGTTCGGAAACAGCAAAATAATCCACGCGCCAGCCAATGTTCCGCGCACGCAAATTGAACCTGTATCCCCACCAGGTGTAATGCCCGGCTCCGGATTCAAACATTCTGAACGTGTCAACAAACCCTTTTGAAAGGAAATCCGTGAACCAATCCCTTTCCTGGATTGTGAATCCTGCGTTCTTTTCATTCTGCCTTGGATTGGCAAGGTCTATGTCCTTATGCGCAACATTGAAGTCACCGCAGACGACAACAGGCTTTGATTTTTCCAGCCTCTTCAGGTACTGAAGGATTAGCTTATCGTATTCCAACTTGAAATCCAGCCGCCCAAGGCCGTGCTGGGAATTAGGAAAATATGCATTGACAAGGTAAAACTTGTCAAACTCAAGCGTTATGGTCCTTCCTTCGTCGTCAAACCTTTTTTCGTTGATGCCGTAAACAACGGCAAGCGGCTTAATCCTTGAATAGATTGCTGTTCCGGCATAGCCCTTCTTTTTGGCAGGAAAGTGGAAAAGGGAATAGCCAGGGACGTATGACAATTCCTTCGGCACGTCCTCCTCGGAGGCCTTGACCTCCTGGATGCAAACGGCGTCGGGCTTTTGGGCCTTGAATATGTCCAGGAACCCCTTTTTCCAGCAGGCCCTTATGCCGTTGACGTTCCAGGAAACGAGCCTGAGCGCAGCCATGGTTGTGGATATGGAGATAGCATTTAAATATCTCTTGCAGGATAATCGCTCAGATGGAAAAGGACAACGAATACATCGCGCAGCTAAAAGCCGCGAAAAGCTTCATAAGGGCAAACACGCTCAAGATGCCCATAGAGGAATATCTTGCAAAATCAAGCCTTGTCCTTGAAAAAACCCAGGTTCCGTTCATGTTCAGCGTCGTTGAGGGCAGCCCCGGAAAGACGCTGGACTACAAGTGCGGATGGATCCATCCGCAGAGCCTTTCGTCGTCAGTCGTTCCCCTTATTTTTGGCAGTTTTGGAGAAAAGGACATTGTTTTGGACGTTGCGGCATCCCCCGGAAGCAAATTCACGGAAATTGCAATGTTAATGGAGAATAGGGGAGTTGCAGTTGCCAATGACCAGGAGGAAAGGCTTGATGCTTTAATGTCCAATGTAGCGAGGCTTGGCGTTTTGAACTCCATCGTCATATCCTTAGACGGAAAAAACCTTGGCATGGAAAACATGTTTAACAAGGTGCTGCTGGATGCGCCCTGTACTGCTTTGGGCTCGCATCCATATGCCTGGGAAAGGATAAACGACAAAAGCCTCATAGTCATGCCAGACGTGCAGAAAAAGATGATTTCCTCGGCTTTCAAGGCCCTGAAACCGGGCGGGACGCTCGCCTATTCAACATGCACGATAACAGACAAGGAAAACGAAAGCGTCATAAGGTATCTTTTGGAGAAGTTTGAAAACGCGAAGCTTGAAAATATCGAATTGGACCTGCCGCACAGCTCCGGATTATCGGAATTTGGAAATGAGTTTCGTAAAACATGGAGAATATCCCCAAAAGACCTCGACAGCGAGGGTTTCTTCATAGCGAAGATAAAAAAGGAATAGCCTATTGCTCTATCTTGACCTCGCCGCCGTTTATGACCGTCTGGCAAAGCAGCCTCTGGCCAGGCTTGGCGCCGAAGTTCTGGAGCATCTGCTTTTCGTAGTCCGTGGGCGGCGCAAGGTTGCCTTCGCCTTCCTTTATGCTTGCAAGGCAGCTGCCGCAAACGCCCTCGCCGCAGGCGAAGAGTATGCTGGACTGGTTCTGGAGCGCAATCAGCTTCGTGCCGTCCGCAACGTCAATCCACTTGTCGTCGTTGACAATATACACCTTTGCCATAGTTTTGATTGGGAAAGGAGGGTTTTAATTCCTTGTTATGCCCTTTTCGGGATTGACGAATACGTTTAAAAACAGTTTTGCACAGCAAATAACACGTATGAAAAGAGCGCCGTTGCAGGAATTCGTCTATTATTCCAGAGACAGGAGCGTAAAACTGAGTCTTCTTGTGAAGCCTGCCAGGATATTGGACATAACGCCGGGCAACTCCGACATATACGCATACAAGATGGACGGTGCAGGGTTTGGCCTTGTGGCAAGGCGCATGACGATTTCAAAGGGGAAGAGCATCAGGCCAAATGTCGCGTTAACATATTTCAAGGAAATTGTGGAAACTCAGTAGGAATCGGCAATCCTTTTGTAGAGCGCCGCCATCTCGTTCAGGCTTTTCAGGCTTACCCACTCGTCGGCATGGTGCTCGTTTCTTCCCTCAGGACCCATTATGGCAATGGGGATGCCGAGCTTTGCCGCAAAAACGTTCTCGTCAGCCACACTGTCCCCAATGATGAGCCTCGGCTCGGTGAATTCCTTGACTATGCGCGCAACGTTCGCTATCTCCGGGCTTTTGGCAAACGAATAGGGCGGATATTCCGCTTTTTGTTCCTCAATGGAACCGTTTTCAAGCTTGAACAGGCCAGAAATTTCTTTCTTGAAGTCAAAATCCCTTTCTTCGGGCTCCACAATGACATCAATGTCCGCTTGCGCGAAATCCGGCACGCTGAAGCCCTTGGACGTGGCATGGAAATTCCTTATGATTATCCTGCTCTTGGATTTTTTGGGGCCTGAAACGGCATTGTAGAGCCATTCCACCCAGTCATTGCCTGAAGTGGCTGCATGGCCTCCTTCCAGCCTTTTTGTGATGACGTAGCCTTTCCAGCCCTTTCTTCCAACGCCAACATGGCCGATGCCGGCGTATGTCGTCTGCGTATTTCCTGCTTCCCCTGAAACGAGCAGCTTGATGTTATCGAAGAATTTCCTGTTTTGGACCGCATTAAGGACGCCAAGGCCCTCCTGTTCCTCGTCAACCGTAAGCAGGATCCCCATGTTCTTGGCCTGCTGGGCGGCATAAAGCATGGCCGAAACCGCGCCTTTCATGTCCCAGGTCCCCAGTCCATAAGCCCTGTCGCCTTCATGAGTGACTGAAAACGGCTTCTTGGTCCAGCCTGAAACCGCAGGCACGGTGTCAAGATGCCCGAAAAAGATAGCCTTTGGGCTGCCTTTTTTAGCAAATACGTTCCATCTGTCCTTCCCAACTTCCTGCAATTCCACGGAAAAGCCGTTGTCGCTAAGGAAATTGGACGCCCAAATGCATGCCTGCTTCTCCTTGCCTGACACCGAGTCTATAGAAATCAGCTTGGCGACTATTTCTTTGAGTTCCATGTTACTCGATAATATATGAACGCGTATTTTTAAAATATGTCCCTTGGACGAATTCCCTGGCGACTGCGTATGCCTCTGACTCCTTGGTTGGATGAAGATAAAACGGCCTTACCTCGTCCATTGAGATTATCCTTGGCAGGTCAATACTCTCCCAGAACGCATAGACTGCTGCTTCGCAAATCATTATTTCCTTCTCTGTGTCAGCTACGCCGGATATGGGCCTGAATTCCAGGCTTATGTTGCCGTTCGGGAGCTCAAAATCCGGCCTTATCCTTGCCTGGTGGAATATCTTCTGCTTGTTCCATGCATTGAACTCGCTTAGCACCAAATCGGCATTTTTCATTGCAGGGATGCCTTTCCTGAATTTTTCCCATGCTGATGCGCAAAGTTCATAATAGTCCGCCTCGGTGTGTATGTCCTGCGGCAGATAAAGGTCGCCTGCCTGGTTTGCCATCCTGGATATGGCATTTAGCCTGTCATATTCGCCTTCTGCGGTATTCATGACGAACCAGGGCGCAACCGCATTCATCTGATTATACATGTAAGGCGACACGTTCCTCGGGATTTCAAAATGGATGTGCATGGCATTTGTGTAAAGCCACGTGTCTTCCAGCCCAGGGAAAAAGACAGGCTGGTGCGCCGGATCCGGATGCATTTCCACCATGTCCGAAGGGCGCTGGTTTGTCCAGATGACGGAAAATGCCATCGTTTCGGCAAGCTCGTTGACTGCGCTCTTGAAAGACTGGACCACAGGGGCGATGTCCTGCCTCCTGATAAGCGGAAATTTTATCTCAATGGAGTTTGCCCCGCATTCCTCGTCTATGCCATTGAGTTTTTCAATTTTGTCCTTCATCTTGCCAAGCAAAGCGGCAAAAGCCCGCGTTTCCTTGAATGATGCGACTCCGCCGGTCTTGCGGACAAGGGAGAATTCTCTCTCTAAGGTGATTCTCCATTCCTTTTGTGCAACTGCCTTGAGCATAACTAGATACTGAATATAAGTATTTTAAAACATTTCTAATCCTGGTTTGACACTAACGTCTAAGCATAGCTTCGGCATTTTTGCATAAGATGCGCTCCCATATCTCCTTTTCAGAAAGACCAAGCATTTTCAGGGTTTGCCTAGGCATCTTATATGACGAGATGGCGTCTTCATACTCGTCGAACCTTATGAACGGCCAATCAGTCCCGAAAAGGAGCCTGTCAATCGGGAACCTGCCGAGCCAGTTGTCAAAAAACCTTGCCAGATACGCCTTGCCCCTGTACGGGTCGGAGGATATCACCATTCCTGAAAAGTCTGTGTAAACGTTCTTGTTCTTAAACAAGATTTCCCTTGTGACTGCGCACCAGGGATCCCCGCAGTGCGACATGAGTATCTTCAGCCTCGGAAAGTCAACGGCGACCGAGTCAACGTCAATAGGATGGCAAAATTCAAGCTTGGCGTATGGCCAGTCAGTGACGCCGGTGTGCGCAATGAGCAGAATGCCGTTTTTTTCAAGATACTCGTACAAAGGGTAAACCCTTTTGTCCTGGAGGTGGAAGAACTGGTATGGCGGCATGAGCTTCAGGGCATTCAAGCCAAGCTTTTCATGGCACCTTTTCATCTCAGAAAGCCCAAAGTCCTTGTGCTTCATCGGGTTTATGCATGCAGCGCCGATGAACCTGTCCGGATGTTCCTTTTGCAAAGATGAAACGTAATCATTGGAAACAAGGCAGTTGGGTATGTCAAGCGCAAGGATTATTGCCTTTTTTATCCTGAATTCATCCATCCTTTTTAGAAGAAAGTCTGGCTCCGTGCTTTCTTTTGTCATGGCCATGCCCTCGTCAAGCAGGGCGTTGCCTTTGCCGACGTGGACATGAACGTCAATCTTATCCATCATTTGCATCACTTTTGCACGGGGCGGGACCTTATTGCTGCAGGTCCTTCATGTACACAAGGAGGGGTTCGTCTTTCCCGAAGTAGTGTTCCATCTTGCCGGTGTACTTGAATCCGTTCTTCTCGTAAAGCGCTATTGCCGGCCCATAGACGTGGCAGGTCTTGACCCCAAGGTGGCTGTATCCGGCCTCCTTTGCGCGTGCGCCTATGTATTCCATCATGCTTTTTCCTATGCCATTTCCCTGGAAAGGCTGCGCTATGCCTGTCCAATTCAGCCAAACGACCTCGCTTGGGCCCTCGAAAAAAGATATTTCCAGTCCGGAAAAGCCGACAATCTCCTTGTTTAACGTGAAAACGAACAGTTCCTGGCGGACAATCCCGTTCAGCTTTTTCAGGGTCTCAAGGTCCACCCTGTCAACTGAGCGCAGGCTTGCCGGGCAACCAAGGTAATGGTTAAGCTGCAGCTCCAGGCCTACGACGTCCTGTGGAGTGAATACGTCGCTTCCTATCTGCAGGATTGCGTTCTTGTGGCTTTTTTTGGCTTTTTCAGTCGTCAAAAGCGCCGCATGGCCGCTGCTCTTCGCGGATATCTTGATGTCAAGCCTCAGCTCTTTCTGTTTTGCCGCTGAAATCGCCTGAAGAAGCAGGTCTTTCTATGCGCCGAGCCC
>Ga0209777_10009724_pt1 | contig 10314 bp, 13 predicted proteins | sample FrelakmetHBP12HB_FD_187147 | JGI IMG/M metagenome (GOLD analysis project Ga0209777, IMG submission 187147) | Freshwater lake sediment microbial communities from the University of Notre Dame, USA, for methane emissions studies -HBP12 HB (SPAdes)... | ecosystem: Environmental > Aquatic >... | reverse complement strand
TGTGATACCGCACCACCAGCTTGCCCCGCGGACGCGCCAGCAAATAAGCCACCTCCGCCGTCGGATTCGGGACATGGACCACAACAACATCCGCCCGCAGCTTCCTGAGATACCACGGGAACAAAGGCGAAACCGGCGCGCTCTGAAACCTGCCCCATTCCCCCACTTCCGTCACCCGCGTACCATCCCGCTCCACAACCCGCGTCCGCCGGCCACGACTGCACACCAACGCCTCCACCTCCGCCCACTGCCGCTGAAACCGGCACATAAGCGCAATATGCCGCTCCATCCCCCCATGGACAGGAGGAAAAAAATCCTTATACACATGCACGATCTTCATTGCACTTCCACCAAATACGGGTGCCCAGGACCGAAGATAGCTTCTATGCCGGCATACTCAGTCATCTTCTCGCTCGATCCCTTTGCTCACCTCACAACGGTGCGGTTGAGCCGCAAAACCGGAAGGTTTTGTCGGCTCCAGCCGCTTGTTTGGTTGATCTCAAGTTCTATCCTTCGTCAGGCGCTGGAGCAGCAACATCAATTATTCTTCCGTACAGTTCATACCCAACACTGGACACCGTGGCAATCGACGCCTGGTTGCTGCGTCTGCAAGTATAAACTGCTTCTCCTCCGGACGAGGTCATGTGGACCGTAACCGCTGAAACAACCCTCTTCGCGTATCCGCGCTTCCGATAAGGCGCTGCTGTTTCTACAGCCAAGTCCGCGACCTGGTCTTCCATCCGGCCTGTGTGGTGAGCATAGGCAACGGAGACAATGTGGCCATCCTCCACAACCCCGTACACGACGCCGTTGGGAAAGCAGTGCGTCGGAAGCCTGAGTCCGTCGGCCGCTGGTATGCTCTCGTCTCGCAGTCGGCGACAATCCCCATGGTTGCATCGCCGTACTAATGTACCCTTGCATGCAAATAACCTGCCCTCGCTTGCTCCACGTGAAGGCGGGAGTCCGGCCTCAAGGCGGGCATGATTGACACAAGCCGCAAGACTATCTAACCAGTCTTGATCGAACGTGTTCCAGGAATCCGGCTGTTTGCGTGCCAGCAGGTCAATGACACCCGAACGAGCTCCAGGTGCGACACTGACGGCGACTCTGCCGTCAGTGAACCATATGCCGTAAAGTGCGTGGACAAAGCCATAGGATTGTTCACATCGCAGACGGCGAGTAGTCTCGGTAACAGCATACTCTCCCGGCTTCAGCGTGGAGACGTCGATGTCCAGCCTTGTTCCGAGGTACTCATCGATCAAACAAAACCGGTCCACACCTCACGCTCCTATTCGTCCGATCGTCTTAGTCCAAGGGTAAAGCTCAGCGGCGACGGTGAGTCGTCCGCTGAAGCAACGTGTTAGGCGCAAGTCCTCTCCTTATACGAGCAGACCACCAACATAAGCTGGTCGTCGGATGCCGGAATAGAGGTGTCGTATGCCCCATAAGCCGCCACCATCGTCAATCCTCGCTGTTTTAAGATCCCCTCAAGCTCTCCAAGCGAGTATAGACGAATCCCAGCGGCTGCATCATCTGGAAACTCGTTTGGGAACGGCTCCAACACCTCCCCGAACTTCAGCACACGGCCCCGGTAGACCATCCGCGACGTGTCCGCGTTCCAGTGGAAGTCGGCCAGAGAAAGCGACCGGCTTCCTGCTTCCCAATGACGTTTTGGAAAATGTTTGATCGCATGGCCGGCGTTGCACACGCCCATCACGTGTTTCCCGCCCACTCTCAGCGCCGCTCCGATGACGTCAAACACCTTCAGGTTCTCTTTGTCGGCGCCAAAATAGCCAATCGCACCATCAGCCATGTTCAGGACGACATCGAATTCCTCACGAAACTTTACGTCAAGAACGTCGGAGCAAATGAATTCGGCGTCGAGCGCGTCTTCGCATGCGCGCGTTCGGGCATAATCGATGTAATCGGGGGTAATATCGACGCCAACTACTGAATACCCTCTCCGGGCCAGTTCCAAGCAGTGCCTGCCGAACCCGCACGCCAGGTCGAGAATCCGTTCACAACCTTGGAGTTCGAGAGATTCGACCACGAAGTCCACTTCTTCACTTGTGTGTTCAACCCAAGACATATCTTGGATATCGAGCGTCCATCCTCCGCGTCGGCTGGAAGAGCGAGTTGGCGATTCCGCCTTGACATTGTAAATCACGTCCCAACTCTTTTCATCCGGGCGCTCGATATACTCCACGTTCTCAGCGATGCCCGCGAGGGCATTGCGGATCACTTCTTCCGTTGGAAAGTTCTTCACAATCTCAAACGAGCGGCCGTCCTGCAAAGAGCGTTGTTCCAAGGTGTTTCCGTTCTGATCTATCCGTCTGACATGCCCGTCGTACGGCAATTGGTCCACGAACAGGACAAGAGCCCCCGGGAGCAACTTGCTGTGCAACGCGGCGAGAAAAGCCGCGAGACGTTCCTTGGGCACGTGTGACCACCACCAATGTCCGAAAGCAGCGCCGAATCTTGTTGCCACACCGTCGAGGGTGTATGCGTTGGCAATCTGAAACGTCACGTTGGGCAAGTGCCTGCATCTGTCCTTTGCCTGCGAGATGAGCGACGGATTGATGTCGACTGCGAGCACCGACTCAGCGACCTCGGCGATGGCCGCCGTCCAGTATCCCGTCCCGCACGCGATTTCGAGCACGGCGTGACCCGCAAACATCTCCAGGTAACGAGCCTTGATTGGGACTCTGAGTCGCTCCGCCTCCGGATCCGTGTATCCGGCAGTCTCGTCGTACATCGAAGCGCGTGCCTGGTAGTAATCAGAAACCACGTCGGCCAAATCTTTTGGCGCTGTCATTGTGTCAGCTGCTCCTTAAGCACAGTAATCCACTCGTGATCTTTAGGAAGATGCTTCATAAGGCATGAGAGGAGCCACTCCTGTGCTTCCGACTCGAGAGATGGCACACAGTTCTTGAAATCCGCATCGTCCTTTTGCAGCGTCTCAGGCCTTGCCTTATAAAGAAGCTGTATTTCAGGGGACAGGTAGGGAATTCCGGATTCTGTTATCCTGCCCAGTGTGGCAATCAGACCTGCTATCGACGGGTCACGACGAAAGACCCAAGACTCGCCTTGTGTTTCAAGCAGCATAAGTTGAAGGACCCATGGGGAATCTGAGGTCCGACGGCACCACACGTCATTCACGCCAGGTTTCAGAAACTCGCCTCTTGGCCAAGGTTTGAGCCCTGGTTGTTGGGTCTTGTGCAAATCCCAGCCTGAAAGAAACTCTTGAACCACAAGTTGGTCTTCTCGACGGACCAACACATCCGTGTCGCCATGAGGTCTTGTTTGCCGGCCGAGAAAAAGATCAATAGCCCAACCGCCTGAGATCCACCAAGCAACCGGCAAATCACGAAACAGTTCGTGGACCTGCTCTGGTGTCATGGGACTCCAGTTATCGATCTGATCTTCCATAGTGGTAATTCGGCAGCCGGTCTCCCAAGACCCGTTTGAGATGCGCCACTTCCCAGTCGGCGATAAGTCCGAGGCATTTTGAGTTTGGGTGTATGTTGGTGAAGAACGCCGGGTCGTCCGCAAAAAATGGGTCGAAGCTATCATCCAATATCGTGTGTTCGGGGTCAGGCAACCCTCTTACCCGCAAATCCCAGTTTCCTCTCTTCGTTTCAGCTTCCACAAGCTGGAATATATCCACGATAGGATAGCCCCTCGTGCTTCCAAATGCTCGCAACGCGTCGAACAATGGAGCCAAACGAGTGTTCCGGTCCCAAAGGTAATGTGCCGGATAGTCGACCCACATGTCCGTTTCAAGAATGAGCGTAATGCCAGGATACTGCCTTTCGAGAAGCTCGCAAAGCCGCCGGATGTTCTCGATGCAACCTTGAACCCCATCCTTCTTGCGGTCCGCGATTCCATAACGCAAGAACGCTACATCAACATGTGGAAGGGACTTGCTCAACTGGCTCAACCGCCCTGACGCGACGAAATCGCCAGCGGTCTCGCCTGCTTCGGCCAGATTGCGCACGACGAACGGTTGTCCCGGAAGACTCCGCCGCAGCCGAACGGCCAATTGGGTTTCCGATCGCATAGCGGGAGGCCAATTCGAGGCAGAGACCGTGCATCCACCAAGAAGCACGATGCAACACGCCGTTTCCAGCGGCGGTTCCTCTGCACGCGCTTCATCGCTGTAAGGCGTCGATGGCCATTCTCTTGATGGATGGCCCTGAAGTGGATCGGGAGTCTCATGCGATTGAATCATTCGTTTGACATCCTATGTCAGAAACAAGAATCCCCGAAGAGAATACTCTACGCCAATATCGCCGGACAATGAAGCGTTCGACAGAAGTCCACTTCTTCACTCGTGTGCTCAACCCAAGACATATCTTGGATATCGAGTGTCCATCCACTCATGATCGCCTCCTTCCTATCTCATGCAGCGCCTAACGTCATGCATCAGCGGCGTCAGTCCGCTGGACGCGGTGGTTAGCCACCTGCTCTTGTGGAAACGCTTGCCCTTTGGGACTGACACTTGCCTGCCCATTCCATAGCTTCTTGGCCTTGTTCTGCCAGCCAATCGTATGACAACTCATGGGCTGTCTCTTCGGCTACTCGACGGAAGAGATTGCCTGTTGCGAACAATGCGCGCCAGATATCGTCTTCTGCATAGCGAGAAAAGACATGACTGAGTTCTGTCACAATGCTGGAATCGGCCCATTGCTCCAGAAAACGGCCGCCGTAACGAACATCTACGTCCCATCCCGCTGTCGCGCGGGCGTGCCATTCCACCATTCGTAGCAGCAACCTTTTCATATGCACGTCGCAGCAGAATTTGGCTGTCCACAGTTCTCCACGCATGAGTTTCTTCGCTGTCCACACGACATGAAACCAGAAGTCGGCAATCACTTCCTGGAATTCCGGCAGCGTTGGAGGCTCAGCCGGTTGCGCAGTCGAGGGCGACGGTATCATAGGCGGCAGGACACCGTCCTTGTCCAAGAACGTCTTCATCCCTTGCTGAGCGATCCCTCCTATCCACGTCTCATCAAGTCCCTGACAGCACTCCTCCGCGGGAAGAATCATGAAATCAACGTCGATCCCGTTGGAGAAAATGACCCGGCGTTCGCGTAACTTCCCGTCGGGTCCTCTTTCAACCGTGTGAAGCGTATATGCCCCGATGTCCGCGAGCCAGTCGCGAGACGACAGGTAGGGAGCGGGGTCGCGGACAACAAGAACCAAGTCTAGGTCAGACCATTCATCCGAAGAGCCATCGGACCTCGCCTCGGAGCCTATGAGCGCCACCGCTCTCACATCCGAGGCAGACTTCGCCCAGGCAAGTATTCCGTCAAGCAACCGTTGTTTCTCGGAATTCATCGGCTCTCTTTCTTTCCCTAGTCGCCGGCATACAAAGTCGCCGTACCCACCTCGACACCCAAGAGCTTCAGATATGCGAACAGCATGGTCTGATGCTTGATTTGATGAAGCACCCAGTGATGCAGCACCTTCCGGAGAGGATATGGATAGTCGGGCTCACATGGACGCGGGCCACACATCTCGCGATTACGAAACTCCTCTTCCGGGAGCTCTGCAAGCAGCTTCGCGGTAAGTAGGCGGTCTGCTTCGAGTCTATCAAGCGCGTCCGCAACACTTGAGACAGAAAAGGCATCCTCGTCGGGCGGGGCCTCGGTGCCGTCCTCTGCAGGCCACTGTCCTTTGAGGACGCCCTGCACGAACCCCCCCGTCGAATACGAAAGGTGATGCAGCAACTGCCCTGTTGTCCACCAGTTTCCGCTCGGCGACGGACGCCAATCCAGCTTGTCCTCGGGCACCAGTACCGTGAGTTGGGCACTGACCTTGTATGTCTGTTCCGCGAAGTCAGACAGGTCTTTCTTCTCCATGTGGACTTCCTTATCAGATGTCTCTGTTGGGCTAACGTGCTCTTCAGCGGCGTGGCTTGCCCGCGTCCGCTGGAGCGCCTTGTTGGGTACATATTCCCTTGCTTTCAAGATACGCCTTGATCGCGTTCATGAGCGGGCGATCTCGCTCTTCGTTGAAGGGGTTGGTTCGCTCGAAATCTGGCTCGTATCGCCAGATCGGCCCCTTGCGCTTATCCTCCGGCTCCGACATGTACCGCGGGTGCACATGCGCATGCAGAGCAGGATCGAGGTTGCCAAGAATACAGTAGTTAATGCGGTATGCGTCGGTCACATGAAGGAGCGCGTCTCCGACCGCGGCCATGTCAAGCAGGAATTGCGAACGTGCGACCGCTGACAAAGCGTTGAGGTCAGGAACGACAGGATCGGGAAGTAGCAATGAGTAACCATGGAGGAACTGGTAATCACCCAGAACGACCCAGCCAGACTTGACGCGGCAGACCACATAGGGGTTCATCCCGGCCCGTGCTTGCTCAACTCGCTTATGCACCAGTGTCTTCGGCATCTTGTTCTGTTCCCAACGATGCGGATCACACGCTGCTCCAAGCCGTCGCGTGCATCCGGCTTGTTAGAAAGCTTCCTTTTCGTTCCTGGCTATTATGACAAATCCGCCGACTACGTCGGCTCTTTCATTTCGCGATCGATGTCGTGTTTTCCATCTAGGCGGGCATCCTCTGCTTCGATCTTCAGAATCGCATCCAGCACATCTTTCAGATCATTTTCCAATCATTTCTTTCTCTCCTTTGACCGAACGCCGTGGTCACTGGCCGGGCGGATGCGAGGTCCAGTGCACCAACATGTTGGACTGAGGTTGTTCCGTTGCCCATCAGTTCTCCAGTATGGACCAAAGTCTGGCTACATAGGACTTTGCTCTGTCACCGTCTGGCTGAATCCACCGGAGTTTGTCCAGGTACGGGAACGGCCAGTAGAGATTCGGTGTCCTCTCCTCCCAGGTGATCCTCCCGTAGCCTGACTCGAACCGCATGAAGCTGAAGTAGCGCTGATCGGCACCGTCATGCTCAAAATAGTAGCGCATCCACACAAGTTCGAATAAGGGATCTCCTCCCAGGCAGTCCTCGTAATCCAGCAGACCCGTTATGCGACATGAGTTCTGATCGTACATGATATTGCTGAAGCCGAGTGACTCCATATGCAGTAGGGACGGCTTCTCGACGTTGATTTCAGCCAGTGCCGGCATCCAATTCATCTCGAGCCGTTCAGCAAGTGTGATCGGGATGGCTCGCCGTTCTCGAGCTGTCTGGATTGCTGAACGGGCAGCCTGGGTCAGAAACTCAGCCCAGGTGCCGAACAAGGCCTGGCCCCAATCGTTGATAGGGCCCCACCCCGACGGAGTCAACGAGTGCAAACGTTGCAGCATCACGCCGAACTCCCTCTCGTCGTAAGGACAGGCACGCCAGTTCTCATATCGCGCGTCCAAGGGCACCCCGGGCAGGCGCTTCATTACGACCCATCGCTTTTGCCGGTCTGAGGCAATGATTTCAGGAGCCGGTACACCAACCGACCGGGCTGCTCCGATGGCCCACTGCTGGTCCATCCAGTCATCCCAGTTTACACGCTCCGGGAAATAGTGCGTGTAGAAGCCCTGCTTGCCCTCACACACGCGCAAAACCATCTCGCCCGCACTGGACTCGCATGCGAATACGCGGCTGTGCAGTCCGCCCGATGGGAATTGCTCCGGCAACACTGCGTGGACGCGCGCCCCGACCAGTCGAGACAGTTCTTCTTTGTCAATCCCGGTCATTAGACCCCTCGAGCCGAACGTAATGCGTGAGCGACGCGAAGCCTCCGGCTCGATCCGCTGGTTAGGTGGCCTCGTTCCGTAGGTTGAGTAAACCAGCTTCCGTTTCTCTATAACCACATCCACGGTAGAATGCGCGAAGACGATGCTCATAGTCCACATGGAGCCATTCAATTCCCCGCTCTGCCGCAATGTCGGCCGCCCGCTTCATCATCTCCGTGCCGATCCGCCTGCGCTGAAAATCGCGATGCACGGTAGTGTCCAGAATGAAGCCGTGAATGCCGCCATCCCAGGCCACATTGACGAAGCCGACGAGACGCGAGCCGGCGAATGCGCCGACATACGTCAGACTCCGCTCCAGCACCGGCCCGAACTTGCGTTCAGCATGGTTCTCCCACGCGGAGGCGAAGAGGTCGTTGAGCTCGCTGTCCGTCAGCGCTGGCTCAATTCTGTATTCAAGGTCATTCACGAATCATGTCACCTAACGTGGCTCTTCAGCGGCCCGGTCTTCCGCGTCCCAGGAGAAGCCCAGAAATAGGTGGCTGTCCCCGGTTTCGCCCCGCGCTGTCGTCCCCTGGCAGCCCGTAGGGTTTGCCCTTAGCGCGTTCGCGCCACGCCTGCCGCCGTTCTACGAGCGCGGGCGTGGACTGGTCGCCGTAGGTGAGGCGATTGAGGAAGTCTACAATTTCGGCCATGGTTCCTCCAATGAGGACTGCCGCGCCGGGTGCGCCGGGGGTGCCTTCCATCTCCCAATGAAAGCGGTGAATCAGCATATCGATGAGGATGACCTTCTCCTGGTAGGTACGAGCCCTCGGGTAGTCGCGAGCGAACTCCTGACACGGGACAAATAGCCCGCCACATTCCAAGTGCTTGTTGTGAAAGGTCTTGCGATAGTCCTCCCACGGCAGACTCCAACCACAGTCGCCGCATTCCAGCATCGATACTTCTCCGCGGCGCGGGCGTAGGTCTCTCTGGATGACTTTCTCACACTTCGGGCACTTGACTCTGCCCTTCTGCGCCTCGGTCACGGTGATGCAACTCTCGACCCGCAAAAGGAGAGTCCATCCCACGTCGTCCACAAGGTCTTCGTCGCGGTTGCCACGCGCGTCGTTGTGGTACATCTGCCAGATCCTCTGCCGGGAGACGCGCGGGTTCCACGACGGTAGAAGGGGTTGTGAATCTTTCGGATCGACGTTTCTTGTCATCCATATCGCTCCTCTAAGCCCATGTTCAAATAGTCCTCTGCAAGGGATGCCACATGCCGCGCAAGAAGAGGTTCTTGATAGGCGTCTGCGGTTCTCAGCGATGGGTTTCTGATCCACGTGCGAAACGCGTCGCAGTCAACGGTTGCGCCGAATCGTCGGCTGGCCCAATCCCAGCAGACGGTTGACTTGCTCACACCGCAGGTTCCGGTGACGATGAGAATGTCTTTCATCCTGTGCCTCTAACGACTGGAGTCAGGCGCGGGTTCACCCGTCGCCCTCCCCAGATTCGTTCCAGTTTTGTTCATCATTGGTTGTTAGAAGATCCTCAGTCTATGGGTTTCCGAAAGACCTGTCTGGCTCCACCTTCCGGACCGTCGTCCACCATTTCTGCTGGGGCAAAACCAGCCGCAAGGTAAAATGCACGGGCAGGCTCACCCGCTGGCACATCCGGTCCGAATGTGGTGACACTAAGTTCAGCGGGGGCCTGGACTAGCTTCACGACATGGGCCATCAGAGCTGTGCCCAGGCCCTGCCGACGGTGAGTCTGTGCCACCGAGATCCACCCAATTCTGTATGATGGAGGTTTGGGAGAGAACAGGACTCCCGCAAGCAAGGGGGCGCCCGCAGGGCCGTCGGACTCCCGAATGCAGAAAGCCGAGCCGCGTTCGATGTTACGCCGCAAGGCGCCCATGAAGCTGGGCTCGTCAACCATCGGGCCAAAGAGGTCTTCGACCTCAGCGGCGAGGCGAAGCCAAGATTCCGTGTCCTCGGGCTGTGCTACTTGAACTCTCATGCTCCTTCCAACGTCAAATGTCAGCGGCGCGGCTGTCAGCAGTCGCCTGCATTTGGGTTGCTACAAAGCTTCGTTCTCGTTCCTTGCTATTATGACAAATCCGCCGGCTACGTAGGCTCTTTCATGATGCCAACTGCCTGGCTCGGCACTGCAATCCTGTTGACGAGAAAACGGCTCTTCGTGAACGCGCCGGATTGAGAATCCAGAGTCAAGAAGCCCGTTGAAGATGTCGTCAATGTAATGTCGAAACTCGATGCCGCCATCATCTCGTCTGAGGATCGTTTCACTGTAGGGCGCCGTGACGCAGTACGCCTTACCATCCCATTTCACAAAAGCGTTCGCTGGGTTCGAGCAATCAACGCGATAAATGCCTTCATGTCGCAACACTCTGGCGACCTCTGAATAGACGACACGAACGTCCGGGACATAGACCATTGAACTTGCCTGGAAAACCAAGTCGAATGAGTTGTCCTTCAAGCACGAGAGGTCGCGCATGTCGGCATGACACGTCGTCACCTCGTAGCCATAATGCCGGGCCGCTTTCCGGTCTCCCTCGAGTTGGCCTTCCGCCAGATCCACAACGGTGACTCGCGCGCCCAACAGACTGAACACGGCGGATTGTTGGCCGCCCCCGGCGGCCAGACACAAGACATCCTT
>Ga0209777_10009723_pt1 | contig 10314 bp, 9 predicted proteins | sample FrelakmetHBP12HB_FD_187147 | JGI IMG/M metagenome (GOLD analysis project Ga0209777, IMG submission 187147) | Freshwater lake sediment microbial communities from the University of Notre Dame, USA, for methane emissions studies -HBP12 HB (SPAdes)... | ecosystem: Environmental > Aquatic >... | reverse complement strand
GGTATTAAGAAGACTCGATAGGGGGAGCGGCTGCCGCGTGGCGGTGCAACTGACAACCGGTGCTGTTGTTGGTGTCCTGTTTGGCTGGATTCGGCATGAATCGCGCGCCGAAATGACCGCTAATAGCACCTTTTGGAAGGGTGATCGTGATACAGATGGGCTGAGTGAGAGGGAAAGAGGAAGGAAGGGATGTTTTGGAAACCTATTGAAAATTTATTTATTTCTCTTCTCGAGCCATTTGTAAAATTCTTTTACACCTATTGCCAAAAGTCCTCCAAAAAATACTAATGCAACATCCCTTCCGATATAAACAAACGATAAAAAACCAAATCCAACAAGTCCAAAAGTTCCAAGACCGTATTCAACTATTTTTTTGTGATATTTATAGAAAACTCGAACCTTTTTTGATGTTTTTGAGAGTATATGAGCAAATAATAAAATACCTAGAATATAATAACCAACAAAACCGAATAAAACTAAAGCATAAAAAATTAACGCCAATTCTGGATGAGTTTGAATAAGGATCGAAAAAATTAATGCAAGTACTAGACTCGCAGTAAAAAAGAAAAAAGCTACGAACAAATTGAAAAAATAATCAATTGAAATATCTTCTTTCTCCAAATTTGGAGTATTTTTTTGATCGTCATTTGGATTTTTTATTAAGTCGGACAATGGATCGTGTTCGATCAATCCAACACCTCTTTCAATAACACTAATAACGCAAAAACAACAAACAGACCAACGAAAATATAACCAAAATTCAAAATTTTTAATGCTTCGGCAATAGCAGAAATAAGATATAATCCAATTATTAAAACAATAAAGGCATAAATAAGATTGAGAAAATTCCGCATTTTAATTCCTGAATTTTATTAGATAATAGTATTACTGACAATTAAATTAACTGCTATTCGACTCTTACCAGGTATTTGAGCACGATGCTCTCTTCAGCAACTAGTTTGACCGATTATGAACAAAAATTATTCCCTAGAGAGGGGAATCGATGTCAAACGTTAATAATTTATGACTTTTATGAATATCACAACTTGCGAAAAAAATGGATAGCACCAATTGGAGGGGCAATCGGTTCATAGATGGGCTTGAAAATAGGAGTAAAGGGAAAGAATCCCTGTTTTTGTTGTGCTGGATCTGTGAGAGAGGTTAGCGGGGAATGTATAGGGTTTAGGATATCGATGAGAAGAAAATGGGTATCTCCTTACTCAGTTTTCCCAGTTGCCACTATCAATTAAAGCTCTTAAAAAATTTAGTCGGAAATTTTGTTTTGCAATTCTTTTTGCATATTGTAAGTAGAATCTATCAGCCTCATCCTTCGTCTTAATTAAGTACATTCCTTTCGTTCGATGAGAGGCAATAAAAATTCCTTCTTCTCTAAGCTTTCCTAATACCGCGATTTCCCATTGATGACGATTAATTTCGTGTCCCTGTTCATTCAAAAATTCGATAATAGTATCTGTCGACTTGGCATTTTCTAGCCCAATGGCATTAGCGAGAAGATATCCTATTGTATCATTCATCATATCGAGATTTTCATCTTCAGCTAGTTCTCCAGGATCTTCTAGAAAAGTTCGAGCAGCATCAACAAATGGCATAAGGGGTAATTATCTGAGTGACAAGATAAATTTTTAGTTTCACCCTACCTGCTCCAATTCAATATCCTATAATGTTTGAAAGATAACATTGTAGACAAGAATTCCATACCTACAGGTTCTCCCCAGAAGATGACAAAACAAATGAAACTCGTTCCGGCAGCCCGGCCATTTCTCAAATGGGCCGGAGGCAAGACTCAGTTACTAGAAGAGTTCAGCAAACGTTTGCCGGTAGAAATGAAAGGAAAGGAAATCACAAAATATGTCGAGCCATTCATTGGCGGGGGAGCGATTTTCTTTTATCTCAACCGGAATTTTTCTTTTGAAAAGTGCTACATTTGCGATGTCAATGAAGAACTGATACTTTCTTATCGAGTGATCAAGAAGTCAGTAAAAAAATTGATCTCGGAACTGGAAACGCTCGAATCAGATTATCTTTCCAAGAATAGTAAGAAACGAGAAGAATTCTACTATGGAATCAGGGATGCATTCAATCAGAAACTTACAAAAATCAACTTCAAGAAATACAACGCCGAATGGATCGAGCGTACAGCCCAGATCATTTTCCTGAACCGAACATGTTACAACGGCCTCTTCCGGGTAAACCGGAAAGGAGAGTTCAACGTTCCCTTCGGGCGATATAAGAATCCTGATATCCTGAACGAGGATAATCTGAAAGATGTTGCGACGCTACTGAAAACAACAAAAATCAATCTCGGAGATTTCACCAAGTGTGGGAAATTTGTGGATAAGCATACTTTCGTGTACTTTGATCCTCCCTATCGCCCGCTCAACCAGACCTCATCGTTTACTTCCTATTCAAAGAACGGGTTTAATGAATCGGACCAGATGCGCCTCGTGGAGTTTTTCAAGGAACTTGATGCGAAGGGGGCAAAAATTATGCTGAGTAATTCCGATCCTAAGAACGAGAATCCCGACGATTCCTTCTTTGACGATCTCTTCTCAGAATATTACATCGAGCGTGTTTCTGCAAAGCGCATGATCAACTGCAACGGCTCCCGTCGCGGAAACATCAACGAACTGATTATAACGAATTATCCGGTAAAGAAGACGTAATCCGATCTCTTATGACGCAGAATGACGAAGCCTGGGGTAAAATTTTCGAACGTCTTCATCTGCTTCCGGAGATTAAGCAACACGGTTTTATCTATGTCAGTGCAGATGACATCAAAAAAGCGAGCGATATGCGGGAACCCCGGCTCCTTGCCAAGCAGGATACCAAAAATTCCCGTCCAGAAATTTTCAGACAAAACAAATTGTCAATCCTTCCCGTAGAGAATGGGAAATATATCATTTTCCGGGACGAATCGGCTAAGACGTATTATCCTCTTGAAAAAATCCTCGCCGAAGTTCCGACCGAGCAATACCAGCCCGCCAAAGATTACCGGGAATACGAAAGCCTCGATGTCCGGAATCTCTCTTCTGAATCACAGGCCATCGATTTTGCGAATCTTGTCTCCCTGCTCAAGACCTTCACGAGCGAGAAAGAACTGAACCTGACTATTCGCGGAAGACAGCGTTCCGAGAAATTTCCTGTAACAATTCCCGGAAGCCATCACACGGCTGAAGTCAATGGTGTACAGATAGAAGTCGATGCGGGGTTCGAGAGCCCGGAAAAAATCTACCTCTTCGAAGCCAAACTTGGCCGAGTCGAAGATTTCAACATACGGCAACTATATTATCCATTCAGAGACTGGTCCTGCAAATCCACAAAAGAGATCGTTCCCCTTTTCTTCATCTATACCAACGGCCTTTTCTATATCCTGCAGTTCGAGTTCGGCGAGGAATATGGAGAACTGCGCCTGGTCAGGAGCAGTTGTTTCACGGTAAACGAGCCCGTAAAACAACTGGTGAACATGAAACAGCTCCTGGCAGAATCCCGGGTTGAGCCGGAGCCGGATGTTCCTTATCCTCAGGCAAACGATCTCGACAAAGTAATTGATATCGTCACCAACTTTCATTCGGCAGGCCTGTCGAATAAGCAGGTCATTGCGGAATTTTTTGATTTCGACGAGCGCCAGGGAGACTATTACGCAAATGCCGGGTATTATCTCGGACTGTTGAAACGAATTCCCCATTCAACCGAATTTGAACTGACGCGGGAAGGAGAATACATTGCGAAGTCGGAGAACCGATCCCGCCGGAATCTGTTGTTGTTGAAGCAGATGCTGAAAAGGCCTTCATTCAATGAAACTCTCAAACTATTTGATTATGGGAACCGGGTTTTGACTATATTAAATATTGACATCCTCTCTCAGATTATTCAGAGGCACGTGGAGTTGAATGAGACAACCGCGCGACGTCGGGCATCTACGGTGATGAGCTGGCTGCGATGGGTGAGTGGAGCAATGGAGTTTGTATGAGAGAGAAAAGATTTTATTCTGATTTATTGGTTAAACAATATGGCCATTTTTTCGAAAAGCAGAATTATTTCTATCAAACCAAGGTTATCTCGATTCGGGTTCTAATCGAGAAATTATGATAGAACTATCAAACATCTCTTAACCAAATGCAAAGGGAACGACAATCGAAAATTAACAAATTCAATTTTAAAACATTTGAAGGATGGAGGATATTTAATTAAACATGAACATCGGGAAACCGCAGTACTCGGAAAATTAAGAACACAAGGAATATTCATTGAATCAAAAACGGGTGGGAAGGAGGGTATTCATAATTTGTTCAACAAATGATGCCCACTTGACTCGGCAATCGTATAAAAATCGAATTGAGACAGAAACTACGCGTTTAAAAATGTTATAAAGTCAAATGTGTTATTTAGATGGTGAAAGGTTTTTCAATATATTATAAAGATTTATTATCTTTCATTTATATCTTCAATACTAGGGATTATTATTAAATATGAAACTGTAAAATTAGCAAAAATAGTTATTCAATATTGGGGGAAAACCAATTTCGAAAAATTATTTTTTCAGGTAATCTCTGGAAAACAAAGAATATCAACCTCTGCTTATCTTTATCACTTCTCTAATGCTCAAATGATTTCTGAAGTTGTAATCTATGGTGAAATTAACAAAGTGAAATATAAAACAAAACATAGTGAGTTAATAAATGAAGAGGAATTAGAATACAAAGAGACGGAACTAACTGAATTATATGAATATTGTAAGTTCTGCATTTTTCCAGATCATACAATGGTAATTTCAAGTAAATCGAAATTCGATTCTGATGAATTTTTAAAAATATTTCTCAATCTTTTTAGGAAAAATTGCACTGAATTAATTTCAAGACTTGAATTGCATTACATCCGCGATGAAGAAGACATATTCAAAATTATAAAAAGTTTTAAGAAGATGACGTATGTTCAAATTCATGAGATAAGAAAATCTAATCCTGATCCCAAGCCTACCTTCGAGAAAATTGAAAAATTCTTAGATGAAGAAAATACAGATGTCTATTCTGCCGAATTTATAAGTGAATCGGATATCGGTTTAAACCGATCATTTACATCGCATATTATGAGCGCCATATCATTGGCTGGAGCTGGCTATGGAGAGTGTAAATTTTCCGGAGTTAACGAGGAAGGAGAAAGCATTTCGATCGATACAAGAGAAAATATCGTTCAAGCTAGAATTGGACGTACCGATCGGGACGAACCCAGAGATTTTATTAAAATTGTCATAAAACGGTTCCACAAATACATCAAAATTGAGATACGGTTATGATACAATGCCTTTAGATAGATCTTCAATTTTTAATAAAATCGAGAGCGTTGGAGGATTTAGAGCAATTTTCTGGAAAACCGGAAGTGATTTTTATTTTGCTTTAATTGTGACTTTGATATATGTGGGAATGCTCTTTTTTTTACCAAAAATGAGTGTAATTTGGCAAAATAGTTCAGTTATTGCAATTTTAGCTGTAATATTATCGATCCAATTTGGTTCTTTAGTGATTATTTCCAACTGGAGAAATGAGGTTCATTCAAAAGAAGAGTTTAGTTTATTCTTAGAAAGAAATAAATTCTTGTCTTCGGTTGATTTTTATTTTGATTTTACTTTTGTCGTCCTTTGTTTTTCATTTTTATCTTGGATAATAATGTCAATAGGATACCTAATTTTCTTCACTTTTTCCATCTATAATATGCCAATTTTCGGAATTGAGAATGCAACATTTTTTTCTTATCTTTTTATTCTTCCCCTGTTCTTTTCTCTATATTTTTTAGGAAACATGTATCACTGTTGGAGAGCTCGTATTTTCTATAAAGACTTAGAAATAAAATTCTTGAATAACAAAAAAAGATAAATTTTTTTGAAGGGATTTTTCTTCACGGTTGAGGACTTATAGACCTAGAGAGGCTTCTTTTTCGATCCCGCGCGCTATTCAATCTCCAAGCTTGTCAAAAACTCGACATGATGATGCTCAGATAGTTTTAGGAAAAAACAGAAAAAATAAAATTTTCATTTATAAAAAGAAAGCCTCAAATATTAAAAAAAATGAAGAGGGACAATGAAGTAAAATGAAATTAACTCAATTGAAAATCAAGGGATTTAGAAATTTCAAAGATGCCACAATAAATTTTTCTAATAAAAGTCTGGTAATCGGTTCAAATGACGTGGGAAAAACTAACTTAATTTATGCAATAAGGATTCTTCTTGATAGAGAATTATCTGATTTTGATATCGAACCAAAAGATTCCGATTTTTATGCTTTTGAACCGACCAACGAATATTCAATTTTAATTAAATTTGAAAATATTGAGGAAGATTGCATTTTAGCAAAAATCGGACACTACGTTAACGATAATGGCGATCTTTATCTGAAATATATCGCAACTAGGAATCCAGAAACCAGATCAAAAACATATTTGTTATATGCAGGATTTTCTGAAGAAAACTTAGAAGAGATTCAGGAACGGTATTATCGGAAGGTACTAAATCTGAAATATATTGGTTGTAACAGGGATCTGTCTTCATTTATTAAACGAGAAAGAAAACATCTTATAAACGATGCGAAAAAAAATCGCGACGATGAAGAAAAAGCTAATGATGATGGAAAATTAATAACGATTAAAAGGAATTTGGATCTAATCGATTCTGATCTGAATAATTTATCCTTTATTAGTACCTCAACGACAAAAATCAATGAAGAATTAGACAAATTATCCATCTATCATGCGGGATTTAATGTATGCTTTGATGTTGGTGCATCCGATGTCAACACTTTTATTGATAATGCAAAATTAGGGTTAAAATACAATGAAAATCCTCTCACGATTGGCGGTGATGGTAAAAACAATCAAATCTTTTTAGCATTATGGACGGCAAGAAACACCATTCGAGAAGAAAATCCGTTTGAGGTTGCATTATATTGCATTGAAGAACCTGAAGCACATTTACATCCTCATCAACAGAGAAAATTAGCTGAATATTTATCTACTACACTCAAATCGCAAATAATAATTACGACCCATTCCCCACAGATTACTTCTGAATTTTCGCCAGATTCGATCATTAGATTGTATGAGGAAAATTCTAAAACAATCGCTGCAAACGAAGGTTGTTCAGAAATAATAGGCAATGCAATTATTGATTTTGGATATAGGATGAGTATAATCCCTGCAGAATCGTTCTTTGCGAATGTTGTTTTTTTGGTGGAAGGACCATCAGAAGAGCTTTTTTACAAAGCTCTTGCAAAAGTAATTGATATCGATTTAGATAAACACAATATTAGTATTCTAATGGTTGACGGAGTTGGATTCGAAATATACACGAAAATTTTGACAGCTTTACGCATTCCTTGGGTTATACGTACTGACAATGACATAATGAGAATTCCGAATAAAACCGTAGGTCGATTTGCGGGAATCCAAAGATGTCTAAAAATTTTTCAAAATTATTTTGAAGATTCTGAAATGAATGAATTTATTGAAAAAAACAAGATTCATCTATCCGGTTTTAGTATAGACGATGTCCCTGATGAGAATTTAATTATTGCAGAGGAATTTATTGAAAAATTAAGAGAATATAATCTTTTTGTTGCGAAAAAAGATCTTGAAAATGATCTGATTAACAGTGAATTAAAAGAAATATATGAAGAATATTTAGCCGAGATACCTCCTGAAGAAATTGAAAATACAATGAAAAAGAGAAAAGCCACGTTTATGTATAAATTTTTATTGACATATTCTTCCAACCTATCTATATTGGAGAATGACAACTTAGCAAGTCCTTTAAAACGATGCCATTTGATCGCTTTGAGTAATTAATATGTTAAAAATAGAAATTTTGTCAAATAAATATCAAATAAAAAAAATCGAGCCGACTGATCAACAAATAGCAATTATTGCTGAAGAAAAAAATTGCGTAGTTATTGCTTGTCCAGGTAGTGGGAAGACTTTTGTTTTATCTCAAAAAATTAGAAGGATTCTACCCGAATTACCAGAATATAAAGGAATTATTGCGATTTCTTATACAAACAAGGCTAGTGACGAACTAAAAAAATGTCTGAAAGATGGTCTAAATAAAAAAGGATCATTTTTTGGAACGATGGATAGTTTTTACATTTCCGAAATAATACGTCCATTCGGAAAACAAATTTTTAAGAAAGCAAATTTTGAAATTCAAGTAGTAAAAGTGAAAGATCTTTCCAAAACGGATCAAAAATCATTTGAGAGAGTATTCCAAGATTATCATACGGATAAATTAAATTTACAACAAAAACAATTTTTTGAATCATGTTTCTTAAAGGGTCAAATTATTCTAAATTCTTTTGAACGGGAGAACGTTCTTGGAAATGTCGATACAGTTGGAATCATAGCAAACTACATTTTTGATAATTCTTATGCATGTCGGAGGTATTTAAAAGCGAAATACTCGCACATCATGATTGATGAATATCAAGATTCTGGACAGGAACAACATAATCTATTTATAAAATTGAAAAATTTGGGTATAATTTCAATAGCTGTGGGAGACGCAAGACAGTCGATATTTGCTTTTGCCGGGAAGAATCCAAAATTTTTGTTGTCACTTCCAAAAGAAGGTTCTTTTATAGTATACCCCCTAGACATCAATCATCGAAGTCATCCGTCAATCGTTACTTATTCGCTAAAATTATTAAAAGAAGAAATTGACTTGCCTGTTTTTGATGAAATAAGAGTTTTTGAAAAATGCGTTACAGGCAGGGAGTCGGATATTGGCGTGTGGCTAAATGATGCTATTCCATATTATTGCTCAAAATTTAATGTAGAAAAGTATAATGAAGTGGCAATTCTTACGAAAAGTAATAGAACTGGCTCTTTTATTAATGAAAATTTAGATTTAGATCATAAATTTTTCATTAACACTAATCTCGATACAAATACAAGTCTCTGGGCTTTAGTTTTTACTAAACTGCTAGAATATTTATTTGACGCGAATAAAACAAAATTTTACGTCATTAAAGATTTTTTGGATACAGATAAGAATGAAAATAAAACCAGAAAAATTTTCGGTTTTATCGATATATTGAAAGAACAAATTAATGATATTGAACATAATTTCGATTTAATAGTCAATTCATTCATTTTGGTTTCAAGTGAAATATTTCCTCAAGGCAAAAATACGAAGGCTATTGATAATCTGAAAGAAGTCTTGTCATCAAAAGAATTGTTAAATTCTTATAAACCTGCACAGTTCAATGAAATCCAAATAATGACCATTCATAAATCGAAAGGTTTGGAATTTGATATTGTTTTTCATCTTGATCTTTATGAATGGATTTTACCAAGAAGAGAAAAAGACGAAAATGGAGATTATATATTTGATGACCAAGATCTGAATTTGCATTTCGTGGGGGTTACGAGAGCAAAAAACTGTTGTGTTTTATGTTGGAGTACTCGAAGAACTAATTACTTAGATGAAATAAAGCAGGGAAATAAATCTGAATTCCTATCCATAAAAAGACTGTCGCTTCTCCGAATGGTTTCTGAAATTTAATTTCTAAAAAACGATCACTAAATTCCTTTTTTTGAATCCGGACAAATTGTTGCGAACTGACAACTCAAGCATTTTTTTAAATCCGGAGATGTCGGATAATCGATTATATCATAACCTGAATTCATCTTTGTGAACTCCAGGATTATCTTCTCTCTTATTTTTTCCAGATCCCTATCATGGAATTCAATCTGCCGCATCATACCAGTTTTCAAATACGCAAGCTCATTTCGAATTCGATCAGGTGTTTTTTGATAATACTCCATCGCCCATAGTTCATACGTCCCAATCTGTAGATCACTCTCATATTCCTCATTATCCTGACCGGTCTTCCAATCGGTAAGAACAATTATGTCATTTTTTGTTTTGCTGACATAATCCACTTTGACGGTTACTTCCACGTCGTTTATCTTGAATTTATCAAAATCTTCATGTTTCAGGTATTCGAGATATTTTAATTGCGGCCAAATAACACCGAAAAACATACTGATTTTATCCTGGCCTTCAATTTTAATCCGGTTAAAGAATTCATCATCATTCGGCAAGCCATTGAAAAATTCTGTTAACGTATCACATGCAGTTTTCCGGTATTGCTCAACCCTTTGCACAAACTGAGATTTTGCTCCACCTTCATTCAATTCTCTTCCGATGTAGTGTTGACCGATCTGGTTTTCAATAACACCATGAATCAATGACCCCTCCAACGCATATTTTGAGTTGAGATCCTTTAGACGTCTTAATTTAAAAATATC
>Ga0209777_10009722_pt1 | contig 10314 bp, 4 predicted proteins | sample FrelakmetHBP12HB_FD_187147 | JGI IMG/M metagenome (GOLD analysis project Ga0209777, IMG submission 187147) | Freshwater lake sediment microbial communities from the University of Notre Dame, USA, for methane emissions studies -HBP12 HB (SPAdes)... | ecosystem: Environmental > Aquatic >... | reverse complement strand
TGGCGGTCAGAGCTACCACCTCGCCCGAAGTATATGTCGTCTTGTTGGGATTTCTGGAGACGGAGCCGTTTAATGCATTGATGGTAAGGGAGTATGTAGGTATGGCGGTGAAGCTCGCGCTAATAGTGTGCGCGGCTATCACATTATTAAAGGTATATGTCCCGCTCGAGAGCGTTACGGCAGAGCCGTCCACGAGCACCTGGTCGATATTGTATCCGTTATTGGCCGTTACGGTGAATGTCTGGCTTGCGCCATAGGCGACGCTTACGGAGCCGGACGGGCTTATGGTGCCGCCCGCTGTCGCGGAGGCCGTTATGATGGACGGCGGTATAGCGGCGAAGTTAGCGGTGACGGTCTTATTGGCGTTCATCGTGATGTTCACAGGGTTAGCTGAACCCGTTACATCGCCTGACCAGCTACTAAAGGTATATCCGGTATTCGGTGTGGCGGTCAGAGCTACCACCTCGCCCGAAGTATATGTCGTCTTGTTGGGATTTCTGGAGACGGAGCCGTTTAATGCATTGATGGTAAGGGAGTATGTAGAGGCAGGTCCTTGCGTGACATGCAGTGTCCAGCTATGCGTGACCGCCGCATTGTGGCCATCGCTTACCGAGACCTCCAGCGTATGATCCCCTATCCCTGCCGCGCCGATAAACGCGCTCGAACTTAAGTTGGCGCCGGATGACGGAAGCACGACGCTATCGAATTTCCATACATACGAGAGGCTGTCTTGCTCAGGGTCGGTCGCCGTCACGCCGAAACTGTAACCTCCGCCTACTGACAGGTCTATGTTGACCACGGATTGGTTCGGCGTATAGCTTGTTATCGAAGGAGGCTGATTCTGCGGCCCCTGCGTAACATGTATCGTCCAACTGTGCGTGACAGCTGCATTGTGTCCGTCGTTGACCGAAACCTCCAGCGGATAGTCTCCCGGGACTCCTACTGAACCGATAAAAGCGCTCGAACTTAAATTTGCTCCGGATGACGGGAGCACGGCGTTATTGAATTTCCATGTATAAGAAAGGATATCGAGATCCGGGTCGGTCGCAGTCACGCCGAAACTATAACCTCCGCCCGCGGATAGATCTATGTTCACAACTGATTGAACCGGGCTGTAACTCGTTATGGAAGGAGGGCTATTTGAAGCCGTTCCTACGGTAAGGTTCCACTGAAGCGTGGTGGTGCCCAGGTTGTTTGAAACCCTGGCCTCAACAGTATTACCGCCTATTCTCGGAACTATGAAGAGTATCGATGACGTTGCGCCGCTGCTGGCCGGGATCTCCGCGCCGTTCAGGAACCACTTGAACGTGAGCTGGCTTCCGTTAGGATCGGTGGCGTGGATCCCAAACTGCACTATCTGCCCCAAGGTCAAGTCAAGATCGAGGCTATCCGGCAGATAAAGATCTATAACCGGAAGGCCGCTGCCCGTCACCATGATAGTTATCGTCTCTGAATCCTCCAGGGCGGCCTGAGTATTCTCTCTGGCGATAAAACGGATATTCTTATGCTGGCCTATATCGTTCGCGGCCGGAACCCAGCTGAATACCTTCGACAGGAAAGTGGCCCCGCCCGGCAGATTTTCTGCCAGGAATGTAAGCTCATCTCCGTTCGGGTCTTCGGCAGAGACGTTGAATATCAGACTATTGCCGCTGACCACGGTCTTATTCCCTATCGGCGCTAAGACAGGCGCCTTGTCCGATACTGTGCTGACGAGCAGATGGAGGCTGTCGCCGCCGATCACGATATCCAGAGAACCGTCCCCGTTTATATCCGCGACCTGGATATTCTTCCCGCCTATGATAGCGGGTATGCTCTTGTAATCGGGCAACTTGATAGACGCGTCTTCCTTGAATGAGCCATATCCATCGTTTAAGAACAGAGATGTCTTACTTTCTCCGAGCATCACTATATCGAGATACCCGTCCCCGTTCATATCGCCCAGCTTTGTGTCTTTGGAAGCGAACGCGTTGGTAGGTATGCGGTCCGCGGTCTGGTCCTCGAATACTCCGCTGCCGTTATTTATCAGCACCGTGTTCTGATTATCGTTCGCCACTATTATATCTATATCCCCATCGCCTTCTATATCGCCGCAATCCAGAACTTCACTGTATTCATTGTCATCCGGCAACGCGTTTACGGTATTATCCGTAAAGTGCCCCTGGCCGTCATTGGTATATACGCGGTTCCTTAAACTGCTGGCGCCCACAACATCGTTATTGGTGGTAATGATATCCAGAGCACCGTCACCGTTCAGATCACAGAACCTGATATCCGAGCTGCCGTCTATTACCGCCGGCAAATAGAAATTCGGATCTTGCGAGAAGATCCCGGTCCCGTCGTTTATGAGCAGTACGTCGCGGACATCTTTATTGGCAATGACTATATCCAGAGCGCCGTCACCGTTGGCGTCGCCCAGGTCTATGCTGACGGCATTACCCGAGATGGCCGGCAGATTGGCGCCGGTAACATCGCTAAATTTGCCATGCCCGTCATTCAGGAGCAATCTTACAGATTGGCCGCTCGAATACGTCAACAGGATATCCTGATAGCCATCATTGTTCACATCACCGAAGATCGCGTCTGTGATCAGAGAAGGCATAGGTATGACCGGTAGGCTAGCCGCTGTCGAGTCAGTGAAGACTCCTTTACCGTCGTTTATTAACAGATGTGCCGCACCCGCGGATAGATCGACGATAAATAGGTCGAGATCGCCATCATTGTCGACATCTCCCGTCCTTACGATCGATGAATCTGTAAGCGTGAGGCCTGCCGGCAATAAGTTTAAAGTCTTGTCCTCGAAGATATTCCCGGCCGAAGGCTTGAGGACTGAGAATAGAAGCTTATTTGAGGCTGCGCTATTTACGGTCACCGACACATTGGTGATCCCCGGCGAGACTCCGCTTTGCGGGACTGCCGCGCGCAGCTGATTTGCGGATACATACGTTACAGAAGCCGAGCTCACAGCTCCGAATTTTACATCGTTATTCGAAACGACGCTGTTAAAACCGGCTCCCTGTATCACAATATTTGTGCCCGGTATGCCACTGTTTGGCATTAAACCAGTTACGGATACAGCACCCCCGGTCCCTGGCGCCGGTTCCGGCGATCCTATTTGCGGGGTTGCCAGCGGGATCATCGCGCCGTTACTATTAGCGTTGCCATTGGTTCCACCAGACATATCTATGCCGCTGAAGCCGTAAATAACTGTAGGCGGCGCAGCGGTTGGCGGCGTCGATGGTGCCATCGCGGTTGCGGGAGGCACAATATTTGCGGGTTCGATCTTTGCGGGCGTACTGCCCGCAATATAGCTCTGTTGCGCTAATAGATCTGATTCTGGAACTTCGGCAAATGTAGAACCTGTCAAGGCTTGAGACGTAGATCTTATTGCGGTGGAGGGCATGATGAGGTTTTCAGTAGATACAGGCTGTGGCTCTATCCATACCGGCGCGTGGTACGCTTCTGCCACCGGCAAAGTGGTATTGGGGACAGGCGCCACCGTGGCCTTATCCCGTAACGAAATAAGGCTTATGACAGCGCTGACCACTAATAGTGCTATCTTTAGCTTTCGCACATCAACCATCCCCTTTTATCACCACTTAACGCCAAAGTCATCATTGTGATGACTCATTGGCGGCTGGAACGATCTCACGGCTTCCTGCCCCCGCAAGAGGGATGCGATAACCACCTTTATATCCCAATAGATCAATAAAGGGGGTCTTCACAAACCCCTCCTGTCGGGAACAAGTACACCCTGTCCATAATATATCTCACGGCTGTCATAAAATGACCTCCGAAACAATATGTTACTCTTTTGGGAAACCATATGAATTTAGCTAAACCTCTCCCCTTCACTAAACCCTCTTCTCTTAACGATCTGTTCCGGAAAAGAAGGTCTAGCTAATTCATTTTAGTCCTGCACCATCGCCACAGATAGATTCGCAGTGCTATATGTCTGAGCAGGCAGTCCTGTAAAATCGCCGCCTATCGCCAGATAAATATACGCGTCAGTGGGTGCTGTCCTATCGATCTGCGCAAGTCTAGCAGTGACAAAGTCGTTTGTAGCCGGAGTGCTGAGTTTCGGCATCTGACAAACGTAATACGCTGAATCTGCGCCTGTGCCGGTCTGTATATTGTACGCGAATGTAGCTATGTTCTTATACAGGGCCTGTGCAGCAGGTACAACCTTACGCGTTGAATCGGTAGCTGGCTTATCATACAGGTCGACATCCCAATACTGCGGATATAGCGCCTTATATGTGCCGCTTCCTTCGAGAGCCGGATTAGACTCCTGAACATTACCATTGTACAGAGCCATCGTATCAAGCCCCGTTGCGTCTCCTACCGGAACGTACGTACGCTTATGCCACTTATCTACTACCCAGTTGGCGTTGGTCAAACCACCATTCGCATCGTAAGTGAACGTGTATGCAGCTGGCGTGTTTGGCGTATCGCTGGCGCCCCAATAGAACGCAGCAATGTAACCACCGACAGTCTGCCCTACCATACCGCTGCCATCGTTACCTGAATATGCAGTGATAGTGTCGCCTGCCGCATTCCAAGTCGCTCTGGGATCGTTCGTCTTGTCGGTGAACAAGGCGTTATTATCGGTAAAGATAATCATCCTCGCTCCGACTAAGTTAGTGCCACCCGTGATCTTCAATAATCTGCCCGAATTGGCCTTACCGCTCGGACTTGCAAATGTTATCGAAGAACCAGAACCGGCACCTGCAGTATCAGTCACGACAGCGGAGAACGCTACCGTATTTCCCGCGATCGTACCGCTAGCGGTTATGGTAACACCTGTTCCGCCAATAACTGTATACGCCTGCGCGGGCAATACGTTGAATATGACTATCAACGCCGCCAACGTTACAGCTAAACATTTTTTCATCATCTTGCTCGCCTCCTTTTTCTTTTGGACTTTTGTTGATAAAACATCATTTTTTATCTTCATCTTACTCACCCCCTTTCCCGATATAGATTTGTTAAAAACCGGTTAAATCGTAATACTTCTTTTACCTACTTAAATAGTATCATAGTAATAAGGCAAGTCAATCAATAATATCCAGCTTTTTTATATTTTAACATTAGGGTGCGCCTTATTGGATTTTAGCTCAGATCCGAAGGTCTTCAGCCCCAGGTATGAGATATTCGATATTCGTGAATAGCCTGTCGTGACCGAGAAAAAAACGAACTTTTTTTAAAGCTGCGGGAACGCTGGAGAGTTATGCCAATTTTGATTTTTTATCAATTAAAATTTTGTATTTCAACAAAAAAGAGCAGGTCAATAATTCCCCGCGTGCTCCAGCTCTTCAATGCGGTCCTTCGCTCCATCTACATAGTTGGCTAACTGCGGCGTGGCGAATTTTATGAAATTCTTATAGGCCTCTACCGCGTCTTTGGCGCGCCCCGCCTTTTCGCAGACAAGGGCTTTATTGAAGTAGGCATTCGCAGATTCCGGATTGGCTTGTATCGCTTTATCGAAATCGTCTATAGCCTTGTCATACAGGGCCTTCTTTACATAGAGTATGCCGCGATTTATATAGCCGGACATATGATTAGGATTTAGTTCGATGAATTTATTATAATCAGGGAGCGCCTTATCATACTTTCCCTGATTATCGTATACGAGTCCGCGGTTGAAATATCCCTCGGCACTATTGGGGTCGATGGATAGCGCTTTATTAAAATCCGCTATGGCCTGATCGTACTGTGCCCTGTTCGAATACACGATGCCGCGGTTAAGGTAAGCTTCGATATATTTAGGATTTATCTCTATAGCCTTATCGTAATATTTCAAAGATTCTTCATACTGTATCTTGCTGTCGTGGACAAGCGCTATATTAAAGAAGGCCGGCGCGAACTTCGGATTTATCTCCAGGACCTTATTGAAATCCGCTATCGCCTCGTCGGAAAACCCCTTCCGGGCGTAAGCGATGCCGCGATTTATATAGGAATCTATATCTTTACTGTTCGCGTCTATATTTTTTGTGAAATCAGATATGGCTTTGTCATAGTCGCCGCTGCTCAAATACGCGTTGGCGCGATTAAAAAATATTTCGCTGCAATCGGGCCTTAAGTCTATGGCTTTCGTATAGTCGTATATGGCCTGAGTATAATCGCGCTGCCTCGTGTAGACTACGCCGCGGTTGAAATATGCCTCGGCATATTGACCGTTCAGCTCCAGAGCTTTATTGTAATCCGCGATTGCGGCGTCGTTCTGGGCCTGGTTAAAGTAGAGATTGGCCCTGTTAAGATACGCTTCGGGGTATTGGGGATTCAATTCCATCGCCTTGCTTATGTCGGCCATAGATTTTTCAGGCTCCATCCTATTAGCATATGCGATCGCCCGGGAGAGAAAGCTTTCGGCGTTCTTAGGGTCAAGCTCTATCGACTTATTATAATTCACTATAGCATCTTCGAATTTCCCTTCGCGCGCGGACGTAAGGCCCCTGTTCAGATATGCGTCTGAACTTTTAGCGTCAAGCGAGATTGCTTTATTGAAATCTGCCAATGCCTCCTTGCGCATCCCCTTCTCATTATAGACCTTGCCCCGGTCTATATATAAGGAGGGATCGGTATCGGATTCGTATATAGCTTTATTATAATAGTAGAGAGACTGGTCATATTTACCCAGTTTTGCGTAAGCCAATCCAATATTTGCGTAAGCCTCGCCATAAGATGGGTCCAACTCCAGCGCTTTTGTATAGTCGAGTATCGCTCTTTCAAATTCTCCCTTTTTGTAATAAACGATGCCCCTGTTTATATAGGCTTCTGTATACCGCGGCTTCAGCTCTATCGCCCTGTTGTAATCCGATAAAGCCTTATCATACATACCCTTGCTTTCATAAATATTTCCGCGGTTAAAGTACATATCAGCGTTATAAGGGTACGCTTCTATTGTGCTATTGAGCGAGTTAAGGGCAGTGTCCAGATTGGCCTTATCTTCGGCATAGGCCAACGCGCATACCGAAAGCAGGGCCGCGAGAGATATCGCAAATATATTCTTTAACATGATCGCCTGCTTTTTATCTTTCACTTTTTATAGGGGAGCTTTTTATATAGTCGCCGCTGTCGGACTCTATCATTTCGCTCTCCAATCCCCATTTTATATTATATCCGTCTATGGATCTATAGGATTGCCTGGTGCAGTCTATCTGTGAATTTAAAACTAGCCCTTTGGGGGCGGCGCTATCTCCGTCGACCTTGGCCATGCTCCATAAATTTATCTTTATCTCTTTCACCAGGAACCCGTTCTTATCCACAAGCTCTACTGTAAATCCCGGCTTCATCAGGCTGTATATGTAATCCTGTTTTTTTCTGGCGAATACTTTTTCCAGCGACTTGTAGGGATATACGGAAAATTTATAACAGAGCTTATTCTCCCTCCATACCATCTCGAACTTCGCCCTCAGGTCCTTACCCGGATACTTAGACTCTCTCCAACTGACGGGCTTATCCAGGGCAGGGTCATGCTCTTCTTCCGCTGGCTTTGGCGCCTGCGGCTGGGCCGGCTCTATCGTTTTTTTCTCTTTTATTATCATAGATAGCGAGCCTGTCTTCTTATCAAAACGGTATAACGCTCCGTCGGAGCCGGTCACCGCCTGATAGCGGTTCGAATCGCATCCGTAAAGAAAGAAGGCTATCGGAAGAAGCGCCGATAACAGAACCTGAGATCTCATTTATATCCCCTTCTTCTTATGGAACGGGACAGGTAAAATACGGTAAATAATGTACAGATGTAAGCGAATATATCCCCATAGGCCGTGTATACAGTCCTGCTCCTCGATAATACTATATCTTGCGTTACAAATCCATCTATGAATAGATCCTCATGCCCTCTCGAAACCTTCGAGACGATGCGCCCCTTCTGGTCTATAAAACATGAGAGCCCCGTATTCGCCGCTCTTATGACATTGATCCTGTTCTCCACGGCCCTGAATACAGAGGCCTCGGCGTGCTGATACGCGGCGCTCGATCTTCCAAACCACGCGTCATTGGTTATGTTAACTAAAAGATCGGCGTCATTCTTCACGAAACCGCGCGCGAGGTCCGGAAATATGTCCTCAAAACATATCAGGCACCCTAGACCGACTCTCTTCAGGAGCTTCCATCTGCGATCCTTCTCTTTTAAGGACCTTTCTACCGGAAATTTTAGAACCGTGAACTCTTTCCCTCCGACGAAATCTCCTATGGGACGCGGCGCGAAACGGCTGATGAAGAAGAAGATCTTTTTCAACGGCACATATTCGCCGAAAGGCACAAGATGTATCTTGTCATAGTGCCGGGCTGGCGAGCCGTCTTTTAAAAATAGGAAGGCGCTGTTATAATATAGCTCACGGTCGTTAACCTCTTCATATCTCGGGGCTCCGACGAGCAACGGCGCGTTCGCGGCTGTGGCTAGGCCCCTCACCCACCCCAACAGGTTATTCTGATTTTCAATGAATCCAGGGACGGAAGTTTCGGGCCATACGATGAGATCCGGCCTATCCGCGGCTGAGGACCTGGTAAGAGTTGTGTATTTTTCTATTATCTTTCCCGTAAAACGCTCGTCCCACTTCTGGTCCTGAGGGATATTACCCTGTGCCACGGAAACTTTCAGCTTCTCTCCCGTAAATATATTATTGAGCCTAATAGATCCATATCCCAGAGCCGTTATTATAAGAATTGCAGCCGCAATTACTGGGAAAAAAGAATCTTTTTTGTTACGAAAATTTTTTATAGCGAAAAAAACCGCAATATTAAAGATCATGATGAGGAAGCTCGCTCCATAGGTTCCGGTAATATCGGCTATCTGTATTATGGGCAGATTGTAACTTTGAGAATACCCCAATAGCGCCCATCCAAAACCCGTAAAGAGATAAGAACGCGCCCATTCGAGAGTTACCCAGGCGGCGGGAATCAGTAACAGCCTTTCTCTCACCGTCGCGGTGGGATCCCACCGCGGCGGTGGGATGAGACTCATGATCAGACCAAAAAAACCAAAATAGAGCGCCAGATACGCGACCACTGCTACCATCCCGGGCAATGTCACATGGATCAGCCAATATATGGTGCCGAGAAAAAATAAAAATCCGGCAAGATATGCTGTCGAAAAAGCCTTGAGAGGCTTTTGTCCCTCGAGGGCAAAGAAGAGAGGAATGAACGCAATCCAGGCCAATATCCAGATATTAAAAGGCGGGAATGACAATATTAATAATAGGGCTGAAACTACTGCAAATAATAACTGATGGCTGAAGGTTGATAGCTGAAAGCTTTTACTCATCTTCCACAGCATTTTTTATATTTTTTTCCGCTGCCGCATGTGCATGGATCGTTCCTGCCGACCTTGGGCTCTTCTCTTTTATATGTATGCACAGACTCCTCCGGAAGCTGGCCCTCGTATTCATGGGCCTCATCTGCCGGCTGGACGGATTTCACTCCCTGAAACTGGCTCTTCTCTTCGTGGACCATCTGCTGATGCCTCACGTCGAATACTCCGGACACCTTCTCTTCCTTCACGGCCTTTACTTTATACAGGTACTCGAGTGTCTCCTCCTTGATCCTGTCTATCATATCCATGAACATGCCGTAACCTTCATGCTGGTACTCTATTAACGGGTCACGCTGGCCGTAAGCGCGCAGCCCGATGCCCTCTCTAAGGTTGTCCATCGCATATAGATGATCTTTCCAGCGCGTATCGATCACCTGAAGCAGTATCATCTGTTCAATGTGCCGCGCTAGGGCCTCGCCCAGGGACTTCTCCTTCTCTTCATACATCTTCCTTAAGATCTCAAGCACTGTATCTTTTATTTCAGGGATCCTCATCTCTTCAAATTTGATATCTTTGGTCTTTACGTAGAACCGAGAGTCAAGATATTGCCTGAAACCTTCGAAATCCCATTCATCAACCCTGAGCTTCTCATTCATATAAGTATCTATGGCAAAGTTTACGATCTCTTCCATCAGTTCATGTATGTAGCTTTTCAGGTCCTGCCCGAAAAGCACCTTCCGCCTTTCATCGTATATGACCTCTCTCTGCCTGTTCATCACGTTGTCGTATTCTAAGAGATGTTTTCGTATCTCAAAATTATGCTGTTCCACCCTCTTCTGGGCCGTCTCTATCGCTTTGGTTATGAATCCGTGCTGTATCTCCTGCCCCTCCTCCATCCCAAGCTTCTCCATTATAGTCTTTATCCTGTCGGATCCGAATATTCTCATGAGGTCATCTTCCAGCGAGAGATAGAACCTGCTCGAACCCGGATCCCCCTGTCTGCCGGAACGGCCGCGCAGCTGATTATCGATGCGGCGGGCCTCATGACGCTCTGTGCCGAG
>Ga0209777_10009721_pt1 | contig 10315 bp, 7 predicted proteins | sample FrelakmetHBP12HB_FD_187147 | JGI IMG/M metagenome (GOLD analysis project Ga0209777, IMG submission 187147) | Freshwater lake sediment microbial communities from the University of Notre Dame, USA, for methane emissions studies -HBP12 HB (SPAdes)... | ecosystem: Environmental > Aquatic >... | reverse complement strand
CCTTCGGCGGTCGGGAGGCGCGATGAATCCGGCACGCGGCAGTTGTCGAAGAATAGTTCACTGGTGACCGAAGCGCGCAGGGAGAACTTGTGGGCGATGTCGCGGGCGGCGTAGCCTGGCGTGCCTTTTTCGACAAGGAAGCCGCGGACCCCGTACTCAGTCATAGCCCAGACGACCGCGACGTGGGCCACGGTGCCGCTGGTGATCCACATTTTGGCGCCATTGAGCACCCAATCGCCGCCCTTTTTTTCAGCGCGGGTCTTCATCGTACCGGGGTCGGACCCGCCGTCGGGCTCGGTGAGTCCGAAGCAGCCGATGGCTTTGGCCCGCGCCATCTGGGGAAGCCAGCGTTTTTTCTGTTCATCCGAGCCGAAAGCGTGGATCGGAAACATGACCAAGCCGCTCTGGACCGAGGCGAAGCTGCGGATTCCGCTGTCGCCGCGCTCCAGCTCCTGCATGATCAGTCCGTAGGCGACGTTGTTGAGCCCCGCGCAGCCGTAGTCGGTGAGGGTGGGACCGAAGAGGCCGAGATCGGCCATCTCCGTGATCAGTTCGGTCGGGAAGCGCTCCTTCTCAAAGCACTCGGCGATGATGGGCAGGACGCGCTGATCGACGAACTTGGCGACGGTGTCGCGGACCTGTCGCTCGTCGTCGGAGAGCAGGGAATCGAAATCGTAAAAGTCCGGTGTTTTGCCATCGGGCACGGTTTATCCTCCAAGAATCGTCTGATCGGCGAATGTTAAGGGATGCGCGTGCCTCCGGTCAAAAAAAGAGAACAAGCAAGGTGCCTTGGTACACGTCTGCTACGGGTCAACTGGAACTAATGGCTCGAGGTAGGCGCACACAACCGTCAAATGCTTGCTGATGGATCCCTCCGATCCTTTTCGCGACCCCAGTATGACAGCTCTACGTCCTTCATCAGAGCCGAGTGGCATAAGCCCGCCGTCATGTCACCAGGCTTGCGCCCGGCGCTCTGGATGCTCATTTAGCGCTGTCATTCCAGGCGCTAATCGGTTGCGACAAGGAGCATTTCCCTCGTGCGCCGATTGGTTGAGAGAGCGTACGGGCGCTGCACCAATTCGACAACCCGCACTCGTTTCTTCATCCCTCTTAAGGCCTGCGTCATCTGCTCAATTGAAGGCATCCCGTCATTTCGATAGGAAATGACGAGGTAGCTATCGCGGAATCGTTCGAACAGTGCGTGGAACGCATCGAGACTGGTTGACGGATCGGACCACCGATTCGGTTTGCGACGTAGAGGAATATGCTTGAATCCGCGGTCGACCAGGTCCGGCCAATCGTCATAGCGGACCATCCCTTCGAGAAAATGATAGAAGTCACGATAGTCCACGCCCACGCCCTTGCGATTTATGTACGGCGTGTCGATGTAGACGAGATCAAAGGCCGGTTCGACTTCTAGTGCGTCGCGGCGAATCGCACGACACGGTTCAGGCCCTTTGAAGACGGCTTCGTTGGCTTCGACCGCATGGGCGTGTACGTGGTCTGCGAAGGGGCGGTCCCAACAAACCTTATTGCCGAATGATCGCGTTACATCGGCTGTCCGCATGTAGAGGTTGCTGCGATGGAAAAGGTTATATGGTCTCTTGGCCATGGCCGCCTGGAATACCGAGAACCACGCCAAGGCCTGTTTGTATGGGCAGGTCAAACTGCGGATGTTGCCGACCGCGGTGTCGAGCCAGCGATTCTCGTCATCGGTGAAATAAACGCCCGCGAACGTGCGCTCGATGAAGTCGCCGTAGGGGAGGCCGGCGCGGCGCTCGCCAATTGTTGCGATCTCCTCGTCGCTGAGTCGCACGGAGTCATTCTCGATAAGCGCCAACCCGATCTGTTGGTTGAACGCGAGCGCGTCGTTGTAGGTGACGCGCTTGCCCGCGAGCTTGAAAGCGTAGGCGACGGCTCCGGTTCCGCCGAAGGCGTCCAGCACAGTCGAAAAGGACAGATCTCGAGTTTGCTCGACAATGGCCGCCGCGTGCTTGCGCTTGCTGCCCTGATATCGCGTTGCCGGAAACTGCGGAACAACGCGCGGGTTCAACAACCGACAGTCGGTACGGACGGGGTGCGTGGTAGTCATCAAACGCGATCGACCCGACGCGGTTTGGCATTTTGCTCGACGGTCACGATCGCATCGAGCTTCTCCACGACCTCGGGGTTGATCTGTTCCCGGGGCACAAGCCCAGCGAGCAAGTGGTAGTCGCCCTTGCGCAAAGAGAGCGGTAGTTCGAGCTTCCGAAAGAAGGCTCTGAAGACGGGTTCGAGAAAGTCATCGCTCGCCTTGATCTCGGCGGACCAAGGGTCTGGTTTCTCCAGCGTGCGAAGAGCCTTGGAAACCTCGTCGATCGCCTCTCTCATCGCGTTCTCTCTCTTGTTCCGCTCGGCTTCCCCAAAAAGATCGTCTGGAACGTCACGAGTGTATGCGAGGAGGACGTCCTCTTTGCAGAAATAGTTCTCGATTTCCCGACGGCGCCACATCAGTTCAGTCAGCAGTGTCCCGGTCTGAAGCTCTTTGTCCAACCTATCAAAGAGGGCGATGCCAACAAGGTCATCCTTGGCTTCGCGGAGCCCGTTGAAATGGTCCCTTGCGCGCTGCGGCAGATTGGTGGCGACATAGTGGACGAATGGGCGCTCCAGGCAGCGCTGTGCGGGATGGGCAAGCGTGCGGGCAAAGGCCTGAAGGACGGCCAAGTCTGTCGGGCCTTCAAGGTAGAGAACCCAACCCGTCTGCTCAGCTTGATAGTACTCATCGAACCCGATGTCGCGCAGGGCCTTGAGGACTTGCGTGACACGGTCGTCCACTCTGTGCGGCTGGCCGACGAGCGCGATCACAACGTCACGGTCAGCGGCTTCGTTCAGTACGACTTCGGAATGGCTGGCCGCGATGACTTGCGAACCCTGCCTATCGGCAAGGTCGGTCAGTAGATTGTAGATCTGGCGCTGCCGGAGAGTCTCAAGATGGGCGTCGGGTTCGTCAAGTAATAGAAGGGTACGCGGATTCGCGTACAAATGCGCGAGGAGCAAAAGCGTCTGTTGAAGTCCGCGACCGGACGACGAGAGGTCCAGCCGCGTGCCAGTGCGCTCCTTGTACGCCATCGTGATCTCACCGCGCTCGGCGATGTACGTCGGCGGGAGCAACTGAACGGCAAACAGTCTATCAATATCCGCAACTAGCGTTTCCCAATGGGACTTTGGATCGGACTGAGAGTGAATCTGGAGGCAAAGGTTTCGTAGAACCTGTGCAGTCTGGCCCTCGCCGATCAGCACATTGATCCGGCCAGGTTCCCACTTCGGCTCTACTGCAGCAAGTCCGGACATCGGAGGCAAGAAGGCAACACGGACGTCTGCTGCTTCCGGAGGAACCTCCATGCGTTGAGGGTTATTGCCGTTGCCCGTGCGGAGCGGACGACAGTAAAACGACTCCTCGTTCGCATAATCGAACTCAATGCCACAGGACCAGGGTTTGTCATTCGTGATTCCATCAACAATTACGTCGATTCGAACGTTCTCGGTCTTGGGCACCTTTTTGCTCTTCTTTTCATCCCAGACTTGCTCGACATCGCGCACATGCAGGTCGCGCCAGAGCAGGTTGGCATTGGGGACCGGAATTGAGATGAGATCGCCCCGGTTGATGGTCACGCCCGGTCTCTTCTCGGGCGAGGTCTTTCCCTTGCGCTTTTCGTTCCAGCGACGGACTCCGATATCCCAGAGCGCTAGAGCCTGGAGCGCCGTCGTCTTGCCCGAGTTGTTAGGCCCCACAAGCACAACGGCCTTGCCGAGCTCGATGTCGACGTCTTCGAATCGCTTAAAGTTTCGAAGATGCAATCGGGTCAGCATCTCGATTACATCACGCCTGGGCGGTCGTCGCGCCTAGGGAGTCCGACGGTTTCGCTCCGCAGCGTTCGCTCGCGGGAGGGGCGTCGACGCAGAGGCCGCTGTACCGCAACGCCGCACGCACCAGTCCGACGAACATCGGCTGCGGATGGAGCGGGCGGCTGGTCAGTTCGGGATGTGCCTGCGTACCCATGAAGAACGGATGGATGTCTCTGGGGAGCTCGACAACTTGCATGATGGGGTGATCCGGGCTCCGCCCGGAAAAGACCAGTCCGTGCTTTTCAAGAACCTCGATATACTGCGGATCGACCTCGTATCGGTGGCGAAAACGCATGCGGATGCGCTCGCCGCCGCCGCACAGCTCCGACATCATGCTTCCCGGCGTAAGCGCTACGTCGAACCCTCCGAGGCGCATGTTCCCGCCCAGTCCTTCGATCTTCTTTTGCTCGGGCAGCAGGTCGATTACGGGTTGGGCGCAGTCCGGCTCGATTTCCGTGCTGTTGGCATGTCCCCAACCGCATACATTCCGCGAGAACTCGATCACCGCAATCTGCATTCCATAACAGATGCCCAGATACGGGATGCCGTGCTCGCGGACCTGCCTGATGCAAATGATCTTCCCATCCACGCCACGGAATCCGAAGCCGCCGGGAACGATCACCCCGTGCAATTCCCTGAGCTTTTCGGCTACATTGGCTTCCGTCAGATCGGAGCTGTCCACCCATTCGAGCTGGACCTTGGCCCCGCAGGCCGCTCCGGCGTGCTCCAGGGCATGGATGATGCTCGCGTAGCTGTCGCGTACCGAGGTGTATTTGCCGATGATGCCGATCGTCAACGGGTGAATCGCCCCGCGAAAGTGAGTGATATAAGCGTTCCAAGTGCGACGAGCCGATTCCTCGGCTTCATGATCGACACATTCGCCCAGCCCCAGCAATTCGACCACTGCGGCGTCGATTCCCGCTCCGCGGAGCATTTCAGGAATCACGTAAACGCTGTCGCAATCGTGCATGGAAAAGACGCGTTCCATCGGCACGTTGGAGAACAGGGCGATCTTCTCGCGGACTTTCTTGTTGACCGGCGCGGAAGCCCGGCACGCGATGATGTGCGGGTGAATACCTGCGGCGTTGAGCAGCTTGAGGTTAAGCTGTGCGGGCTTGGACTTCTGCTCGCCGAGCGACTGCGGCGCGACGATGTAGGTCAGGGCGACGAAGCAGAAGTTGCTGGGCCCCTCCTCAAAGGACATCTCCCGGACGGCCTCGATATAGTAGGCGTTTTCCACGTCGCCCACAGTCCCGCCGATCTCCACAAACACCACGTCGGCTTCCGTCGCTACCGCAAGTTCGCGCAAACGCAGCTTCACCTCGCCGGTCACGTGCGGAATCATCTGCACGTCGCGCCCCAGGTAGCGGCCTTCGCGTTCCTTTTCGAGCACCGAAGAAAGAATCTGTCCGCTTGTCGTAAAGTTCAACCGCGACAGGTCCTGGTCGAGCATCCGCTCGTAAGTGCCCAGGTCCATGTCGCATTCCATCCCGTCGTCGAGGACGAACACCTCGCCGTGGCGGAACGGATTCAACGTGCCGCTGTCATGATTGAGATAGCCTTCAAGCTTTATCGGTGCGACGGTAAGCCCTTTGTCCTGGAGAATCTTCGCAAGCGAACTGGAGAAGATGCCCTTACCCAAGCCGCTCATGACCGTGCCGAAGACGACGACGTACTTCGTCTTTCCTGGTTCGTATCCGGCCGGCATCGGCGTGAAGAACTCGGTCTCTTCTGAAATATATCCGACGCGAGCGAGGTTGTTTTCAGATTTCATGCTTGAGCCGCCGCCTGATGCCAATCGCCCTTGTTGCTACGGCGGGCCGCGCCCGCCCTACCTCTTCCTCGCCCCTCGATAGAATTAGGTATCGCGCCGATTACACGATGGCGAATTTAACCGCCGGTCAGCCACGTTCGTGCGAGACCGAACACGACGCCACTCTTCTGTCTTTTCGTGCGCTCCACGAAAGCCACGTAGTCCTCCGGAGTATCTATGCCCACCGAACGGTGTTCAACGATGACAACCGCAACCGGCAGCCCGTTCTCCAGCCACCGAAGTTGTTCCAGCGATTCCGACTTCTCCAGACGGCTCGGCGCAAGTTTCCCGCCCGTGATCTCGCGGAGCGTCGCCGCGCGGAACGCATACACGCCGATATGCAACAGCCAACGCGACGGCCGATCGACTGCTCCGCCCGTGTCCCGCGGATAAGGAATCGGACTACGCGAAAAATACAACGCCCGGCCGGCCGCGTCCACAACAACTTTGACACAATTCGGGTCGAACGGCGACCCCGGCCCCTGCCTCGGCCCCGCGTCGTCAAACGGCGCGGCGATGGTGCCGATGGTCACTCCGTCTGGGGCATCCGCCATTCGCGCCACGAGTCGATCGAGAGACGACGGTTCTATCTCCGGCTCGTCACCTTGAACGTTCAACACTATGTCGTCGTCCGCAAGCTCAAGCGCCGCAGCCACTTCGCCCACGCGGTCGGTGCCGGAAACATGATCGCTGCGCGTCATCCGCGCCTCCCCGCCGAAAGATTTCACAGCCGCTACGATCCGCTCGTCGTCGGTGGCGATGATCGCGCGGTCGATTCGCCGCGCGGCCGAGACGCGCTCGTACACGTGCTGGATCATGAACTTGCCGGTCTCTTTGGCGAGGGGTTTTCCTGGGAACCGAGTCGAGCCGAACCGGGCCGGTATGACCGCGAATGTCGTCATGCCGCCCTCCAAAAGCACGATTTGTCGAAAACTAGCTGTGGCACGAGCGGAATATACGCGACCAGATCGCTCCTGTCAAATAATTATCGTTCAAAGCGATCGCAGCGCAGACAATACCGTGACAGACCCTGTCCCGTCTTGAGATAAGGCTCTAAGCTCCGGTGGTCGCCCTGGGACCGGCTTGGGCGACGTTGGGCGCGGCGTCCTCGAATTTCTTGAAGTTGTCGACAAACAATCGCGCAACGTGTGCTGCCTTGCTGTCGTATGCGTCTTTGTCGGACCAACTCTTCCGCGGCGCAAGGATTTCCGAGGGCACGACCGGACAACTCTTCGGGATCGACAAGCTGAACGCGGGATCGCGCTCGAACTCGACATCGTCGAGCCTCCCGCCCAGGGCGGCGCTGATCATCGCACGAGTATAGCGCAGCTTGATGCGGCTTCCGATACCGACGCCGCCGCCCGACCAGCCCGTGTTGACCAGCCAGCAGTTCGCCCGATGCCGTCCCAGCCGCTCGCCGAGCAAAGTCGCGTAGCGATGGGCGGGAAGCGGCAGGAACGGCGCACCGAAACACGTGCTGAACGTCACCTGCGGTTCGGTGACTCCCGCCTCGGTGCCCGCGATCCTGGCCGTATAACCGGATAGAAAGTGATACATGGCCTGATCCCTGGTAAGCTTCGAGATCGGCGGAAGAACGCCAAATGCGTCGCAGGTCAAGAAGACGACGTTATTGGGGTGACCGGCGATGCTCGGAATTACCGCATTGCTGATGTAGTCAAGGGGGTAGGCCGCTCGGGTGTTCTCCGTAATCTCCTGGGAATCGTAATCTATCGTCCGCCGCGCATCGTCCATAACCACGTTTTCGAGCACCGTTCCGAAGCGAATGGCGTCGTAGATTTGCGGCTCGCTTTCGCGGGAGAGCTTGATGCACTTGGCGTAGCAGCCGCCCTCGATATTAAAGACGCCGCGGTCGCTCCAGCCGTGTTCGTCGTCTCCGATGAGCGCCCGGTCGGGGTCGGCGGAAAGCGTCGTCTTACCGGTTCCGCTGAGGCCGAAGAAGAGGGCGACGTCTCCGCGGCGGCCGACATTGGCCGAGCAGTGCATGCTCAGCACGCCCGACATCGGCAGAAGATAGTTCATAATCGTGAAGATGCTCTTCTTGATTTCGCCGGCGTAGGCGGTCCCGCCGATCAACACCAGGCCTTCGCTCATGTTGACGACTATAAACGTCTCCGAGCGCGTGCCGTGGCGTGCGGGATCGGCCTTGCATGTGGAAACGTCGATCACCGTGAACCTCGGATCGTGGTCGTGGATCGAGCCGGGATTCGGACGGATGAAAAGCTGGGCGGCGAACAGGCTGTGCCACGCGCACTCGGTGATGATGCGGATGGGGATGCGCGAGTCTTCGTCGGCGCCCGCGAACATGTCGCGAACATAGAGGTTGCGTCCCCTGCAATGATCTACTACGTGCCGGCGCAACGCTTCGAAATGTGCGGCATCGATGGGCTGGTTGGTCTTGCCCCAGTCGATCGTATGTTTGGTCTCGGCATCTTCGACAAAAAACTTGTCGTTCGGGGATCGCCCCTTGTGTTTGCCCGTGCCGCAGACGATCGCCCCATTGTCCGCCAGCAGCCCCTCTTTGGCGCGGATGGTGTGCTCGTAAAGTTGTGCCGGGGGAGGGTCCCAGAATACATCGCCGCACCCGGCGAGTCCGTAGCGGTCGAGACCGATTCTACCATCGTGGTGTCCGAAGTTACTCACGGTGACGAGTCCTCCTCAACTTGCGCGCGGCGGTGCCGACCCGAAAAGTGGCAGTCCAGCGCCATCTAATCTACACATAAGGTGCTTCGGGGCAACCCGTGAAAAACTCGGTCTGCATTAGGTGTGACTACAGAATGGTTGACCTGTCCGAGCCGCAGGCATCAGCCTGCGCGACCGGTCGCGTGGCCTGACGGCCGCGGCTCGGGAGCTAATTCCCTCTGTGCCCGCATTTGGGCAGTCTCCGTGGGCGAGGACCAGAGTTCCTCCGGCATCAGCTTTGGTCGGCCGTCGCGACCGACGCAGGCGAGCGTCGTGGACGCTTCGGTAGTCCGTTCAGTCCCGCGTGCCACGACGTAGGTGTGGTCCACTCGCGTGCGGGTGATCCGCGCGACGGTGACGGCCACGCCGACGAGGTCGTCGTAGCGGATCGGCGCCAGATAGCGGATGGCGGCTTTGTAGACGACGAAGAAGCAGCCCTCGCTTTCGAGGTCGCGGTAGCGAAACCCCTTGTTGCGGAGCAGCTCGGTCCGGGCCTGCTCAAAGTACTCCCAATAGCGGGCGTGATGAAGGTAGCCCATCGCGTCGCACTCCGCGTAGCGAACGCGGAAGTCGACGGTGATGTGGTCGCCGGGCTTGCCGAATCGAGCTTCGTCCATGCCCCAAGGCTACGCCAGGTCCGCCGATGCGGCAATTACCCACCTATCTGAAACATCCCACGATGCTCGGCGGAGACACCTTGATCGAGGCGGTGGCCGGTCGGCTTGCGCTCCACAGCCTGGAGCAGGATTTGCTCTACCGCCTGCCGCCCGCCGCCGTTTCGCAGAGCGCCCTTCACATCCAGTTCGTCGTCGTTGAGCAAACACAAATGGAATTTTCCGTCAGCCGTAAGACGCATCCGGTTGCACGTGCCGCAGTAGGGCTCGCTCACCGGCGAGATGAACCCCACCACGCCCCGCGCGCCCCGCAGTCGGAAGTTGCGGGCCTCATCGCTTGCGCTGCCGTCCGACAACGCATCCAGCGTGCCCAACTCCGCCTCAATCCGCGCTCGCGTCTCGGGATTCGGCACGAACTGGCTGAGCGACAACCGCGCGCATTCCCCTCCCCCCAGCGGCATCAACTCGATGAAACGCACGTGCCAGTCGCGGTCAATCGTCAGCCGCGCCAGGTCCACCACGTCATCTTCGTTAAAATCCCGGACGACGACGGCGTTGATCTTGATCGGCGCGAATCCGGCGGCCTGGGCGGCCTCGACCCCCGCCCAAATCTGCTCAAACGTCCCGAAACGCATCACCCGGCGAAGATGCTTCGGATCCAGTGTGTCGAGATGAATGTTGATACGCTCCAGCCCCGCCTCGCGAAGCGGTCGCGCCAATCTCGGCAGCAGGATGGCATTGGTGGTTATTCCAATGTCGCTGATTCCGCCGACTCCGTGGATTCGTTCGACGACCTCGAGCAGGTCGGCCCGCAGGATCGGTTCGCCGCCGGTAATGCGAATTTTGGTAAAGCCCACATTTGCAGCCGCCTCGGCGACGATTCCCAATTCCGCGGCGGTGAGCAGTTCCTCGCCCGGAACGAAGGTCAATCCGCGCAACGGCATACAATAGACGCATCGCAGATTGCAGTGATCGATCAGCGACAGGCGGAGATAGTTGATGTCTCTACCGAAACGATCTCTTGGCATAATCAATCTCGAAGAACATTCGGCCCGCAGGTCCGCCGTTATTATATCATGGAACACGTTGCGTCTCGACAGTCGGCACGGTGGCGTTATCGGCGCGACTGATTTATGATTCCGGTTTTGACAGGGAGAAACCGGCTTGACAGGAACCACGCCGGGAAAAGTCGGATTGTGGCTCATAGGCGCGTGCGGTGGCGTCGGCGGCACGGTCGCCCTCGGCGTCGCAGCGCTGGCCAGGCGGCGAGCAGCGCCGATTGGGCTGGTAAGCGCCCTCCCGC
>Ga0209777_10009720_pt1 | contig 10315 bp, 1 predicted proteins | sample FrelakmetHBP12HB_FD_187147 | JGI IMG/M metagenome (GOLD analysis project Ga0209777, IMG submission 187147) | Freshwater lake sediment microbial communities from the University of Notre Dame, USA, for methane emissions studies -HBP12 HB (SPAdes)... | ecosystem: Environmental > Aquatic >... | reverse complement strand
GCAACCGTGGATTGGTCCACTTTGGCGTAGGCATGGGACAGGCTGGGTCCGGAGGGTCGTTGGTGTAGGTCATGACGCCCTCCATCGCGGTAAAGTTGCGGCCCCAGCGGTCAATCCACTCGATGTTCGGGTTGAACTTGAGAACGTCCGTATTGGGGTTGAAGTGCGCCATGAGCATGCGCGCAACTGAAGCCTTGCCCTTAGTGGTACCAATGAGCACCGAACCGTCGGACTGTATGGTTACGGTTTTTCCAGGGTTCCCAGAGTGCGGTATGGTTTTCTTCCCAGTCAGAGTGTACCCGGATCTTATGTCATCCCAGGGCTTGATAGCCCTGAAGTAAAGGTCGTCCCAGCTTACGAATGGCCCTCTCTCAAATCCCGGGAAGGGCGTGTCATAGGGCGACAAGCCGTCTCCGGCGTCAGCCGTGGTTTCATCGGGGTCTGTTGCCTTGCCCACGGGAATAGTGCGCGTGCGCGCCTTGATCACTCGGTAGGCCAACTCGTGGGCCTCGTTGCAGGTCATCAGTTTGGGCCAATTGGGCAGTAGGTAAAAGGGCAGATTGGAGGGGCCCGCGGCCAGGTTGCTGTAATTGTTTAGGTACCCGAATCTGGCATCGTCAGGTGAAGGGCTTTTCCAGGGCACGGGACGGTCCAAGACCGGTTTCCCCGTACTGGCTGGCAGCCGCTTTAGCCCCGAAGGCGTAAGCAGGTAGGCCTCCTGATTATGCGGGTCGTACGGTTTCCCAGTGGCCGGGTCCGTGACCTTCCATTCCTTTTGCGTGGCTGTCAGGTCGGCGTCAGTGCCTATGGCCATGGGGTGTCCATGCTGAACGTTGATCCCCATGAATAATGCGGCCAGGACCTTGTCCGATGCGGTGTTGACGTTCACTGGCGCCCGGTGGATGCAGAGCGGGTGCAAGGAATAGTCCATGTTGGGGTCATGGACCAAGTTGCCGCTGTTGTCCGTTTTCGGGAACAACAACTGTCCAGCCTGGGGCTTGGGGACATCGAGTCCATTGATGTCCACAAACGTGGCCTCTTCCTTGGCGATAATCATGTACGAACTGGTGGGGCCTGGTGGCACCGTAAGCGGCGGGATCACACGTATCCAATCCACGCCGTTGGTCTCGATGCGGCGCAACTGGCCGGAGCCGTGGCCGTTCACGATGGACAGGTAGGATTGGCGCAACGACCCGCGCAGGTTCAGCGGGTCATTGACCGGGTCATCCGCAACCCAGCTCTTGTCGCGGTCTATCAAGGTATCGTAGAGTCCCGAGGTCGTATTCTTTACATTGGCCACCCATTCGAACTTGCCCACGCATACCGTGGTCGTGTCCACCCAGGAGGCCACGGTGATGTGATCGCGGATGGCGCTGAACTTGACCTCGATCTCCAGTTGCTCAAGAGGATCGTTGGGAGCGCCGTCAGGCGGGGTGCTGCGCTCGACGTAAGTCAAAGCCTGCTTGACTTCCTCAATGCTGCGATAGGAACCGGCCAAGGCCCGATAGCCTGCGATGGCGTAGCCGTCGCCGTAGAGCACCGTGCCGTTGGGCTTGGTCTTGGGACGTCCGCCAGGATGCGGCTTCGGGCTGCTCTTGGCGTCATAGAGATCCACGTGCTTGCCGGAGGCATCGTAAAGCTGGTAGTAGAAGTCGGTGAAATACTTTTGTTTGTTCTGGTCCATGTTGTTCGGATCATCGTTCAGGTTGTTTGCGGTGGCGTAGGAGCTGTACATCGGATCGGCATTGGAGAACATTTCCGTGGCCCAGCGGCGCGGCTGGGTGGCATCCAGGTCCGCGGCTACCAGGGGGGCTCCGATGACGCGGCAGAGATTGTCCAATACCACAGCCAGGTTGTCGCAAGCATTGATGTTGATCTTCCCGGCGGCATCGGAGACCTCCAAGGAATAGGTGTCGCTATAGGGATTGTACGGGTCTGTCTGGGAAGTGGACCCGGCGGAATTGCCCAGTGCGCCCGAACAGGACATCTTCTGGTAGCCACTGGGCACGGAGGTGCCTGCGGCGTATGGCTGTATAATCCGTCCGCTGCCGGGATCAATGTACGACGGGAAGGAGATGTTCTTCTGCGCCCCATTCAGGTAGTCAACCGTATACCAGGGGGACGCGGGGTCCTCAGTGCTCAGATACGCCTGCGCGCGGATCATGGCGATCCCCGCGTCTATCCCTGCACGCGCCATCATCTCCGCCCGCACGGTATCGTTGTACCGGCTGGCTGACCTCGTGCTCATCAGCATCAGCGTGTAGAACCCAGTGGCCATCGCCGCCAGAATCGAGAGGACAGCGGCAACCATGATCAGCGTGACGCCCTTCTTGGGCGTCCATGCGGGATATCCGGTCCGGGCCGCGGTCATCTTTTGCAGCGCCTTAGCCATAGCGATGTGAACTCTCCGCCATTCTACCCCAAAGCAAAAAGGCCGCCTTGTACCTACGCTTAGGCCTTACTCCGTGGGCGACAAGGCTCTAACACTTGAGTAGGTGCGCAATGGGAAAGACAGACACGCACAGCGCGGATTTTCGATTTTCGATTGCCGATTTTTGATTGCCCCCCGGCGCTGTTCAGATTGAAAATCGAAAATCGCAAATCGCAAATCTCCTCCTCCTTCGTGCCCGTCGTGGTAAAAGACTGGGAGAAAGAAGTGCAAGGCTGAGGGCGGAAGGCTAAAGGATGAAAAAAGAAGCGCCCCATTCATGCCCTTCATCCTTCAGCCTTCAGCCTTCAGCCTTGAAGAATGCGGGCGGCAAGTCGGCTGCGGAAGTGCGCGAGATGTTCGCGCATGTGGCGCGGCGCTATGATTTTCTGAATCACTTTCTCTCGCTGGCTCGCGATCTCTACTGGCGCAAGGAGGCGGCACGCCAGGCCTCCGGACTGGGCGCCGGCGATCTGATCGTGGACGTATGCACCGGCACGGGCGGTCTTGCCTTCGCCTTTCACCGGGCCGCACCTGAAGCAGCGATCCTCGCGCTGGACTTCACCCCGGAGATGCTGGCGCTTGCGCTGGGAAAGGCGGAACGGAAAAAGGTCCGGGCGCTGCTTTACCCAGGGCCACCCGCCACGGAGAGGACGGAGCCGGCCAGTCTCGATTTTCGAGTGCCGATTTGCGATTTCCGTGCCGGCCTTACGGCAATCGAAAATCGAAAATCCAAAATCGCAAATATCACCTTCTCCATAGGCGACGCTTTGGCCCTGCCGCTCCCCGATGACTCCGCGGCGCTGGCGGGCGTCGCGTTTGGCTTGCGCAACGTGGCGGACACGGAGCGCGCTCTAAAGGAGATGATTCGCGTGATCCGGCCAGGAGGCAAAGTCCTGGTGCTGGAGTTCACCCGTCCACGAGGCCGGCTCTTTGGCCCACTGTACATGCTTTACTTCCGCCACGTCCTCCCCCTGCTGGGCCGTGCCCTGGCCGAGAATTTTTCCCACGGAGAAGCCTACAGCTACCTGCCCCGCTCGGTCGAAGCCTTTGCCGGACCTGATGAGTTGGCCAGGCAACTGGCGGCTTTGGGCCTGCAGGATGTCCGTGCCTTGCCGCTGACCTGCGGCGTGGTGCATTTGTACGTGGGGCTAAAAACCGGCTAAATCCCAAACTCCAAATCCCAATCCCCAAAGAAACGGAAAAGGCGACAAACTCCAACGCCGGCGTGTATCTGCCATTTGTTGCTTCTCCCTTTCCTTGGAGTTTGGGATTTAGGGTTTGCTGTTTATTCGTTCGGGACGTCGGCGAAGGGCTTGCCGTCCAGGTCGGCGATGCGGAAGACGAAACCGAGACGCTGATCGCGCGCGACACCAACCTTGATGAGAATCTCGTTCTCCCCGCTGCGCAACTGCACCTCTACGGCTTCCTTGTCCTTCTGCGGCAGCGTCTCCAATTCGTTCACCACTCGCTTGCCGTTGAGCCAGATAGAGACGATGTCTTGGGCGCCGAACAGCAAGAGCGCCCGGCGCTTGCCGGGTACGTTGAATTTCTCGTATGCGAACCCGAAGTAGGGGCCCTTCTGCTCCACGGCCTTGGGCACCACGAGGTGCCGGCGCAGGTCCACCACGGCATCCGGATTGGGCTTCTTGTCCGGGAGGAGGCGGTTGGAGATCTTCTTCCAGCCGATCTCGACCCCGCTGGCATTGACCGTTTTCCAGTTGATATCCACCCCCCGCTCCGGCCCAACGATGGTATCCATGCCACGCATGTCGCCCTGCGCAGCAAAGGGGCCCAGCCCGTACCACTCGCTCCACACCGGCGCGAACTGGTTGTAATATGCGCGTCTGACGTTCCGCGGGAGCTTGTACTCCTGGAGCACCGCATCGCAGGCCAAGCCCGGGTCAGGCTCTTTAACGCCGTTGAAGATGTAGTGCAGCATTTCCATAATCTGAGCGCCGTTCGTGGTATTGGGATTGGCTTTCAGGAAAGACCGCAGTTCCTCAATGCACTTCCTACCATCGCCAGCATTCAAGTCGAGCACGCGACGGAGGAACACCAGCCCCTCAGGCGCGTCCGGAATGATTCCGGCGAGCTTGCGGAAAAGCTCCTGCTGCGCGACCGGGTCCGCCTTTTCAGTCGGGGCCGGCGGCAGCATATCGGCAAAGCTCACCAGCGGCGCGTTGTTTCTCAGGGACAGGTGGCAGTTCCGCAGGATCGCGCCCCGCTCCATGTTGTCGAACGTCCAGCCCTTGGCGCCTTCATGCCGAGGCTGATCCACGAATTTCATGCCGCCGTCCTTGAGCTGGGTGTTGGGCGGCCAGGCATCGTCAATCAGGACCGTCTCCTTGCCTCCTGACACGACAGCGGCGCGATCAAAGTGGGCGATGCCGCCGAAGCTCGCAAAGCCGATGGCCTTGATCTCTTTGCCTTCCAGCCCGAGATCGAGAGGCGAGATGGAGAGTTCCGTCCATGCTCCCGGCTTAGGCAAGGAACCCAGACAGAGCAGCGCCTTGGTGCCGTCGCGCCCCCAGGACTGGCAGGGCGTGGAAGCCACGGAGCCCCAGTAGCCTCGCACCGCATAGTTCCAGTCACCGGTGAGGCTGAACTGGGCCATTATCATCTGCGGCGGCGACTTTGCATCCGGCAACACCCAGAACTTGAAGGCCGCGCCGTCCACCGCCTGCTGCAAGTGCTGGGGCGCTTTCGTGCGCTGCAGGAAGTCCTTCAACCGCGCCTGCGGGTTCGCTCCCCCAAGGCGCTGGCACACCGCCCGCAGGAGCCCCAGTGCGTGCAAGGCCGTGCGGCAATTGGGATGGGCGGAGATGAAGCCCTCCAATTCCGCGGCCCGGTCCTCATCCGCCTTGTCGCCACGTTTGCTGAGCAGTATCAGATGGAGAAAGCGGCCCGCTTCCTCGCAGTCCGGCAGCAGGTTTAGCACCTGACGGTAGCGTTCGACCTTCTCTTGCGAGACATCCAGAAGGGTAAGACGGCAGAGCCACTGTGGCACGCAGGAAGAAAATGTGGTGCCGGCCCCCAACTCCATCGCGCCCTTCACTCCGGCCCCATCGTCATCGTAAATGGCCACCCCCAGACGCATTTCGCGTTGTATGCCTGGGCGCTGGGCGGGGTCCTTTCGGATCAGCGGCCAGGGGATGAGCATCTCGTAGCGGCAGCCCTTGCCGTTGGGCGCGCGCACCACGCGGCCCTGCGGTTCCGCGCCGCTCTCCTCCACCGCCCCCAGCTCACGGTCCAGAACCGTACGGCCATTGACCCAGGCCAGCGTGCCCACGAAGCCCTCGCCGCGGTCCAATCCCGAACCCGCTTCGGGGCGCGAATCCACGACCACGCGCAGGCAGTCGCCGCTGGTGAGTTCCATGCCTGGCTGCGGCCCGCACAGGACGTCATCGCTCACGTCTACCCCCAGCGCCAGGCCCTCCCGGTTCCAGCCAACATAGATCCGGGCGCTCAGGTCTTCCTCCCCCTTCCATTCAGCTTTCGCGCCCTCTTGGCCTGCGGACGCGGCGGGGAAAATTTCCTCGCGGACCTTGGGCACGAAATGCTGCAGTCCCTGGAGCCGAACCGGCTCGGTGCTTTCCCATTCGCTCAGGTCCCCGTCAATCTGCGTCTCGGCCGGCGCCAGGAAGACGTTGAGCGAGGGCGGTTCGAGATCCACCCAGGCGCTGTGCAGGCTGCGCCTCTGCCCCTCGGGCAGGTCGGGCTTGGCCAGTTCTGTGCGCAGTTGCTCCACGGTCTTCGCCGCGGGCAGGTCCGTTCCGTGGTAGGCGAAGACGCCCTCGCGTGCCGTGTAGAGGAGCGAATTGCCGCGCTGCACGCACCAGATATTGGGGGTATTGTCCTCCAGCCGAAGGGGCGTGCCCGGCAACACTTGCTCGTTCAAGAGCTGCCCCGTCTCCCAACTGAATGTCCGGCAAAGGAACTGGTCCTGGTTGTTGCGGTAGCGGGCGTACAGCAGGTGGAAACGGCCTTGGCCCGCGAATCCGTACACCAGCCAATGGTAGTTATATGCCTCGGGTGGCACCAGGTTGGTCTCCCACACCTTTTCGGTCTTGTCCCCTTTCACCCGCTCGCGCGTGATGGTCCGATACCAATCGCCGGTGAAGGTGGCATATTCCCCATTCATACGCAACCCGAAGCCGCGTACTCGTGAACGCAGATCCTTTCCGTCCGCGGGGTTAAGCCAGAGCAGCAAGGGAACCTTGTCGTCTATGCCCTGGTAACGGATAGCGTCATCCTCGAATTCGAACAGTTGCCGCCTCGCATCCAGCTTTGGGACGTCCACATTCCAGAGAGTTTTCATCTGGGCCAAGTCGGCGTAGAGGACGGTCCTTTCCGCTCGGTACAACAGGTGCTGGCCGTCAGGAGAGAACCTGGCGAGCATGGACTGGGCGCGTTTCCCCAACGGCAAGACCTGGACTTCGTTCCCTGTCTTCAGGTCGTAGACGTCAACCACGCTCTCGTCCTTTTTCGGGTCCCTGGATCCCTGGACCTTGAACACCCGTTCACCGCTCAGCGCCAGCTCGCCTCGCACGGAGCGCTCATCGGACATCCGTTTCCACCAGATCATCTTGCCCGCAGGCACTGACCAGGCGTACAAGCCCGCCGACGTGGTGGCCACAACCGCCTGGTCGCCCAGGGCCACGCTCCCGAAGCGCCAGTTCCGCAAGACTTGTCTGAACCTGCCCGGCGCATCAGGCGCCGCCAGCTCGCAAAGGCCTTCGCCGCTGGCGCGGTCGAAGACAGCAATCCTGTTGTCGGTGACGGTAGCGCAAAGGCGGCTGGATAAGAGCACACGGTTTACGCCGGGGCCGGCATAGTTGCGCCAGAGAACCCCGGACGCCGCGCTCGAAGCCCGCGCGCAAAGAATGTCCCCGCCGGCGTAGATGAAGCAAGTGTCGCGGGACTTCTCGGGCGAATCGAACAGCACACAGTTCTCGCCGGGCAGGAACCAGGAGAATACCAACCCCCCCCCAAGGTCGTTTGTGCCGCCGTCCGCGGCCCATCCGCCGGGGGCCACACTACGCAGGGCCTGGGCAAAAACGTCCTTCCTGACCTGCCAGAGCCCGTTGAACGAGGATAGCATCTCGGGCGCGCCGCGTTCGAACTGCTCCAGCGCCGCCAGAGCCTGATCGTGCTTGCCGAGCTTGTCCAGAATCCGCGTGCGCGCCGTGAGAGCGTGCAGTGCCTCGCCCGTTTCCTTGCTGGACAGCAGCTTCTCGTAAGCCGCGGCGGCGCCCTCCAGCTTGCCTGCGGCCTCGAGCTCCCGCGCTTCGTACAGTGGCAGGGACGCAGGTCTAGCGTCGGGCTGTCCCAGCGCGGCGACGACGCTCTCGCCCACTCCCACCAGGCACGGCCCCGCACCCGCGCCGCCCGCCACAACGGGTAAAAGGTTTGCCAGCGGCCCAAGGCGCGGGTCCCATACGCTGGCACCCACCAGGTGGCCGGTGCGCGCATCAAGCCGCAACAATTGTTTGCCAGCCGGCAGGTACAATAGTCCGCCGGAGAGAGTGGGCTGGCCGTAAAGGTAGTCGTCCTGCAGGCGGTACTCCCAGACGGCGCGGCCGTTGGCCAAGCTGACCGCGGCGGCGCCTTCGTCGCACAGCAGCACGCTGCCTTCAGGCGTTACGCCGGCCATGTAGCGGCAATCGGCAAGAGGAATCTGCCAGCGAACGGCGCCGCCTTGCCGCTCGAAGGCCAGCAGTCCAGAGCCGTCCTTGGGCGCCACCAGCAGCAGATCACCGGCCACCATGGGCGAAAGCGGGCCGCGGGCGAAGGCCTTGCAGGAGTTCGCCCGCAGGTCGTACCCTGCCCACGAGTAGCCGTGCAGCGGGTCGGCAAACTGTGCCCGAGGGTAAGTTGTGATCCATTTGACCTCGCCCGAGAAAGCATTCAGCGTCGCCACGGAGGCCAGGCCGGTCGAAAGGTAAAGCTCGCCGCCATCCGCGGCCGGCGGCCCGAGATGCAGAGTGGACAGCCAATACTGGTCGGCGACCTTGATGCCCGTGCCGCCCGTAACAAGGTTCGTTTTCCAGCACAGCTTGCCGCTTTCCTCATCCATGGCCGCCACGCCATGCGTGTTCATGTCGCCAGGTTCGAGGTAGATGGCAAAAACCAGGTTGTACGCCACCGCCGGATCGCTGATCCAAACGAGCTTGCGGAGTTCTGGAACAGCCACGCTGCTCCAGCGCAGCTTGCCGTTCTCGGCCGCATAACAGCGGATGGAGGAAGCACCCGACTCCAGGGCTCGCGTGAACAGCCTGCCGCTATGGACAGTGGGATAGTCCCCGGGATATCCGTTGTAGAAGCCCTTAAGGAGCGGTCCGCCGCTGCCCCAGGTGCGCGTCCACAGGATTCGGCCGGAAGCCAGGTCAATCGCGCGCGCGGATTCCAAGCCGGTGATGAAAGCCCTGCCTTCGGCCGCGACAGGGAAGGAAGGAACGTGCGAGCGCGCCGCCAGTTCAAATGGACCGCGCGCGGATTCCATCGCAGCCTGCGGGATGAGCGGATGCGCCCACAATACAGGCCCGGGGACAGGCGCTGGCCCTTGGAACGCCCCGCTGCGGCAAAGATTTCCCAGTGGCGTGCCGGCCGCGCTGGCTGTATCTCCTTCTTGCTCCGGCTCCGCGGTCTTGCTGCGCGCCAACTCCTGTCTCAGCTTCTCCGCCAGCCGCATGCCAGTCATGCTTTCGCCGCCAATGACCAGGCTTTCGCCGGCGCATTCCGCGCGCAAACGGCCAATGGCCGCTTCCGCGGCGGCAGCCTGCCGGTCAGCAAGAAGCGCCTTGGCCAGTTTGCCATAGAGAAGCGCGAGGTGCCGCTTGTCGGCAGGGACCGTCTGCTTCAGCAGCGCCTGGAACATGGAGGCCGCTTGCGCGAAGTGGCCTTGGTCCAGATACAGATTGCCGGCGTGGTTGCGCGCTGCGTCAGCGGCGGGTGTGTAGAAGTACTCGTTCGCCAGCGACTCCAGGCCGGCCACGTCTTCCAGATACGCGGCCGTCTTGAAGCGCCGGCTCGAAGGCGCTTCAACCGCCTTGCGGTAAACGTCGCGAGCGGATTCGGGCAGGCTGCCCAGCAGCGCCCGGATGTACTCGCGTATGCCGACGAAGCGCGCGTAATAGGGCGAGTCCACAATTTTCGACAGCGCGCCCGGCGCGGAGGCCAGGAGATCGCCAATATTGCGCATGGCGCGCTCGACCTCCTCAGGCCCACCCGCGCCCAGTTGCCTCCGAATGGCGTCCAGCACGGCTTGTGCTTCGTGAGAGGTATCAAAGAGCAGCCGCTCCGGGCGATAGGTCTTGGCCCATACCAAGCCCGCTTCCGCCGGAATCAGTGTCTCCCATGCCCAAGTGGGCGGGCACTCGCGTATGACACGCACAAAGAAAGGCGTCGCGCCCAGGTTCTGCCCAAGGTCGCGGCGCAGGCAGCCGCGCAGCGTCAAAGCATGGAAATAAGGCTCTCCGTGTTCAGGGTAACGGTTCACCGAATCGCGCAGCACAACGTCGGCTGCGCCGGGCAGGCCTTCGCCGACCAGAGCAAAGGCCAGCCGGATGGACAGCCCGCTGACCTGGCGGTTCCTATCCGGGTACCAAGGGGACGTTTCCAGCAGGGCGATCAGGTCTTGCAGCGCCGCCACGAGCTGTGCGGAATCCGCCGCCAGGCTCATATGCTCGCAAGCCCACGATAACGGCTCAAGGCGCGCCGCGGGATCGTAAGCATAGAGCTGACTTGCCACGTTGGCCAGCACGTAGGGAGTGTTGAAATCGGGGGACATAATTCCTAATTCCGCTGAATTAGGATTGTGTCCCCCGATTTTAAGAAAGTTCGCGCCTTCCATGAATTTGAGCAGCCCAAGAAAATCCGGCCGCC